>Ga0193717_1000055_pt1 | contig 123501 bp, 141 predicted proteins | sample U2c2metaG_FD_145900 | JGI IMG/M metagenome (GOLD analysis project Ga0193717, IMG submission 145900) | Soil microbial communities from a riparian zone of the East river system, Colorado, United States - U2c2 | ecosystem: Environmental > Terrestrial > Soil > Riparian zone | place: USA: East... | reverse complement strand
TGATGTCCTTTCCCAGTATAGGCAGGATTAAAGGATATATATACCTGTAAGTCTTTATCCTTATAATAGTGAATACAGCGGGTATAGAGATGAGGAGCAACCTCACAATTATCAAGCAGTTTGATTTGCATCATAGACATTTGATATACTACTCCCTCGACACTATCTTTCATACTACCTGTGGGAATAAGATTAGCAAATGCATGTTGACTCATTTCAAATCCAGCGTTGAATGATAACCTATATCCATATAATGTATGGACTCCTAGATTAACTACTTTTCCAACCCTTGCTTCCAACCGGTTTTGATCAAGGTTGGAACCGTATGCGAAATAATATTTTTTCACTTGAAAAGTTTTAGAATAATAGAATTTTATTTTTCTGTTTGAGGCGTTCTTCTGTCAACCAATCATAGAACTTTTGCAGTTCCTCTTTTTGTTTATCAGCATGTGGAATTTCTCTAAAGAACTCAGCAGCACCATCGAAATATAATGGAACTGACACATTGTCAAAGCCATCATTATTCTTTAATACCTGAAGTTCTCTAAAATTGTTGGAGATATGACTTACGTTATATCCCTTATAGTTCTCTACTTTAAATTTATGTGGATTAAACAGTGAAAATACTAGATGATAACTTCTTACAACCTCTTTGGTTCCTCCTAGATTTGCTAATGATGGCATAATCTTTTCAAGGATACTTCCTCCGGTGTTTGTAAATTGTTGTCTTTCAGCTTCTAATGCCTGTTGATGAACGATTACACAAGTCATCTTGAATATTTTAGAAAAGATAAGTCTACAATCACGTTGAACAAAGCTATCCATAGCTTCTTTCTTATCGTGATGTTGCTTCTCTTTATCTATATTATTCAAGTTATCGCAGAGCAATATCCAATGGGTATTATCCTTTGGTTTAAAGTCTACGATCTGCTGACGTTTCTCTCCTCCCCACTCAACTTCTTTAGTAACTACTTCACCTAGTTCTGCTGCTGTCTTTAAAACATCCGTATAGATAGCAAAGGGACGTGTTAATCCATCCTTGATTCGTACTTTATTACTAAAATCCTGCATGTACTTTTCAGCACCTTTCAAGTGCTTCATCACATCAGCAGGAAGAGCTTTAAACTTACTATCAAGATCAAATGTAGACACACGTATTTTACTCTTCATGAATAGATAGTGACAAAGGATATTTTTATATACCTTCATTGCACTATCTTCCAGAGAATAATAATCTATAAGAACATTATAATCATTAATTAAAGAGAACTCATAAGGATGCATTACATAGGTATACCGTAAAAACTTCGATTTTGCTGCCCCAGTATAAGAAGTGAGTCCAATAACAGTTTCTCTATCAATACTTGGAACATATTCTGCAAGTCTTGGATATGGATAGGGAATGCCGTTAAAGCCACCAACCCTCTTAATCTCGGCTTTCTGTTCGATGTTACTAAGAGTTGAGTCAAACAGATTCATTATGCCATGATTTCGAGGTTATTACTAGTATTCTGTGGACCTTCTGATGCTTCGTGAATAGATTGATCACACCATGAAGCTAGATCAGAAACTTTATCTTTCTGAGAGCTATCTACACGATATATAAAATAGACGGCGCATCTTGTGTATTGAAAACCTTCAGCTTTTTTAGATTCGATATATTTTCTGGTAGCGTTGAGGATGGTCTGTTTATCATACTGATATTCTTTCATGAATACGCGCATTTTGCGTAAACATGATTGTTTATCTCCTCTGATAAGACGACCACCTGACTTCACGCCCCTTGGAAAAATATCTATCCATTCATCAATCCAAACGTCAAGATCATCGGGATTAACTACTTTGCTAAGCTGGTCTTCTTCAATACCTGTCACCGCTATTTTAGCACTATCCACTTGCTGATAGGTATTAGCAAATTCAGATTTTACATATTCAACAAATTCAATTCCTGCTTTGGTGAGTATGTAGAATGGGCTATCCTTATCGGTATCACTGTTATACTGTACTAAGTCCCTATTCTGCAACTCTGTATATAAGAGGAATGCACGCTTCTGCCTATTGAAGTCATCAAATGCATCTAACAAATCGATTCTATCTTCATATAGAGCAAAAAGAATAAACAGTACAGACCCAATCTGATCTACCTGAAAGTTTAGCGATTTAACTTTTTTAATAATGCTAGCGTTTAATTGAATCTCTAAGTTAGCCATTTTCCAGTTTTAAAATATACGTTTTTGCATTCTCGATGCCGATGTTCTTACAAGCCTTCTTGATCTTATCAAGAACTATTGTAGGATATTGCTGCATCTTATTCGTTTTCATCTGCTTGTAGTATGGAAGCAAGAAGAATAATCTTAATACTTCTCCCACCTTCAATCTTCTACCTCGTCCACTCTTCTGAATCATCTTGGTCTCACTTGCTGTGGTGAATTCCATGATGATAGTATTTACACCTTCCAGATTAATACCTCTATCTACCTTTCCACATACTGCTAAGGCAGGAATTTCTCCTTTGTTGAAGATATCCAACCAGTCTGTCTCTGACTTAGTATGATAGGAGTATTTACATACATTATCCGCTTGCTCTGTACTACCACAGAAAATTAACATTTTAGTATTTGCATCTTTTGAATACAAATCTTTCATTAATTCTCTACAAATGTACGCAGAACTTTTCAATCCAGCAAGAAAATGTAATCTTTCGAAGGTTAAAAACTCTAATCTTTTTTGATTAGCAGGATTCATGTCTTGTAGAAGATGATGAAAACGTTGATTGAATTTCAGATATTGGTCGTTCTCCTCCTTGTTTAGAAGGTAGGGAACATAGAATATATCACATTTATTAATTACACCCTTTTCTTCGATCTCATCGATCTTCTTCTCGTACACAATTGGTACTATACTTTCAGCGAGTTTTCGCTTCTTCTTATCAAGGGTTGCACTAACAAATATAATATGATCAAATGTATTCTCTGTGAATAGTTTGGAATAGGAAGGAGTAAGTCCATAATCACCTTCATCTGCTAACAAGATGTTATAATGCTTTCCTCCATATTTGTATGCTGTAGCATAACATTCCTTTTCCATTAATTCAGAATACTCTTGAGCATCCCACTTCTGAAGTTCTTTATCAAAATCAATGTCTCTTAAACGTATACTGTCACAAGTATATAATATACTCATGCCCGGTTGATATAGCTCTTTTAGAGCTTCAATTAAAACATAACTTTTGCCTGTTCCAGTAGGTAAGATAACAATGCCCCGGAAGTCATTACTTCTCAGGGCTTGTAGAGCTTCCATTTGCAGCTTTCGCCGCTCCTCATTGATCATCAATAGTATACATTTTACAACGTAAACTGATGATATTATCAAAGCTCGCTAGAGGACAATATTGTTGCGGAGCTTGTTTACACTATTTAATAGTTGTGTCATTTGTGGCCTTTAGAACATTACTAATTGTGTGCTCTTATGTCCGATAACACTTTGAATTTCCTTATTCGCTTCTGCGATATAGAAACTACGATCTAAATTATCAGGGATTGAATTGTCATTAATACGGTTCAGCGGTGTCACTGGAGTGGAAGCACTCACTGATACGATTCTACCATCATGATACTCTTTTACAAGTTTACCTCCCTTATTCGACATATAATAGCGAGTCACCTTTTGCTGTGTTTCGCGAAGATGTTCGCCAAATGCTACTCTGTGGAGAATGAGGTTAAAATCATATTTCTTTTTGACACCATAGCAAAAATCAAGAATATTGTCACCTGCTTCAATCGTTTCCTTAACGGGAATACCCCGTACAAGTTCGTTGAAGACTGCCTGAGTGATGATTATACCACTAGGATTCTTATGCCAATCCATCTTAATCTCGAATCGTCCCTTTAGCTTTGTAGGTGAATAGTAATAGTCTTCACCATCCTGTTCAAACACATAGTAGGGTTCTGTTTTTTTCAGATTAAGCCATTCTTCTTGAGTTTTTGCTTTCCTTTTGCTGAAAATTCCAATATAGTTATTTACATCTGCTAAAATAATCTTGTCATACTGGTCATACTCTAGTTCAAGTTTAGTAAGTGTTTCCCACGCTTTACAGCGTTCAGTCAGTAGGGCCTCATACTTTCTTGGAAATCTTATTTCTAAACCATCTGTATTCATCATAATAAGCTGGCTGTCTGGGATTCCCGATAAGCTTTCTGCTAGCATACTAAGGAGTAGCTGGCCATTGATAGTAGTCTTCATTGTGACAAGCGTGTCATACAAGAAAGAGTTTTTATCATTGGACAGACCATATGTACTATTAAGAATAATTTTATAGATGTAATTGATGGGGTCTTTCTTACCGTATTTACTACGTTCAGTATAGAACCATCTATATCTATTGGAGAAACTCTGCCCAAGGTGTGCGGGCGTAAATCCGTAATTAATGATCATATTCGGATAAAAAGACTTCACATCCACTGTCCATATTACATAGTCTTCATCAGAGGTATATACTCCACTTCCACTAGTTCCATGTACACCTCCTACACCATACTCAATATCTATACCTTTATATCTTACGGGATATTTAAAACACTCTTTAGTGTTTAAGGCATTTACTGTTGTCTTCTTGAAAAAAGTATGCAAATCCTTGAATGCTTGATCCTCAAACTTCACTATTGGTATGATGCACTTGCCTAGATGTATTTCCTTACGGAAAGTCTTCTTATCTTTTAAATCCCGCAGTGGAATACCCATATCTTCTGCTAATAGCTTAGCTAATATTTCTCTAGCCATACGTGGCTCAGAGGCGTTGAGAAGATTGATATTAAACTGCCCTGATAATTTTAGACGTAGATCGGTCTCAAATTTATTGCGAATAAAGAATTCTAAAGTTGCTTCTACGTCATTCCAGTTATATGCGAGAATACCGGGGATTTGCTCTTTTGTGACAGGCATGTCGTGAGCAATAGGCATTTCCTCAATATTAGGCATTCTCATGGTGAACTCTAGCCATTTCAGGCTAGTACGTTTAGCTTTACCATCATAGTGCTTTTGCTTATAAACATCTAATTGTAAGTGAGACAGCTTGTATTCTGGAACATTATTTAAATAACGTTCTTCTTCACGAGTCTGTAACACTTCCTGTGCTTTAGTATAAAGTACTTTAGCTAGTTCTTCGCCATTAAGCTTCCTAAGACTCTTATAATTCACCATTATAAAGTGAATCACCTGAGAGTCAAAGTCCAGATTATTATATCCTACCAGATAATATCTATGCTCTTGTAGAGCACATAAGAACTTATATAGTTCTTCAAAATCATTCTGAGATTCATGTATAATAAACTGTTTACGCTTTTTGGTCTCCCAATCCATAAAACAACCTGTAATTAGATTACAGAGAGTTTCAAGATCATATACTGTGTAACGTTCCTGATTAGCCATCTGCAAAAATACTAAATAGCATAGGTTCCTCCAAATTTAAGTTTAAAAATTATTATAAATTCTATACACCAATGTATGTAGTGAGTTCACGTTTACTCCCAGGATTAATACTTTTACATACTTCTTTGAATCTTCCAGTATGGAGAAGTCCCATACCAACTAACTTTGATACAGGTAGTCCATTTCCTGTAAAGATATATTGATATGATTGAGGAGTTTTTCCTTTCTTATTAATACCTATATCATTCAGTATTTGGAAAGATATAAGTAAAACAAGAGCTCGGATGAGATTTTTATCTTCTTTCTTTCTTGATGAAAAAACAACATTAAAATTACTTTTTCCAGAAATACTTACATCTCCTATTTCATACATACCACAGCAGAAGTTTGTATTTGCTACATCAAAATCGAAGCTGTATTCCTCATCTTCAGCTCCATCGATTTTTACAATATAGGCTGGATGATTAACATTTGTAGTATAACCAACCTTATTAAGTTCTGTGATAAACTGTTTTGTATTCATTATTGAAGTATTATCCCGTACTCTGTGAAAGACCATAGATCGAATCGTTCTATGAATACAGTCCAGCCTTCGAGGGTTAAAGAGCCTGTACTAATTGCACCATCGGCAAATAATTCAGGAGTTTCTTCCATCATAGGAAGCATTACCTGATCCTTAATAATAGCATGAAGAGAATATCGATCTTCACCAGCATCTCTTGCAAGCTCATCAAGCTTGGCAAAATAGCAGCGGCGATAATCCTTCACATCACTCTTAGGATCAATTCTTTGTAGAGTAACAAGATAGCGACCATCAAATAATATATCAAGAATGTTTTTTACATTCTCTTTATTGTAAGTGATAGTTCCATTCTTCTTATCTAATAATTGATGAAATTTCGCCATATATAAGATTTAGTGAAAATGTCCACAGGGTCCCTTTATAAGGATGTCAGTATTGAGATTACAAAACTTATTATTACGAGAAGGTATTTTAATACTGGTTTCCTCAAAATTATCTCCATCTTTTACCCATGTAGCATCCAGAGAAATATGACCTATTACTTTAAAATAATTATCTTCTCCTAAATAACAATCTGTACCATCTTCGCCTTGTATAATCATTTCACTTCCTCTACCTCCTATAGAGGTAACTTTAGTAGGAACCAGTTGTAAATCTGGTCTTAAATAAGCTTTATCACCAACCTGTATATCTCTACTACAGAGGAAGAGTTGTACCTTTTTAGTGTTTTTAGGCGATGAACGTAAATGTTTACTATCAGTAATAAGAGGATCGATGAATCCCTTCACACTACCAAAGGAGATACAGGTTCTAACTGATTTATCTATAGTCCAATTATCCACAAACTTATCCCCCTCTTTCACTTCTCCTTCTACTGGGAGATATTTAGCAAAATATGTTTTCATGATAAATGTTTAATAGGTATGTAAATCACTGAAGATTTATTGGTTTTATTAAAAACCCTTCTTCTACTGTCATGACGACGCTTTTTACGTCTAGTTAACCATATTTGTCCATTATCTCTCTCGATGATAACAGAGCTACCATTACGAGATATAATTTTCATTATGCTTCAGGATGAGTAGAAGGAATGAAGCCTTTTGGCTTAGGAAAAGCTGTCTTTATAACAGGAACTTTAGACATATCTATTTCTCCCGGTTGTTTTTCTCTTACCATTATTTAATAGTTTTTATCGAACCATTCGTTGAAGTCTAGTATATTGAGATAAGTCAAAGCAAGATTTTTTCCCGGCCACCTTAGACCTATATACCAATTAATTGCATCCAAGGCACCTTTCTTGTGCTCCTCTCTATTCCAGCTATCCTTTACAGGGAGGATTATTACTTCTCCATATCTTATATCTGGAGTATATCTACTTTTATCCTCCCACAAATATTGTTGAATGTATACAGTCTCAATCTTCCCTTGTTTCTGCACATACTCTTCAATAAATGACTTAGGGATAATAGGTAATCCTAATAAAAGATTGGTGGTTGCTTCTACCTTCTTGAATATTTTATCATATACCCCTGCACCTGCATCCTTATATATTCTGCCGTTGATACTATTGTAATAGCAGTCACCTTCTTTTATCTCTCTGTCAGAGACTAAATAGAGATGCTGATCCCCTGATAGACTACCGCCCGTCAATCCAACTGTACCCGTCTTTCTTCCTTTGAATAAAGGAGATGAAATATCTGTAGTAGGGATCATAATCGGATATACTTTAAGCTTATCCATTAACTTAGTCTTGATTGTGAAAAATTTAATTCTTTTGCTTCTTTTGGATGCATTTCAATCCAATAGTGGCATGTTCTGCATACTGGTAGCCATGTATCCTCTCTTAGAAGGTAGATTCCTCGTCCCTTTATGTGATGAATATCATTAGCTTGACGAGAGCAATTTATAGATATCCTCGCTTTACATAACGGATTCAGTACGAGATATTTACCTCTCTGAAAGTTATATTGCTGAGTATTATTTCTCAGTTTTTTGCTCATCCTACTAATAGGAGTATGTGTGACGGGTTTGGGCGCTTTCTTATCCTGTCTTAGATATTGATGTGATTTACAATACCCCCCGCCAAAGACAGGATTACTACAAACATTACAAATCTTAGGCATGATAATGAATAGCTAACCAAATAATCCAAAAAACTGCATAGCCTAATATTTCAAGAAGCCATACAACAAGAAGATAAAATCCCGCAAAACAATCATCACTCTGATTAAGAATAAAGAATGTTACTATTAAAGCTATTATAAAGATAATAGTTACTAATATAGGAATTGATATTGTCATAATCCTTGTTTATAAAGTTGTGGATCAGTCCATATAGAATACAATGTATCTATAGGATTATTAATAAATACTTCATGAGCTAGCTTCTGCAATATCATTCTTCTAGCCCAACCTTGTGTACTATCCATATGATGTTTTGTATAGTGTATAGCAACATTTGGTGCTAATACAGTAAAACAAAATTCAAACCAATGAATTCCTGAAGCGTATGAATATGGTTCTTTTGTGTTAAACAACATACCATTTTCTTCAGAATACTTTGTAAAAAGAGGAGCAAACTCTTGAATTAAAGAATTTAATTTAGTTGCTTGCTCCTGTGTAACTCCTACCCTTCTAGGCCAGATGTTTTCCATTATTTCATGTTTAAAAATAAAAATTGTTCAGCTAACGGATAGGTATGCTGTTGCATCTCATCATCCTAGTAAAGGAGTATATATCCTCATACCATACCCACAAAAATCTCCTTGATACATAAAAATAATGATTGTTTAAAAAATAAAGAAGGGATAGAGAAGCAAACTTGTCGCCACTCTATAGGTCTGCCATTTCAGTGTGGTCTATTCTCTATCCCTCACAGTCTTAAATGATATACGAATTAACACGATTGCGTATCTCTGAGAGAGATATAGGAGCTATTAGCTGTCCGTCCAGAAAGACGGTTTGCAACAATCCCTGCTGTTCTTCTTCCCAAGTACACTGGTCTTTCAGGTGTAGTTCATTGTTCTCGTCTTCGAATACCTGAAGCAAGCCACGAGCAGACTTCTTCATACCACTATCAGTCTTGGGGTCTTTGAAGATTTCACGACCTACAGTTTTTACTGTATATCCTGAACCCATATCTTCCCTAGCTTCCGCTTCTTCTACTTCACCATAAGTAGCCTTCATTGCAAACCCAAAGGTATCACGAGTCTGATACTCATAAGTATAGGAACCAATACCAAGTACAATGTTAGTAGATGCAAAGCCTTTACGCTTCAATCCCTGTAAGATTTGTACCTGATTGGTGAGGTTTATAGAGTCACCATAGATAGCGCCTATCTTCTCAGATAAGATACGATATCCCAGAGTACTCATACTACCACCAAATGTATCCCATAAGCACTGGATAAGTCCCCTTACTTGCCAGATTTCTAATGATTTAGAATCAGTTTTGTATCTTGATTCTGTATGTTCTTCATTCCATACCTCTTCAGTAAAATATAACTTTCCGTCTCTTTCCACAAGTTCTTCAGGCATATAGCCACAAATAATACGATAAGGATCGCCACTATCAGGACGAATTACTACTTTACCTTTACGATTGGTTATTTCATCCTTCAGAATAGGCAGATATTCCGTTACTACCTTCCAGAAGTCCCATGTGTCAGAGACAATGGAAACAATACCGGAAGGGTATGTCTCAGTGATGAGCTTACGGAAGGTAGTAATTTCATCTTCCTTACCTCCCATACACATAACAGAATGCTCTGTTGCCGGAACACTACAACCAATCATTTCCTTATCACTATCAGCAAAGTAATAGTCTTCGAGGAAATCAATTGCAGGTACAGTATCAGTTCCCCAGAAGGATAGTAGATGACCCGCACCAGATGCTTCAGCATCCCAATCACCTGACATACCACGATAGGAAAAATCATGTCCTTGAAACATAACAGGACCATCAGGAATATTTTCTCCTATTGTCTGTGCATAAAAGTCCTCAAAGTTCTTGCGAAAGTTGAAGGCTAATGTTGCAGAAGTGATAGGCTTCCATATCAGATTTGATATAGCACTTTCAAGATAGTTTACCAGCCAGAAGAACTCAGGCTTGGTATTCTTAATAGTGAATACAGGAACCTTAATAGGCACCAGAGTTCCTTCAGGCAGGGCTTTAATTTCCAATGGAAGATAGCCCAGATCGTAAAGAGCAGCTATGTGGCTAATATCTACTACATCCTTACCCAATGCATTATCAAGCCTACGTTTATAGGAATGTAATACAGATTCTTTATCACGATTAAAAAATCCTTTTCTCCAATCGTAAATGAGAAATTTAAGGATAACTGCTTGCATCCCAAAGAACACAACATGATCAATTCCGGGTATTCTACTCGTTCGAGGAGTAAGATTGGAATAGATGAGTGTTGTATTTTCAGGATACTGGACTTTGTGTCCAGATTTATAAAAGTCGATTTTGTGTGCTGCGTTAGACATCGTAAGTTTTAATAGTTTAAAAGTGAAGTACGAATATAACGGTTAATAGAAATCAAATAGTCATCCCAATCGTGAAAGCTTGGTATATTATTTCTACGACAGAATATTTCTACATTTCCGTATAAATGGAACTCTTCCGGATTAAAAACAAGCATCCTACGATCCTTGAGATATCCAAGTTCCAACATAGAAACAGGACTTATACTTTCTTCCAATAATACCATGATGATTAAGTCCGCATTATCCAATTGATCCAATTCCCAGTTTACCTGAGCTTTGAACATAGGATGACAAGGATCATTCTCCCATGATGAATCCCAATCAGGTCGCCGGGGATTCATAATATCAATATTACCTTCAGGAAAGTGCTTTTCAATTTCCTTAATCATTAGCTTTTGCCAATCAATGGAATTACCCTGATCAATTGTACCAGCTAAGAAAATCTTAAATGATCTTTTGTTAATAAAAGGCTTGGCGGGTGGATAATGTACCTCTACCATAGTTTTATAATTTTGTGATGTACCTGTCAAGAGCTTTTACCTGCTTTTTCAGTAGGATAGTTTGCCTCTCCAGAAGAAGTTGTTTAAGAGTGGTATATACCTGCCAGAGTCCTCCTCTGTTATCAATATATACATTGGCATATACTTTACCACCTTTACCGATGCCGGGGATATAAGAGGGAGACTCGTTGAAATAATCCCAACGAATATTCAATTCAGCTAATTTAAGCTTAATACTCTCATGTCTCTCCTCAGCAGCAGCCGTATTGATGATAATGGTACATCCCCATTCTTTACATTCTCTGATGAGTTGTTGAATGGGTTCATATGAGTCTTTCATCTCATATTGCCAATAAGGAACAAGAGTACTATCATAGTCTACAGCAAGAATTAACCCGCCATATGTCTCCCATTCTGTTCGAAGACGCTGTGTGAAGTTTTCCGGATTTAAAAAAAACATTGTAAAAAGTTTTAAATAATGGAATGTACTGCCAGCTCAAACTCATCTGTGTGATATTTATTGGTGCGAGGAGCATGATTAATATTCCAATCATCAATAAGATCACCATATTCAGAGTGCCGTGAATTGGTAGTATATATCTTCGAAAAATAGTTACCGAGTTCTCCAAATCCTCTGGAGAATATACCATGAGATACTGCTAAATACAGTTTTCCCACATTCTTATCCAAAAGCTCTTCCGCAAGAGCAATAAATGTAGCACCGCCGATACAGATGTCATCAACGATGAGAACATCTCTGCCATTAAAATCGTCACAGGAGAACCTCACTTTAAGGTCTCCACTTCTTATATCACGATATTTATTGGCAGTTTCAATCCCACCATCAAACTTAATTGCTTCAGCAAGTTTGAATATCTTCTTGTATGCTCCAGCATCCGGAGAAAGAATAACAAGTTCCTCCTGAAAATCCTCATGTACAATACTATCTACTACTTCTTTGATGTAGTTATGGTTAGTAATAACCTGACAATTACGCAGCAATGCAGGAGATACATCAGAATGCGGATCATAAATGGTGAACGACTGTACCGGTAGTCCATTAAGAATGTTTGTTATGGTTTTAAGACTAAAACTTTCACCTTCAGAGAAGTCTCTATCTGCTTGCTGATAGGGCATATAAGCAAATACTACATGAATTTCATTAGTATAGGTCTTTGCTATTGTCTCTACAGCAATACACAACAGAATAAGGTCCTCAGCAGAATTTACTCCTGCATAAACATGAATATCATCATTGCTCTCATTCAGAATATATTTGAATGAATCGCTTAAGATGAAATGTAGTTCACCACCCGGAAACTTAAAGGCTTTGTAATTCTGATCCGTTATCAGTCCCGGTCTCAGATTCAATATTATTGCCATTTGAATTTGTTTTAACGAAATGAGGTTTTAATGTTCTTACTCTTCCATCTGGTGTGTCAAGCCATTCGAAAGGAGATTCATAATCTTTTAACAACATCTCTAAGAAATCAAGAAATCCAGCATGATACTGGGCTCTATCAATTACTTCTTGTACAAGATGATCTATTCGCTCTCCATTATCTACGAACTTTACGTAGTCTGGGGCTAGATTTGTTTGCATACTTTAATGGTTTTATAAGAGCATTCGCTACACGAATCTCCCACATCTGTTGAACTACGAGCTTATTTGCATGATCTGTTTCACAATCGTAATCTCTCTCCGTATTATTCCATTGCTTACTCACAAATTCATAATAGTATTCTGACATCTGTACACTATTCTGATTATGAGTATGTTGAAGCGGGGCTAAAAGTATACGTAATTGTCTTGCATATACTTCAGTAATATCGAAGTGTAATTGTTCATGCTTTAACGCTCTACTACTCTTTGAACAGAAAGGTGCTATAAAAGATGACTCAGGATGAAATATAGCTTTTACATTGAATACTACTCCACCGATTGAATCCAGGTTCATATCCATATAAAGCTCTGTACACGATGAAGCCGAAGCTTCTGATTTATCATATACTCCTTCAAAATCTATCCACGATAGTTTGTGATCTTCCCAATGAAATGGTTGATGAATAAATATCAATAAAAACAGAATTGTTTTCATGTATTAAACTTATTTTTTTAAATGATCAGGCTCCCAATACCAAAATGCCCAAACTATTACTCTTACAATTGATAGAAGGAATAATAATACTCCCATGAAGAAATACCAATAATGTCTACTTCCCCATTTATGTTCACTATCAATATTTCCACAGAAATATCCACCACATGGGGTATCACCAAAGAATCCAGTATTTTGAATCCATGTACTTAGATAGGTGAGGAATCTATACGCTTTTCGCATCGCTATCAATTTTAGGTATGACAATAGTAACACGAGCAACAGAGGAATCACCATAAGGACATACTTTATTAGCTTGCATTTTAGCTAATTTTTGTACAGATTCCAGATTTGATGTAGTAGATAAGAGCTTGGCAGATGCTCTTATACGTTCCTTAATAGCTTCATTACGCTTATAGCTTGTAGCATCAAGCCATTCATACCAGGTTTTAAAGGTATATCGCCAGAGTTTAGCAAACCCATAGCACAATAAGAGTGCTAATATAGGAGTGGTATAAGAATACCATACTCCAATACTCGCAAGAGTTACAAGTAGATTTAGTCCTACAAAGAACAGAATAATACTTGGAATAAGAATTAAAAGTTTCTTATACATAAAACTGTTTTAATGATTAAAATGTGGGGACATGACTGGTTTCGAACCAGCGATCTAATCCCGCTTGCGCTTTTCTGTTGAGGGAGTTACATTAGCGCCACCAATGCTACCATGCCCACTTTAAAGCTTATTTTATAGCTTTCATAGAAGCTACAACAAGATCAAAGCAATGCTGAGCAGTAAATCCTACCTTCTGGTAAGCATTATAGGCACGCATTGCATTCTCAGCTTGGAGTTGATGAAATTCTTCATCCATTCCTTTAATAGTACTCTTAGTGGTACGAATAAGCATTTCTATTTGCTCATCCATTTCTTCCTGTTCTTCTTGATCGAATTCACGCACAATTAGTGATTTAAAATGTGAAAGAAGCCCATATTACTATGAGCTTCTTGTAATTAAATATGGTTACTTGATATAAAGCAGATAAGCAATTCCCATTACAATTAAGACTATAGTAATCTTAATTGATGATGATACTTTATCATGCTCAGGGCTATGAAATGCTGGTCCAAACATCTCTGCAATGAGTTTATCAACAAATCGATATTTGTTATTCCACATTTTTTACAGGGTTTAACCTCAAAAAGAGATGCGCTTTACCCTTTACTGTCAAGCGAGACTGACGATTAGGGCAACGTGCATTTACACGATTGTTTCCCAATTCTCTTAACTGTTTTTTACTCAAATTGTAATGTATCATAATTGATATTTTTTAAAAAGTTAATCGACAATAAGTTTATCTATGTCCAGAATAGATTGTTTATCTATTACCCAGAATATATCATCAATTCCTCCACCTTTCTGTGCCTTCATTTTAGCATTCTCACTAGCCAATAGTAAAGTTTTATGGATAGCTATTTCCATACATTTTTTAGCATATTGAGCCTCAGTATATACTCCCCCATTGAATTTAGGAAGCTTATTTACCTCAGCTATAATACTATTTAAGTCTATCTTGTTATTCATATAATCAATTTTTCAATGTCAAGAATAGATTGTTTATCTACTCTATAAATATAATCTGGTCCATTTGAATTAGCCACATAAACAGAATCATCAGATACATCAGGTCTCCATGCTTGATGAACGCATGTACCAACAAGCTGAGCTTTCTCAGTAGCTAATACAAGAGCTTGATGAACAAGTTTTCGCATACATTCTTTGGCAGTATTAACAGTAATACAATCATCTCCATATTCATCTTCAAATACGAACTCTTTTAATAATGCATCTAAGTCTATTTTATCCATACCGATTGGTTTAAAGAGTTAAAAATTTAATTCTTTTAAGGTTTTACCATCAATAAATAATACATGATCTTTACTTATTGATCCACGAGAAAATCCTCCATATTCATTTGGATACATGAATATGATTTTATCATCCTTAGATTCAGTAGAATCTTTGAGTATATTCATATCTCCTTTGATTCCATTGCCATTGTCAGCTATTAGTTTTACAAACAAATGCTGTATTTCAGGAATTTTACCTATTGTAGTATCTATTGTTTTCATAATAATAAAGTTTAAAATAAGCTCCTATACAGAGGGCAATCTGGCCTCACTTATTAATCCATCCTAAGCACTACCCAACATGTAACTATCACAACTTGATTACATGTCCCATTTACCTATTCAAGCGTTGTATGTGCTTAGCCTGACCATCCTCATGCTATGGGCTTAATATATCAATAAGGTGTATAGGAGCTTAAGAAGTTAAAGATTATATAGCCCTTGAAAGAAAGGCCAGCGTTATCTGTTTACCTGAGCTTATCTGAATCCAACAGAATGATACTATATAATCTTTAATAAGTTAATGATACCCAGATTATACAGTATATAACTGATAGTATATCCGGCACTTGGTTAGTACTATTTCCCTGCAAGTATAAACAGCTCATGAACTGACGCCTTATACATGCAGCCTATTGAATATAACCTGAGTATCAAAAATGAGAAGTTTCCCCGTTGCCCACTTCTCGAAGGTATTCCCAGCATTAAAGCCGTATCACTATCGGCATCTTAGCTCTCACAATAGCTGTGGTCTTCTACACTATGAGTATTCAGAAGGTGTATTATTAGGATTATAAGAAGACCTACATCTTGTAATCTTTGGTTATCACCCACTTAGTTAATAGGAACCGCCTATATTCTTAGGGCAGAGTTAACGTGTCCACTCAATAATAGGGCAACTTTTGTTATACCATGCTATAATGGCTTTAACAAGTAGCGAATTGGGAAGATTAAATCTCCTATACCATTTGCGCTTTTTGGATTCTTCATAGAATTCTCTCCATCCCAATTCAGGATTTGCACGGCGAAATTGAGTATAAAGCCGATTTTCTTGATCAGTTTTATAATTATAAAACTTATTAGCTACAAATATTACTATTATCATAATAGTAGATACTACAGTCATTGCAAAAGATACTGTCTGATTGGTGGTGATATGATGATGCTGAATGAGAGCCAGAATGAAAAAGATAGTGTGTGTAAATATCCACGCTGCACCATACAATAAAGCACCAGCAAAAGCAAAATGCTTAGGAGATACTCTATCTACCTGATGAATAAACCATCTCCATCCTTTGAAATAATGTATTATTACAAAGTTTGGTAATGATAGCAGTAGCAGAAAAGGCGCTATGATTGTAGCAAAAGCTGTTTTCCAAAAATACTTACAAAGAGATACTGGCACAGAATGTGTATGGTAAAACCATTTATATACCTTAACATGCCATGACAGAAGTGATATTTCTACCTTCATATAAAATAATGTTTAATGAAATTAAAAATAAGCCGGATGTAGAAACATCCAGCTTGTATGACAATTACACTTACACTTTGTTACGCAATGAACAAAATATCTTTGACAGAAATAAAAGGGAGTGGTCATTGATACCACTCCCCCGGTAGTTTGCCGTCATTAGTACTTAAAGGCTGCCTGCGTAGAATAACCAGCAGAGCTAGTATCCACAGAGTTTATTGCCTGTATTCGTACCAATATTGTTGTTGTACCCACATTGGGTCTTGAAGTCTTTTTAGAGCAGGAAGCCATTGTAAAAAGTATTGCAATGATGATTACTGCTGCTGCGATGAGTTTTGTCTTACGTGACATTATTTGTATAAATTTACGTTAATAGAGTAGGTTTTGTTCAATGTGGTATTATTAGGTATTACTACGGCTACTGTTTCCCATGTCTTACCACCATCCCGACTAAACTGTACATTATAGCGTGCAATCTGATCCTCATTAGCTACCTTGAATTCTACTGTTACATAGTTCTCATAGATAGCTGTTACTTTAGGACTTGCACTAAATACTACAGGTGTGGTGACACTACAGGCAGGTATAGTCTGATTAGTAGGCTGTGCATTTCCAAGATTCGTAGTATTACTAGTATTGATATAAATAGTAGAACTAAAAGTAAGACCTTGATTTGAAGTATTCTTGTATTCGTTAGCAACAACTATCAATCCACTCCCACTTAACTGATCACTACTATTAGTTGTAAGATTTTTAATATTAATAAATGCACAACCTGCTAATGTTACTGTACTACTCTTTATTGTTGTATTAGTAGCTTGTAATGTACCACTAATAAATAAGGTTGATCCATTGAGTGTAAGAGCATTGTTAGAAGTAAGAGTAGCGCCTGGTTCTATTGTAAATGTACAGCCGGTAATATCTACTGCTTTAGTGAAAGTAAGAGTAATACCTGATTTGATGGTAATAATACTACCATTCATTGAAGTACCTGTAAAGATACTATCAGTAGTGATAGTCTGAGAATATCCAATTATTGATCCTATCAACAAGGATATAAGAAAAATTGCTTTTTTCATTTGTTTTTGTTACGAATTAAAAAATAGAAGAAGAGCTAATTTCTTAGCTCTTCTCCATGCCGCCGGAACGTTCTTTATTTTATATCAATTAAGCCTGTGGCATGCTAGCCGTTTCAACAGTTCCTGCTGTCTGAGCAGTGAGTGCTGTACGGGATGCAAACCAATTAACAGCTTCTTCAGGTGTGCGGATGAATACATCCTTGCCGCTGCCATCTTCCTGATACAACATACGCATATAGACGGGATAGAACTTGTCATTGATGGTAACACCAATGGGTTCATCAGTCTGCGGGTTGATCTTATGATTCTGGCCATTCCAGAAGGGTTCCAGAGATTCAGTGATAACAATCTTTCCAGGCAATGCACTACCAGCTTTCAAGCCATTACCAGAGATAATAGCGGTGAGCAGTTCAACAGAGCCGCTGATGAATGCAACACGCTTGCGTACATTCAAGAAAGAGCCATTAGCCAAAGAGGTGGTTTCCTGCTGTACACGAATACTGCCGAGTGCTTTACCCATCATATCCGTTTTGGGCAGATTAGTGACGCTATCCATCAGAGGAGTAACCAGAGGACTTCCTTCGATGTTTTCGTTTGCTACCAGAATTACAGGGGTTGTCTTATTCAAAAGAGCCGATAATGATTTTGTCGCTTCCATGTTCTTGTTTTTTGTTTTAAATTAAATAAATGATTGGATAAGGTTTAAAAGTCCATTGTGCTTATTTCGCTGAACTTAGACGCTGGCAGAAATATATTCCGCCCATCCTGAGATATAATCTTTACCATTGTTTCAGGTAATGATGGATATTCATCCTTTGTATATACTCTGCATGGATGAAGCTGCCGTGATGCTTTACTAATTGCAAACCCTAAATTAGGGTTATTACTCACCTTTTCGGTTGATGGATGATAGTTCATTAAAAAGAAATTGATGTAAGAGATTGATTTACTCTAGGCGCGAGTTTATCAAAAACCTACCCAATGTTTATGAACATAATCACACATTCTACCACTTCTGGGCATGGGTGTGTAGCGATAGTCCTTTTTTGAACTATAACACGATGTGAATAATACGCCAATAATAACAAAGATTAAAAGCTTTTTCATGACTTTTGGGTATTTTAGATTGTTAAGAAATTATTGGTTCCTTTCCAACTTGCACAATTGTACATTATCATTAGGTGCAAAATATACTACTACACGCTTGTCTGATGTAATAGCCTTATTAACACCCTTCTTAAAGAAGATGTGTTCTTTAGGTTCTTCAACACCTTCAGACTTACTGTAAATAGTAGTGGTAAATGCAAATGGAGCATTAGCATGTACAAAAGCAAATGGCATCACACGATCCTGTTTAATGACTGGCATGAAATTAAATTGTTATATGAAAAAATAGAATGTCTTAAATTTTAAATCTCTTCTCGATGCTCTCTAATATAAAATAGAGAAAACAAGCATCAATAATACCATCCACAATAAGAACAGCACAAACATCACCATTATCCTTAGCAATTGGCCATAATGCAATAGCTATACCTAAGAATATGAGAAACATGAATATTTTTGTTAACACGATCTAATAATTTAGAGTTAAAAATATAATAGTCAGCATATTATTTGATCATACCAAACGGTAATATCCTTATAATATACTAACTATCAATGATTTATCTATTATTTAAGAGCTTATAGATGTGTTGCATCCACTCATTAAATGATAGAGTCTGAGAAGGGTAAGTACTAGATTGTACCTTGATCATATAAAGTGTAATTAATTACTCTTTTACTATAGCACAAACAATACAGCCACAATTTTCTTTGTGGTTAAAAGAGGATTTAAATACCTCAAACTTATTCCTGTACATTCGCTCAGTGATAGCAAGTTGATCTTCCAATAAGCTTACCATACACTTATTCATCTCAGCCTCCAATTCAATCTCTGCAATATCCCTGGAATAAGCTACCCATTTATAAACACAAATACCTGCCATAATAGCATCAAATATCAACATATATGTAATATGCTGAATATCTACATAAATACCAAGAGCTACTAACACAGTAAAAAGAATATTAAAAAACAATTGAATCTTTATAATTATCACGATTAAAAGTTTAAAGTTAAAAATAGGGAGGAAACTATTGCGGCTTATAGCCATTTCCTCCCCTGTCCTGTTGATGTCCGCCCAAATGTCCTGATTATGCCATCATGCATATTATCCAATAAACGAATAATACCAAGAAAGCCAATCCAAGAATGCGTTTTGGATTCATATGTTAAGTATTAGTGTACAGTGTAAAAGCATATATTATACCATTTCTGGAATAATACATGCTTGTGAATTGATGGCCGAAATCAATCTTTTTCTGTGGCTAGAATGCCATGTTCAATGTATTCTACCTTATATCCTGCCATATCCCAGACATTCAGCATATGCATTGCAAAATGCTCATGTGAACAATGAACAGGATAGAAATAAGCTCCATTATTGTATGATATCCAATAATGATACATTGTTGTATCCATATGGCCAATATGGCTACCACCAATCTTATATATAATACGTTTCATGATGTAAACGTTTGATTACAAAAGGAATAGAGGGACAAGCCCTCTATTTAATGCCTTAGATAACTATTTTAGCACCCAATTTCTTAGCTATTTCTGCTTTTGGATGGCTCTGCTTGATTTCACTTCCATATCCAAACTCTTTGAGCACAAGCTTAGAAATAGTAAATGGATCTTGAAAGTTATATACTGAAGCAAATTTCTCCTCATATACTATCTTTCTCAATGTCTCAACAGAAGCATATTCAAATAATTGATTCTTCATGTTATCCATTGTGCCATTATAGCGATCAATATGCCTCAATTCTTCAGCTGCTTCTAATACCTTCTTGTAATCATCTGCATGATTAACAATTCGCTTGATGAGTTCATCTCTCCTCTTTAATACAAGATAGATATTCTCAATCAATACTATTTCAACAGCTTTCAAATCATTGGTCTTTTGAAGTGTAAATTCCTTGTTCATGTGTAAGTGTGTATTAGATATTAAAAGATAATAAATGCTATGTAAGAAGGTAAAAATAGAGAGAGTATAGAAATACCCTCTCTTTAAGTCCAATAAAATCCTCTATGAATACCTGATCCTGAAATATCTTAGTAGTCTTGTGCTGGTATCTCATAACCACGAACACGCTGCCTATGTATCTCTTCCAATCCTAATAACTTCATAATCTCTGCTTTATTATTAGTCTGAAAGCCACATTGTTCTGAAACTATAACTCCAGCAATCCCACCATTTCTAAGAACATCTACTTCATGAGTAGTATGACACTTAGGACAATTAATGTTATGTTGTGACATAAATGCAATAGTATTAAATATTAGGAATGTGTTTTATACTAATGTTAAATATATCCTCAAATACATACTATTTTACCTACCTATCTCATCAACACACTGACAATCAATTGGTTATGACAATAGAAATAAGAAAAATACACACACAATTCTCATCATGTGTGTATTATATTAGTCATTTCTTGTCCCATTCAGCTGCATCCTTAGTAGGAATTAAGCAGCCATTGATGATTGTATACATATATATAAGTGTATTTACTAACGGTATGCGCAGTCAAGCTGTCTACTTCTGTCCTCGTAAAGAATCAAGCTGGTATTGAATAGTGTATAAATACTGCGTATATACATCACCCAGATATGAGGTATTTATAGAGCAATACCCTATAAATATCTCACACTAGTCTGAGGTATTGTATAAGCAGCCTCCCCGAAGGGATGCTACATCGCTTTCGCGTGTAGCCACTTCAGGTTGATCGTTTCCACTTCGCCAGTGTCCTTATTAGGGAACTGAAACTCGCGTTCAATGACGTCGAATTTCGCCATGTCTTCCTCGATGACAGCACCAATAGCAGCAGCAGAAGGCATGCCACCAATGTAGTATGTGCGACTGATGAGCTTCTTAACACCGAAGACAGTGACTTCCTGATTAGCTGTAAGTTTCCAAACAAAGCCACCTTTCTGATTAGCTGTAGATGCAACGACTGTGAATTTCGTGTTCATAATTACGTATTAGTGTAAGTACGGGGCACTATCGCTCCGCTAGATTTAAGGGGGGGAGCTGTTGAGACTGGGTATATGCACCCATACACTTGGTGAGGTAGAGGTATTACATCCATACTTGTTAAAAAATAGGTAGTAAAAAATTTGGAAAGTATGTCTTATTATTGTATTTTTGCCACATGCAAGCAAAATATGATAAACTCAACCAGACTGTAACAGAAATACAACTGGTTCTTAATACACTCACCCATCAGGAAATTATTTCCAAGAATGTGTTTGATAGTATACAGACAAGGCTTAGTACTATTACTAAGAATATGCCTTCTGTAGCAGACTTTATAGAGCACATTATGACTAAGGGAGAACGACATTATAATTATGGAGCGATGGCTACTAATGCTCCTATAGAATCTAAGTCATTGAGATATAATAACTTTACAGTTATAGTAACACCAGATGAACAGAGATATGGAAAATAAAATATTGAGAAAGAATGGATTATAAAATATACATAGAGAGTCTTAATAACTTCCCAATCGCAGACTGGATGGTATCTGCCTATATGGGGTTTAAAGGGAAGCAAGCTAATATAGTATTCTTTGAGGATATTGATGAAGTACCTGTAGCTCCTTGGGTAATTCTTGTAGCTTATATAGAAACCACCAATAAGTATTTCGAGAAGATAGGACTACCACCAAAGCAGGCTATTAATGTTCCCTACCAATTATGGAAAGAAGAGTTCCTTAAAAGAGAAGTAGGAAATGGTAAAATGGAGGATATTACTTGGTATAGTGAGCAGCGTAAATGGCCTCTATTTGTAAAGCCAGATGGAAAAGCTAAGGAGTTTATAGCAGGAGTAGTTAAAACACCAACAGATGCTCTTATTTACTTCAGTAAGATTCCTCAGGATACAAAGATATTCTATAGTGAAGTGGTAGACTTCGTTTCTGAATATAGATGCTATATCATCAATGGAGTATTAAAGGGAATGAAGCACTATCTTGGTGATCCTTTTATAGCTCCCAATAAGGAGAAGGTGATGAAGATGATAGCAGCTTATACAGAAGCTCCTTCTGGATATAGTCTGGATGTTGGTGTTCTATCTACAGGAGAGACAGTATTGGTAGAGTGTAATGATGGATGGTCTCTTGGGAACTATGGACTTGATGATAGTATTTATTCAAACCTCTTAGCTACACGCTGGAGGGAAATTATAAAAGAAGTAAAATGGATGAAACATCTTGGCTAAGTATTGAAGAAGCCAAACTAACAGCAGAATGGCTAGAAGGTATGGGGGCACTATATATAAAATATGGGCCTAAAATACCTAAGAAGATATTAAAGGAGTTTGTAGATAATTTAAACGAAAAATATAAACATGAAAATTAAGCAAAAATATTTGTTTACTAAACAAAAAAGAGTTAACTTTACAGCAGCACAATGGGAAGAAGCAATGCAGAAAGCATTACGAGAACACCCTGAGTTAGCTGATGCAGATATAAAGACAGTAGAGAATTTAAAAGCAACAACAAAAGTAGATATAAATGGAACTAAGTAATTTACACAATTGGGTATTTAACTACAATGCCTATAAGATGGAATGGGCAGCCGTAGAAAGGGATCATTATCCCTTGTTATTCTCTAATAGAACTTCCCCTCTAGTATTGAGAAGCTCCAGGTTTGAAACCTTAGTGGAGATTGTAACTAAAACAAATGGTGATAGGAAGAAAATAAACAAACTTATAGGAGAAGTATATTAATATGATAGTAGAAATGCAGGTGAGATGGACAGAGATGCGTGTTAAGAAAGAGGACGATCAGGAACTTCAACTAAAGAAGCTTCTGAGTGGTGAAGAGCAGAACAACTTCCAACCAGAGTTCTTTTATGACTATGCTCCTATGACGTTTGATATCAATGATATCTCTCGATTCAATCGTAGCCAGGATAAAAAATCGACAACGGTGCGTTTTAAGGACGGGGATAGTTTTGTAGTGGCATTGCCTTATAGTGAGTTTCAGCGTATCTATACAGCCGCTACAGGGTATAGTATACACGGATTCATAACAGAAAAATCTGGAGAAGGCGCGTCTAATGACACTATCATCAAACCAGATTCGATTGATGATTTCGGGCTTGGTATGGATAGTGATAATTTGAGTTAACGTACGAACGAATTTTTTTTAGTTATGAGACCCACACGAGTGACTCTGATGATACAGGGAGATTGGAGGGATAGATATATTCCAAAGAAATATCTCTGTCCCGGCATAAGATTAATAAAAGAGGATGGTAGCTATTATACCATCCTCAATGATAAACGTGAGATAAGCCATTGGAATATGACACCCTTAGATAATGGAGAGTTTGCAGGGATTGATGGCACTCATATATCTATTGAGATTGATCAAGAACCAGTTAAAGGTGAGATTGTATGGATATCAAAAGCATTGTGTAGTTTAATCTTTGTATAATGAATGCTGTATTAGCTTATATAGATAAGGAGACAGGACTCTCTCATAGTAGAGGAGATTATGGATTTATGTCTGGAACACACCTTCCATCATTTCTTAATATTTCAAAGGGTTTCCTAGCATCCTCAAATGTTTTTGGATATATGGTAACAAATCGGGAAAGAGAATTTATGATAAGGCCATCTACTCCTGAACAAGAACTTAAAGAAGTAATAGCCTTTTTAAAACAAGATTTGGTAGTTTCAAATATTTAACATATCTTTGCATTATGAATTTAGTTATCAATATCGGTGGCATAGAAATTATTCGCGAGGCAGGAAGAAAACCTGGCTCCGGAGCTATATGTCTACAAGATATTGATTTAGGATAATACTAACAATTTCTTTTAACAGAGCCCGGAGCCGCAACTAGCAGCTTCGGGTTTTTGTTTTTACAAACTCCTTGTAGCAAACTGGTTGTAGGCAACGGTCTTTTAAACCGTGGGGTTCGGTTCGATTCCGAACGGGGAGACAGTATTCTACTGGGGTAACTATGTGAAATTCATAGAGGGACAGTAACCTGTATACTCTGGCCCAGTATTAGGACGCATAGTTCAGCTGAATAGAACTCCTGCCTACGAAGCAGGGAACGAAAGTTTGACTCTTTCTGTGTCCTCCATAGAGATGTAGTTCAATGAATAGAACGAGGGCCTTCTAATCCCTAGACCCAAGTTTGATTCTTGGTATCTCTACCAATGCATCAGTCGTATAACGGCTATTATAGCGCACTTCCAATGCGCGGATTGGGTTTCGATTACCCACTGGTGCTCATATATGCTCTGTTCGTCTAGTGGCTAGGATAACGCTCCTTCAAAGCGTGGAAGACGGATCGTAACCGTCACAGAGTACTTTTATGGACTGATAGCTCAGGGGTAGAGCAGCACACTCATAATGTGCAAGTCGATGGTTCAATTCCATCTCAGTCCACTAGTAGTGTAGCTCAACGGTTAGAGTACGGAGCTGATACCTCCGGGGTAGTGGGTTCAACTCCCATCATTACTACACTTAAATTTGGTAATATCAATTATTTGTATTACCTTTGTTGTGTTGATGGATAGATATAGATTTATTGTACACACGATTGTTTCTATATCTTTCCTGAGACCCCTAATTAAAATGAAGAATTTAAACTCATATTTGCTCTCCTTAAGTTATCTATCACTCGATAGTAAGGGGTAAAGTATGTGATAAAGAAGCGTTCGTAAAAGACAATATCGTCACTCCCCTGCTAATTCGGATAGCGGGGGTTTTTATTTTATGGGTATATGGTGGAATTGGTAGACACGTCAGTCTTAGAAACTGATGCCTGTAATGGGCGTGTAAGTTCGACTCTTACTATACCTACAACTTATCTCTATGGCGAAACTGGTAGACGCGGCAGACTTAAAATCTGCTCCTTCGGGGTGCATGTTCAAATCATGTTAGGGATACATAAGGAGAGTTGTCAGAGAGGTTTATCGTAACACTTTGCTAAAGTGTTGGGTGTTAAAGCCCCAGAAGTTCGAATCTTCTACTCTCCTCACACTGCCCAAAGGGTGGCTGTAATGGCATCGCAAAGCCTTAATTGCGCTGCTCACCTACGGGGTGAGCTTTAGGAAGGTTGGCAGAGTCTGGCTGATTGCACCGGTCTTGAAAACCGGAGGATGTAAAAGTTCCGTGGGTTCAAATCCCACACCTTCCTCTAAAGTAACTAGGAAACTAGTGAGCCTCTTAAGTGAGTGACCCTATATTGTAAGCTGGTCTCGGAAATACCGAGGGTAGCTATTTGGGAGTTTATACCGTAGGGGTAGCGGGGCAGACTGTAAATCTGCTGTCTTAGGACTCGGGTGGTTCAACTCCATCAGCTCCCACATTTATTTTTATAAGAAATTTGGTAATATCAAATATTCTTCTTATCTTTGCTGTATGATTCAGAATTGGCATAATAATACCTTTAATTTTCAACCCGATACAATCGTTGGGAGAGGCTATATTATATCACGATAACTAAATTTTCAAGCGTGTTCATACAAGCCCTCCCCTTAAAGGAGGGTTTTTTATTTCTAGTTTGGGGTGTGATGGTAGCACCCGTGCCTTGGAAGCATGAAGAGCTGTTCGATTCAGACAAGCTAGACTTTTATTCGGCATTTAGGGGAGTCTGGTTGTCCCTGTCCCGCTGTCTACGGGAAGACCACGGGTTCAAATCCCGTATTGCCGGCAATAGGAAGTGGGGTAAGCGCACCCTGTGTAAGGAAGAACCCTTACACCCTATTTTGGGGAAGTAGCTCAGCGGTAGAGCAGGGAGCTGTTAACTCTCAGGTCGTATGTTCGATCCATACCTTCCCCGCAGATTAATGGGTGTTGGAACTTGGCAGACTCGCCTCCTTTTCTCGGTGGTGCAGATATAGGGAATTAATAACCTCTGCATGTACGTTCGAATCGTACCCCATTAGCGATGTTTTGTTTGGAAACTTTGTTTTATGTGAAAATCAAATGTCAACTGCCCGAGATGCTGATATGGTGCAGCGCCGCACTTGTAATGCGGAACAGACCGGCTTCGAGTTCCGGCTAGGGCTCTTATGGTACAGAAGCTAACTTGGTAGAAGCGCGGGACTGAAAATCCCGAGGAGTTAGATCATAACTAACCTGTACCACATTTTGGGTTGTAGGCATACTTCATTGAGTAAGGAACCTTCATTTTGGGGAATCGTATAATGGTAGTACAAAGGTCTCTGACACCTTTGGTGGTTGTTCGATTCAATCTTCCCCAACTTATACCCGAGTAGTATAAAGGTATTATGCCTGCCTTTGAAGCAGGAGAATGTGGATCGTTCCCATGATCGGGTACATAATACATGGTGTCTGAAGCATTAAGGTGATGCGGTGCCCTGTGAAGGCATAGAAGACGGATCATTACCGTCCTTTCACCCCATACGGGAGTAGTTCAATGGTAGAATAGAGGTCTCCAAAACCTTTGATGTTTGTTCGAATCAAGCCTCCCGTGCCATTTGGTAATTTCCTAAGAAGTTATTATCTTTGTATCTAAATTTGAAACATATGGTTCCACTCGTTGCTATTGTATCTCTTGGTTTGTTCATTGCAGGTATATTAATTTACCGTAATAACAAGGAAAAGATCGAGCCGATTATTGAAAAGGTTGAAGAAGTAGCTTCTACTGTCGAAGCAGATGCTAAAAAAGTCTAATCTGCTACCTTCTTTTGTTGCAAGCCCCTCCAAGTGAGGGGTTTTTATATTATATAAAAATAAATATTGAAAAAAGTGGCATAATGTCAATAATTTTCCGTAGTATTGCATACTCAACAGAGAATATTATGACAAAAGAAGAATATAAAATATTATTACTTGATACACGCTGGGTTGATGTAGTTAGGGTTCAGGTTTTAAACCGTGATAAGTATACATGCAGGAATTGTAAGGCTACAAATTGTATGTTGCATGTTCATCATCTCTATTACATCAAAGATAAGAGTCCTTGGGAATATCCTTTGAAAGCTTTAGTTACTCTTTGTGCAGATTGTCATTCAAAAGCACATGAGAAAAGAACAATAGCTTCTTTCATGAAGAAACCTTCATCAACCAGAAGAGTAAAGAAGAATAAATCAAAGGATACCACTAGAATACAAGGAGTTATAGAGGAATATAAGAAGCGTTGTAAGAAGATATTACAAATATCCCCTGCTCCTTACTTCAGAAGTATCCTTTCCCTATTAGAATCAGGAAGAATACCTTCATCAGCTCAGGCTAAGATTGTAAATGAGAGATATAGAGACTTAATTACAGCAAATAATCATAATTAGTGAAAAAGATTTGGTTAATTGAAATCAATTACTTATCTTTGTGTAGAAATTAAGGAAATGCAGCTTGTAAAAATCAAACTTAAAACCAATAGCAAGGTGGAACAGGCAAAGAAAGTAATTGGTATCTTTTGTTTACTCAAGAATATACGACTTTCTGATACTGAACTCACAGTCCTTGCTTATTTCATGGTATATAGGATTAATAGAAAAACTAAAGACCTTATTCTTTCTTCAAATATTCTCAAAACAGAGGATAGTCTGAAGAATACAATGAGTAAACTTAAGAAGTTTGGAATGTTAGTGCGTCCTGTAGATTCTAAAGACTACACACTTAATGCAGACTTAGACTTTCCTGTTAATCCTGTGATTGGTGTACTGATTAAAATAGATAATAGCTAATGAAAACTATTCAAGTAATCAGCAAGATAGTATCCCGTGAGATGGGAATAGAAGAGAAGATTGTTGATAGTGTGAATGATTTTTATTGGAAAGAAGTAAGGAAAAAACTAAGTGGCCTTGAGTCTACATCGGTGAGTATCAAGTACTTAGGAACAATAACAACAAGTAAACGTAAGATAGACTACTTTATAAAGTCCACAATTAATAAGATTAGGAATATAAAGAAGTCTATCAGGTATAAAGAATCAACAAAAGACCTGCTCCTCGAAGTAAACTATGGCAAACTTAGAAAAGCCTTAATACAGAGGAATACATTAGCAACACAGTATTATGAAGCTTATGCTAAAAGGACTAATAGAATATGTAAAACTACTGCCGACAGTAGTACAGAATGCAGACTTGATAGTGGAGGGGATAGTGAATCAAGTGAAATTGCAATATGATATCCTTCCTGAAGATGAACAAGCAGAAATAGCAAGAAGAAGATTTATATGTGCAACGTGTCCATTCAATAGTTCAAATGCAGTATCTACTGGATATAAGACAGATAGATTTGATGAACATTGTATTATGTGTGGATGTACAATCACTAGAAAGACAGCTTCACTAGAAGCAAATTGTGGAATTGATTGTTGCAATTTTGATAACTTATCAAATTGTACTTGCAAGGATAAAGAGTTGTTAGCCTTTAATCAGAATAACAACATCAATATGGAACTTAAATGGACAGCATACAAAACAAAAACCAATGAGCAATAAACAAAAAACTCAGATCAAGCAACAGATTTTTCATCATTTCGTAGAGATAGTAGAGTTGTTTCCCCAGTATAGTATCTCACAGCATATTGTGCATGTGATGCGCCCCCAAACAGGTAATTATAACTGGAGTGATGAAGAACTTCTCAAGAAGTTTGAAAACTATCGTGATGAACTTGAGACTGATCTAGCTGATAAGGCAACACAAATAGAAGATTAATAATATAGCGGGGTAGAGCAGAGGTAGCTCGTTGGGCTCATAACTCAAAGGTCGCGGGTTCAAATCCCGCTCCCGCTTCCAAATATCTTCTATGTATAAGACAACTATAAAGATACCTATCTTTGAGTTCAACCTCACTATTATTATAGATGAAGAGATTGAAAAGATAGTACCAAGATATCTTAAGAAGTATGGTATGGAGCCTCTTGCAGAAGGAGGCTATTATGGTTTATCACTAGATACACCTGATCATAAATACTTCATCTTCTATCAGTTACATGGACTCACTCCCAACTGCATTGTACATGAAGTGTCCCACATTGTAGACTACATCATCGAGAAGACTGAAGTAGAGAAACTAGGTGAGACAAGAGCATATATAACAGGATATATAGTGGAGAAGATATTTGATTACGTTCTTAAGAATAAGATTTTAATATCAAAGTATTTAGATTTCGCACAGAAACCTGCACTAGTGGCTGAGGGGTCCAAGGCACCGGTCTGCAAAACCGTACAACCGTTGGTTCAAATCCAACCTAGTGCTCAAAACCAAATAGATGGCAGCAAAGAAAGTTAATAGTTACATAACATCAGATTTAGATTGGGCTGAAGAGCAATTAAAGAAATGGCGTAATTACATTGACATCAATCCTATAGATCAACTAACAGATAGGATGGACTATAAGGAGACGAAGAATGGTGGTATGATGCGTACAGTAGTGGCTTCTATTGAACAACAGATTAAATCTGTACAAGATACCATGAAGAACTATCTTCTTCTTTTGGAAGTGATAGATAAATTAAGAGAAAAAGAAGCAACTAAGGCTGAAGCAAAAGGGAATACTAATATTCCTCATAGAATGCAGAGAGATGCAGATTAAAACAACTGAGTTTTTTAGAAATATAAAAACTTTGCCACCTCCCGGTACTGATGATTTCACTTCTCTTGTAGAGTGGGAAATTGAAAAGTGCATGGGGGGTATTACTATTGGTGGTGTTCATATTCCTGGAATTTTATATGGGCATTTGAATCACTGGCATATTATTGTGGATAAGAAGGATAAGTGGGGAAACATTGTACGTACACCATCCCTACCTGATCTTAGAGATAATGAATGGGAACGTGCTGAGTATTTTGAGAAAGCTCGTGTAGCTCAGAAGGGATATATAGAAGTGGGATTACGTCAGGGAGGTAAATCAGAATGGGAAGCTTCTCATATTGGTATGACAGCTATATTATATGAGAATTCACAGAGTGTACTTGTAGCGGGTAATGGAGCAGACATGAAGCTTCTTACAGAGAAGATTGATTTTGGATGGAAACATATGTGGCAAGGATTGGCTATCCCTAAACTAGATAAAGACTGGAGGAAGCCAACATTACGTCTTGGTTTTAAAGACAAGAATAATGAAGACCATGTGTGGAGTTATATAATGATTCGTAATGCAGAAGAAGGTACAAATACAGAAGCCGCGGCTGGTACAACAGCAAAGGCAGCAGTATATGATGAAATTGGTAAATATCTATTTTCACCAGTATTTGAAGCACATAAACCAGCGTTCCTATCACCATACGGCTGGCGTTGTGTTCCAATCCTAGTGGGTACTGGTGGTAGTTTTGAGAAAGGTAATGATGCTAAACGTGTATTTGAACATCCCACAGCTAATAACTTCCAAGAAGTAGTAAATGAAGAGACAGGAAAGAAGACTGGCTTATTCATGTCTGGTCTTTACCGAATGGATTGTAAGACTGATTCCAATCTATATGACTATCTCTTATCAAAAGGATTTACAGGAATTGGATTAGAAGCTAAGACAATTCCTATTAAGGTATCAGATAAAGAGAAAGCTCGCTTAAAGATAGAAGAAGAAAGACTCATCAAGTCTAAAGACCCAGATAAACAAGAGTATTTAAAGGCTGTAATGTATCATCCTCTGACACCAGAGGAATGCTTTCTATCAGGTAGTAGTAATCCGTTCCCTTTGGAAGCAGCTAGACAGCATCTGGAATACTTACAAACTAATCAAATTAAGGGACGTTATGTACGTCTATATAGAGATTCTAATGGTAGGGTAATTCAGAAAAATGCTGATCCTACTGATCTACCAATCTCAGAGTTTCCAACAAAAGGAAACTTAGGCACAGATTGCCCTATAGTAATATGGGAAGAACCTATTACAAATGCTCCTATGGGGCTTTATGTAGCTGGAGCCGACCCGTATAATAATGATATATCAGATTGGTCTGACTCTCTAGGGACACTCTTCATCTATAAGAGAATGACAGATGTATCTGGTGAAACCTATCAGAATATGGTGGTGGCATCTTTGGCATCTCGTCCTGAGAGAATGGATTCTTGGCATGAAGATGTTGAGATGTTAATGGATTATTATAATGCTACATGCTTTCCAGAAAATGCAGCAGGTACATTCATCCAGTATTTTGAGCGTAAGAATAAAGGACATATGCTTGGACAGGGATTTAATATTGCAAGAGAAATAAATCCTAAGACTAGAGCTAACCAAGGTGGTAAAGTATATGGCTTATCACCAACAGTAGCTAATATTAACTACTGTATGTCCTTAATGATAGAATATTGTAAGGAACAGATACAGATAGGAACACATCCTGTTACAAGAGAACCCATCTACAAGCTTGGTATAACCCGAATTCTGGACCCTGTACTTCTAATGGAGATTATCAAGTATGATCCAAAGGATGGTAACTATGACCGTATAGTGGCCTTCAGGCATGCTTTAGCATTTGCTAAGCATCTGGATAAATACTATCCTGTTAGTAATATAGCTGAACAACCCTTTGATCCTCTAATGCCTAAGAAGGTACATGATCCAATGCTTGCTTCACCCTTTGTAAGGATAGGACAAGGATTTGGAAAGGTACAGAGTACATTCACCTTCAAGCATAATAAACAATCCAGGTAATCATAATATGTTATTATGGTTACATACTTTATAATCTAATCGTTTTTAAGTACATTTGTGCTATTTAATATCAAAGAATGAATATAAGTCCGGCAATTAATACGAACCCTAATGTGGCCTTACCAGCCCAAATGGTTCCCTTAACCAAGAAAAATGCTCAGTGGATTAAGGACAATATGGACTCTTTGGAGAGAATAGGAACTCTTCAATACTACTCTAACATGAGTCTTATAGAAAACTATGAGATGGTTAAGGGTAAATTCATTTTCTCTCACTACCTAGAACAGGATGAATATGCTGATATGGTACATCAGCTTTCCAGAGAATTTGAAATTCCTAACTACTTACGTCACTATGATATTATCTCTCAGGTAATCAATACTTTATCTGGTGAATACCAGAAGCGCCCTGATAACTTTAGAGTAAAGGGTTATGATGAAAATACTACAAATAGTTATGTTCGTGAAAAGACTCGTCTCCTACTAGAGCATGTAATGCAAGAGGTTAATAATGAAGTAAACTTACGTCTTGCACAAATGGGATTGAATCCTAATAAGGATCAATTTAATTCTCCTCAAGAACAACAGCAATATCAACAACAAGTAGAACAACAGCGTCAGGCTCTTACTCCTCCAGAAATAGAGAAGTATATGAAATACTCTTGGCAGGATACTGCTGAGATATGGGGACAATACCAACTTGAACTTGATAGGCAGCGTTTCTATCTTCCTGAACTAGAACGTAGAGAGTTTGAAGATATGCTCACTGCGGATCGTGCATTTAGACACTTCTATCTGACATCAAATGGGTATAACCAAGAAACTTGGAACCCTGTTAATACATTCTTCCATAAGAGTCCTGAAGTAGAACATGCTGAAGAAGGTGACTATGTAGGACGTATTATATATCTAACTGTATCTGATGTTGTAGATAGATATGGGTATATGATGAAAAAGTCTACCCTTAAAGACTTGGAACTCTCTAAGGACTTAATGGGTAAGATATCTGGAACTGATGGACAGGGTATTGCATATGGTGCTGTAGTACCATACCAGAACTATGGAGATGGTAAACTTATGACTGATACCTTTGGTGTCAATCCTGCTGCTCCCTATATTCCCACCTTTACTGGAGACTTCATGTCTACAGAACTTAGTACACATAATCCATACTTCCTTAATACTAGAGGCTATCTGAAAGTATTAGAAGCCTATTGGAAATCACAGAAGAAGATAGGTAAAGTAACCTTTATCGATCCTGAAACTAACTTAGTTACTAAGCAACTTGTAGATGAAACATTTGTAGTACCTCCTGGATTTAAAGAACTTGATAGTGCTATCTATGAGAATGATGATCAAATTAATACTGTGTCTTGGACATGGGTAAATGAAATTTGGCGTGGGATTAAGATATGTAAACATGGTACACAATTAAAAGAAGATATTTATGTAAATGCTGGTCCTCTTCCATTTCAGTTTAGAGGAGATTTCAATCCTTACTATGCGAAGCTACCAGTATGTGGACAGATATTCAATGCTAGAAACTCTCAATCAATGTCTCTTGTAGACTTGATGAAGCCTTGGCAGATTGGATTTAATGTAGGAGCTAACCAACTCTACCAGACAATGCAACGTGAAATTGGTCGCTTCCTTATCATGGATGTGAATATGCTTACAAACATTAAAGACTGGGGTGGAGAGAATGCCTATGAAAAGTTCCTTCTAGTTGCTAAGAGTTTAGGTGTCACCTTTGTAGATACATCACCCCAGAATATGAAGGGTGCTAATCCAGGTGGACAGATGCCTAAAGAAGTAGATATGGATGAGTCTGCAAGGATGATGTCCAGAATGAAGATAATGGAGTTCTTTGAACAAAGAGCCCTATCTCAAGTAGGTATTACTCCTCAGCGTCTTGGGTCAGTGGCAGCCTCAGAAACAGCTACAGGTACACAACAAGCTATTGCTCAGTCATATGCTCAGACAGAATCTTACTTTACTAGGTTCTCTGAATATAAGCGTCGTGTACTAAAGATGAACTTAGATATTGCACAGTATGTACAGTCTAAGGAAAGAGATGTAACAGTATCTTATGTTAAATCAGATATGAGTAGAGCTTTCATGAAGATGAATGGCACAGAACTCCTATTATCTGATCTTCACGTATATGTGTCTAACTCTCAAGAAGATATGAGACAACTTGAATCTCTTCGTCAGTTATTTATGTCTAATAATAATACTGGAGCATCACCAGTTGATCTTGCTACTGTTATTACATCTAATAGTCCTGCTGAAATTAAAGCTCAGCTTGAAGTTGCTATGGCTCGTAATGAACAGAAGTATCAACAGCAAATGGATATGCAACAGCAGCAGATTCAGAGTGAAGCTCAGCAGAAACAAGCAGACCTTGCATTCCAAGCTGATGAGAATGATAAGAATAGAGCTTCTAAAGAGAAGATCGCTTATATCCAAACCTTCTCTCGTCAACCAGATAATCTTAAAGATGAAGACGCTGATCAGACTCCGGATATTCTGGAATATGATAAGCTTTCTGTTGCAGCAGAAGTAGGACAGCAGAAATTGCTATTGGATAGGGAGAAGAATACTATAGCTCGTGAAAAGGCTGTAATAGATGCTCAGATGAAAACTGCTGATCTAAAAGTACGTCAACAGGAGCTACAATCTCGTGAAAGAGTAGAGAATGAAAAGTTAAAAGTAGCCAAAATAAACAAAAACAAATACGATGGTAAGAAATAAGTATAAGAAATGCTATGTATTACAACTAATGAACATAGGATTTGCTTACTTACTTATTTGTACTTATTTTTGTAATAGATTCTAAATTAATAAAACCAAGCAACAATGGAATTTCAAAGTGAAATCATGGAGATGTCCGATGATGTACTTAATGGACTGTTTGATGAAACACCATCTGGTACACCAAGTGCAGACTCTCTTGTAGGTGGAAAAAAAGAAGCCCCTAAAAAAGAAGAATCTGAAGTTAAAGGAAGTAAAAAAGCTCCTCTAGCTTCTAAAGAAAAAAGTGTAGAACAACCTATATCTGAAGCCTTTGGTCGTAATGACATTCAGAATATAGATTTGGATAGTCTGGATGAAGAAGATGAGGAAGAGGAAGTAGAGGAAGAAGAAGAAAATCCAGAAGCAAAGAAAAAGCCTCCTGTTAAAAGGAAAGAAGAAGCTTCTGAAGAATCTGAAGAAGAGTCTGAAGAAGAAGAGAAGAGTGATAGTAGTGATGTAAAAGGAATTCTTAAATCTACTGTAGAGTATCTTATACAAAGTGGTGCTTGGCAGGATTTCGAAGGTCGTGAAGACTTAGATATTGATGAAGACACTTATGCAAAATTAGTAGCTCAGCAAGATTCTCTTCGTGTTAGTAGCATGTTTGAAGAACTTGTAGATAGTACTGGACCTTTTGGTAAAGCTATCATTGAGTTTGTAAAGAATGGTGGACAACCTGATGAGATCATCGATCTGTTTAAAGAACAGAAACAAGTAGAAGCAATTCCTCTTGATAGTGTAGATGGACAGAAAGAACTTATTAAGCATTATTATTCTGAAGTATTAGGATGGAAACCTGAAAGGGTTGAAAAGCAGATAGGTGGACTTATACTTTCTAATGAGCTTGAAAATGAAGCTAAGGAAGTTAAAGACCTTCTGAAATCTTACTACGGAAAAGAAGCTGATAGGCTTAATAAAGATCAGGAAGATTTTGTAGCTAAAGAGAAGGAAAAGGAAAAGACTTTTGAAAGTAATATTCGTAATACAATCAAAGAGCGTAAAGACCTTTCATTAGCTGAAAAACGTACTGTAGAAGATTATCTTCTTAGTTATGATCAGCGCCTTCCAAATGGCAATCTAGTTAATAAGTTCTATGTGAACTTCGCTAAGATGCAAGCTAACCCTCAAGATTATGTTGATTTGGTTATGTTTGTAATGGATAAGCAGAAGTTTGTTAATAAAGTAGCAACACAGGAGAAATCCAAAGCCGCTGCTGAAGCCTTTAAGTTCATCAAAGGAAATGGTGCTGTTTCTACTAAGAAAGGTAGCCAACATGAACAATCCTCTCGTAATAAAGATAAGAAAGTAGCAACCCTAGATTGGGGCTTACCTTCAAGATAAATTTTTAATCTAAACTAAAATTCACGTAAAAAATGGCTCAAGTTCAAATACCAAGCGTAACGAGTTTAAATAACTCACTCGTTGTTGGTCAGACTAGATTTGATGTTAACAAGTACACAGACTTGAACTCACTTTACTCTCTGTACAAGAGAGAATCATTCACTACCTATAAAGGTATGATCCACTTGTGGAATCAGCGTAGGTTGATGAATACGCCGCTGATCAGCATGACTGAGATGAATAACTCTGTTATGTATATCAATGGTGCTGAAGGAAAGTTCCGTTATAGCGTACCGTACAACATCGGCCTACCTTATATGGTAGAAGATATGACTGGTGATATCCAGCGTCCCGGTATTGATGGACAGAAATTCAAAATTAAGCTTTCTGAAAACTGTTTTACAAACACTGATATTATCACTTACGATTATCGTGATGGTGTGTCTCTGTATATCACAGAAGAAGAAATCTATGAAGAAAGTGATGGTTGGGTATATACTGTTACTCTTCCACAGGCTAACAAGAAAAACTTCTTCCCTAAGAGGTTCCTTCAGCCCGGTGTTGAGTATATGAAAATTACCAATGTTAATGGCGAATATGACACTCAGAAATCTTCTGTTTGGCTTCGTCAGGGATCACTTGATCTGGAAATGCAAGTTGGTGGTGGACGTTCGGTATATCACTGGATTACTGCTTATGCTGACATGCTGAAGATCGACGGTGGAGACCCTCGTTATGGTTATCTTAATCAGTATTCTGATTTGCGTAGAAATAACTCTACTCTTGTCTTCTTCAATAAAGATCAGGCTGGTAAGCCGATACCTAACTCCATGAAATGGATGAATCGTATCGAAGCCATGCTATGGGCTGAAATGAAGATGATGGAAGAAAGGGATTTGATGTGGTCTAAGGGTGGTATTGTTACTGGTAGTGGTCGTCGTTCGGTACGTGTTAACACGGGTCTTTACGAACAACTGCGTACAGGTAATAGAGTTCAGTATACTAGACTGACACTTGCTCTGATCGAAGAAACTCTGGCTAACTTGTTCTACAACTCTGGTATTCCGTTTGAACAGCGTCGTACTAAGATCATGGTAGGTACTGGTGCTATGATTGAAGTTTCTAAACTTCTGGCTGATGACTTTAAGAATACTAATCCATTCTTGGTACTGGCTGGTGATGTTAAGGGATATCTAACAGGAGATGCTATGCACCTGATGTATGGATATCGTTTCACTAGCAAACGTTTCCCTGTAGCTGGTGAGGTTACTTTCGAATATAACCCTGCTCTGGATAATCACTACAATCGTGTTCAGGATGGTCTGATAGGTGAACTGCCTATCGAGTCTTACACTCTGATGGTATTGGATATCACTGATAATAATACATCAAATGCAGCCGCAAAGGTTAAGGAAGTAGAATATCGTGTTGAAGATGGCTTTAACGATAACTCGAACCTGGTTCTTATTAAACCTGAAGGTTGGTCTGATACATATTGGGGTTATGAATTAGGTACTCAACATCCGTTTGGTCCTAAAGCAACTCAGGGTATGTTCTCTAGCTCTCAGCGTGATGGATATGCGATCTGGATGAAAAATCAGAGCAGCATTTGGCTGAAAGATGCCACTCGCTCGATCATCATCGAAAAGATCAAGCCTAGCTTCTAATTTTAAGTGCTTCGGGAGGTGTGCCACAAACACCTCCCTACTTTTCTTTTTTAAACCAACAAACAAACACAATGGCTACTCTTGTAGAAATCAAACAGGCTCCTGACTTAGGTGCTCAGATGCTTGGACTTGACAAGTATGACAAAAGTAAATTTCCTGGAACTTTTGAAATCCTTCAAGCTGGTAAAGGCTTAGATGGAAGGTGGATTACAGGTCTTGATGACGAGACAGTATCTATCAAAAGTATTAAAGACAGTGAACTTCGTGAGAAAATTCAGGCAGAGAAAAAAGAACTCCGTTTGGAACTCGAAACTCTCACTGGTCTTAATCTGCATGCTAAATCAGATTTCTGGGAAACATTCTACATTCGTATTGTAGATAAATTAGCTCTTAACTTTGATATTCCGCTTGACAGGGTTAAATACTATGTCTTGCTAGCAAATAGATTTAGTGCTCCAGAATTGGAAGCGAAAGGTGATCCTGATTACATTTCCACAAAATTCTACATGCACCGTTCAGAAGAAGAAGATTCTCAGAAGTCTGTTAAGAGTCGTGAACGTGATAAGGCAGTTGCTGATCTCTTCGGTCTGTATGATAATGAGCGTAAGCTTAATCTCATTGGTAAATACATTCTTGGCTCTAAGGTTAAGGATTCAATGAAGAAAGATAGTGTATATAACCTTCTTAGGGATACACTTACTAATGATAAGGAAGGTACTGCAACGCGTAAGTTTGCTGAAGCTATGGGTAAGACTGTAGAAGAACTCACTTATAAGCTTATCATTGATGAAGCTATCCAGCGTCACGTTATTCGTATCAGAGAAGGCTATTACCAGAGAGGTAATGCTACATATGGTAAGACTATGAAGGATGTAATAAAGTTCCTGAGTAGTCCTGCAAATGTAAATGAGTTTGCTTCTGTAAAAGAAGAAGTAGAAGAAAAACGTTCACTGGGATAAAATTATAATAATGACGTCATTTGAAACCTATAAAAGACTGTTATTAAAAGTAAATAAGAATGACACCAATGCAGATATTGATATATCAAAAGGTGAGTTTGTATTCTTATTTAATGAACAGGCTAAAAGGTGGCTGAAGACGAAGTTAAACGAAAAAGAAAGCGTAATTGATGTTCAAGACTTGGCTGAAATCCAAGTTAAGTTCAAAAAGCTTCAAAAGCTGGATGAGAATGATAGTTACGCTATCTTTAAGTTGCCGACCAACTTCTTTAATTATGCGAGTAGTTATTCAGTATGTTCTTCGGGGAATTGTAAAGGGGTTAGAATATTCAACTTTCCCTACAAGCCCTTAAACGAAAATATGCTATTAGAGGACGCAAATAATCAGCCCTCTTTTGATTTTGAAGAAACTATCGTAGATTTGTCTGAGGGAAACCTATTCGTCTTTAAAAAGGACTTCGCTGTTGATGAATGTTACCTAAACTATTATCGTTCTGTTATAAACATTGATATAGAAGGTTACATCAGATTAGATGGCACACAATCAACAAACATTGATCCTGATATTCAAGATCAGTATGTTGATGAAGTGATTGACAGGTGTGCTTTAGAAGTGATCAGACGCTACGAGAATCCAGATGGATTTCAACTCGCAAAAGAAAGAATAGTAACAGAGTAAATTTTTAACAAACAATAACAAATCACAATGCTTAATCAATCGTTTAGACAAGTATTCGTAACGAAAACTCCTGTCTTACTTGCATCGGGCACAACCGTGGACTTGGGTATTTCTCAGATTGGTATCGTCGATGGCAATACCTATACTGCTGCTCCTGCTCCCACCTATGCAAATAACAAAGCAATTCAAATCTGGCAAGGTATGCCTGATCTGTCTTTTATCCCTTTAATGGGCGGTATTCCTAAAACTAATCAGGCTTCTAAGCTGATCAAGGGGAAACTTATTACAAGGTTCCGTAAGAAAACTGCACATCAAGGACAGAATCAGAAAGTCGCTATCGGTTTCGACGGTTTTGATGTTACTAAAACCTTAACTGCTAACTGCGGTGAAAAGCGTTCAGTATTTATCAAACTTACAGGTAATCCTATTGATAAACTCTACTCGGTTCAGGGTCTTATTCGCCAGTATTGGCTGGATACGGGCTGTTGCGATGATTGTGGTACAGACAACTGTGCTGCTGTTAATGCTTCTCAGCTTGCTGATCAGCTTGTAGATAAGATCAATAATGATCCTCGTCTGAAATTTAATAGTTTCGATACTCCCGGTTTGCTTTTAGCTAAGAAAGTTCTCAGCACTGCTGTTGACACAACGGGTGCTCTCTCAAACACAGTATATACCCTATCTGTAGCGGATGGTGGACATAATGCTGCTCTGGCTTTTGTACAGGTACAGTATCCTGGAATGGTGGTAATTCGCACTTCTCGTGATGGTATTGTAAGTACATATCAGATGACTCGTCTTACAAGTGCTGGTGCTCCTGCTGCATTCACAAATGCTGGTATTGTTGTACTTCCTTCTTGTGCTACTTGTCCTGCTGGTTATACATTGAATCCTGCTGGTTTCTTGTATGTAGTACGTCGTGCTGATGCTGGTAATCCTGCTGCTCTTACGGCTGCTGCAACTGCTTATGCTATTGCAGGTCCCGGTGAGTCAATTGTTCGTACTAACTTCGATAGCCCTAATCAACTTTCTACTTATGTAATTGTAAGTAATGTTGCTAATCAGGCTGCTGTTGGTACTGACTCTATTCAAGCTTTTGGAGATGTAAGTGCTAAATGTACTATCACTACTCCTACAACTACTGCTTGGACAGCACAGACTCCAGTTCTTTGGCAGTTCCCTCAGACTCTTAACCTTACCCTTTCAGATAATGTTTGTGGTGTTAGCCGTCTGACTGAACTTCAGGACTATTATGCTGGTATCTTAATCAATGGACAGCCTCTCACGATTACTCAGCTTGCTGATGGTCCTGTAGATTGTGTACATGGTTATGCAGTAACAACTTTCTCTAATGTAGTTGGTATTGATTGTCAGGTAGATGAAATTGATTTCGGTAAGATTCCTGCCTTTGGTAACTCTGAGTGGGTTCCAGTAACAGCAGCTCCGGGTGCAGTAGTATCTGCTGGTGTTATCATAGAAACGGCCTTTATCAATCGTATCACTGGAGAATGTACATATCTGTACTATCCTTATGAAGCTGATACAATTCACATTCAGGTATCTGAATACAATGAAGACTACGATGCTTCTCCTTGTGAAAATCGTTGGCCTATCACTGAACTTCAGAACGTACAGTATCCTGTAGGTGTTGGTGCTTATGTTCGTGATCAAGAAGTTAAGTCTCTTGGTTACTTCCTGAAGGACTACTCTATGGACCCTGCTGTTCGTGAAGCTGAAGGTTATGTATACTTCTCTGATCCTTTCGCTTTCTATGATGAATATACTCTTGAGTATGAATTCACCTACAAAGTGTTGGGTTGGTCTCAAACCTATACTGATTCATATCAGCAGGTTGTATACTTCCCTACCGGTACAGGTACAGCATTCGAAACAGCAATTCTGGGATACATCGAAAGTTTGTCTAGCCCAGTTGATGTAATACTCGACTAAGTTTTTTGTAACTCTTATAATCTGGAGCAAGCAGGTACAATCTTGCTTGCTCCTTTTTTTATTTATGAAGGGATTTAGAGAAAATATTATAGATTTCGAAATAATTTCTACGGGAAATCCTAAGACTCTTGTTTTCATAGATAGCTCTGTATATATAGGACAACCTGATAGACCCTTACTTGAAGTATTAATGCCGGGATACAATAAGTATTTCTTAGTTAATATTGTTGCAAATCAGGTTAATACCTTCAATTCCAATACTTTAGGACTTACAGACTTATTGAATGCTGATTGTCTTATTGATCTTCCTGATGGAGTATATCGACTAAAGTATAAAATCTGTCCATACAATCTCAATTATAAACTTAAGAGCTTTTGTCGTACTAATATCTTAGAACAACGAATTACTTTTATCTATGAAAAGATAGGAGCTTCAGATTGTTCAAGAAAAGAGGACTTAACAATAATGAATGATCTTGCTGAGATACACATGCTTGTAGAAGGATGTCATCTTATTGCAGATCAGAATGAAAAGAAAGCTACTGAGTTTTATGCATTGGCATCTAAGTTGACAGATCGATTAATTAAGAAACTCGAAAAATGTTGTAACTAATGTGTGGATGTTCATCGGGTAATGCTACAATAGCTACACGCTCATTTGCTACTCGTTCTGTTCCTCCCATTGATGAAACACAACAATCAGATTGTGTATATACCTTAGATCAGGTAAATTCATGGTTGGAAAAAGTAACATGCTTTAAGGATAAAGGGTTATATACAACTATGCCTAATATCACACAAGCTCAGCTTGTAAACTATAGAGGTATATTACTTTCAACACTCAACTACCCAACAAATGTCTGCTATTTTAAAAAGCAGCTTGACGAGATTAAAAGTTTTGTAACAGTAATATTAAGCACAGGACAATGTTAAAGATACTTCTTAAATATGCTAATGCTGTATATAATAGCTATCGCTATGATATTACCTGCGAACTTCCTAATGAAGACTTTCTAAAGGCCAAGTTCTTCAAAGATAAACAACAAACAGAATATATTTGTAGCCTCCTTTATAAAAAAGTACAATGAGAAGATATTCATGTGGTAATATAATTCCTTCTGAATGTGTTCCTTACACAGGAAAGGATTTAGTATTTCTTACAACAGAACAACAACCCGACTGTGATGCTAATGTCAATGACATTGTTGATCTAATATCACAGGCTATTCTAAATATTCAGACGGCTATTAATGTTACTAATCTTAATAACCAGTGTCTAACAACTGTTCCTATTGATGTAGATGTAAAGGGATTATTTCAGATTCACACAGATAAGATATGTGGACTGGATGCTGCTCTCACTGCATTAACATCAACTGTAAATGCTTGGAATATTGCTACACAGCTTCTAACAATAGACTTACAATGTCTTTCAGCCTCAGCTGCACCTTGTCAAGTTGGAACTAATACATACTCACTCATTTCTATTCTAAACTTATTTAGAAGTGAAATTTGTACAATTAAAACATTCTTAGGAATATAAATTAAAATAAAATGCCTAACCCTCTTTATTCTGGTTGTGGATGTGGTAGTGATGCTGTTCCATTTGGTCCTCAATATCCTCGTATAGCTCCTTCTGGTTGGCAATATGGCGGATGTGGATGTGGTCAGCCTGTATGTACGTGTAATAATACTGGTTGCCCAATTCAGTTAGATTCTAATTGTGTCATCTATCATAAGAATAATGATATAATTAATAATCTTACACCTATTGGCTTAAATAATGGAGCTACTCTTCAGTTATTTATGGATACTGTTGCAGTACCTATTGGACAGGTAATGAATGTACCAAACTACACTCTTCCCTTTCTTAGAGCTGTTCCATTTACTATAAATACTCTACAACAGTTTGCACAATCAGTTGATACTGAATTTGCTACACAGAGTGCTGCTATAGCTGCTGCAACTGCCGCTGCAACAATTCCTATTACTCCTATAGATAGTACATCTATTGATTTTACTGTTTCAGGTACTCAGAACCATACTATCACTGGGGTGGTGAAGATATCAGCTACAGCTAATAATAGAGCTTCTATTTTATCTGATGGTATATTTTCTGCTCCTCAGACACTTTCACTTGATAATACTACTAAGACATTATCTATTGTAGGTGGTAACTCGGTAAGTCTTGCTGCTCTTGCTTGTGGTGTAATTGGATATCTTGGTAATTTAGCTACTGATCCTACAGGAATTCTTGATGGACAGTATTGGTTTAATACCACTTCAAACCTTCTTAAGATTCAGGCAAACGGAATCGTTAAGACAATAACAACTGTATAATATGCCTATTTGCTCAACTTGTGGTGGCCCAGACCATCTTAGATGTAATTGTGTAGTAGTTCCTTATTGTGATCAATGTAATGAAAATGCAAACTGTAATTCAGAAATGGATTCTGCTTGTGTTATCTATCATCCTACATATCCAGGCTTCATCCCTCCTGCAACTAATCTAATAAATCTAGGACTTCCTAATGGTAGTTCTGCTCAGACAATATTTGATGCAATAGATGCAAAGTTTGGTAGTACAGCTAATACTCCTATCATTCCTCTTGATACAAACACATTAGATTTAACTGTTGGCCTTGATGGAAGAACATTAAGTGGTAATGTAATAATAGACCCAACTGTTGGTAATCTATTATCTGCTACAGCTAATGGACTCCTTGCCACTAATCCCAATCCTAATTTCTTTGTAAAGGTAGATGCTAATGATTCTCCTGATTATTTATTTAATCAGGTAGTAGGAGACACTACTGTAGATGGTTGTATATCTATTGATGTCCTAGATAATTCTGGAACCCTTGTAATACGCCCTACATTCAACGCTGCTTGCTTTGCTAGTGCATTATGTAGTTCTAACTTAGGTGTCAGGGAACAGCTTGCAAATTGCTTATTAACAGCAGGTTTACAAGCTAATGATACAGCTACAGTTGATCTTAATCTTTCAACTACTACTCCTAATGTCTTAACTGCTAATGTTAAAGTATCAGTTACTGCTGGTAATAATATTACTGTAAATAGTGATGGTTTATTCGTAGGCAATTCCGGTACAGTTAATGCTGCTAATAATGGTCTTAGCATTACTGGTAATACAGTTCAGATGGGTGGTCCATTAATTAAGAATACAGATATTGATTTTGCTACTTTTAATTTGAAGTATCATGACAATCCTGTATTATACATGGGTGAAGGTACTCCCGGTACTGGAGCTAACTTTCAGATAGAAAATACTTATGTAGTATCTGGTGGAAAGACTAGTGCTGCAACTATATCAACTACAGGAACATTTGCTTCTACAGGATTAAATGGAATATTTGGTTTATTAGAAATTGATGGTGGAGCACAGACAGATGCTATTAACTCAATAAAATCTGCGATTCATGGAGAAATGAGAATAAATGCAACTGGTGCAGTTACATTAGCTCCTGGATGTGATGGATATGCAGGTGTAGTGGGTGTTATGTTTAAAGAAAATGCTGGTAGTGTATCAGTAGATAATATAGTAAGTAATGGTACATTTGTTGCTTTTGCATCTGATGCAGGAAATGTATCAAGATGGGCAGCAATAAGAGCAAGAGGTATTAATACAGCACCAACTGGTGCAGTTTATACAGGAACTGTTGCTGACTACTATGGTTTATATATTGATGATATTACTACAAGTGATTATGGAGCACGTATAACTAATAAACATGCTATCTTCCAAGAAGGTAGCACTATGACAAATAGTTTCTCTACAGGAGTTGTTGTAACATCAGATGAAAGAGTAAAAACTGGTTTTGAATCTTATACAAGAGGACTTGATGAAATTGAAAAAATTAATACATTAAAGTTTCATTTTAAAGACAATACTACTGGTGATAAACGTGTAGGTGTAATTGCACAAGAAATAGAAAAGATTATACCTGAAGCTGTAGTTACTGAAAAAAGTCATTATTATAATATTGAGGATTTCAAAAAACTTGATACAGATACTCTAATCTTTACACTAATAAATGCAGTTAAAGAGTTGAGTGATAAGGTAAAAGTACTCGAATTAAAATAACTTTAAGACCCTATGCTTTTGTTGGTTTTTGGATAGGTTCTGTCCCCTCTTTTCTAGGAGGGGATTTTTTATTTGGATATATCAGAGATTTTGTGTATTTTTGTGTAAAATATAACAAAATGAGTGAACTGAATAAGTTAGTTGATGAATATATAATGGCAAATCCTAAAAAGACAAATGAAGTAGGATATTACAATAAAATTGCTGCAAAGTTTAATATTCATCCTGAAAAAGCTCGTAAACGTTGGAGACAATTAAATAAAACAAACAAACCCCTTACTACTGCAACAATTGGATATTATAGTGTAGATTATGATCAGTCTTTAGTAAAAGACCCTACTCGATCACTAACTCTTCCTAATACTGGTTGGTCATATAAAGTAGAAGATGCAGAATCTGTATATACACATACTACAGAAGATAAAGTAGAGAATCTTGATGATCTTATAAGTGTTGCAAAGATCAATCTTGATAAGGGAAATATATCAGATTATGAGATTAAATCATACAATGCTTGGATTAAGAACAACCAAGGAGAGATCGAGTCTAAGCCACTATATTCGGTGAAGGCTAAAGTTAAAAATAAAAAGGAAAGCTCAGTTGAATTCGACAAGAAGAAGTTTCTTGATGAAATCAAGGGATATAGTCCTTATAGTAATATTGGTATTGAATATGCAGTTCCATCTAAGGTTGAAAAGGTACATGCATTAGAAATCAACATTCCTGATTTGCATATTGGTAAACTGGCATGGGGAAAGGAAACAGGAGAAGCTTATGATAGTAAAATTGCTGTAGATCGTTATACAAAGGCAGTAGAAGAATTACTGTCTCGTGTTAATCTGGAAAATGTAGCAAAAATCATTCTTCCTGTTGGTAATGACCTCATTAATGTGGATAATGCTAGTAATACTACTACTGCCGGTACACCCGTATCATGTGATTCACGCTTTGGGAAGATGTTCCAGACTGCAAAGACTCTATTAATTGAAACTATAGAAAAACTATCTACTATTGCACCTGTAGATGTGATAATTATACCGGGAAATCATGATAGTATTTCTACATTTACTCTTGGAGAGGTATTAGATGCATGGTTTCACACAAATAAGTATGTAAAAGTCATTAACACACATACTCCACGTAAATACTATCAGTATGGACAGAACCTTATCATGTACACACATGGACACAGAGAAAAGCTCAATGATTTGGGGATCATCTGCGCGACTGAACAACCAACTCTCTGGGCGGCCACTAAGTTTAGACGAGTGCATGTGGGTCACTTCCATCACTCGAAACAGGTTAAGTTCACAGATGTCCAAGAATACCCAGGTTTTACAGTTAAAATCCTTAATTCCTTGTCGGCAAATGACGCTTGGCATGCTGAAAAAGGATATTTAAGCCTTAAAGCTGCTGAAGCATTCCTTTACCACTTTGATAAAGGATTAGTAGCAAACTATTACTATATGCATAGTTAAAATGTCTTGTTTAGTGATCATAATTACCCCTGTTTCTACAGGGGTTTTTTATTATAACCATTTTTGTTTACACGTTTCATAATACCATACAAATAATGTATATTTGTAACTATTTTTCATTATGGCATCATTAACTAATAGAGAAATTATCTCCGATATTGTGAACGATCTAAGAGCCTTAAACTTAGATGATAGAGTGAGTAAAAGGTATATTCTATCAAAGCTTCGTTCATTTGCTTCCTTATTTATCAATAGAGATTCTGAATCACGTAGGCTTTATACCATGTCAGAGATATGGACTAATGTGTCTTGTGTAGAACTTTGTGAGGTTCCTTTAGTAGACTGCTGTGATATTGATATACCTAATTGTACTATGGTAATGAAGAGTAGGAAGAAGATTCCTGATCTTATTCAGAATAAGTTTAGAGAGCTTTTACAGGTATTAAACCCTAAGTTTTCCCGAGAATTCACTTTCACCACCCCAGAACAGTATAAGAATATCCTAAATCGTGAGTTTTATGATAAGAGAATCAAGTATTATTGGATTCAGAATGGTTTTCTCATTGTACCTGATGCACTTGTAACTACTGTCACCCTGAGAGGTGTATTCCTAGAACCTGCTGAGGCTAATAAACTTAATTCATGTATTCCAGAAAGTGAACAGGAATGTGTAAGTATACTAGATCAACCCTTTGTATGTCCTGACTATCTAGTATCTGTAGTAAAGCAGGAAACTCTAAAAGACCTATTTAACTTCTATAAACGTAATGTAGTAGATGAAGCTCCAAACTTGAATACTAACGAAAAAGTTAAGGAGAAGCAATAATGCCGCATAAAGGTACACATTATCAACTACCAGATAGAGATCAAGTATTATCTCCAGCTCTCTGGAAACTTTATAAAGAAAAGACCAAGAGTGATATTAGTTATTCTCAATTTTCAGAGATAATTAAAGTATCTAATAAGAAGATATTTGATGCTATCGTAGAAGATAGTGATGGGTTTAAACTCCCAGAAAACCTTGGTTATCTGTGTGTTATAAAGTATAAAACTAAGAAAAAAGCTATAAACTGGGCTGATACTAAGAAGTATAGTAAGACTATTTACTACTTAAATCTACATAGTTTTGGCTATCGTTATCATATAAAATGGTTTAAAACTGGAATTTCCCGGTTTGCCTTTAATGAAGTCTATAAGTTTGCTCCTCTTAGAAATCTTAGAAATGAGGTATCTAAAAATATAAGAGCTGAAAAAGATTATAATGAGTGGACTCTTAAAGATTTCTGGGATTTTAATAAACTCGAAAAACTAGTTCATAAGAAACTAAAATTAGAAGAAAATGGGAGTTATTGATCCAAATAAGATGCTCAAATATGAGACAACTGAAAGACTTTTCGCTAGAATTAAGAAAAGGCTCAGCTCATTTGATGCATCTGGTGTAATTGATGAAGGTGACTTTTACTATTATGTAAAGGAAGTATTTGAAAAACTAGGTGTTTCTATCTCTGAAGAAGGGCAAGTATTACTTGAAGTTAAACACCATAAGACAGCTCTTCCTGACAACTTCCAGTATTTATATGCTGCTTATTCCACTGACCCTCTTACAATGACAAGCCAGTCTAAAGAAGACTGTTTTCCACAAGAGGGTTTCTCTATGTATTTAGAGGAAACATGGCAGCCATTTGTACAATGTAAAGGTAATAACTGCTTATCAGCTAAGTTTGATTTCGTAGAAGGTGAAGTATTAAGAGCTAGAACATATATTCATGGTAAGCCTAATACTTTCAACTATAGACGTCCTACATTACTTAGACTAGGAACAGGTGCTCGTCCTATTGAGAAGTTTGGACGACATGATATTGATATTGATGAAAGAAACTTCCGTCATCATGATACTCCAGAAATAACTATTGATAATGGATTTATCCATACTCACTTTGAGCATGGACATATCTTCATGAAATATTATGGTTTTGCAATGGATGAAGAGACAGGACTTCCAATGGTTCCTCATAATACATTCATTGAGAAAGCAATGGAAGACTATATTATCTATCGTGTAATTGAAGACCTTTGGTTTAATGGTGTAATAGCTAATCTTGATGATAGATATAAGATAGCTAGAGCAAACTCAGATGATTCAATAAAGCAAGCTGCTTATTGGTGTAAAATGCCTTCTTTCCAGCAAACTATCAATTATATTAGAGTACAGAGAAAGAATCTTAGAATATACAATCAGACTAATTTCAATAGTTAATGCCTAATAATACCAGCAACATTTCAACACCTGTAAAGGGTATGAATACTGATCTTCATCCACAAAATCTGGGTGAACAAGGGTATGACTTTGCTTTAAATGCAGTAGTTGAAGAATTTAGTGGTAATGGTTTTCCTCTTTTACAGAATGAAGGTAGTAATCTTCCTTGTGCTGGCTTTCCTGCTGGAAAACAAGTGATAGGGTATGCAAATGTTATAGAACAACAGAGAATACTTCTTATACTTGTTAATCCTATAACAGGAGAATCAGAAATAGGAGAGATTATAGGTAAAGGGGATTGTGATGAAAGACTAGGAGATAGTGATAGTAATACAGCAAAATGTGATGATTGTGGAGCAGAATATGTTCCAGTACAATCCGAACTTCAGAATATGAAGATTCCTAACTGCTGTAGTTATCAGACAATTATAACAACAAATTGTATGAATTTCTCTATAGATCATCCTGTAAGGATAGTCTATAGATTAGAACCATGTAATCTTTCTATATACTTTGCAGATGGATTAAATCCATATCGTTATATAATGTTTGATTATGTAAATGATGATCCTACACAACCTTTAACCTTAGATATATTATTTAAAGTAGTAACTGGCACTGATCCAGATAATTGTGATGTACCAATCTATGCTAATGAGTTAGATTGTAATAAAACACTACTTGATCCTGTTATTGAATATCCTTGTATTGAACTTATTGATGTTGTATCTGGTGGATCACTTAAAGCTGGAGTATATCAATTTGCTATATCTTTTGCAGAAGAATCTGGACTAAAAAGAAGTCCTTATTTCCCTGCTACTAATCCAATTCCTATCTTCACCAGAGAAGAAACTTTTGAAACAGATTATATAACAGATCAGGCTATAAAGATTCAGATAGATAATCTGGACTTTCAATCTCCTCTTTTATTCTATAATTTAGTAGTAATAAAGACTATTAATAGTGTCACTAGTATTGATTTTGTTGGTACATTTCCTATAACACAGAAAATTATAACATATTCTGGTAATGAGAAGGCTACACGTGCTATAACAGAAGCTGACTTATTCGAAGCTAAAGTATACTATCAAAAAGCTGGTATTGTAGCTTCATCAAATAACTTCTTATTCTGGGGAGACTTAGAACAATCAGATAAGTTAAACATACAACTTATCTCTAATAATGTAAAACTATTCTGGCAGAGTGCTGCTATTCCAGAACCTGCTTATAGAGCCGCAAGATTTGTAAATAAGTTTCGTTCCTATATGAGGGATGAAGTATATGCATTTGGTCTTGTTCTTATCTATGATACAGGCGAAGAAAGTGTTGTAGGACATATTCCTGGTCCTTCTGCTGCTTATTTTCAGTCTCAGTATGGTATAAATGTCAATGCTATTGTAACTAATGCTGATGTTATTAGTGATCCTTCATGTACAGGAGACCCTAGAAACAAGACTTGGCAGGTATATAATACAGCACAACTGATATTCACGAATCCTAATCCAAATATTCTTTCAACTTGTGATGATGATAGATGTTTTCAATATGGTGACTTCTCATACTGGGAATCGACAGATTTATATCCGAATCGTCCTGACTTATTTGGTGATCTTTGTGGACAACCTATCAGACATCATAAAATGCCTGATTCTCTCGTTTCCCATATCCATGATGGACTTAGTGGAACTAAAGGATATAATGATAAGAACATTGTCTTTCCTTTAGGTGTAAGAATTGATCATCAGAGTGTTGTAGATTCTATTACTGCTTCTGTTACAGCAGGAGTAATTACACAAGCACAAGCTGATAGAATTGTTGGATATAGAATAGTAAGAGGAAATAGATTTGGACATAAATCAGTAGTAGCTAAAGGCTTATTATACGATGTATGGAAGTATAATACCACTCAGACAACAAATCAGGATTGGTATTACCCTAACTATCCATTTAATGATCTTAGAGATGATCCATTTATCTCAAATTCTAATGCAGGATATGTAGGTAGCTCTAATAATGATGAACCTTCTGGTCCTCCTATTACATTCTCTGCAAGTAAAAGATATACATTTCATAGCCCAGATACAAGTTTTGCAAATCCTACAATAGGAGATGAAATAAAGATTGAAACTGAGGAATATGGTACAGCAAACACTTATTTCAACTATGCAGACCTACAAGCAAAAGAAAAGATGCTTTCTGCATTTGCATATGCTTTAGCTCTTGCAGGTGGTCTTGTTGCTATGCTTACATCATATCAGCCACAACAGACAGAAAACTACACAGTTAGAGCGGATGTTGTAAAGAGAGTAAATGCATATACTACAGATACAGATGCAAGTGGTAATATCCCTGTTGGTATTGTTTCAGGAACACTGGCTGAAGGAACAGGAGAAATAACTACTATTTCAACACCAGAATCATGGGATGGTTCAGGAACAACAGATGTACCAAATATAGATGAAAGAGATATTCAATCTTCATCTCAACTTGGAGACCCTGCTGATCCTTCATCTCCTCCTGCTACATTATCAGGACCATTTTGGAATCCATCTACAGGTGTAGATATTGGATCATTAGCTGGTGTTGGTACAAGAATAGCTGAACGTAATATAACGACAATACAAGGTACACCACAACAGATTAAGAGTGGACTTTACCCGGGAATGGATCCTGCCTTTAATGCGCTTATATTGGCGCAGAATGCATTTAATCAGTTTGCATTAGTATTAACTGAAACAAATGTAATTATTGATCTGATAAAGAGTTTGGTTCCTTATAAGAACTATGCAGTACAGGCACAAGCTGTAGGTATATATAATAACTACTCAAATGTAACTAATTCGGGATTTAAAAGAAGAGAAATAGAGAATTATTCCTATTTAAAACCTGAATTAAGTCTTATTAATGAGAATATAACAGGTCTTATTAGTGGACAAAGTACTATTCATTTTAATAACTTTAACAGAGAAAGTTCATTATACTTAAAGACATTAGAAACTAATACAGCCTTTCCAGCTCCTACAAATGTAGATGGATCAAGGTTTATAATGAATGCTAATGATGACTTTAGTAATCACATTAATCAAATATATACAAGCCAAATATCCTCTTATTATGGCTCTATAAAGAACTATGTACCTGATCAATATGGTAATATTAATGATATACAGTATATAGATACTGGATCATGTATTTACTTTAAGAATAATACTTATGTGGATTGTCAGCTTAATATATTTGGAGGTGATGTATTCATCAACAGATTTGCTATAAAACGTAAGCATTCCTTCTGGATATCTACAAACTTTAGAAATATCGATGGTGCTGATATAGACTATACAATTCTTGGAAATGTAGGATATCCTCGTTATTGGTATCAAACAACAACAGGTATTGCACAAGCATTAACATCAGGAAATATTACTGATTTATTCACTAATCCTTGGCAAATATTAGGTCGTCCTAATTCTAACTTAGATTGTAAGACAGAAAAGTTCTTCTATCAGAATGGTGTAATGTATCTATATAACTATGGTATTCCCTATTTCTTAGTAGAGAGTGATAGAGATGTAGACTTTAGAACTGCTCAGAATAGTCTACAAGGAGATTTCTATCCTCATACAACAGATTTAAACTTCTGGTTACAAGAGAAAAATGTTCCACCTTCTGAAGATAATACCTTCTTTTATAATAATACTTATTCTAAACAGAATGAGGAGCATTTTTATGGACAATATCCTCCTGATTTCCAGCCAAATAGACAATGTAGAGTAAACTTCCCTAATGGAATTATTTTCTCTAATGGTCCTAATTGGTTGAATTACAGACCAAATGACTTCTATAACTTCCCTCTTTCTAATGGTAAACTTATAGCAGTGGATGGTATTGAGAATGATAAAGTATTAGTAAGATCAGAGAATACTTTTCAAATCTTTAATGCATACATCACCATCCCAACCAATACCCCTGATAGTATTCAGGTTGGTACTGGAGGTATGTTTGCATCAAAGCCTCAAGAGTATTCTCATACTACATTAGGATATGGTGGTGCTCAGAGTCAGTTTATATTAAATACTGAATATGGACATATTTGGGTAGATTCTAAACGTGGCCAGATATTTAACTTATCACCAGAAGGACTTGATGAAATCTCTAAGAATGGTATGAAGAACTGGTTTAAAGAGAACCTTCCCTTCCAACTTCTTAAGGATTTTCCATCTATGACTGATAGTGATCTTGATAATAGTTTTAAGGGTGTAGGAACTACATTGTGTTTTGATAAGCGTTTTAACCGCTTTTTAATCACTAAATTAGACTATAAAGTAATTGATCCAACTGTTGAATGGGACCCAATTGCTAAAGTATTCTTTATTCCTACTGTTCCTACAAGAACAGTTGTTAATCTCACAGATATTAAGTACTTTTGCAATAAGAGTTGGACTATTTCTTATAACTTCTTCTTAAAGAGTTGGGTTAGTTATCATTCATATCTTCCTAACTATTATATAGAAGGAGTAGATTACTTCATAAGTGGTAGTAATAGTGCAACAAGTACAGCTTCAATACATAATCAAACAAATAAATCATATCAGGTATTTGGTGGTAAACTATATCCATTTACAATACAAACAATCACCAAACCAGATATTAATAAAAACAACCAAAACTCAATAGAATATGGCCTCGACGTTATTAGATATCATAATCAGTTTGATCCTTATTATACCATCGATAAGACATTCAACAAAGCAGTGGTATTCACACAAAACCAGAACTCTGGCCAATTAAACTTAGAATATCATGACAAGAGGAACTTAAACACTCTTCGTCAGTTCCCAATACAGAATATAGACTCTACTACAATTAGAGTCACTAATGCAGACGGAATATGGAGAATAAATACCTTCTATGATATTGTAAATAATAGGCTAAATAACATGCCATTATGGCTTAATAACTGTGCAAATACAGAGAAAAAGCTTAATAATAAGGCTTTGGACTACCAAATGCCTGATTTAAATAAAAGAAGAATAAGAGGAGAATATTGTAGAGTGAAGTTGAGTAATGATGCTACTTCTAACTATAAATTCATTTTTAAATGGCTTGTAAACCACGAAGTAAAAACATATAGATAATGGCTTTTGATTTCTTAGATACTACAACTCTTGATCCTCAGATTGCTCAGCAGCAAGGGATGATCAATATGATGAGTAGCCAAGCAGCTACACAGAATGGTGATCCTAATGACATTAATGATCTACAACAACTAGATGATGATGATCTTAATGATCTAACAGAAATGGATGATACTGAACATGAGGAATTATCTGATTCTGATTCTGAGAAAATGGCTACAGATACTCATGATTTTGAGAATGAAGAGTTAACAGACACAGATTACCAATTGATGGGGTATATCATGGGAGATACTCAACAGCAACCTCAATCCTCTAAACCACAGATGCAGTATGGCGGAGGAACATTAGGGAATGCTAGTACAGTATATTCTCAACAAAGTGCGCCTTGGTTAAAGAATCAGATAAATAATATTAAGTATGCTTCTACAAGACCTTCTCAGAAGTATACTCCTCAACTTCCTTATGGACCCGGAGGTAGATCAGATACTACTTATCAGGATATTCAAAATACTGCAATTAACACTATTAGTAATGATCCAATAGCTCAAAAGATGGGTATAAATGTAACTCCCACTGCAAAAGCAGGAGGAGTCTATAATGTAGGATATAAAGCTGGTGGTGCTTATAATACAGATTATCAAACAGGAGGTAAAACTTTATATGCTGATGATGAAGCAACACAAAGGCAAGGTTTGAATAATGACAACTATCAGAGAGCAGTATTAAATCTAAAAGGTACTAATACAATAAGAGGATTAGATAGTGGAAATCCTGTAGCTGTATCAGATGGTAGTAAATATAAAATATTAAGGGGTCCACAAGACACTGCACAATTTACTGGTAAAGTATACGAAAAAAGAATATAATGCAAAAGACTAAGAAAAAATATTCAATAAAGAAAGCTCAGGTTGGAACTAATACTTCTAATCAATTAAACAATTTGGTTGATCCTACATATGGTAACTATATGAATGATAAATTAGGAATAGCACCTACTGAAAATGTAGATGTTCCTAATATGCCAGATATTGTATCTAAAAGGGCAACTCTCCCTCAAAGAGCTAATGTACTAGACCCTAGTAATTATTCTAAACAACCTGAACAGCCCGGTAATCCGGGAACCCATGGTCCTGCTACCCAACAAGGACAATCTAATCAAGGACCTCAACCTTGGAATCTTGCTACAAGGAAACTTAATCCTCTAGTAGAAGGATTCAATGCGGCTGCTTCTGCTACTACAGCTATTGCAAATACAATTGCTAGCAATAAAGCATCTAGGAATGAATTTAATCAATATCTTCAGCAGCGCCAAGGTAATGGGTATGAGAATATGGAAAGTCAAGGAAATAATAATAATCCTGCCTATTTTAAAATGGGAGGAAAGACTAAGAAGAAATATCAAGTAGGTGGACAACAACCTGATGCTGGTTTAACATATACTAATCCAGAAGATACAAATGATTATAGTGGAGATGTTCTAACAGAATTCAAAGCTGGTGGATGGATTAAAGGTGCTATCAATCCAGCACATAAAGGATATTGTACACCAATGTCGAAAAGTACTTGTACTCCTCGTCGTAAAGCTCTTGCTCGTCGTTTCAAGAGTGGTGATCTTCATAAAGGACAGCTTGGTGGAAATGTAGGGCAGTGGGATGATATGGGATGGGATAGTACATATGATGATGAAGATGAAATAGGTAATTTACTTGCACAAACTGGTGGAGGATTTACTCAGCAGAATATTGGTGCTTCTCATGCTAGTGGAATTAATGAAGCATACTTTGCAGATGATATTAATAGTGTATTAGCTAATAATAAACGTACTAATACTCAAGGTGTATATACACCTGATCAGCAAGCACTTATACAGAAGGCTTATATCTATAAGGCTACACAGCCTCAAGGAAGAACTCCTGAGCAATTAATTCAAGGGTTCTATGGTAGTCCAGTTAATCAGAATGATCCAACAGATATACTTCGTCAGAAGACAGGACGTTTTAATCTTGATCCTGTAGCTAACTATTATAGTACACCAAACACAAACGTACAGCAGAAACCTGCTGCACAAGCTGGTGGTGGATTTAGTCCTGCTGAACAGCAGATAGCTGATCGTTATACTCAAATGGGATATAGTGTGTCTAAAGATGCCTCTGGACAGCTGAAGTTCAATAAGAATGGTGTAATTGCTAATCCTGCAACATCTGCACAGAATAAAGCTACACAAGCTGCATCTCAGGCTGCTACAGGCAACCCTCAAGCTCCAGTATCTGGATCAACTCCTCAGACTCAAGTACAAGCACAACAGTCTGCTGGACAATTTCCTACAAAAGATGCATTAAGAAAGAAATATGCTAATAATCCATATTTAAGTGATCAAGGTAGATATAATTGGGGAAATAAACTAGATACTGAATTCCAAAGTAGTCAAGGTAATGTACGAGATGCGGTATATTCTGCTGCAAGGCAAAATAAGCTTAATCCAGCTCTTCTATACTCTTCCGCAATGGAAGAGGGTATGAGTGGTTCAGTAGATAAAAAAGCCTCTGGAAATGCTTCTGAGGCATATGTAGATTGGGTTAGTAAGAATAAAGATAAAGCTGCTGATTATCCTGTAGATGGTTTCTATAATTATGGGCTTGATACTTTTGCAGGTAATGCTAAAGATTTAGAAAAAGAAGGTTATTTACCGAAAGGTTTTAGTAATAATTTTACAACATTTGATGCTTCTACAAAAAATGAAAGTAGTAGTGGAATGGATTTGAAAGCTCCTGCATTTAAAACTGATGCTGATGCTTTAATGGCTAAGAGTGCTATGATGAGACAGTCTCAAGATCAATTAGCAGCTTATACTAAGCAAAGTGGTGTAAAACTAACACCAAAGCAGCAGGATTTCTTTCTTCTAGCCAATTATAATGGTGGAGAAGGAAATATGCAGAAGATGATAAAATCCTATCAAGATAAAGGTTATTTGAAAGATGATAGCTTTATTGATAATGCAAGTTTTAAACCTGCATCTTATAGTAGTATTTATAATAATGTACAAGCTCGTTTACAGAGTGCAAAAGAGTTAAATGATGAAGGATATTTCAAGGATTATAATGCCAATCCTACTCCTGCTCAGAATTCAACAGTAACTCAACCTGCTGCTCCTACTAGTACTATGAAAGCAGGTGGTCTATCTCGTAGTAGTGATTATGGTAGTAAGAGTCATCCATATCCAATGGTTAAGAAAGTTGATTTTGCAGGTGGAAATCGCTCATATCCTATTCCTACTAAAGCAGATGGTAGAGATGCTCTTCGTCTAGCTGGACTTCATCATAGACCTGATGTAAAGGCTAAAGTATATGCAAAATATCCAAGTCTTAAGAAACAATATGGAGGAGTAGGAACAAGTGGTGATCTATATAATGATCTTTCAGAATATGAAATTGATAAAAATATGATTATGCAAGCTGGAGGAATTCAGCAAGTTGGTGGACTTCCTGATAGTATGGCTGATAGAGCTAATGTTGAAGCAGAGAAAGGTGAAGTATATACTGATCAGCAAGGAAATATGCAGCAAGTTGATCCTAATGGTAATACACATGAACAAGGTGGTGAAATGCTTCCTGATGTTCACCGTGTATTAGAAAATACTTCAAGACTTCGTGGAGATAAAATATCTAAGTATTTAAGACTTAATCCTGAACAGATTAAAGTACTTACAGGACTTGATACTAATAGTAGCATGTCTCATGCTCAAGCTCTCATAGAAGGAAATGCTAATCTTGAAAAGGAAAGAGGTAAACTTGTTAAGAATATAGAACTTGCAGGTAAGGGAAAGAATTATCTCGATAAATATGCTCAGAACTCAACAAAACTAAATATTGATAGTTTCCAAGCAATTCCTACTAAAGAAGAACTATTTAATCGTCTATTTGATCATCAAGAAATGACTAAAGCTGCTCTTGGTATTAATAATGATGGTTCTAGTGATCAAGAGATGAAATACGGTGGTAAGAAATATACAATGAAGGCTCAGAATGGTGTTACAGCATATCCTGGAAATAAGTCGGGACAGACCACTCCTGCTGGTAATTCAGATGCATTCCCTGATAATACTACAGTTGATGAATATGTTGATCAACTTAAGAAAGCAGGTGTAAATGTAGCTAATGTTAAAAGTAATGCTGATCTTCAGAGAGCTGCTTATACCTTTGCATTAAAGAATAATCCTGATGCTATACGTCAAATGTGGCAGGAAGGTATCCAGAATCAAGGATATGATAAGGCTGTTAAAGCAGGACTTGTATATGATAAGGATGATGCTACTAGTGGTGTTAAAAGAGGACAGTTTAAACCCGGAGTATTACAAGACCCTGAAAATCTTCAGAAATTAGCAGAATTATATCCTGATAATAATCTTGGTAAACGCCTTGTTAATCTGGCTGTGGGACCTCGTATGTGGACTGATAATGACATACCACCACAAAAGCAAGCTCCAAGACAGTATAATGATAAAGTACAACCATCTCCTATAGTTAATAACTTACAAAGAGTACCTCAACCTAAGAGTAATTTTAATCAACCTCTTAACTGGTATGATCTTGCTTCTCCAATAGGTGCATATGTTGCTGGTAGTGAACGTCTTGCAGAGAAATATAATCCTACTAAGATAAATCAATTACAGCTTCATCAGGTTGATCCTACAGCGGCATTAAATGCTAATGAAACTGATTTCAATACTGCTGTTAAAGCTGTACAAGAAACTGCTCCAAATAATATAGGAGCACAGTTAGCTAATATATCAAACTTAGCTTCACGTAAATATGCATTAAACAATCAGGTAATTGGTAATTATGAGAATCAAAATGCCCAGATTAAGAATCAAGAGATTCAATACAATACTCAGGCTAGAGATAGGCAAGCTCAGTCTGATCAGCAAAGTCGTGAAGCTTTCGAAGAAAAAGTACTTACTGGTAAGGCTAAACAGCAGGAGCAGAAGCTTACAGCTTTGGATAGTCTTTACAAGACAGTAGCTGAAAATGCAGCTTTAAACCGTAATGGAGACCTTATTCAGAAGATGTCTAAAGCATTTGATCAATATGGTAACTATAACGGATATAATCCTACATTCACTGCTAATACTCCTATCCAGCCTAATCAATATACTGCTCCCCAAAACATGTCTGCAAAAGGAGTAACAACCTTTACACCCGGAAAGTCTTATAAACTTGCAGGTAAGGTATTTAGGTATGATGGAAATAACCTAGTAGAAGTAAAATAAACAATTTCAATTACAAGTTCGTATAAGTACTTGAAAATGCTTATATTTGTATAACAATTAGATTATGCCCATTTCTCACGCCTCTATAATTCATAAGCCTAATGATTACACGACTCCAGTAGACCTAAATCTACTGGGTCGTGTTCTTGAGACTAAACAGTCTCAATTTGATCAAGGTGTAAATAAGGTACAAGGTGCAATTGATCAAGCCTCCTCTCTTGATGTAGTGAGAGGTGTGGATAAGGATTATCTCAACTCTAAGATAAATAACCTAGTAGAAACTACTAATAATATAGGTGGTGTAGATTATAGTGATCCTAATATCACCAACCAGATAGCTGGTCTTGCTCCTCAGATATATAATGATCCTACAGTAATTAATGCCATAGCTGGAACTAGGGCATTTCGCTATGTTCAAGATCAATATAAAACATTAAAAGAAAAGAACCCTAAGAACTGGAATCCTGCCAATGAATGGTATGATATGAATAAGTTCTCAGACTGGTTTAATGATGATAAAGCAGGTGCTTCAGTTGGTGCAGGTGCAGGTGAAATCACTCCATATGTTAAATATGAAGATGATTGGAGTAAGTTATTTGAAAAAATAGCTGCACATCCAAATGTTAGTACTACTATTACAGATAAGGGACTAATGTATCGTATTGATACCCAGAAGATAGTATCACCTGATCAGATATGGGATACAGCACAGAAAATGCTTACTCCTGAACAGCGTCAGCAACTTGCTATAGAAGGACGTTATCAATATCAGAATCTTCCTGTGTCTGATCTTACTAAAGCTTATGATGCTGAGACTTATAAGAAAGTTGGTGTAGCTACGAGTCAATTAGATGACTATAAAACTAAACTGAAAGCTTCTGTAAATATTCAGGATCAAGACAAATATCAACAATTAATTGATAGTACTACTAATCAAATAAATACACTTCTTTCACCTGTAAGAAAGAATGCAGAACAAATCAAGGAAAATCTCTATCTAAATGATAAACTAAAAGGTTTACAAGATAGATATGCTTTTAGTGAAGCTACTACCAAACTCCAGCCTGCAACAGATAAGATGTTCAAGTTGAAGTATGAAATGGATAAACAGAAGTTTGCATATCAGCAAGGACATGATGCTAAACAGCAGGAGATAGAAATGGCTAAGGATGGTTTAATGTACTTCCAAGATGATTTTGGACATACTACTATCATTCAAGACCCTAATGCTAGACAGAATAATACATCAAGAGGTCGTGTTGGAAAAAATGGACAACCTGATTATAGTGGACTTCCTGGATATAATGCAGCAAAAACTACTCAGGCTAATGAGGTAACTAAAGATAATCTTGATAGTAGAAAGACTGATTTAGTAGCAGCTAATGAACAATTAAAGCTACAGTATGCTAAGACTTTAGCACATCTGAAAGATGATGATAATGTTACAACATCTGATTTATTACCTAATGGTCATATAGTTGTAAATCTTACACCTGAAATGCGAGCAGCAATGCAACAAAAATTTGCAGCATTAGATTCTCTTACACAGGGTAAACAAATAAATTTTGAGCAACTTGATCCTGAATTTAAATCATATGCTAAAAAGTATCAGGAAAATCAAAAAGAAATAGAAGCTATAGATAATTATTATACAGGAATCGATAAACAGATTCAGCAGAAATATGGTGCTACACCAGATAAGTTAGCTAAGTATAATGCAGTACAAGCTATTCAGAAAGAACATGATTTATTTAGTAGTGGAAGAATACCAAATAGAAGAGTTAATGGTAAAATATTATATGGACAGCAAGTTATAGATAATGCTAATGCTCAAAAAGCACAAAAGCTTGCAGCTATAGGGGCTAGTCCTGATGGAGAACTTCCAGGAATTGACTCAAAAGCAATGTCTGCTTATCTACAGAATAGAGATAGTGAACGTAATGCTTTAATAGGATCAGCATCTGAAGTATTTAGAGCACCTCGTGTAACTATTACTGATGATAAAGATAAAAATATAGCAAAAATGTTGGAAGGTAACGTAAAAAGTGGTAACTTGCATGCTTATAATGAAGATGGTACTGAGAATCAAGGATTTTCATCTGTAGGACTTAATATGAATAATATTCAAGTAATAGATAAAGGATATAGTACTCTCGAAGGAAACCTGACACCGACAGTTACTGTTAATTATAAGACAGGTAATAAACCTGAAGATTATAAAGTATTAAGAATTCCAGTTGATCCATCTCAGCAACAAATATTAGGATTTGGTAATGAAGTTAAACCTTTTTCAGGATATGATTTTGCTTTGAGATTAAATGGAAAAGTAAATGATCTAGTAACTACATCAGGAAGAAACTATGAATTAAAGTATGATATGGTAAAAGTTAATCCTGATGATCCAAATGATAAAAGTGTCTTTTTAAGAATTCATAATAAGGCGGGAAATAAAATTATACTAAACAATATGTACATGCCTACATATGTTCATGCTCAAAATGCCGTAGAAGCATTAACAAGATTTAAAACTATAGACGAAGCAATTGATAATATAAGTAAAATGGCACCTTCAAACAAATAATAATGGCTGGAACTACTCCCATATCTACAGATATTCAGCCGGGACAGCAGACTGCTATTCCGGCTTCTAATTATGATATAAACAAGGACTTAGGACGTGTAATAGATCGTACCAATGTTGTTGATGCACCAACAGCACCAAACCTTCTATTCAATGATGGTGCTCCAAATACTTTAGCAGGAAATTCAAAGGTTAATCCTGCATATGCTGCAATGTTAGGTGCTATAAAAAATACACCAACTAACTTCTTAACTGATTTTAAATATACTAATAAGTCTGTTGCTGATCCCTATTTGACAGATGCATATGGAGGATTTACTCCTGATGACCCAAATATATCAAACTGGTATGGAGAGAATCAAAGTTGGGTTAAGCAGATGGGAAACCGTTTTGGTAAACTTGCTGTAACAACAGTAGGAAGTTTTGCCAATTCATTGATGGATATTCCTAATATGATATCTGCTGCAAAAGAGGGAAATATTGATAAGGTGTGGAATAACCCCACTAATACTTGGGCTACTGATATGCAGAACTGGGCAGAGAATGCTATGCCTAACTATGAAACAAACTGGGAAAGACAACATCCATTCTTAAATCTTGTTCCATTCTATGGTAATGCTGGTAATGGATGGGGTAATATATTACAACAGACAGGTTTCACTATTGGTGCTATTGGTGGAAGCTTAGTAGAAGATGCTGTTGTTGGTGCTGTTACAGGTGGAGTGGGAGAAGTGCCTCTTGCTGCCTTACAGATCAACAAAGCAGTATATAGACTTGGTAAACTTATTAATTTTGGTGAAGAAGGACTTGCTGGATTAAAAGGTTCTATAAAATCTGCTGATGATATCATCAAAGGATTAAAAGGTATTGATAAGTTTAACTATGCAGTGAGAAAAGGACTATGGGGTGCCAACATGATTACATCAGGTGTTGGTGAAGCTGCATTTGAAGGACTTGATGGATTTAATCAATTAAATAAAGACCTTACTCAAGAATACTTCAATAATAATGGCAAAATGCCAGATTATGAAGCTCAACAGAAAATATATGATACAGCAAAAACTGCTGGTAATACACGTTTTCTCTTAAATACAGCTCTATTAGCTGCCACTAACTCTATTCAGTGGGGTAGCTTACTAAAGCCTTTTAATGTCATTAAAGATGCCGTAGAAGCAGAAGCTAAGACAGGTATAAGAGTTGCTCTTAAAGAAGGTAGTAGAGATATATTTGAAGCTGTACAGCCAACTAATACATTTGCTAGAATAGGAAAAGCTATTACTAGTAGTAAACCTGTTGAACTACTTACAGAAAGTTTATCAGAAGGTTTTGAAGAAGGATCGCAGTTTGCTATACAGAATGGTGTAGACGATTATTACAAACGTAAGTATCATCAACCATCTATAGATCAGACTAATAACTTCATGAAGAGTTTTGGTCTTGGTATGTCTAAGACTTTAGGTACTCAGGAAGGATGGGAGAATATTATTGATGGTGTTCTTGGTGGTGCTTTATATAGTGCTGGAGAACATATATACCATAAAATAAGAGGTATAGAAGCTCCTGATCGTAAGCAACAAATACAAGATGTTCTTAAAGGACTTAATGCCAAAACTCTTACAGGAGTATTTGAGAATAAATATGGAGAACAAGTAGCTGCTGATGCTATCCAAGATGATATGCTGGCTGCTGCTAAGGCTAATAATCCATTCTTATTCAAGAACTATCAGCATGAGCAGATGGTTAACTTCGTTGTGTCTGGTATTGAGCAGAATAAGTATGAAACTCGTCTTGATCAATTAGATGAACTAAATAAGCTTAGTCAGGATGAATTTCAAAAAGAATTTAATATTCCTCAAACTGATGCTAATAAAAAATTAGTAGCAGATTATGTTAGTACATTAAAGAGTACAGCAGCTTCTATTAAAGATATACACGATAGAGTAGATAGAACATTTGTAAATCCCTTTAACTATAAAGGTACTGGTAATTACAAGAATGCAGAGCAGAAAGCCGAACAGGATAAAGAGAATGAAAAATATCTGATATATCAAGATACTAAGAATCAACTCACCTACTCTATGAGTGTGGCAAGAGATTCTAATAATCGTATCTCTCAGATGCGTTCTGAAATAGCTGCTCATACAGCTGTAAATGCTGATGAAGTTGAGAAACTTGGTAGTGATGTGGGTATGCATAGTCTTAAACAAGACTATTTAAGTCGTATTTCTATTTTAAATGAAGGTATTAAGCTTGGTGATAAAGAGTCTCAGAAAGAGAAAGATAACCTATTAGAACGTGTTTCTCTTATTGATGATTCTTTAGATCAGAAGGATGAAAAAGCTTCTCAAAAATCATATCAAGATTTACTCTTTAACGTATTTAATAAATATGCTCAAGATTATAATCAAGCTTATGCCCCATTTGGAGCAAAGAAGTTTGATCCTACTATCATAAAAGATGTTATGGGTAGGAGTAAGGATATTGCATATCTAAACTCCAGAAATAAAATAGCTGCTGATAGTTATGCTCGTCTTACAACTAAAGGTGGATTTAAGAAATTATTTGATAATATAGCGGATATTAGAAGTAAAGTACAGGTACAGCCTATTACACTCACTCCTAATACTGTACAACCTCAGAATCCACAGGTAAATGTAGTTGCTCAGCAGGCTGCTCAAGCTAATGGTTTATCTACAGGAACTGGTCTTGCTGCATCACAACAACAAGGGCAAGGAGAATTAACTGAGTCTACACAAGTATTAGATGATGAGAAGAAAAGAACATATTATAATGCTCTATTAAATGTTATTGATGGAAAGGATAAAGCTGCTTCTGATGATCTTGATAATGTAGATGAACTATCTACAGTTGATGATCTTAAGATGACAAATCCTAATGTCAACCTTTCAGAGTATACACAAGTTAAAAGCTCAGATGGTAAGAACTACTATATACATAATAGTAATGTAGCTGCTATTAGAGCACAGGCTGTAACTCTTAACACTGCTGCAAATGCTGCTTCCCAGAAGGCTTCTAAACCTATTGTACCACCAAGTCCTCCTCAGCCTCAACCTGCTGGTGCTGGAGCTGGTAGAGAAGCTTTACGTACAGAAGATTATTTTAATAAAGCTCTTGTTCCTGCTGATTTAAAAGTTCCTTTCCAAGAAGCTATACAGTATGAAACATCAGCTGAGTTTAAAGCTGATATGACTATCAGAATACAGCCTCTTTCTCCTGAACGTCAACAAGCCTATAATGATCAAAAAGCTAATAATACATATACACAATTAAAAGGTTATCCTGGAGTATATTCTTCTCTTTCTCCTATAGATATGTCTATCTTACATACTGGAGATGAAGTGGCAAAACTTGCTACTCCTGATAGACTATTATTTAATGTTAATAATCAATTAGTTACATTAGATAAACTTACTGCTCAACAATACGCTAATTTTACTTCCAGACCTGCTGCACAATATGCTGCTGATTTGGAACAGTATAATGCTATGGTTGCTCTGAAGAACTATTTTGCTATACAGTTTAAGAACAATAATAATCAAGCTATTACTCTATCAGAAGAACAGCTTGAAAAACTTGTAGATGTAAAACTTACATATGGGGAACTTGATCTGATCCCACCGGGTGGAGAAAGACCTTTATATAGTGAATTAGAGAATACTACTCATGTATTTAAAGGTTCTAATGGACAGGATGTTCAGTCACAAGTAATTATCTCTATACCTCGTGTATATAATAATGATATTGGTGGATATGTGAAGTCTGATATTATGGAGTTTATCTATAGTCCTGCTTTTTATGATAACAATGCTGATTCTAAAGAATTAAAAGCTAAAATTGCTGGAGACGTTACTAGAATACATGCTCTTGGAACAAGATATGTTGGGGTTACTCAAACACCAGATGGAGCTTTACATTATGTAGCTCTTACTCCTGGACAGTTAGGAGAACAAGCTGAAAGTGCATTGTTTAACTCTCTTAAAGATAGAGCACAACTTTCAGGAGAAACTAACTTTGCAGAATCTACTAAGGAATTAGCAGATGGACAGTTATTAATTGGTGATCAAGTTGTTTATTATAAATATCCTAATGCTGAAGCAAAAGCATATAATGATACTTTTAATGAAGGTATTGATAATCAACTGTTTATATCTGATCCAGATGGTAAAAAGAACTTTAATCTTTCTGTAAGCCCTATTGGTGCAATTCGTATGGAAATATACGATAAGGACACTAAAGCAGGATATACCTTATATATTGCTCCTACAAGAGTAGCTACTATTAAGAACTTAGGAGAGATGATTGATCTCTTCAATAAGGAAGCAGTTAAAGTAGGTACTGTTAAGAAAGGAATGACTCAGGAACAAATTGATAAAGCTACAGCATTTGCTGCACTTAAAGTTAATTTCTCTGCTAGTCAGTTCCGTGAAAATATTGCAAAAGATTCTGAAACTAATGCTGATGCTGCGGGTAATGCTTTAAGTAGTGCAACAACTACTAATGTATTTAAGAATGGTACTCTTCGTATCACTCCTAACTATAAAGAGATATCTAGTGCCTATAAGGCAGCTGGAGGTACTGAAAGAAATAATCCTGCTAATCAGAATGCTGTAAGTAGTGGTGCAAATCTTCAGACTTCTCAAGATATTATGGCTGCTGTTATAGCTAGTCAGACAGAAGTACAAGGAAGAACAGCAGATCAGCAGTTTTATATAATTAGAGGAGAGAACTATAGAAGAGTAACAAATGTTATTCCTAATGATTTTGATGGTGACTCTTCTCTATACGAAAATGCAAGAGTTGCTGGTAGTACAGTAGATGGAATTGTAAGAGATTTCTTTTCTGGTAAAACTGCTACTAAACCTGCTGGTATTTCTGATGAAGCTCATACTTCTATCATAAAAGCACTCACTGAAATTAAGAAAACTATTGAAGATAGAGGTGAGAAGTTTATTAGTAATAATATAGTATTATTTGATCCAGTAAGTAAAATAGCTGGTGAAGTAGATATTCTATCGGTAGATAAGGATGGTAATTATAGTATTTATGATATAAAGACAGCTAAGGATTTTGGTAAGTATGATGATTCTTACAATGGTAAGATGACTAAGAGACAGAATCATACTAATCAACTTAGTGCATATTCTAACCTTTTCCAGAATGAATTTGGTGTAAAACCAAAGAGACTTGGAATTCTTCCATTTCAGATTGCTTATGACGGCAAAGGAAACATCACCTCAGTAGAAAAGCAAAAGGGTATTAATATTGTATATAACCCTGAGATATCTTCTGTAGTACCTCTTACTAGTGGAGTATTTCAAATGCCTGCTCCTAGTATACCAGTGCAGGAAATGATAGCTCCTTCTCCTATTACTCTTCCTAGTAAGGGAATCTTTGGTGGTCTTACACAAGTAGATACAGATGACCAAGGAAATCCATTAGGAATGGTGTCTCCTCAAGAAATAAGAGATGCTAAGGCTACTTCTAATTTCAATCAGGAATCTAATGAAGATAAAGTATTCACCAGTGCTGATGAAGCTCTAGGAAGTGTAGGAGTACAGTTTAGTAATACACCACAAGGAACAGTATTTAGAGATGCTGAAACTGGAGAAATATTAGATAATCTTTCAGGAATGTCTGCAAGAGAATTAGCTAAGAGTATGGGTCTTAATCTTGATATTCCAAAAGGTGCTAATCAAGATATTGATTTTGATTTCAAACTTGGTGAGAACGGTGTTAAAGAACTGAATACTATATTAGATGTAGAAAAGGCTCGTCAGTATATCTCTGATAATCTTCCTTCTTTTATTAAAATGGCAGATATATCAGAAGTTCTTGATAGAATAGCTATAAAGGGACAAGTATGGGGAGCATTCTCTAATGGAGTTATATATCTTAATAGTGATGCTCCAGCAGGTACAGAATATCATGAAGCATTTCATGGTGTATTTCGTATGCTATTAAGTGATGCTGAAATAGATAGATATCTATCTGAGGCACAGAAGGGACTTTATAACCAACTGAAATCAGAAGGTAAATCTATTAATCAATATTTAAAGGAAAGAAGAGACTTAGGACTTTATAATACACTATCTAATAGTCAAGCTCTTGATAGACTGTATGAAGAATATATGGCTGATAAGTTTCAAGGTTGGAAAGCTAAGAAAGAATCTGCTGGTATATTTGATAAACTATTTGATGCTATTCGTCGTTTCTTCAAATGGTTCTCTAAAAGTGGTAAAGACCTTGATATGCTCTTTAGAGATATTGACACAGGTGTTTACAAATATCATGATATTGCTGCTAATAGGTTTACAACTGAGATGCCAGAAGAAGATTATGGTAATCCAGAAATAGCTCTATCATTAATACCTGCTCGTCCGGGAGTTATGCAAGTGGGTAAAGGCCAGATTACTATTAAACGTAATATGGACCCTAAAACATCTACTCAGACTGTTCAGAGTGTAGCATCTTATTATAATACATATAGGATGTTAGACAAGTATAGAAATATATCTGATGATACTCTATTAAATACTATACTTGATGACTTACAAGGTTTATATAGTATTAACAATCCTCTATATGCGGGAAAGTCTGAGGCTGAAATGAATCGTATTTTATCATCTGATCAGGCTTATGTATACAGCAACCCAGAAAGTCGTGATATAATCAAAAAGGGAGCTATAGAATATGTTAATACTATTAAATATATTGAGCAGTTTAGAGAAGAAGATAAGGAAGATAGTGAACAGGATAAAGGACAACCTAGTACTGGTTATAATAATACTTCTGAAAACATAGGAGGTCTTTCTAGCCTTCCAGGATTACTACGCCAGTATATAGGATTTACTTCTTATGATAAAGTAGATGAATTTGGAAACTCACAGCTTATTGAAGGTGTTCCTACAGTAAATACTGTTGATTCTAGGGCAGTATATTATGGTCTACTACGTTCTGTAGCTAATATTACTGATCCTATTAAGTTCTTCCAGAAGATGATTATGTTTTCTAATGGTAATGAACAGAGTAGACATTTTGTAGAGAAGTTTATTAAAGAAACTGGACTTAATGTTCAAGCTCTTTTTGAAGAGAATAGACTTGAAGCCACTATTAATCCTGCCCTTGTAGAAATGGTTAGAAAAGGATTTAATAAGTTTCGTGTAGACTATCTTTTCAATGAAGTGGATGTTAAGAAAAGTATTACAAAATCATACCCTGCGAATCGTAAAAATGTAGAAAATACACAGTTTGATAAGTGGTCTAATGAATATGGAGATAATTATGCAAAATATTCAGATGATGCTCAAAAAGCTATTCGTGACAATGTAAATGATATAAGAAGTATATTTGATGAAAGAATAGTTACTAAATATGATGCAACTAAACTTTCCGATGATGTTACAAGAGTTCAGAATACTCTTTCACAGGTAGGTATTCGCTTATCTTCAGAGTATATAAAATATTCTATACTTTCTAAAAATGCAAGATTATTTGATGCTCTTAATGAAAAATATAAGAAAGAGGGTGTAGAACTTCAGTTTGATGATCCTAAGAACAAATTCATAAATAAACAAGATTATGAGTATGTTCAGATCATGAAAACTGCTGATGAAACTACTCTTAATGGAGAAGATTTAGAACAACTCACTAGACTATTAACTGGTGGTTCAAACCCTTATTTCAAAGACTTAAAGGAAGTAGAACAAATAGATGATAATACTCAGCAAGTTACTAAAGTAAATGAAGAGATAGACACAGCTATGATTGGTCGTCTTCTAAACATCGCTAAGGGTAATTCTTTATTTGATGAAACAGTAGGTGAATCATCATTTACTAATGCTGAAGATAAAATAGTGTATGGCCACCAAGATGGTACATTTAATATTAACTTCTCCTATCAACTTAGAGATGCTGCTTTCCGTAAGCAATTAAGAGAACAGGGATATCGTGAAGCTACAACAGCTTATAGGGATGCCTATGATTCTGAATGGCTCACTGATAACTTCTTAATGAAATCTCCAGATTTTGAAGCTATTGCAGATAATCTATTAGTAAATCGTATAGATGGTCTTAAAGCAGTAGAAACAAATAAAGCTGGTAAAGTAGTCACTGCTGAGTTTAGAGATCAGAAAGATGGTATTACATATGGTCACTATTCTCCACGTGAGTTCTTGATCAACTTTATGAATATCTATTCTTCATATGCAAAAACTCAGAGAAATGGTAAAACATCTGTTGTTACAACACCACATCTGATTCGTGTACTTGAAGCTTCTAGTACTGGTGACACTGTTAATCTGCCTATACTTTCTGATATGTATAAAGCATCAGGAGTTACACAGAAGGTTAAAGATATAATATTTAATGAGTTTAAGAGAGAATTTAATCGTATAAACAGAGTAAATACTGAAATAGGTACTATTAAATCTAATGTTGTAGAAAACTATCATACTGGTAATTTTGGAACAGATAGTCAAGGAAATGAAGATAGATCAGTTATCCTAAAGGGATATCGTGGATTACAGTTTACTGAAAGTTTTACAGCTCTTCTTCCAAAAACTGTCCTAGACAGAATGGCAGGAATAGCTCGTTCATCTACTGCTGTTATATCTGAGCAGGATGAGAAATATATTAAGGATCAGCTTGCAGTATCATTAAATAAAATGGTAGATGATACTCTTAATCTATTAGTAACAGAAGGTATTATTAATAAAGATAATAAAGGAAAGTATTCTAATGTATTCTTACATAGTGACTACTTTAATGGTAATGAATCAATTAATCTGAGTAAAGATAAGTTCACAGATAATGTCGGGCATGTAATAATGAATAACTTCATTAATACACTAGCCTACAATCAGATATTACATGGTGATCCTGCTCTTTCTCTGAAGGATGCTGTTGATGCTGTAAAAAGAGCTAAGGGTGATAATGCTGCTATCAAATCTATGAGAACAGACCTTATTGCTCCAGAACTAGGGATTACTCAACCATTCACTCACTCAAATATTGGTATATTCAAAGAACCTATATCTGCTGATGGAACAAAGATAGCTGATGCTCAGATGTATACAACAGTTACCGGTCTTAGATATACTCTATGGGGACTTGCTCAGCTTACTCCTAGAGTAGCACGTGTACTTGATGCTCTTGAAGCTGGAGAGAATATTCATAGTATTAAAGCTGCAAATGGTAAAGAATTTGATGCTATCTTTGATAAGGATAATGGACTTCTAAGATGGGATGAAATGACTAACTCTATGAAACTCATCTTTAAGGATGGTAAGAGTTATTTCAAAATGTCTGTGGTTGTTCTTCAGCCTAATCTTACATCAATGAAGGATGAGAATGGTAATTGGAAAGCTATTCCAGGATGGGAAACTTTACATAATCTAAGAACTCGTATGGAAGATCAGAGTATGCATTTTGCTGCTCCTGAATCTGCTTCCAAGATGATGACTATGGATGTAGGTAGAGCTAAAGACTTCTCTGATCTAGTAGGGCACCCTTATGATAATACATACTTCGGTCTACAAACAGCAAATCCTTCCAATAAGCTTGAAATAACTACACCAACTCAGTTATTACAACTTATTGATGGTGAACAGGATGATGAATCAGAAGTATCTATATCTGGTACTACATATACTATAGGACAGGTAAGAGATATTTATCAGACTGCTATAGCAAATAAGGTATCTAATAACTTTGAAGCAGCAAGAAATGAAATCTATAACATTCAGGATTTTAATAATGATGTTGAGAAATCAATTGCTGAAGGTAAAGTAACTCCTCAACTAGCTAATTTCCAAAAACGTGCAATATCTACTCTTGAAGCAAGTGGCGGTGACGCACAGCTTCTGGACTTTTTCTCTCTTGATGAAAATGGTATTCCTAAGTATAACCTAAATATGTCTGCTACGAAGTTTAAATTCCAGCAGTTATATCTAGCATACTTCTCTAAGGGAGTATTATCACAGAAGAATCCTGGTTATACTGTAGCCCTTTTCTCTGGCATTGATACTAAGACTATTCGTAGAGCAAAGAGAATAGAAAATGGTGTAGTGGTAGAATGGGATCATATTCGCAGAGATCATTACGTAAATAATAGACAAAATGTACAAGCTGAAACTATTCTTCATAGTATTGATCAGGTAACAGAAGAAGGACAGTTATATCTTGATGAATTGCGTCATAATGTCACTGAATATGATAGTGATGGTAATGATACAGGAAGAAGATACTCAGAAATGATGCTTCCTCCTCACTTTAAAGAATTCCTTGATATCGCTGATACAGATCAAATTCCAGAATCTATTGCTATGGGATTAGGGGTACGTATTCCCTCACAGGATAAGAACTCCTTCATGGCTCTAAGAATAATAGACTTTCTTCCTGCTAACCTTGGATCAACGGCAATGTTCTCAAAAGACCTTGTTCGTCTGTCTGGTGCCGACTTTGATTTGGACAAGGAATATATCACTAGATATGATTTCTATACCGAATATAGAGATGGAAAGCCTCAGTTTAGAAAATATGGAGATGCTCGTAGTAGTGAAGCTCAATGGGGTGAGTATAAGGATTATATGAAGAAGAATAACAAAACTCTTAAAGGAGCTATCTCAGAAATAATGGGACAGCCGATGAATGCAGGGTTGTTACAAGATATAAATCTATCACCAGTTGAGAAAGAGAATGTTAAGAATAGTATTGTAGAAGCTGCTCTAAAACAAGTTGGTTTACCATCAACTCAGGAAGAATTCGAAGAAGCTTCTAAGACTAAAGAACTGAACAATGGTATATTAAATAACAAGATATTAGATAGCTATATTTCTCTTCTTACAAATAAAGGTATTAGAGAAATTGCAGATGAATCTTCATCAATGGAAGCCCTTTCAGAAATACAGGGTAGAGGTGAACTTACACTCCGTGATAAGAATGATAAAGTGGTTGGAAAGGTATTTGGTAAAAAATCTAGTTTTCCTGGAGATAGTATGGGTGGACAATATCAGGCTTTCAAAAATAACAGTGCTGGTAAAGATAACATTGGTATTGACGTTAATGCAAGCTTAATATACTCTATTCTTAATAAAGCAGGTATAAAAGTTAGAGAAACAGAGAAGATTCAGCCATTCAGATTTGATGGAATGACTTTTGATAGTTTTGGAGGAAATAATGAATTAAACTTAGACTCTGAATCAAAGCAATTTGATGGTAGACGTACTAATGGTGTTTATTCAGCTCTTACCTCTGCTGCAACGGATGAAGCTAAAGAACAGTTAAATGCTCTTTATAATCTATCTGTAGATGCTCTAAAGATTGTCAACTATATGGTGGGTCTGAAAGTTCCTCTTACTACAGCAGTATATATGGTAAATCAGCCTGGTATTAGTACCTATCTAAATATTAAGAGTGTAAAACAAAATACACTCCAGACTCCACAGGAAGAAAGGCTTTTCAAGAAGCATTTCGAAGAAGAAGCAGTAGCTAGATTAGAGAAATCTATCTTAGATTATCATGAAATGTCAGATGATGATTTATATGCTAATCTTCAACAGAGTGGTATATTTGAATTACAATGTGATTAACCAATTATGGTTACACGTTTAATTAATTGTAATTATAATTGTATATTTGTATATGGCTTGTAAATACGTCATAACTTCATTAGGAAAGGAGCACATCTTTGATAACAAGGATGCGCTCCTTAAATTTGTTAGAGAAAGGCAGTTATTAGAAGGAACTAATAAGAAAGGTACACCAGAGATGACTACTGAATCTTTGGCAAATGTACTACGTCAAGTAGCTTTTGGAGAGAATAACTATAGCCCTTCTGAGCTAAGAAAATTCCAAAAAGACCTATTAACTCAGTTTATTAAACTTGAGGAGCAAGCTCAGTTCTTCTATAAGATTGGCCCTGCTGTAGCCTTAACAAAAGGACTTGGAAAGGGATTTGAGGATATGGATACTGTGGCTAGAAACCTATCTGATCTTGGTATAGGAAAAGCACAACTTACTGATGATATTCCATTTGATGTACGTTATTTACTTACAGGAGATGATCAGTATAAAGCTTCTAATAGTGATCAATACTATCATAAACTCACTGCTAATAATATAAAGATTATGCAGGATGTATCAGCTCTTTCTAAGACTATGTTTATGGAGCGTACACCTACATTTAAAAATACTGTTGCAAAGGTAGTAGCTAATCTGAAGGAAAGTCTTGGGCCTGATGAGGTTAATGACATCAAGAATGAACTATCTGCATTCTCACAGATTGCAGCTTATAAACAGTGGATATCTTTTAAACAAGATAAAACATCTACACTTAGGAACTCATTAATTTATGATACAGAAGGTGGACTCGAAAATATTGTGGATATTGTGCGCCAAGCCAAAGAGCTTGCACCAGCCAATACATTCTTGTCCTTCATCCTTCCAATATCTACTAGTGTAAAGATAGGTAAGAAACAACAGAAGAATATTCTGAATAGAGACCTTATAAATACTATTGAAGGTAGAACTAGAGGAAAGATTGAGCCAGACATGATAGCCAGTCTTATGGACTCATTCAGTGAACTTTATAATAATCCAAAAACAAAGTTTCATGCTAAAGCCTTATTTGATTATCTAATTGTTAAAGACGGCTTACAGTTTAAGAATAAGAGTTTCATCAAGATGCTTCCTACAGTAATGTTTAGTGAGATGTCTAAAGCAACAGATTATGGTAGTAAATTGATGGCTGCTAATTCATTAAGTGAATTTAACAGATTTGTCAAAGAAATAGCAAATAACTTTGTAGTAGATGATGGTACTAATGAACTAACTCCTTATTTCTCTAAAGCTGAAAAAGATAACTTTAATGCTTTATTTAAAGCTAAGGATATAGAAGGTATTAGAAATACTCTATTTGAGAAAGTATTTGGACATGACTATAATAACTTTTATAATAGATTTGAAAGTATTTATTCCACAGATGTTCAACATCAATTTAATTTAGCATTTGTTCGTCCTACATATGCAAAGGGTAAAAGTGCTAAAGCTATTAATTTTGAAGATTCTGGTAATACTATGAACATCAATCTGTTTGATGAAAAGTATAAAGAACTTACAGGAACAGAAGCAGGAAAGACCTATCTTAAAGAAAGAATGAATGGTCTTGAAGAGGCTGGTTTTGTAACATCTTCTGAAACAGGAACTAATAAAAAAGGTGTTACAGTTAATAAACTAAATGTACAGTTTAAGAAGTATATACAAGTACAAAGAAGTGATAAAACTAAGAAATTATTCAGACTAGATGCAATTTCCAGAGATGGAAAAATTATATCTGGTGCTGAAATGACTAAAGAAGGAGACTCTATACCAACAGGACAATCTGCACGATATGTAATGGTGGATGCTGTAGGAGCTTCTACAACTACAGGTGTAGCTGACTTAGGAACTAGACCAACAGCTCAATTGAGAGAACAGGCATTAGGAAAACTTACAGCCGCTGCTGCACATCTACTAGATTTACAGAAATCTGCTCGTGGAGAATTATTGGAAGGTAAACCAAATCCTACACCAATCACTACACATACAAATGCTACTGAAAAAACTCCTATCACTCCTCAGCCAGATACTACAGTGATGCCGTTATCTGCTGGTACATTTGGAGGTCTACAACAGCTTGCTTATAATGAAGCATCTGATATGCCATTAGATTTCTTTACAAACGATCAAATAGAAGACGAAACTAACCAGTGTTAATATGTGGTGCGATATAAAAAATACTAAATATTCAGATAGACTAACAGGACAATTAGGAGAAAGAAATGCTCAAGAGTATTCTCTTGGAATAGATAGCCCTAAGTTTAAAAATTGGTTTGGAAATGGTAAAACTACTACACTAGAAAATGGTACAGTAGTTCCTTTTGTTAATCCTATTATGCAGGTGATAAATCAGGATGGTAAGCAAATGAACCTTATGGAGCGTTATAAGTTCCAAGGACTTTCAGATGTAACACGCTTATTCTCAACCTCTTATACTCCTGGAATTATTAATACTGAAGGAACAAGTTATAAAATTGCTAATGATGGTAATAGATTTATAAATAATAAGTTTATAGAAGAGATTGATAGACTATATCCTGGACTAGTAGAACGTGGAGGAGACTCTACATTCTCAATCAACCAGAAATATCAGTTTGAAATGAATCCTGCTGTAGAGAAATCTGTACAACTTATTAATGAAGTTAGAGACCTTAGTACTTCTATTAAAGGAGAGTATAAGGAAACATTTGATAAAGACCCTACACAAGCCTTATATGAAATCGCACAACAAGCTAACCGTTCTGAATCAGAAAGGAATGCAACAATTAAAGCTGTCGGAGAAAGAGTTACAGAAATTGCTCAACAGCTTTTCCCCACAGCCGATCACCAAATCTCCTATCAAGCCTTTGATAAACGAAAGGTTGTACAACAGTATAGAACAGAAAAGTGGGACAATGATCCTTTAACTACTCTATTAAATAAACTATCTAATAGATTTAATATTGCTACATATATAGCAGATATTCCGGGTAGTAATCTTCGTGGACAATTTACTTTTCGTAAGTCTGATGGACAGATGCAAGTAATGATTAATAGAGCTAATATAGTGGGAAGTACTCCATTCCATGAGTTTTTACATCCTTTCATTCGTGTTCTTAATAATGAAAACTATGCACTTTATAGTGCTTTAGTAGCAGAAATGAAGACTAACCAACGTGCATTAGCAATTTGGCAAGAAACTAATAATAATTCTGCTTATAAAGACCTTTCTCCTTCTGAACGTATGGAGGAAGCTATGGTACAATATCTTGGACATCTCTCTGAAGAGAAATATGATCAGAAACAATCTGTATTTAATAGATTTATTAACTGGCTTAAAAGTCTATTCAAGAAAATGAATATGATAAATTTCCAGAATTTATCATTAAATACTACTCTTGATCAGATAGCTGATATGATGGTGGATGATTTACAGACTGCGGACCTTAAAGCTCTAATGCGTAATTCTGAATCTATCACTAACTATCAGAAGACTAATCTTGATTCTGATATTACTTTTGGAAAAGTATTTGATAAGATTAAAGATCGTGTGGCTATTTTGAATGCCACTATTAAAAAGAGAAAATCTGGAGATCAGTTTCGTGAAGATATTGCTGCTCTTAATGATATTATTAATAATGAAAATGAAATAACATCTATTAATAACTTCGTTGCAAATAGTCTTAACTATGTAGACTCTGCTTATAATCGCTTTAATACACTTAGAGATGCTGTTAAAGACCCATCTAAGCTTAGTAAAGAAGATATTGCCTATAATCTAGGTATATTAGGTGAAATACAACAGCTTCTTAATGTATTTGATGCTATGAGTGATGCTCAGCTCTTATACATCAAAGAAGGAGCCACCTATAAAGATGATACAATGGCAAAGCTTGCAGAAGCTATTGCTAAGAAAGATATAATGGTAGCTGACTATAAGAACTTTGCTCTTTCGTTTGTTACAGAATGGTTATATCCTTATATAGAACCCACCAATGCTGCTCTTATTGCTAAGGGTAATACTAAAGATGTTCTTACCAAAGAACAATTTAGAGACCAAATGATAATGGCTACAAGAGATATTGATAGTTCAGGATATTTCCTTGGAGCTGTCATCAACTCTCAGGATGCTATATCAGCCGCTGTAGCTTTGGCTCTTAAAGATGTAGTATATGATAATCACCTAAAAGACCTACATATAGGAAAAGAACTTCAAGAAGCTTATGATAAAGTAAGGAGTACTCCTCTTTATTCTACTAAGAAAGGAGAAGAAGATTTTAATATGCAGTTTTTACGTCAGGCTGAGAATTATGAACAAGTGGGAGTTGATGAAAATGGACAGGCTGTCTATGGATATGTTAATCGTTTAGCATTTCATACAGAATATTTAGAAGATCAGTTTGATAAAGATCGTAAAACTTTCTATAAGAATCTTGGAGAGAAACCTAAACAGTCTGATAGAAAAGCATATAAAGAATATCAAAGAGCTGTATCAAAGTTTTATTCTCAGAATACTAGGATAAATCCTAATACTGCTAATATTATAGATCAAAAGAGAAAAGAATTATCTAGGAGACAGTTTGAAAAATGGCTGTTGAATAATACTAAGGTAATAGATAATGAATTTTATAGTAATGGGCAATCAAAAGCAAGTAATTATAAAGATCGTATCTATACCTATAATAATAAGAATGATACTTTTCGCATATTCTCTGGAGATTTAGTATTACCTGCTGAGAAGTATAAAAATCCTGATTTTGGTAGAATGATGACTAGTGACTATTATAAAACACTTTTCAATTCCTATCAAGATGCTAATGAAAAGCTTGGTACATATGGTTTAAAATATGGTATTATTCCACAAGAGTCTAAGGGTAAAAATGCCTTTTCTGACATCAACTGGAGTAAAGACACTGTTAAAAAGAACCTTTTAGATGCTGCTAAAGCCCCTATACGTAGCTTATATGCAAACTATGACAGTGATCGTACCGTACAGCGTCAGGATGGAACGGAAGTAAAACATATTCCTATTAAATATACCAAACTTCTGGATCAAAGTGATCTAAAAGTAGACTTACTAAGCTCTACAATGAAGTTTTCTCAAATGGCTAACCATTTTGAAGGAATGTCTGAAGTAGAACCTAATATTCTTGTTCTAAAGACTGTTCTTAATGGTGACTATAACTTAGGTATTAAAGGAAGACAGATTGCTAAAACTAATGCTAAGGGTATTGCTAAATTGAATGCCATCACTCAGAAAGTAGTACCAAAGATGGCTCGTGAAGATATGCTTAATGCTCGTCTTAACGAGTTTATTGATGATATTGTATTTGGAGATGCTGAGTTTAAAGCTACTGTAAATATATTAGGAAGAGACTTCTCTGTTAATAAGATTGCTGATAATGCAGGATTTCTTACAACAGTCACCAATATGGCTCTTAACTTCACTGGTGGTGTAAATAACGTTATTGTAGGTAATTATAATAATGCCCTTGAAGCTATGGGTGGAAGATTCTGGGGTAAGAAAGACTGGCTTTGGGGTAATGGACAGTATTGGAAATTAATGCCTGAAGTAATTGGTGAGATAGCTGGACAGACTGATAGTATTATGCATGAAATGGCTGAACATTATGATATTCCACAAGGTGAGTTTAAGAATGAATATGGCCAAGATGTTACTACTGGAAAGTTAAATAAACTCTTTAGAAGTAATAGCTTAATGTTCATGCAGAAAGGTGGTGAACATCAGATTCAGCTTTCAGGTATGTTATCTCTTATGCATGCCACTAAGGTAACTACGAAGGATGGTAAAGAAATACATCTATTTGATGCTTGGAATCAAAAAGATACAAATGGAGACAGAATCCCTATTACAAACAATCCTAATATCAACTGGACTGCTCAAGATGATAGCCTATTTAGAAATCGTCTTCATGCCATCAATAAGAGTCTTCATGGTGTATACAATAAGTTTGATAAAGCAGTGGCACAACGTCGCTGGTATGGAAAGCTTGGACTAATGTTCCGTAAGTATATGTTTACAGCATTCAAGAGTAGATATGGTAGAAAATATGTAGATTACGAACTTGGTACTACAAATGAGGGATATTGGAATACATTTATGAAGAAAGTTGTAGCAGATGCTAAAGATTATAAATTCGGAATGCTTCAGAGATTATGGACTAAAGAAGGATATAATGAAGATCAGAAGAATGCCATCAATAGAACAGTATTTGAGTTTGGTGTAATTCTTGCTGCTATGCTACTTGCTGGATTCTCAAATGAAGATGATGACAAGAGTTGGATAACTTCAGAAGCTAAACTTCAGCTAACCAGAATGTCTGCGGATATTACACAGTATATCTCTCCTGCTGACTTTATCCGAGTAGTGAGAAACCCTGCCGCATCTATCAATTTAATTGAAAAATATACAGCAGTGGCTCAGCAGCTTACAAGTCCTACAGAAGAGTATTCAAGAGCTTCAGGATTTGCTAAACAAGGAGATAATAAGTTATACATCAAGATGTTAAAAGCACTTCCCGGTATACGTCAGGTCATAAATACAATGACACCAGATGAACAGATTAAATACTATAATCTACCGGGTACAAAATAATGCTATTAGAGATATGAATTACCCAATACTTAGCGTATTCTCCCAAGAATACGCTATTTTTGTGAGGCGAGTGCAAGATATGCACTGGACTCTCTCAGAGTTGGACTTTATTTCAAGTTGATAAATTTAAAATTATGGCATTAATAGGTGATTTAAAACCTTATTTTGGCGAATTCGCCCTTCGTTTAAGAACAATCAGTCAGTCATTATGTAAATTAGCTGCGGCTTCTGGTACAACTCCTAATGTTATCATTACGAATCCTGTTACTAATCCAGTTAATGTAACTATTGTTCCCTCAGTTCCTCCCACTACTCAGATTACATCTGCTGGTGTTTCTGGACCAATTCCTGCTGGTTTTAAAAGTATTTCTATCCTAAAAACGTCAGCTAATACAGATACTGTAATTATAACTTTATCTGATGCCAGTACATTTGAAATGACTGAACCGGGAGAAATATTTGTAGATGCTGCTACTGCGGAACAACTTCTTCCTACATATGGTATAAGTGGAACAGGTACTTTTAAATGGCATGGTATAAAATAATTTATTATGAGTCTTTCGTTATCTCGATATTCTATTGGTACTAGTGGTGGTGGGGGTGGTGGAACCCTTACTAATGCTGATAATGGTACATCTTTAGCTGGTACAATTGTCCAATTAGGACAACCTGTTGGTGCAGTGGGTAATCCGGCTATTTTATTAACAAATCGAGAAATCCCATTAGGAGGATTTAATCTTAATATATCAAATACTGCAAATACTAAGTTATTAGCACTTCTTGCTCCAACTGCTAAGACTATTACAACTCCCTTCATTGATTTTCAAATTAATGGAGCACCTGTATTTGGAATAACATCAGATGCTCGTTCTAATATGTTCCTAGGAGTAGGCTCTGGGAATGCTACTATGAATTCTGATCTTAATTATGGATTTGGAAATCGTATACTCGTATCAAATACTACAGGATCGTTCAACATTGGTATAGGAGATGATACTCTAGGACAAAATACCACTGGTAGTTTTAATATAGCATTAGGATGGGCAGGTGCTGCTCTTGGAGCAAATACCACTGGTAGTGATAATATTGCTATGGGAACAGATTCACAATCGCATAGTACTACAGGTAGTGAAAATATAACTCTAGGATCAAATACTCTCAAATTTAACAATGGAACTAGTAATGTTGTTATAGGAGCTTTAACAATTCAAAGTGCTGGAACTATTGCTATGAATAATACTACTGTTATTGGTAGTAACTCATTTACACATGGAAATTCACTTCCAGTTCCTGGTCCTGGTGAACCTGTAATTGGAGATGGAAATACAAGTGTTGGAGCAAGAATAGGTAGTCAGATAACAAATACAGTTGGAATAGCAAATGTATTTGTAGGTTTTAATCAATTTGGTATTAATAATGGTCCAGTTGGAGATAATAATGTCTTTGTTGGAGCAAATATTAATAATGCTACAGCAATAACAGGTAGTAATACTGTCATATTAGGTGAAGGAATAAATACTGATCTTAGTAATGTAGTAGTGATTGGTAGAGCAGATCAAAATACTATTCTGGGTCTAAGTACAGTAGTAACAGATAGTGGACATAGATTACAGGTAAATGGTACTGGCTTTTTTTCAGATAATGTTTCATTATTATCTACTGCTGGAGCATTTACCGATCTTGATGTACAAAATACTATTGGGTCAGCTAGGATACGTGCTATAGGTAGCATTAGTGGTAATAATCCACAGGCAGCAGTAATGTGTGATGCAGATAGACCTGTTCTTGATTTAATGGCTACTTTAGGCCAAGTAGCATATATAAATGTACGTGATACAACTGATACTGCGGTAGACTTACATATATCTCATTCTGATCCTAATGGAGGATTAACTGGGACAAATATTATTTTTGCTGATGGTAGAGTATCTGGTACAGATGCTGTTAATCCTAACGAATTTATAACTTTACAACAATTCACCACTGCTGGTAGCGGATTTGTACTAAATCAGACTACACAACAAGCTACATCTAATTTCAATATTTCAGGAACTGGTGTAATTGGAGGAGACATTCTTGTAACAGGTAATACAAATGTTCAAGGAACTGTAAACTCTACTGCTAATACTAGTCCTGCTTCTCCAACAAATTCAGGAGTTGCATTAGTAGGAAATCCGGGAATAGGTGATGTAGTATTTTATGATTCTACAAAAACAGCAGGAAATCGTACTGGTGAATTAATATTCTTCCAAGGTGCATTACAACTTCGCTTTAAGAATGATGCAGGTAATACAGCTATACCTGCCTTAGCAATTGCTGGAGGACAAGCGAGTGGTATTACAGGTATTACATCTACAAGTGGTAGTGGATCATGGGCACATACTGGTGCTTTTAGTTCAACTACTAATATAAGCGCACAAGGGACAATATCAGCTTTAGGAACAGGAGTATCTGCTGCTTTTCCAGCTGTAACTACTACAGGTCTATTTTTAGGAGCAATTGCTAATAACTGGCCTACTGAATTATTTGTAGACTCTACACGTACTACTAATAACCGTGTAGTCGGATGGCAGTTTATAACTGGTGCTATGCAGCTTGTATTCTGGCCTGATGCAGGTACTGGAGCAGGATCAGCAACTCCTTTTAGAGTAACAGGAGGGTCGGCATTAGGTTCTGGCATTACTAGTATTACTACTGATAGTGGAACTGGTAACTGGGCTCATACTGGAGGATTCTCTGCTTCATCACTTGCTGGTACAGGTACTAGAATGGTAGTAGCATCATCTACTGGTGTACTATCTGCTCAAGTACTTCCAGTTATTTCTGCAAGTTTTTCTCAAGTAGGAGCTGCAACTACAGTATTTACTGTAACAATAGGTAGTACTCAGCCAAATAACACTTATAAAGTAAATGTTACTCCTACAAGTGCATTATCTGCTGCTTTATTTTTTGTAACAAATAAGACAACTACTACTTTTACTGTTACATATCTTGCTGGATTAACCGGAACTGTAACCTTTGATTGGGCACTATTCCAATAATAAATAATAGTGAAGAGACTATTCAGATATTTTCGTCCATTGTGGGAGGGGAATGATAATCAAATTTCCCTTAGAAGTGGTGCGGCATTTATTTTAGTAATCGATTTCATAAGAAATGTTCATAATTCGTCGTTCGTAGCGACAACTGTATTAAACCTTATCCTACAGAACAAGCCAGTTGATGCTCCAATAATAACAGCAATATCTGCTGCATTGGCACAAGTGGCAATTATTCTGGGAGTGGAAGCTGCCTTAATTGCGGCTTTACTCGGTCTGAAAACGTATCAAAACACTGTAATTGGATCAATTCCGCCACCCGGTCCTGTGCAACCAACTGAAGAAGGAGCTTAAAAATAAACCCCCCCAGTATGCAGGATGAAAAATGTCACTCTGAAAATGAAACTCGATCAACTTCTAAAATTCTTAGATAGCCTTGGTATAGGATACAAATATCTAATAAATGGATTTATTGGAGCATTTGTCTGGTCTATGTATAAGAAACTCAAGTTTTGGGAAGCATTACGTCAGATAATAATCGGCTCATTAGTAGCTGGTTACGTTACTCCTTTGATAGCATATGGTGAAAAAATAGCTCCTGAATATATGGCTGCACTATCGTTTATAGTTGGAATGATGGGTATGATATTAATTGATAGTGTCTATAAATGGTTAAAAGATAAGTTTGTATTATTCAAACGCCTTCGTAGCTTAGTAGATGAAGAGAAGAGATTACTAAAAACCAAATCTAAATCTTAATTTGGATATATCAAGTATTTATAGTACTTTTGTAAAAAATATAAGTATGTTTAAAAATGCATGGGAAACAGTAGTAGCAATTATATTTGTAGTTGCATCTATCTTAGTAGCGTTATACTCAAAAGAAATAGCATATAACTTTACACATAATTTCTGGAATGCTGGTATTTGGCAGATTATTCTTCCATTGCTAGGACTTGGAGGATTTTATCTTTATTATAAGAAATTTTCAGATGATTCTGGAAGTGTTCAGGGTGTAATTACTCAAGCAGTATCGGCTTTTCTGCTGATCGGTGGACTTATAGGACCCGCAGCAGTTAAGCGATCTGATAGAAATCAAGGAATTCCTGATGTAAATGTATGGATCACCAAGGGAAAACCTATTAATGTCACTGATAGTACAAAAGCAAACTATTTCTTTAGTGAGTATAAAGTATCTCCTGAAGATAGCATTAAGATCGTAGAAACAGGACTTGTTCCTGAAAGTATTGATCTTATTCAAGCAAAAATTGACAAAGCGAAATCTAAATAATGGCCTTTATTGCTCTAGCAATATTAGTAATATTCACATTATTTGCGGCAGGTAAGGACGCAAGTTCTTATCTTCTTAAAGATAAATCTGCTATAGGTGATATTGTTACAACGAGAATACAACGTTGGCATAGAGATGGAGCAATTATATTTGCAATGTTTGCGGGTACATTAGCTTTTGATTTTCCTAATATATGGTATTGGGTATTAGGACAAGCTCTTCTAGTAAGACTTGCAGTATTTGATGTTGCTTTCAATATTTATAGTGGACTTAGTGCCACTTATTTAGGATCAACAGCATGGGTAGATAAGCAATTTATAAAGATATTTGGAATAAATGGAGCAGTAGAGAAATCAATTGTATTTCTAGTTCTAGCTTTAATATTAACAGCATATGTCACTTGGTTCTAAGATAGTAAGATGGGTAATAGGTATTACAATGATAGTATTATACTGTTCTTGTGGTACTATACACAAGAATAAGAGCTATGAACATCGTAAGAGTGATAGTACACATACTCTTTCTATAGATAGTATTAGTAAGAGTAGATCAGAAGTATCTGGCCATGTATTAAATCTTGATAGTTTAGATATAGAAATATATCCTGATGATTCATCAGCTATTGATACCACTACACCAATAGGGAAGATAATTAAAGAGACAGGTGTTCATCCTAAATACATTAGGATAAGAGTCAAGAATCTCAAAGATTCATCCTATAAGAATATCACCAGTGATACTGTACATCTTAAGAAAGTAGATAATACTGCTCTTAAAGTAGATGATACAAAGAAAACTAAGACTGTTGAAAGAACAGGATCAATATCATGGAAGTGGTGGGTAGCAGGAATTGCCTTAGTAATTGGTGGCCTGATATTCCTAGTAATTAAGTTAAAAAAGAAAATAGCACTATAATGTCAAGAGTAATTAGACGTACTCCAATTGAGAACTATGTTAAAGACTATTTAAAGTCTACAGCCACAAGAAAATTAGCTAATACTAATTTATTACTCAGGGCTGCTGAATATATTAAAATAAAGATTGCTTCAGATTGTTGTGATCCTCTAAGTCCTATTATTGATCTTCATACAGGAAAGGAATCGGTATTTACCAAGACGGTATATACGATGCTCTTTGGTATGAGTAGAATAGGTAATATTCAGAGTTTACAGCGTACTTATGATGCCATCATCAACTATGTAACTCCTCCTTGCTGCTTTGAGAATAGTACAACATTTACTATTACAGGACCTACAGGAACAGTACATAGTGCAGTTAATCCATTTCTTTTATCAGTACCAGTAGTAACTGGTGGACCATTTGTATCAAGTATTACGCATGTAGACTTCTATGTAAATGGAACAATAGAGCAAGTATTACTTGGTAGTAGTGGAACTGGAACATTTAGTGTTCCAAATCCTGTAGGAACTCAGTCTGTTAACTATTATTTTATAGCTTATACAGATTCTGGTACACACGTTCAAAGCATTACAACTACTATTAGTTTAGTTAACCCGTAATTTTAAACCAAATATAAAACAAAACAGATGAAACAATTAGTATTGAACGAAGCCGATTTACAGCAGTTGAATAACTTTATTAATGAGCTGCCTTTTAAATATGGTGCCCCTTTAGCTAATTTTCTGAATCAGAAATCACAGGAACAGGCTCCTCAGCCCGCTCAGCCAGTGGTAGTTGACACAGAAGTAAAATAACTGTATGAGCAAATTAAGCAATAGTGCTCTCCAAATTGCTATTACACAAGTAGGAAAGGAAGAAGTACCACGAGGTTCCAATTGGGGGCCAACAGTTCAGGGATACCTCAATTCTGTAGGTATTACCTTTGCTGCATCTTGGTGTATGGCTTTTGTTTATTGGTGTTATGTACAAGCATCTAAACAACTTGGAGTAGTTAATCCAATGACAAAAACTGGTGGGGTATTGAATGAATATACTCATGAACAGTTAAATCAGGTACATACTCCTCAAGTAGGAGATATTTTTATAATGGATTTAGGTAATGGTCTTGGACATACAGGAATCATAGAATCGATAGCCACTGATGGAACTCTTCACACAATAGAAGGAAATACTGATTCTGCTGGTAGTAGAAATGGTTATCAAGTAGCTAGAAGAATTAGGAAGGCTGCTCATCCTATTATAGGTTATCTTAGGTTTTAATGGAAAGAAATAGTAAGGGACAATTTGTTAAGGGTTATAAACCTTTCAATATAAAATCAGAAGAAGAAAGAAGTAAATCCTTAGAGAAATGGAGGGAGAATACTAAAGAGTGGCATAGGAATAATAAGGAAAGAGTGAATGAATATAGGAGGAGAAAGAGACAAGAGAATATTGGTTTTAGAATAGCTTGTAATCTTAGAAAAAGGCTATCTTTTCTTCTTAGTAAATCTATCACATCGAAAACAAGACAAACTATGACCTTATTAGGTTGTAATTTAGAAGAACTCAAGGAACACTTATCATCTAAATTTCAAGATGGGATGTCCTTTGAAAACTATGGTAAGTGGCATTTAGATCATATTATTCCTTGTGATAGTTTTGATTTAACAGATACAAAAAATCAAGAAATTTGCTTTCACTATACAAATCTCCAACCTTTATGGGCTAAAGATAATAGAATAAAATCTAATAAATTATAAAATGGCTAGGACAACAAATACAAATAAGAAAGGCTATACAGCTAATATTTTATCCTTAATTCAGGAGAAACAGCAGGCAACAGGTTGTTGTTTAGATTTTCTTACACAAGTATTTACAGAAGATAGTGATACTGTTACTTTTACAGGAGATGGAACACAATCTAATCCTATAATTGCAACATCTACTGGTGCTACTGGAACTGTAACAAGTGTAGGGCTCACCAGTAATCCACTTTTTAATATTACCAATTCTCCTATAACAACTGCTGGAGATATAAATCTGGATTTAAATACACAAGCTGCTCATTTAGTATTATCTGGTCCTGCAACAGGAACAGCTATACCAACTTTCAGAGCCCTTGTAGCTACAGATATTCCAAGTTTATCCGGTTTGTATATAAATAATCAGACTACTCAGCAAGCAGCAGCAAACTTTAATATAAGTGGTGGTGGTACTTTTGGTAATACTACCTCAATTAGTAAGAATAACTCTGGTACTGATGCCACTCCCCATTTACTTATAAATGGTACTTGGAATACTACAGGCAATCCTACTCTGATAAATGCTACTATAACTAATACTGCGTCTGGTGCTGGTGCATTATTAATGGACCTTCGTGCCAATAATATTGGACGTTTTAGAATAAGTGCGGGTGGTTCTTTATTTCTAGGAACTTCAGTTACTTATTTTCAGACAATTCCTATATCCGTAGCATCTGGTGGAGATTCAGGACCATCTGGACAATCTACTTGCTTAGCTATTCTTAGTAGCTATCAACAAGCAATAGGATCGGTTCAACAGAATGCAATTGGTATTCAGGATTCAATTTCTCCTACAGGAGGTTCTAGTGATGCTGTTGCATTATTTATTCAAAGTAATATTAATCAGACAGGAACAGCTACAGGTAATGTAAGGGGTATATTTTATAGTCCTAGTATTACTGCTATGTTAGGTAGAAATATTGCATGGCAAAATACTACTGGTGATGCATTATTTGCCACTACAAGTGGAAATGTATCTATAGCAAAAGTATTCAATGATGTTCCTACTGCTCGTCTTCATGTTGGTGGAAGCTCTACCGGTAATCCTGGAACAGGTTCAGTTAAGATTGATTCAGGAACACTTCTAACTACTCCTGAAGATGGAACATTAGAATATGACGGTATAAATTTATTTTTTACAGTAGGTGCCGTAAGAAAACAGGTAACTTTAGTATAATATAATGGCAAACACTAACAAAAATAAAAAAGGGTATACATCTAATATTCTAGCTCTTATACAAGAGAAACAGAAGAATACAGAATGCTGCTTAGATTTCTTGACAGAAATAGTCACTGAGGATAGTGCTACAGTAACTTTTACTGGTAGTGGTACTGAAAGTGATCCTCTTATAGCTACAGCATCAGCAGGAAGTATTACTCCAATTAATGGTTTGAGTACTATTGGTAGTGATATTGGACTGGGAGGAGATTTAATTCAAGATACTACTATTGATGCTAGTACAGGTGGTTTCTCAATAACTATTTCAGGAGTTAATGGTGATTCTGTAGGAACAAGTATTGTATTAAATCCAAATGATCTACTGCCTATAACAGTATCTAATGATGCTAGCTCCTCTCTAACCGGTATAGGAATAAGTAATGCTGTCTCTGGAACAGGAGCGGCTGCTGGAGTTCAGATGACTAATGATCTGGGCGATACTGGATTTTTTTATCTAAGTTCCTCAGCTAACTCCTTTGTCACAAGAGGTGTAGTAGTTGGGAATGTAGGTGGAATAGGTGGATTAAACTTAGCAGCAGATACAGGTCCTATAACATTTAATAGTGCATTTAGTCAACCTCTTGCTGGTAATGAATATGCTCGTTTTAACCAAAATGGACACTTCGGATTAGGTATTAATAATCCATCAGCTATACTTAATATAAAGGCAGGAACAGCCGCTGCTGGTACTGCACCAATTAAACTTACTTCTGGCCCATTATTAACAACTCCTGAAGTAGGAGCTGTAGAATTTCTAACAGATAAATACTTTGGAACAATAACTACAGCAGGTATTAGAAAAGAGTTTACCATGAATGATGTGGCTCTTCCTTTAGGAAGGGTTCCTTTTACAGGTACTAATGGAAGGTTGGTAAGTAGTCCTACGATAACGTATAGTACAGGAGTGGGACTTGTAGTTAGTAATAATCAAGTCTTAGTATCAGATGGTTCTATAGCCCCTGATGTATCTGCTCAATTAGAAGTTAATAGTACAACTCTTGGTTTCTTACCTCCTAGAATGTCTACAGTACAGAAAAATGCAATTATTACTCCTGGTCCTGGTTTATTGGTATATGATGTGAATTTAAATAAATTGTGTGTATTTACTGGATCGGTTTGGGAAACTATAACATCAGCTTAATCTTTATATATGTCTTGCTGTGATGATTGTGCTATATTAGGAAGACTCAACTCCATTGATAGAAGATTACAAATATATAAAACAAGCCTTATGGGCTTGTCTTATTTTATACCCCCTTCTATTCATAAACTTGTCTATGTTATAGGCTATCTAGTGGTAGATATGACAGGAGAAGAAGTAGTTGTCGGTTTTAAATTATTTTCAGATAACACTGTACAAATATCAGCTAATGTTCCATTAGATGGTTGTACGTTATACTTATATTAATGACTTCAAAGAAAATATATCTGGACTTAGATGGCCAGAAATTAAATATTCTAAAAGATTGGAGAACTAACCCTCTCTCAACACCAGATAGAATAGCATTAGGAGCTACACTGAGTATTCTAAATACAGGACTTCCTGTATATGATATTACACAACAAATATTATATATGTGGAATGGTAGTATATGGGTAATATCAGGTGGTGCTCCTATTCCTCCTACATGGGGAAGTATTATAGGAGATATTAATACTCAAGCTGATTTGCAAGCAGAATTTGCTACAAAGGCTGATATATCATCTATACCTCCTGCAACAGATGTACAAATATTTACTCCCGGCACTCATACATACACCAAACCAGTAGGAGCTAAATATATTGAAATAGAATTATATTCTGGAGGTGGTGCGGGTAGTAGTGGAGGTGTACAAGCTCCCGGTGTAGGTGCTCCCGGTGGAAATGGGGGAAGCGGGGGTGCTCGTGGATTTATAGGAGTACATGCTGGGTTAGTAGGGAATACAGAAACTGTAATATGTGGAGCAGGTGGAATAGGAGGAGCAGCTATCACTACTAATAGTACAGTAGGTATAGTAGGAACATCTGGTGGTGATAGTTCATTTGGAACTCATCTCTTTATAAAAGGTGGCCAAGCACCTACAACTGCAACAACAAGTATACAAGGTGCTGCTGGTATACCATTTCCTAATCCTAGTGTATGGACAAGTGGTATTAATGGAACTGTTGTTACAGCGGGTAATGCCACTGCACCTGCTGCTGCTCAAATAGCAGGAGCTGCTGGAGGAGGCGCTGGTGGAAGTATTAATACTGCAAATACAACATTCTTATCTGCTGCTGGTGCAAACTGTGGAAATCCTGCTGCTGCTGTATCAGGGCAACCTGCTAGAGTAGGTGGTAGTACTGGAACTGCTGGAAGTGGAGTGAGTGGTGGAAATGGTGTTACAGGAGGACTTAATCAAGCTTCATTTGGTGGTTCTGGAGGAGGCGGGGGAGCATGTAGTATTATAGCTAATGCTGGAAATGGTGGTGATGGAGGATTTCCGGGAGGTGGAGCAGGAGGTGGTGGAGGTGCTAGAAACGGATTTACTTCTGGTAAAGGAGGAAATGGTGGAGACGGTATTGTAATAGTGGTTACTTATTTCTAATTTTACGCTCATTAACGACTAAAAAAAAATTCCCCGAAGGTTTGCTCTTGTAGCTCTTCTTCAGGGAATTTTTGTATTATTTACGTACTAAAGTCTCTATTTGTTCTTTGACTTCGGGGTTATCCCTAAAGAACTGTTTAACTCCGTCACGACCTTGCCCAATCTTTGAGTCTTGATAACTAAACCAACTACCAGACTTCTGAACCACTTTCTTTTCCACAGCAATGTCAATAAGCTCTCCAAGTTTATCGATTCCTTCTCCATATATAATATCAAATTCTGCGTTCCTAAATGGACTTCCTACCTTGTTTTTGATTACTTTTACAGTAGTCTGATTTCCTAATTTTATATCACCGTCCATAACCGAGTTTGCAACAGTGGTGCTTCTACGAACATCAAGCCGTACTGAAGCATAGAACTTTAAAGCTTCTCCTCCAGTTGTTGTCTCAGGATTACCAAACATTACACCAATCTTTAGTCGTAACTGATTAATAAATATTAGGCAGGTATTAGATTCATGGGTAGTTCCTGCGAGCTTCCTACAAGCCTGTGACATTAATCTTGCGTGAAGTCCCATTTTATTCTCTCCCATCTCTCCATCTAACTCTGCTTTAGGAACCAGAGCAGCAACGCTATCGACAAGGACAACAGCAAAATTCCCACTGCTGATGAGTCGATCCGCCACCTCCAATCCTTGTTCTCCACTTTCAGGTTGGCATATATAAAGATTGTCCACATCAACACCAATGCTAGCAGCATAAGGCGCATCGAAAGCATGTTCTGCATCAATAATAGCACACAAACCTCCTAGTTTTTGAGCTTCTGCAATAATATGAGTTGCGATTGTTGTCTTTCCAGAAGATTCTGGACCATAGATTTCAATGATTCTACCTCTCGGAACGCCTCCTATACCAATAGCTTCATCTAAGCCTATTGATCCAGTGCTAATTGCCTCTACAGGCTCCGATTGTTTTTCACCGAGTTTCATTACGGTTCCTTTGCCTAAATCCTTATCAATCTTGGCTAATGTGTCTTCTAGTTTTTCGCTCATATATATTTTAAAGCTTTTGAAATAATTGGTAATTCTTCTACAAAGATTTTCTTAATCTCCTTAGCAATGAGTTGTGCTTCTTTCTGTGCATGTCCATCATCACGAATATCTAACAAGTGTATCCAGCTTCTCACTGAGCCTGTCATGTAGAGTGTAGTACGAGTAGCCATAGGAAGTATCATCCTTGCACACTCTTTAGCTATTCCAAGCTCAAGAGCTTCATTATATATCTCTATTGATTCTTCTAAATGTTTAGCTACCTTTAGAAGCCATAGTCCCATATCAGGATTAATCTGTGCAGGAGTATCGAATGTAGTAAAGAATTGCTTTGAATTCTTCTCAAATAAACTATCTGTTGATCCATCTATCATATGGGATACTCTTCCTACTATATCTGTACTACTCTGTCTATTCTTTTCAGCTTGTAAGCGAAACTCAATAGCTTCTATTTCCTCTACCTTAGTATAGCGTTGAGAGAACTCCTGAAAGGTGAAACTTAGATGTCTAAGATATTGGATAGCAATAGCCTTGCTGGTGGTTATCTCAAAGGTGAGATAGGAATGCTGAAATGGACTCCAATGCTTATTCTTAATAAGATAGTTTAATAAGCCTTCAGGAGCTTCTGTCTTATCCTGTCGAGGAGAAGATACTCTAGCTATTTCAACTATATTAAGTTCAGCGTTTGGAGTGATACTTTTTAAAGATACTTTCACTTTAAACTACTTGGTTTTGGTCCATAATAAGGATTCTCAGGCATAATACTAGAGAATTTCTTATCAAATTCATCTGTTTTTCTTACCCATATATTACCATCAGAATTATCATAAAGACAGACATATATAACTACCGGGATCCATATATCTCCTTCCTTAATAACTGTTTCGTATAAGATTTTATACGGCCTATCTTTATACCAGTAGATATCACTAGCTCGAATATTGACTGATAAGTCCCGCAATATTTGAGACTCTTTTAAAATCGATCCTTTTTCCTGCATTTCGTTTCTTAGTTAATACTTTTGTCTTGGCTGAAGCTTCATCAGCAGCCTGAACTAAGTCATAAACAATACTCGATCCATTCTTGAAGATGATGAAGAAATAAGGAATTTCGGCAGGTATTGTCACCGATCCTATAACTGTATAGGGGAGTGATCCATCACCTTCTTCCATATTCTTAATAGTTTGATCAACTTCAAATCTTTCTTCTAATGATAACTTACCATCATCATCAAGACACAAACATACCTTAACTGATTCTTTATCCATAAAAAGATTAAAAAGACCCGGCACGGCTCCGGGTCTAAACATGGAAAACTAAAATTACAGGTTATTAATCCAAGCCTGTGCTGTACGCTTATTAGTGAAATACTGAGAATAGTTTACACCATTCACCATCTTACGAGCACGATACATACCAGAGGGAAGAACACCGATGTTCATAGAAATCTTGGTAGTACTATCTGAGCGTTTGTTGCTCTTGCCTTTTGTCTTCGTCTTCATTTTATTTTTGGTTTTGTTTTTACTCGAAAATCTTATTAATCTTATCAATAACTGCTTGATTACCACTCTTTAGTGTGTGTAATTTAGCATGTTCAGCCTGAATATGAGCAATTTCCTGCTCACGGCTTTCAATATGTCCATCAATCTCACTATTTACATCTCCTAGATCACGGAGAGTAACAGTGAATACATCCAAGATACCCTTGGACTTCTCATGTAGTGTATCTACACTTGCAGCCTTTCTAAATTTATCCCTTATTGTGTTTACCATTATTTGGTTTTGTTATACAAAGTTAAGTCAAATACTTGTATTGTACAAATATTTTACGTCTTTTTTAAGAAATAACTGCTTTTCCTTTAATAATACTTACGTCACTACAATATCCTCTCATAACTAATTGAGGCTGAGTAGTATTCCATTTTGTTTCACACGGAACATTACATATAACATCTTGTATAGGATAACATACTTTCCTAAAATGAACACTCATCATCTTTTTTCCCTTATAATAGTGGTAAAAGAATCTATACTTTTTCCCAACTAATTTTTGTTCCAAGTGCATAATGAGTATTTTTTATAATATATCCATCATCCTCAAGAGTTTTTCTTACAGCTTCATTTATATGTTTATCATATAAAGTAATTGAAAGATCACCACTTTTAGCCGCTTTGGAAATATTTTCATAAATATCCTTGAGAATAGTTTGTGTATGTATATTTCCTGTAGCTATTACTTTTGCTTCTTTTGCTGTCATAAAAGATCGGTTATAAATTTAATACGAGCCATATTGGCCTCTTCTGCTGTATGGAAAGAGCCAATATGAAATGTATATTGTTTGACAGGCTTTAAACCTTTCTGATGCCAGAATGAGACATGACAGTGATAATGTTTCTTACCCTTATCACTGTAGTATACTCCCTTGAAACCAGTACTAGAAGATACTTTATACTTCTTAGCACGTGGACCTCTGGTTCCTCTATTACTCTTAACTTCATTAGTGGAGCATGTTGCACCATTATAGTCTGAATCCATTATACACCTCCGGGATATTTACCTGCTGCTACATATTCCAGCAATTTCTTTGCCTTATTCTCTATACGGGTATCGATTGCTTTTCCCATAACCTCTTCTCCCCTCATATGTACATATACACCAAGTCGGAGAACTACATCTCCTACTTCATCTATAATATCCTGTACAGGAGGACGTTTAGAGGCAATCTTTGTTTCAGTTTTCAGAAGAACCTCTGATAGTTCAGAGAGTTCTTCCAAAAGCTTCATAACATTATAATCTCTTGTATTATACTTAGTAAGAATTGGAAATATTTCTTCCCAATTATACTCAGCATCTTCAAGAATCTCCTTAGCCGCATTTTGAGCTTCCACAGTCGAGACATTTTGCGCATCCTTCTTCAAATCTAACATTGCTGCTTCCACAATCTTTACATTTATGACGTTCTAAAAGTTCCTTTTCAGGAATATATTTCTTAACCACGCGAGCTAAGGCTTTACCAAAGCTAACGATTTCTAAAGGACATTTATCGATTTGCTCGATAATGAACTTTGGATTTACTCCATGACGTAACATTCCTGATACTAAACGCGTGAGCATTTGTTCATCAGGATTAATATCCCTATTCTGTACATGCTGAAGAATGCTACCATTCTCATGTGTAAAGTTATATACTTTCTTTGCTTTTGTGATTATACCGTGTCCTGCTATAGGCTTGGTGTCCTCTTCTTCAGTACTGAATGCAAATACTTCATAAGGTTTACTATCAAGGAATCCCACTACTACAGCATACTGATTGCCCTTCACTCTGACGACGTGGAGTTCTCCTTTGAGTTCATTAGGTCGCTTTGGAGCATCTGTATAATGTATGCCCTCCTCTTGTTTCGAGGCTGGAGTACTAACCAGAACACCACTCCTAGAGCCCTCACGATAAATTGTAATACCTTTAAGACCCTGACGCCAACTCTCCAGATAGATATTAGATACTTCATCTTCTGTTGCTGTTGAAGGTAAATTAATAGTTGAACTAATCGAGTGAGTGATATACTTTTGGGCTATACCCTGAAGTTTTATACGATTATTCCAACTGATTTCTTCTGCTGTGGCTTTATAATAGGGAGATAATCTTATTAGAAGTTCAATTTCATTGCTTTTTAGAGATTCTATTTCTCTATTTTTAAAGAATGCATTTCCATCAAACTCAAGTTCATCTTTATTAATATCATACCACATTTTAAATCCTTCATGGAATATAGGAAATTCCTGCCATTTATCTCCTTGAGCATCTACAAAATCAACTCGTACATCTTTGTCTGTAGAGTTGATCTTCTTCCGTCGGATATAATACACTTTGAATAGTGGCTCTATCCCACTTGTCGTCCCGAAGTGTTTTGGAGATAAACATGCTAAGAGAGAAAGAGACCCTGTGGGTGCAATAGTACTCCAAGAGATATTTCTTCGCCCATGTTTCTGCATCCTCTGCCATTGTTCTGGGTATTCATTTTTGATAAAATAAAAGAATGTACTCTCTACTTCTGCCCAATCTGCCTCAAGTTTAGCATCAAATGCAGGGAAGGCCCCACGATCCATAGCTAAATCTATAGTAGCATCAAGTTCTGCACGAAGTTTAGTGTGCATAATCTTTTCAAATACTACAAGAGCTTCATCAGAGTCATACTTTAACCCCAGAGCAGCAAGAGTATCTCCAAGAGCAGTAAAACCACTTCCAGTTCTACGACCACGAACAGCAGAATTACGTAAATCTTCCCATGTTTTCTTTTCCACTGCTTTAATGAAATCCGGTTCTTCATCTTTTTCGATTTTAGCCAATATTTGATCTACTCTTTCTAATTCAAGATCAACTAGATCATCCATCAGTATCATTTGATAATAACTCAAACTATACCAGCTATCAAAATCAAAAGTTGCTTTAGATGTGAAGGGGAATTCAACACAGCTAAACATATTCTTGGCTATCAACCTACAACTATCTACACCCATAGCTATCTCTGAACATGGATTTGTAGAGATATTACGAAACTCCTTATATAAGGAAGAAGGTGAATAGTAGTGTTGTCTATCCCAGAATAGTAAGCCGGGTTCTCCTGTTCCATGCGCACATTTAATAACAAGATTCCAAAGTTCCTTAGCTTTTACTTTCTTAACCTGTGCATTTGCCCATGTTTGGAGAGTATTATAAGGAGTATTAATAGCCTCGCCGTAGCTATCCTCAGAATATTTATCTACTGGATAGCACTGTAAGAAGTCATCATCTCTCTGTACACGCTCCATAAAATCATCCGTGAGCTTTAGAGAGATATTTGCTCCTGTTACTTTTGAGAGGTCTTGCTTGATCTTAGCAAAGTCACCTGCTTCAGGGTGTCTAATGTCCTGAGTGATCATTAAAGCCCCTCTCCTTCCATCCTGAGCCACTTCTCTAGTGGTATTGGAGAATCTATGCATAAATGATACAGCTCCTGTAGATGACTGTGCTGCATTTGATACAGTGGTTCCTACTGGGCGTAGAGTACTAATATCAATACCTGCACCACACCTACGCTTCATCACCTGAGCAAGCTGTTGATCTGTATACATAATCCCTCCATAACTATCATGTATCTCAGGAAGTACAATACAATTTGATAAGCTACCAATTTGATTAGAATTACCAAGTAGAGCCATTACACTTCCTTGAGGAATAGAACCTCGAAAATCTTTGAATAAATCATAGATTATCTCTTTGGAGATGTTCGACTTATACTTGGATTCAATTCTAGCAAATTCTGTTGCTAATCGATGATGCATTTGGTCTGGATTCTGTTCCAGTTGTTTATTATTATGCTTTAAAGCATATTTAGATATCCATACATTTGCGGCAAGTGCATTACCATTAAAATACTCATTGGCTGTTTTAATCATTCATTTTAAATTTAGCCTGCAAAGATAGCAATATTTATTAGTTAAAATTATTTTTAAAAAAGATTAAGAAATATTTGTTTATTCTGATTATTCGTATTACCTTTGTATCATAATCGAAATTATGGCAAAGAGTAGAGTAAATGCCGATCATAAAGAAAGGCTAGAAAAAAGACAACAAACAAAAAAACAAGAAACAAACACTATGGCTGAACTTCCAGTACAGAAACCCTTCAATCAAGTACCGACTTGGGACTCAAATGAAACTTTTGAAATCAAAGGATTTGAACTAGAATCACTTTATAACTTCTTCAATCTGTTTTCCCCTGCTATTACTACTGTTCAACAGTTGTTTGCACGTGGTGTTCAGGAAAATAAGATCAAGATTAGCTACGAATATGAAGATGGAACTCCTCTGTCTCAGGATGAAGTAGCTAACTATACTATTAAACTTCAGAAATACTTCGCTGAGCGTCAGGCTGAGGAAGAAAAGAAGAAAGCAGCAAATGAAGCTCCAAAATCTAAAATTGTGAGCTTAACCGGAGAACCTGTTTCTCAAGACTAATTAAAAAGTAAGACCAGCTATTTAGCTGGTCTTTTTTATTCCTTCCTTTTTATCTTCTCCTTTTTCCTCTATCTTTTTAGGCTTTTCTTCCTTATCTTCTAAGTGAGAAAACTCCTCATAGTTCCTAACACGACAATCATTAAGTGACATAGATTCTGTATCACTCTCTCCTTCCCATGATGAATGCCTCATTCGTAATACTCCTCATTTTCGTAAACGTTCTCTGCAAGGTCTTCATCAAAGACATTACATAAGGAGAGACTAGAAAGATTTACTTCCTTGAATACATTAAAGAATTCCTTTGGTACTTCATATACAGATACAATAGCAGCATCTACAAGAGCTTGCCCTGTTGTATAATCTACAAAGCTTTCTCCAAAACCTTCTCCATTGTTTCCAAGAGAAGCATGTATTCCACTAAAGAACTTCTTTGGAACATCATGTACTGAATTTACATATGGAACATGAGTCGCTAGTAATTCTTCCTTAGACACACTTCCGGGCTTGAGATAACTCTTTCTTGCTAGATCATCATATTTTTTACTAGCAGCTAAACGTAATGTAAATTTTGCTTTTTCATCAGCATAATTCTTATTAGGTTTTCCTGTAGCTTGCCTAAGCCATCTTTGATACTCATTCTCGGTGAAGCATGTAAGAGCAGGAACATAATGTTCATCAGCCCAGTCTTCATTAAATGTAAGCAAATAGTATTTTTGCATTATCTGAAATTTGGTTTTATTGGTTCTTTTCTTTCATTTTCAACTTGCTTACGAATATCATAGTTAAGATATTTAAGCATGTTTGGAGCATCAAACTTATCTGCTAATTTTGATGAACTAAAAGCAGAGTCCATCTCATTGATATACTTCTTGCTATGTTCAAGAATAACCTCAAGATCAAGTTTTCCGAGACGTATAGACTTTAAATATTCTGTATTAGGTCTTCTTACAATAAGATTTCCTAATTTAGCAATATCTAAGGCTGTTTCGATGAGTCTCACACAGTGTAGAAGGTTCTTACCATCTATCATCTGCCCATGATTCTCAACATCAACATATCTCTGAGTATTACGCTTACTTAGCCAGGTTTGATATTCGTTATACTCTTTACAGTGTATAGAATAGGCATCTTTATTAAAGAATACCATTCCGCAACTACTTGTACCTTTTGGTATTGAAGTTGTACGAACATCATTAGATTTCTCATCAGCAATGCCACCCAATTCGAAGCGAATGTCACAAAATAGATTATATAGCCCTCTAGTATTTGGGATATTAGAAAGCCCCATTTTGGATAGTTGCCTCTCAGTGAATATCTCTTTAATAGGTACAGACTGATAATAGTCATTGAGTGTGGGGTCTATGGCTTCTTCAATCCAATAGCAAAAGTCGAGAATAGATTTGCGGTCTATCTTATCCTTCTCCCAGTTCATTTTTTTATCAAGTCCACGCGCCTTTTCAATCTGAGCTAAAGCATATCCACCAAAGGAATAACGGCATTGCTTAGTAAGAAACTGCTTCCTCATGTGTAATAACTTATTAAACACAGGATGCTTATATAAAATACAATCATCAGGACTAAAGAATAGTTCTAATATTGTAGGATTGGCTTTTAATGCCAGTTCAAGGAATCGTGAAAGTTCATAACATACTTCATCCTTAGAAATTTCAATCTGTGGTCTATAACCATTAATGAAGAAATCTATAGAACTTTGTATATATATCCATTTTTTGTCAATGTCACTACCCTCTACGTTTGTACCATAGGCATGAGAGCCTACGATACAACCATAGATGATAGTATTTCCATTTCCTAAATCTGGTATTTTTGAATCCTTTCCAATTGTTGGATTAACCGATGAATTCTCTACTACCATAATATTTAGCGTCTTTTATTTCAGGCATTGGTGTTCTACGCCTAAGATGTTTTTTCTTTTTGGGAGTTCTTTTTACGTCCTGAAAACTTCCTCTTCTAGCAAATTCAACATCTTCCATACGAGCCCAACGTTGTCCACAATGATCTACTAGAGTTGTTTCAGCTCTTGATACTATTAGGCTATTATGCTCATTATCCCATTGTGTACCATTTTGATCAAAAAACTGATAGACAGAACTTCCAAATGGTAATGTAGGAGTAAGAATAAGGTCTTCTCCTATCATAGAAATTACAAATGTTCTTAAAGGTCTTGTATTTCCTGTTTTTGGTCTGTAATCAGTTGTAGTAATATTGGTTCTTTCAGCTCTCTGTAACTCTCTTCCTTCTTCTCTATTCTGAACTGGTACTGCTGGTCTACGAATCTGATTCCATGCATTATAATGAGGAATACCACTAAATACAAAACGTTCTCCACGTTGAGTAGTAACAATTATTTCTCCATCAGCATTTTGTTCTATTGTTTCACCTTGTCGAGGAATAGGTAGTTCAGGAGTAGTAGGTGCAGGAGGTGCCAAAGGAAGTGTATTAAATCCGGGTAGTATTGCTTCTACTACTGCTTCTACCGGATTAACAAAATCACGTCCCCGTCTTGTTGTTTGACGCCACAGGTGTGCTGTTTGTGCTGCTAACTGAGCATCTACAGCACTTATTTTATCTCTAACATCTGCCATATCGGCAACTCTTCTACCTTGTTCAGGATTTCCATAAAGTATAAAAGTATTTCCAAGTAGTGCATGAATATTATTATCTCTTACTATCCAAAATGAAGTATCATCTCCTACTTCAACTATTTCATAGGTACTTTCATTTTCAGTAGAGTCTGTTAATACTTCGGTGATTACTGCTTCAAAGATAGGCCCTGCATCTCTTACTTCAAAGTCTGTTATTCTTACAATATCACCTTCTGAATATCTTGCCATTATGATTCGTTTGTTGGTTTAAGCCAAAGTTTTGTATGAATAAAGATATACCAACGAAGATTGTAGAAATCTTGTAGATATTCTAATGTTCGTAGTGTACTAGAATGTAGACACTTATAAAGTTCTTCACGAATACGTTCTTCTGATACTACACCGAAGCGATGATCGTAATCAAAAGAATGTATTGCAGATATAATTTCTTCACTCATTACAAATCCTTTAGTAACTGAAAAGCGAATAGCTCTAAGTATTCTTAGAGGGTCATCACTAAACGTTTGTATTGTTGGTAGAGGAGTTTGAAGAAATCTATCCCTTATTGCTTTCTGCCCATCAAATGGATCAATTATAGTTCCATCCTGTGCTTTTGCAATAGCATTCATAGTAAAATCTCTACGAGTGAGGTCATCAAGAAGAGTACCCGGTACACATATAGGCTCACGAGTATTTGGTATATAACCAACTTCTTTCCTAGCTATCACAAAGTCGGAAGTTTCCTTTGTACTAGGATTCTTTGCTCTAATTGTGAACATTTTTGGAGTACGAAGAAATATTTGAAATCCTTGATTAACCAATTGGTTTTCAAGAAGCTGAAATAATGTCTCCATTTTTATACTTGGAGAGTAATAGTCCGGATGAGGAACTGCTACATAATCGAGGTCCTTAGATTTTAATCCAAGGAACTCGTCTCGGACTTTCCCTCCCACTTCATAGAAAGTAAACATTCTGATAGTTTTTTGTAGGTGATAGAAGATTCTTCATAAAATTTATCCGTAAGAACAATCATATCATAACCTTCATGAGTAAATTCTCTCTTCTCTACTTCATTAATCTCCAGATTCTGTAGTACCTGCTGGAACCTCAAGTCTGGGTTCTCCTGTAGATACTTCTCCAACCGGCGGATTATCAGGATGTTGTATTTCATCCTTTCGATCTTGCCTTTGTTCGCCACTATTTTGGCTATCTTTTCCTCTATACTCTGTTCCATATTTCATTATCATTAATGATTCATATCCTTTAGCCAATACTCTTTCCAGCATTTTCATGAAATATCCTACATCAGGATCACCAAACGAATTATATAATTGTACATTCGTTTGTATAATCCAATGTGTATCATTCATAATGCCTTTTCCTACTTGAGGAGAACAAAACCAGTCCAGAATATCAGTTCTGTTTACTAGTTTTGTATCCTCAAGTCCTACTATAAATATTTTCATACATTAGTATGCTTTCCGTGGTTATCCACAAATGAAATATTCCTTTTGTTAAGAATTTCTACTACTTCATCCAGCCTGAATGGACGATATTCACCTAATACTTTAAAAGCATTATCAATACCAACATCCATACTCTTTCCATGAGGACTATGCTCTAATGATGAATGAGAATGTCCATAGGTATGAAAGAAGCCTTTATGACTTCCCATCCATATCCTCATTGCATAATGTAATGCCACCCAAGGATGGTGATTTAAAGTACCTTCCCAATAATCCTGCACTGTAGTGAAGAAATCTTTATACTTATGGATGTGCTGATCATGGTTTCCTTTAATAAAGTGAATATTCCGGCAGATGATCCTCCTGCGATAATCAGGAATCTTTGTGTGTCCACCAAATGAGAAATCACCATGAAAGAGAATAATACCATCCTGTGGAACAATATCATTGATATTATCAATAATAGTACGATCCATATCTTCAACACTTTTGAAGTTTCGATGTCCACCTTTCCAATTACTTGTTGAAGGACCTGCGATATTAGAATGTCCTAAATGTAAGTCACTACAAAGAAATATATTCCCCTTTAGGGAATTAGTTAAATTACTCATACAAATTCTCTATAATTTGAAGTATCGAGACGTAAAAATGCTTCATGAAAGCTTTTTAATACATCTTGTGGAATCCACTTTCCAGTGGCAACTCGTCGTTTATAGTTTCGCATTAAAGCTTGTAAGTAGGGCACCTTAAGAATTTTTATAAAAAACTCTAATTTGCCTGAATTAATCAAAGGCTGAAATAGCTTTATATACTCATCTATATAAGACGATTTTGTGTGACAATTATCAAGTATGATTACAGCATTGTCTAACATAATAGCATGAGAAAGCTCTTTCCAATATCGTATTGTTACAGCTTTTTCATCCTCTTTATTTTGTTTGTAATCTTTACCAAAGAATGTTTCTCTTATAGTGTCACGACTAATAACAATAACATTTGTATTGTACTGACTAGCAATTCTGGGTTTATTATCTTGTATCCATGTACTCTTTCCAGAACATGGCATCCCTACCATACAAATTACAAATATCTTTTCTAATTTATCTACCATAATTGGAAATTTAAAGAAGGGGAGTATCTCTCTCCCCTTCCTTTTCGTTATAGATCATCCCACTTATACACCACAAAAGTCTCCTTTTTTGTAGAAGAAATTCGTTTATTAAGAAATAAATATGGCGTTCCAATCTTGTAATACATCTTCAGGAAAAAGTTACTATCCCTGATTCCATCTACAATTTTTAGTAATTTATTTCTTAATATAATCTGATCAGGCATCTCAAGGCTTCCGGGAATTTTTATTACTGCAAATCCCGGTCTGTAAATGAGTTTCGCCTGCGTTGCTTCTTTCACCGTTAAAATTAAGGTCTTCATTCTTTCTGTTCTTATTCTGTGTGAGATTCACTCGTTTCTACATCAACTACACCCTTATCAAGCTCTTTTGTTTCACGCTCACGAAAGCGAAAACTCTTCAGTTTGTAAGCGTCATAGTTTGTACCATCTTCAATTCTTACTACAATACCTTCAGCTGGTACTTTGTTGACACAGTTTGCATCATCCTTTTCCATGTTAAAAGCTGTCAAGAGATACTCTAATACTTGTCCTCTCCATCGATCTTTAGCTTCTTCGTGAAAGAAAATAAGCTGATTATCTACTTTAATTAGATCACTAGCTTTCCCATAGAAGAATTCAGGAACAGGATTTAGTCCATGTTCCTTACACCAATTCTGTACTTGCTTAGCACTGAATTCGATGACTTGTCCTGTTACTGTTGTGAAGGTAAGGCGGTATACGTATATGCCAAAGTTTTGGACATTTGTAGTTTCCCTATCAAGTGTGTTTACTTTATTAGAGAATCCGTAATCATAACCTTGTTGGATTGGTGTTCCTGATTGGGTAAAGCCTACAATCTCACCATAAGCTGTCATACCGGGAAGAAGGATATCCTTCAGTGCATCCGCAGCATTCTTCCATACGTCTTCCTTATAGAAGTGATTATAATCATGATTAAGATCATCATTTTTAATAACCTTCCGGCTACTATAAATGGTCTCATAATGTGTATCAATCAAGGGAACACCAAGGAATTTAAGAATACGATGCTTGAGTTTCAACTTCTTCTTACATAGGATATTAGATACTACGAATGATGTACCGTGTAGCTTGTCAGTGATAGAGATAAGAGTATTTGGAAATATCTTATGCATATTCTTTCCAAGCATGCTTGTATCAGGATGAAAATTGAACTGTCCTGCTATGATTTTAGATATTTTCTTAGCCACTTTTCTAGAGCCTTTGGAGGAGCCGGATGTTCCGGGTGTATTACCCACCTTCGGAACATATTTCTCGCATATCGATATTCCGTTAATACTGTCGAACATACTACCTTCAGGCAAAGATGCAATATCAGTAACCTCAGCAAAAGGCAATAGAGATAGAGTTGGTAGGAACAAGCCCTCGGATCGATTCCCACGAAACTTGACGCAACGAATTCTACCATTATCTTCAAAATAGCCTTTCTCATCTATTTGTTTGTTTTTAGTATTGTCTCTGTAAAGATTATTCTCATTTAGGAATTCATGAGACAATCTTGTTTCCACCGGAAAATATAATCCTATATCTCCAATTTTTGTTTCTTTACCAACAACTACTAAATTACCAAAAATACTTGTGTGTACTACATTATCACAATTAGTAAGAGTGATAATGTTTTTGATTACTACTACTGTGGCAGCGTAGTTCTCGTTCATTGGAGCTTTTAGTTTCATATTATGTTATTGTTCTTCTAACAACCTCATTAGGATAGAGTAGTTCTACCTCATCAGATTGCCAATATTGTTTTGTATCAATATCCATGATTGTAAGCTTACCGCTCCAACCAGCACCAGTATCCAAATTCCATATACCTCCAGCATAGAGTGGAAAGTCTACATTCTTTCTAGGGATTTTTATTCCTTGATCTATAAGAATATTCTTTGTCTTCCAATTAGTGGTTGCAGTATGTCCTATGAATATGGTATCAAAGTTATCAGCTGTTTTTAGCTTAACATCAGGTCCACAGCATAAAGCTTTATACCAAAGTTCTCTATCCCAATAAAATTCTTCGGGACATATCTGTCTTACACGAGCTACAGTACTTTCTCTGTTCCAGCCTGCGTGTACAAAGAAATAGTCCCTTTCTTTATCATGATAATAGAGATTTTGATATCTCCAAAACTTCCAATGTGTAGAATCAACATCATCTGGATTTAGAGCTGTGATGAATCCTCCATTACCTTTGTTTTTAATAATAAGACTATCATCTTGTGTATATCTCAGATAAGATCGCACTGTACCTTCTCCTCCTTGCATCCAATGCATAGGATGAGTTCCTCCTCCTAACCAATGTTTGAACCATTCGTCATGATTTCCTATTATATCGATTCGGTTATCGATAGTTAGGAGGATATCTACGCATTCTTTAACGTAGGGCCACCCATCAGCTACATCTCCCAGAGTAATTAGAGTATCTTCCTTCTTATTAAAGGATGACCTCTTTAATACTTGTTCAAGAGCTAAATGAGCACCATGAATATCTCCGACTACTAGAGTTCTCATGATATAAATAAATTAATTACTATACTAGGGTGTCGCCAATAAACCCCTACCGTTTTCGATTAGGGCTGTGTCGCGTTTCGAACCGCTTTGAGCATCTAGGGTGGACTTACGCGGTCTGCCACCCGCCGTTTCTTGAGTATAGTAATAAAAAAGGCCCAGATTTCTCTGAGCCTTATTGTTGGTTTAACGTTGGTTTCTTTTATACAATACTATGAACTTTCGTTTAATACTTCCATCTTTTTGGTATTTGCTATACCATAGAAGTAATTCATCTGTCTCTGTCCAGTCTAAATGAATTTCGAATAGTCCATAGAATATTAGGAAATAACAAATAGCTACACTAAGAATTCCTATGAGAGCTTTAATTATTTCTACATAGTTCATAAAATTCTGTTAATTGTATCCTTGGTGATGCGTTTATGGCCTACATTATACTTTCGATTATGTGGGGCATCAAAGAGATAGCACAGAACTCCATTTTTATTGAGATGTATGAAGGTTTCATACTTATCATCTATAAAAACATCAAGATTATATTCTCTACATGCATCTAATTTATCATTTGCAAATACTAGAGGAGCTACAGGATAGTTATTATTTTCAAATAACCATTTATGTGTAGCCTCTGCGAGATTAGCTCTTCTTGAAGTAATATAGACAACAGGTTCAAAAGGAATTTCATTTGGATGAATTATGCAAGGAAGATTTTCAAAGAAGAAATCTTCAAGATTATTATAATCATTCATAAAATCCGTATGATAATTCCAATGTTTAGCAGAGGGTATATTACACCTTCTACTAAATGCAGGAATGAAATCTGCTAATACATCATCAATATCTGTGCCAATTCTCTTTTGGTGTAGATATGGCAGAGGTCTGTCATCTCCTTGAGGGAAAATCTTATAATACTCTGTCAAAAAGGCAGCATTACACATAATATGTCCATCATGTAATAAGCCTGTTTCAGGATCATAATCTTCTCCTCTCTTGATAGCCCATAGATGTCTCTCTAATGATGCAATTATTTTACTCCAAGCCATTCCTTTTTCCTAGTTACGCTCTCCATATTTATCTTTTCCAAAAGTTAATACTTGAGCATATACATCCTGAGCAAATGCTGGAGCAAGATCATATCTTGTTTTTCCTGCATTAAATCGAGAGCCACCACCCTTTTCGTTCATCTTCTTCTGTAGTTTTGTGTCGAAAATGTTCATATTTAGGTTCCGGAATTCCCCAAAGTTCATCATTAGGACCAAATTGGAAGGGGTCTTTTACATTTACAGTAAAATACTTCTCCAATTCTGCCTTGAGTTCTTTGGTTTTGTGGATTACCTGCCAAATCTTGCTTTCCACTGGTTGGGCACGTTCATTGGCAGTATATCGAGCAAATAGTTTCTTATACTCCGGAGTAAATAATGAATACTTTCCTTGTTTAAAATTGATATAATCCTTAGCATATTTGTCAGGAATTTGGAAAACCATTACAATTAAGTGTTTGGTGTCCTGTACTCCTACAAAGTACTCCATCAGATATTCAGGTTTTGCTCTCAAACGAGGAGCAATTGTATTCCATTTAGTATCTTTTGGGGTTACTTTGAATACTAAGAATAATGGCCTAAAGAACTTATGAGAAAGTTCCTCATCATCCAGATAGGCATTTACAAAATACTCTGTACTCATCAGAGAACTATTATGGAAGATGGTGTTAAGCATATAATGCGAGGTTTTAGTCCTCTTTGTATCAAAGACGGACTCCGGGCTAACATACTCTTCCCCTAATAGATTAACAATACTTACTTCAGTTGTTTTTGTCATTTGTAAATCTTCATCCTGATAAACCCATTTTCATAGAGTTCTCTTGATCTATCCCATATTCCTGTAGAAACATGCCAAGATATTGTATCGAGAGTCTCTCTCCATCCCTGAATATTCTTCTCTTTCGAGCCGTATTCTGCGATTTCAAGGTCTTCCGCAAAATATTGATAGATATAAGGGATTTTAGTCCTTCTGTCTATTGCAATATTAATTGGAATCTCAAATTCATATCCTGCATATTTACCTTCTTCATAGGTTTTAAGCCATTCAGATAGGATATACTGATAGAATGATACTTGAACAATGTAAAACAACTCTTTTGCTATCTTTGGAAAGAATTCACAAGTATGAGTTGTTTTTAGATCAACTACCCGTACTGTACGCTTCTTGTGGTCGAAGTGTATAATATCAAGAGCACCTTTGAGAGGAATCATCAAGTTATCCTGATAAATATGATCCACAAAAATCTCCTGCTGAAATAGAAGTGTTTCACCTTCCTGTTGAACAAAATACTTACGGGTATTAATATCCTTACGAAGATTATCCACTACCTCTATAGCATCAGCATTATCCATTGAGCTTATGATATAGCGTCCATTAGCATTAGACATCATCCTGAAATAAGCTTGCCCTTCATCAACAACCTTATCCAAAATTCTTGGACGACTCCATGTATCTCCGCCATATTTAATCTCTTTGGCATACTTCATAATAACATCTTCCCAATCATATAAATCTTCCAATGAAGGAACATGAATAGGTTCGGGAAGATTTCCTTTCTCATTAAGAAGCATCTTAGTTTCAACTATCTTTGAGGCTTCTTTATATACCTTATCTACAATTATCTTTACCTTATCACCGGGTATTGAAATTGCATGTTCAGGAATATAAAATCTTTCATCCATCAATTCAGGTTGAAAGGCTAATGTATCAGCTAGACTTCCAAAGGCATAATCAGAATCATCCTCATCGTCCTCAATCTGGTTGATGTAGAGATTATGAAAATCATGAAGAGTCTTCTTTCGAAAAGCCTTCATTGCACTCTGACTTATAGCAAATACATTCTTATACTCGGTCCTTTGCATCGGCTTGTTCTTTTGTTACTTGTGAATGACATGGTTCGCATAATACTCTTAGCTTATCCACTTCACAAAATAGATTTGCTACGAATCCTTTTAAATCATCCCCAGAACGTAAAGACCCCACTTGCTCTAAATGATCAACTTCTACTAGCTTCTCAGGAAACCAATCTCCACAAATAGCACATTTGTATTCATATTTGAGTCGCTTATTGGAGCTTTCATTATTTCTACGTGCTAATACTTTTGCATCCTGAATTGGTTTCCAGAATCTACTCTTATTCCTAAGAGCTGATCTGATGAAGGACCAGTATTGTGATTCAGTCATAGTAAGACTGGCTCTTGTTCTTGGAATTAATATTCTTTTCGATTTTGCCATAAAGACAAAAATAGGGAATATATTTGAATATTCCCTATTTTATGTCAATTATTTTTAGAAAAGCCACAAAACTCCTTTATACTCAAAGACATAATCCTTGTCTGTTTGAAGCTCTTTTTTGCTTTCATAATCTCCTTTGGCTATATCATTAGCAAAATATGCCTTTCTGTCAGCAATATAAGCTTTCATATAGTCGGAGAGAAATCCCGCTTCTTCAGATTTGAAAGTGTCTTTGTAATAATCCATCACTTCGTTAAGAGAAATAGTGTCAGGAGAAGACAATATTTTCCTAGGATTCTGTTGTGCATATTTTACAATAGCATTACAGATAAACAACCAATTAGTCATCTTCTGTCCATTAGTGGTGGCTTGATGGAGTCTAAACTCAATCGTCTTCCTCTCACTAAAGAACATATTCATGAAATTGATCCAATAATACCTTTGTGCCCTTTCCCACTTTGCAGTTCTCACATGCTGATGATTCTGCCTATTAAAGCGGTCATCAGGTTCATTTCCTTCATTCAGAAACTTAGATATACGATAATATGCATCATCAATATATGCCAAATACTGATCTTTGGTGAAAGAGGGTTTAAGAGTAGTAAATCCAAGCTTTCTTGTCTTCTGATTATAATCCTTCTTTTTGAACTTTTCCCAATGTGTCTTGAAACCAGGAAACATTGTATAGAGTTCATCCTGAATTTTTATAGACAATGCCCATAATGCTACGATAAATAGCCTATGATCAGGAAGAGTTCCAAGATGGATATGAAAAGAACACTTGATATCAGGAATAGTCCTTTTACAAAGTTCAGTGCTAAGATGTTTGATATTAGCTAAACCTCTTGCACCTTGCATTGGAACAGTTACAAATTCTGCATTATCAATACTTCCATCCCGACATATAACAACCCCATGACGGGATTGTATATGTTCAGGAAGATATCCAAGTGCAGTTTCTATTTCCATTCCAAAAGTCGTATTCCCTAAATACTTAGCCATTCTGTGGGCTTTTGTAGGTATTTCAAAGGGACTTGCAGCAAAAGACTTTATCTTCTGATCAAACTCTTGTTTGTTGTCCTCAATATTATAACCTTTATCCCGATACACCTTCTTACTTGTGATCTTTTTAAAACCAGCAAGTGCAGAAGCTGAATGGTTCTTTTTATAATACCACAGACCATCAGAAAGATTTTCTACAAATCCTCCTTTTTCCAATGTTGCTTGATTAAAGCACCATATAGAACCATAGCCATGAATATTTACGAGAATATTGTTATACTTATTCTCTGTAAAATATCCCATCTCGTGAACCCCATCTTCCTTAAAACCCACTACACCATATACGAGAGGAGTGTCCTTTATCAGAACATATATCTCCTTCTCATAATCATAAGTGATAAGCTTTGATGTATTGGCATACCATGTATCTCCTATGAGAAAACATTCTTCACCAGATACATAATACTTATCTTTTATTTTACGACAATTTCTTCGATATTCGGTATTACCGGATACGGTCTTCACCGTCTTGTACTTTAATTCCGGATTGTCCTTGTATCGTACTGTTATTAGTTCTTTTGCCATAAGTTCTGTTTATATGACGTAACAAATCGGGTTCACTATACTTGGTTGCTAAATCTTTTAACTCTTCAAAGGCAGGATCAACTGCCTTATATAGAATACTTGCAGCATGCTGTGCAAGATCATCATCTTCATGAGCTTGTAACTCATCTGCATTAGAGCGTACTACATTGAGATAATCTACTGCATCCTGAAATGCAAAGTCTCTCTCATCTTCTTTACTATAAGTAGATGTAGTAAACTCTTTCTCTACTACTGTTGGAACAGTTGCTGTTTCATCCTTAGCATAGAGTTTGTTTTCACCCCTTGTGATAATACTATTGAGATTTTTAGCTACCACTTGCATGTGCATTTCCTTGAGTTTTACTTCAATTCCTTCAACATGCGCATTAAGTTCTTCTAAAGTCTCTTTAGCTGAGAATTCGGGAGCAGTATTAGGTTTGGGAACATATTCACATACCTCATTCTTTTCCGCTTCTTCAATATTATCTTTCACGGGAGATGTTACAGTCTCATAAAGGCCACCATCGGGATTATCTTCTGCTATTACAAGATATTCGAGAATATCAGAATAGTTCTTATCATCCCAATTTTCAATGATGTTTGTACCCATTTCCACACACACAGACAAGAAGATATTCAGTTGAACATCCACTTGCTCATCAAAAATAGACACAGGTTGTACATTCATCTCTGCCATCATCACATCAGCAACATAATACCGTAAGGCATTAGTTTCCAGATCAGTGAGAGTTTCTCTTGCCTGAAGAACAGTCTCAAATGGTTGATAAAAATGAGCCACCTCATAATTTGTATTATCACCATCCACTACTGTTACAGGAGGTTCAGGAAAAGGAAGTTCATTGCTTATTCCAGACTCAACAGGTTGTCCTGCAAGAATAGGAAGTAGTGGCATTATAACCGCTGGAGGAGTTACTTTTTCTACAGTAGTATCCATTGATCGAGACCTTGCTTTTGCTAGTTCTTCATTGTCAATAGTCTTTTCTATAATACCACAATCTTTTTGAGAGGTGATACTGTGAAGAAGACCATCATGAATAACATAGTTTCTGTTACTAAATCTTGGTGTAAAACCTGTATTAGTACACATTGTCTGGTTTTGATACCAACGGAATTTTACAAAATCAGATGCTCCCTTACAGCGTGTAGTACAATCTTCCTTACTATTACAGATTGGATAATCTGCATATTTTGAAAGATGCATTGCCAGATTCCATTCATCACTACGAAGACCTTCATCCTTCAGAGCTTCCTGATAAGCGACAAAGCTTTTCATCATTACACCCTTGAAGAAATACCAGTTATGGTTTGTACGCTCTTTATAGCGATTAACATGACCCTTCTTATTGATATAATAAGAACCATGTGCTAATTCCAGAGCGTCATCTTCAACAATCCAATATCTTCCTTGATTAAAGATAATTCCTTTCTTATCTTTGGTAAAAGCCTTCATTCTTGATGGAAGAGTTTCATACCAGATAGCAGGAATTTGATCCTTTTGAAATATCGCAGCAGGATTGGAGTGAGAAGCACCAATATGTGAATTAGTCCCTGACAGGATAGCGCCCATACTTGGTGTAGTAGAAGTCCCAGTAGTCTTGTTCGCTGCCCCCACTCCATTCGGTTTTGGGTAGTTAGCAGATGCACTCCCCCCGTGTGTATTAGTGGTGATACCTACATTTACAGAATCACGATTAACTACTGTCTTAACCTTAGTGAAAACACCATTGGTTACTTTGAATACAGTATTTCCTTCTAATTGATAGAGTTTATCAGTGCTACTATCAGAGATAGCGAGCAAAGAACTCTCAAGACTGGAGAAATAAATACCTTCTTCTGTTTTCAGATAGTATAATGGCCTTTCTTCTTCATACTTTCCATCATAGCTTCTTTTAGAAACACCGCGATAGACATACATAGAATTAGGCTCACTCTTCTTAGTCATAAGAAGGGCTGCAAACCCTTCATACTCATTAAGAATAGTAAATCCTTTCTTGTTGATGAGATTTGCCAAGCCCAGACTATCAACATGAATATGAGTATGGTTAATCTCATATTTGTTACAGAGTGTCCATACATTACGTATAACACCATTATGAGCAAGAATAAAATCATCATCAACTATAAATGGATGAGCATTATCCGCTGTATGGTTTCCTTGGGTTGCCATCCGGGTATGACCGATCATAGTAAAGTTACCAGATTCCATTGGATCGTTGAAGTTTTGTTCTACGATGAAATCAGTAAATATCTTTTCTTTGTCAATACCTTTCTGGATAGTATTCCCAACAAATACTCCACACGAATGCTTACCTCTATCCACATTATACATTCCTAACATCTTGAACTTGGCGATAGCTGCCTTAGACATTCCCTTATCCATTAGTTTTGGATTAAGAGATGCCCCAAAAATACCACAGAATAAAACTGTTTGCTTCTTTCTAAAGTTCAAGATAGAGCTAATTAATAGCCCCACTATCCATAATTGAATTATCACTGTTTCTAACATTAGAAATTAATTTTAAAATATTCGTGCAAAATCTCTCTAATTCATCTAAACTTGCATTTGATTTCATTATATTTGCTCTCATTGATATTACTTGTATATTACCCTTTACATATCCTAATTTAGGAACTATCTTATCTATAGATGGAGAGCCACTATGATATTTCTTTTCCATTCTTTCAGAACTTAATACAATAGGAATTCCTAATATAGGACATGTTTTTGGTATATTAATATCTTCTATAGATATATTAAAGGGCAAAGTGTCCCTTTTAGCCCGACTTCTTGCTCCTTTAAGTAATATTAACTCAGGGTTATTATGTCTATATACTTTCATTCTTTCTCTATTATATTCTTTATATTCTTTACTCGAATACTTAGTTTTGTTTAGTTCTCTATACTTTTTATCATACTGAGATTTACAAATTTTACAATAGGGATAATGACTATCAGCATACATTTTATCATTATAGAAATCAGAGAATGGTTTTGGAACCTTGCAATTTTTACATATTTTCATAGTGCAAAACTATATAAAATATGTGAGTTAAACAAATTAATTTCCGCACATAATTGTTTGGTTTTAGTTATTGAGCTGTTACTTTTGGATTAGGAGTTTCATTCAATTGGAAATTCTTCCAAGAGAAACTTTCTGCTTGCTTGAACTTGGTGAAATCCCAATGTTCACGACGCTTTTCAGACCGATTAAGCCAATCAAAATACATTGCATACTGATTACTTACATGATCACTAGAGTTCAAGGTTGGACTCGTATTTACTTCAAGAACAATACCTTCCTTCCCCAGGAGCATCACATCTACGCCTGCAAAATCAAGTCCAAGTGTTCGAACAGCTTTAAGAGCTTGAAAGCAGACGGAGAAAGGATAAGCATCCTGAGTGAGCCTTGTAAAGGGTTCACCTGTAACGGCACGATTCCACGCGATTTTATCGCCACCTCTTGTCTTTTCCATAACCGCCAGAATCTTACCATGCGCACAATGTACACGAAACTCTCTTTCTTTGTTGATGTACTCAGAGTAATACCAACCACTCTTTTCATTCGCAGTGAAATGTGTACCGAACTCTGCACCATTTTTAAGTATAACGAAGTTCTTACCCTTGGCATGAGTACTTGGTCGTGCGATAATAGGGAATTGTTCATTCTTTACTGTTTGAGGTATCACCAAGAGTGGAGTACGGACCTTTCCCGCAATGAAGAGTTCCCGACTAAGCTTTTTGTTCGTAGCTTTCGCAATAGCCTCGGATTTGTTGTAGACAATCGTAGTCTTATCTGTTTCTGCTTCAATTCGATTACCCCATCGGATAATCTTACTACCTGCCAAAGTGAGTTCATTGATTGGTGCTTTTTTGAATGTTTCAGATTTTGGTACATCGAATACACGTAAATAAGGCTTCTTCGTTTTAGGAGGAATACGCCTTACTACTAAATTTGCTTCACTATTCATTAGAACAAATACTTTCTTCATTGAGGGACGACCGTCCTTTCCAACAAGAATTTTTATCATATACTACTTTTAATGAGTTTCCTCTTCTTTATTATGTTTCACAACCCTAACAGTAATATTGGATGTCGAATTAAGACCATACCAACCCAACTGATGATTTGTATTATTATCCCTGTTGTACTTTTCCTCAAGTGCTTGTAATACTTCCTTTTCAGAAACTTCGATATACGTTACCAATTTCATTATGCTGCAAGTTTTACTCCAAAATACTTACAGATTGTACTGGCAAGTTCTTTATCTGCTGTATTAATAGCAGTGATGATGGACTTTGCATGTTCACCTGTAAGAGGAGAGTTGTTGTTTACAAAATCGATTGCTTCAAGAGTATTATTGAAAGCCCATTCCATTAGGGAATCACTTTCTACATAATAATTTGAAACTGTTCGATATTCTACACCATATGGTTTATGGCGAAATGCCCCTGCCTTTCCATAGAGCTGTTTACGCTCATTGTCAGGCTCCTGAATTACAGACGGTAAACCGATAAATATATCCATAGCCCTTATTAGGGCCATAGATATATCATAATCAGGTTTATCATATCCTATATGAATATGTCCACCTGCACTTCTCAGGTTACTATCACATTCAGGTTTAGGATTCATATCTCCCATCAACCATGCATTATAGTCAGGTTCACATCCAAACAGTTTAGCATTCTCTGTTTCCAGATATTTAGGATTTACCCTTGCTGCTGCTAGTGTAACAGTCTGAAGCTCTTTAGGAATGAATCCATTAATCCATCCTATTGCATACTTGATGTTATTTGCAAACTGAAGAGATTCTCTTGCAGGCGGAATAGTGAACTCTGCCATTACATTATCCAGAGATGTACTGAAATACTGATTGTGTTCATCAAACTGGAACGGAGCAAACTTTGTTCCTTTGATGATACCTTCAGCTGATACTATCTCATCATTAACATAATTCTTAAGAAAAAGCTCAATATCAGCCCCAATTGTGGGGTTATTAATTGGCTTTAGCTGATTTTTTGGTTGCTGATTTTTTGCCACGTGTAATTAGTTTAGCTTTAGAACTATCTGCTTTCTTTTTTGATTCAGAAGAGTAAACACTGTCCATATACTGTACAAACTCATGGTATTGCTTTCCACTCCAGAGACTTATACAGGTATTAACATCATGCTTACCTTCAAGAGTAATATTCAACTTTTTAGTTTTGAAAAACTCATTACTTCCTGCGGTGAAAGCATCATTCATGTTTGTAGTTCCAGAAGTCCATACAGCTTTAAAATCCTTCTTAGTTATTCCAAGATCAGGAACCATAAATTTATGAAGTGGATTATTAATATCAGCATGAGCATGAGTCATACTGTAATAATTATACCATGCGGTAGTGGCATGAGTATATAAGAATGCCTTCCAAGGAGCCACTTTCAAATCCTCCATCATATACATAAATATCCTTGGAAAGTTGAAATATGGAAGAGATTGTATATGAAAACCATCATTATAATGAGTATTTACAAGCATTCGTAGGAATATCCAATGTAAATACATTATATGATAGGGAGGATGATTACCATCCTTATTAGCTGTCTTGGGAACAGCAAACCAATGAAATTCTCCAGTTGCCCTAATTGGTTTTAGTCTTTCTCCGCCTTCCTGAAGTCCAAGATAGAGATATTTAAACCCTACATTGAGATCATTCAAACTTTTGATATAATGCAAAGCATCATCAATAGTAATACCTACGGCTTTGAAATTACTTTCCGGAAATGGGAATAAGAACCATCTATCAGATGCCTTAGTCCATGAGCAACATTGAGTCATACTATGAAGAATAGGTGAGCCAACGATACGATCATCGTTATACAGCTTCGTCTTATTTTTACCATAGTTATACTCAAAACTATTATACTTAATAGGGTTATCTTCCTGCAAAAAGTTTCCTATACCCATCTTCTTAATTGCATTAAGAGTCTGAATCTTAGACTTATTTGTTGAGAAAGATACACCCATATGAGAATTTACATGATAGCCCGGAATTGACTTTACAAAATCTTTAGGAAACATTTCTTGTATTTTTTGTTAATGAATTTTTCTGCCGATATGTTCTGCCCAGTCACCACTAGGTACAATTGTACGACCCAAATAAGACTCATCAAGGATATACATATTAGCCATTCCCCATTTAGTCTTAATTTCCATCTTACCATAGAAGCTTGGATATCCTTCCAGCCAATCGAGACCTTGCTCAACTTTAGGAGAATTTACCTGAAATACTTCGATGGTGATAGCCTGATTACCACCGGGAATTACACCGGGAAAACCTCCAAGACTTACCATATGAAAATTAGGCTCTGTGCGCTCTGTACCAAGATAGGTGCAAAATTCATTGTTGAGTAGCCTTTGATAGTTGCCAAATCCCTGACGCAATGTACCATACACTGCATATAAAGGACCCTGTGGGTCTTGCGATTGTTCCATGTTATTTTTTATTATGGTTGTTCGAAATGATGACATTCTTTTTATTTCGAATATAAATACACTGCACTTTCAAAGAATCCGTCAAAGTTTCCTTTTTCGAGTTCTTCTATTTGATCTTTCATACTCTGAAGCGTTACTTGATCTTCACTAAACTTTTTGTAGTTACTATTGTGAGTATACACATTCCACTTACTCCAATAGTCTTTTGGAATAGGTTTTAAGCCTTTAGCTAATACTTTCAGACGATTAGTATAATTGCTCTTTATCTCAGTATAAAACTTGAATAATTCACGATTATTAATCATTGTGTATATAGCTTCAGGAATATGCTCTTTTTTCTTTTTCTTCTTTCTTTCAGAGGCAAATTTATAATGTCTCCTCCAGAACTCTGCATGATCTCTCTTCTTATATGGCCAGATTCTCGATTTCACTAAACGAAGCACACCACTGACTGGACAAACATAATAGAAGTTAATTGTACTATTACCATATGTTCGCTTTAAATTGGCTATATGATATTCAAGATCAACTTCATAGGAATTATATCCACCCATGAATTTCCATCTCTGATCCTTAGTACTCCAATGAGGTATTTCTACCTCATTACTTAGGAAGTGATCAAGTTTGAAGCCGTAGGATATATTTCTGGTAAGCACTGTTAACTTAGAATAAATATCATTCCAATTTTTTCCAATACTTGCCTTGACAATCCTATCTAATTTGTTGTAAAGCCTAAGATATGCCCAATTATCTCTATAGTAGCGATCGTAAGGCTTCAATGTCCATCCGCTATGAGGATTCCATTTCATACTAAGATGAGTTGGTATTTCCTCTAGCTTTTCAATCGGCATGTGTGCTAAGTTTCTCATTACACTGATTTTAGAAGAGTGATCTGTACATCAAAAGCCGTATCTGATAGATGTGAAAACTGTGGAAAACCTCCTTTAAAATTCTTGACAGATTCACTGAACAAGTATTGAAATATTTCCATAGCTTTCGTTCCATCTACATTAGTTTCAAAGAAACTCCTCATTTTATAGTTAGAATTGAGAGTAGGAGTATATTTTGTTAGTGTTACATATGAGTTTGTCATAAATTACCATTGAATTTCAATGCTGTAATGACCACTTGTTAAAACAGTAAACCCTTTACTTTTTAAAAATTGTATAAGAGCTACACGTTCAGCAGCATTGTTAGCATGATGTGATATAACTCTATCCTGTCCTTCCGCCCTAGCTTTTTTCATTACATAGGAAAGATTACCAAGATATTGATCAATATCCGCAATAGGATTAATTGATCTTATTTCCTGAGCTGTAGGAAAATCAAGTTGCTTCATATTTATATTATTTTACTAATATTTTTTGCCCTACTCTACAAGTATCACTCCCTACAAACCACTCAGTAGAAGAAGAACAAGTGGTACATTCACTTTGGAATTCTACTTCTATATAAGTAGTTCCTTGTATCAGTCTTACCTGAGTGATGTGTCCATGAGGAACCTTAATCTCTTCAGGTTGGTTACATCCTTCCAGAAAATAAGATAGTAGAAAAATGAGAAATATTCTCTTTACCATAAAATCTTTGTTTTATTATTACTCTCTAAGATTTTATTAATCTTAGAGAAAATATCTTCGCAATCCCATTCTTTTAGATTTTGATAGTTACTGTATACAGGATGTACAACACTATAGATATAATTCTGTTCCTTTGGTATGGCTACAGACCATTGTTTAGCCACTGCTCCAAAGAACACATAAATTATACCTGTATTGAATGATGCAAGTTGTATCATGAGATTGCGAATAAACGGTTGCCATAATTCCAAATGGGTTCCTGTCTTACCTATTTGAGTACTTAGAGCAGTATTTATGAGAAGAACTCCCTGATTAGCCCAACGAGTTAAATCAGTATTTCTATACTCTTGGTTAAATCCTATTCCAAAGCCTCCATAAGCATCTTTCTCCATTGCGTCAAAGATATATCTTAAAGATATTGGCTCATCATATGGAGTATATTTAGAAGAGAATGAAAGACCATCTGCTATTCCTTTAGAAGGATAGGGATCAAGACCCATAAATACTACTTTCAAATCCTTATAAGGACATTCCTTAAAGGCTCTGAACATATCATCAAACTTAGGTGTGACTTCAATACCCATTGATTTCTCTCTCATCAGTCTTTGTCCAATGACTGTGAACTGATCAGAAAGGAGGAAGGGTGATAGCTTTTGCCACCACCCTTCTTCAAAATGATCTTGTAATGCCATTATGCCTCCTGTGCTGATGCAATACCTTCAGATAATCCAGTTGCATATGCCTTAGCAGCATAATCACTCAATGCTTCTTCAAAGGTGAGTTCACCATTAGCCCATGCTACCAGATAATCACTTGGTGTTATTAGTTCCTGCTTTAACTTCTTGCTCATATTTTGCTTTTTCCTTTTCGTAATAAATGTCAATTACCCCTTCAATTCTTTTTAATTCAGCTCTAAAACTTTCAGCTATGATAAATGATTTAGTATCATTAATACCAGCATCTCTCATTTTAGCTACATTCTCTTTATTGTAAGCATCTAATTGTCTTAGACGTGCTCCTAATAAGCTAAGAGAATTGTTAGTGTCGTGAATTAAAGTGATAAGGTCTGGTTTATCTTTCCAAATACTCATGCTTCTCCAATTAAACTTTTTAGTTCTAATATTCGTATCCGTAGAGCATTTCTTATGGATTCCAGATTTTTTCGCATAGTTCTAGCTTCATCCAGAGTATATTTATAATACTGAGGATTATCTAATACTTGCTGTAAGGAATTGAAGTTTAATACAAGCCTTTCAATCTTAAATCGTGCATACTTTACCATAATATTCTCTTTTGTCGAAGAAGGTCTTCGAGTGCTTTTAATCCAAATGCAGCTACAAAATCAGAAACATCCTTAATATCTCTTTCAAGGAGTTCCTTTGGTGTATTAAAATAATCGAATCCTCTCGTATTGAACTTCTTACAGGCTTCTACACCTGTTTCATCAGCATCCCAGATAATGGTTCTTCTGGTGAAATTATGGCAAAGATGTTTCACCATTTTATCTGTAAGAGCTGATGTAGACTCATTTTGAGTGCCGATTACCGAAGGAAATAACAGCTTTAATACTTCCATATCCTTCTTTGCCTTTGTCACTATTACATGATCACTGTTGTAATTCAATGTGTTTAATCCAAAGGGAACAGTAAGGGGAATATTAGAAAGCCATTTCATATTCTCTGAGTAGGGGGAATATATCTTTACATATATTTGTTCCTTTCCATCTACTTTCTCTCTCACTACATATGCAAAACATAATTCATCAAGATTTCTTATTTCATTCTTGTTGAGAAACAACTTATCTACTGGATATATATCTGCTTTGGTGAAGTTTAGATTTCCTAATCCATACTGATTCCAATACATTCTTCTATTAGTAGTCCATTGTCCCGGAACAAATTGAATAAGAGTATTCTTCTTTAATTCCCTATCAAATTCTATTCCTTGATTGATAATTGATTGTGCTAATGGTTTAGCATCTGTATTAGCTAATAAACCAAAATCAGCAGCAATCTTATTAAGAGCTTCTGTGTAGCTGAGTTGATAAAGCTTTGCTACAAAGCGAAAGCAATTAAGCTTTTCACCAGTACGGAGATCATTTAGAATGATATTTCCTGTACGATTAACATAAAATCCAGTGCTAGGCGTTCCATCCTTCCTGAATTTAGAAGGATAGGACCTACCTAATTCAAAGCGTCCAAAATAATAAAAGAATATCTGTTCCTCCGATAATTTCGAAAGAAGAAAATCAGTTGTTATATTGTAGGCTCCTACTACTTTGGTAAAATCTATTTCCAACTATAAAAGGTTTCTGTTATGCTTCCATCACTTTTCTTCAGTTGTCCATAGCTTTCAGTCATACTTCCCTCAATTACCAACTCTTTGAGTGCTTTTGTTACACATTCTCTAAGTTTATATCCAAAGATATAGTTATTCCTCTTAGCAGCTAACATAAAGATATGATCCTTTGTAAATCTTCCACTAAGTGGCAATTGAGTTATTAACACTTTTGCTTGTGGAACTGTTATACGATTGTTGTATAGTTGCATAACAAGATGGTTTTAAAAAATAGCCCCTTACACGAATGCAAGGGGCTTCATAAACTAAAACTCGCGCCTAAAATTTTAATCTTACCAAGGCGTAGGACCACCAGCTACAGGCATAGAAGGACCACCCATTTCAGGGAGAATACTACTATCAGTTCCTGCAACCATAGGATTAGGCTTTTCAACCTTTACCAAACGCTTGTACTGGTCACTGTCTTTGTCGAAAGGTCCTTCTTCAAACAAGGATTCATCTTTAACAATAAATCCTGTATAAGGAAGACCACTATAGAACTTACCGTCAGGAGTAATCTTACCGGCTGTTACTACAGGATAAGACTTGGTGAGAGCACTCAACACCGCTTTGAAATATTCTCCTACCTGAATAAAACTGGTAAATTTCTTATCCAGCTTCTTATCAAGCAATGCTTCATGCAAATACTGCAACCTTGGTAGGGCTTTTGCAGTGAGGAAAAACTTCTCATTAATAGCTCCTCCATCCTGACTATACAGGCGAGCAGACAGATATGGTGTTTTGCCATCCGGTGTGAATAGCACAATACCCTCCTTGTCAAACTTCAACCGATACATACCAGGCTCAAGGAACTTACTTTCTGCGGCAGCAGATACACTACCAAAATCAATTGCTTCTTCGTTGTACATTCTTACTTATTTTCTTGTTTTGTTTCTACTTCTCCATTATAATACCCTTCAATTGCCTTTTTTATATAGGCTAAATCATTCGGTATTTTCTGGTCTTCAAACATCCCATTGGGTGTTTTTGCTGTTGAATTAGCATCTCTCGTCAAGAAATAATGTTCTACGTCACCTGTATCAGTCTTACTTTTTTCAGCAAGGAATACAATAGTGAAGAATGATTCAAAAGAGGAAAGCTTTTGATCTACGAGTTTACCTAATGTTTGTGCTTTGACTTTCTTATCTGTTAATATACCATCACCTTCTGTAGTGACATGGTGCATAATAAATACAGTAAGATCATCACGTAATGAGCCACAAAGATTAACAATTGTCACCATATTGTACGCGATATCATTGAACTTATCCCATGTTGTTTCGCGTATTCTACGGATGTATTCCATAGAAGACTGATGGGTATTGTCATCTATAATGATGTTCTTGATTTCGGGACGTTTCTGATCGATAAATTGTAACCATTGTATAACAGCAGCTCCTGCTGTAGTCTTCACCATATTACCATTGGGATTCTTGTCTTTATCCCAATATGTATACAGCTTGCCTGATCCTTTAAAAGGAAGGTCCTTACCTAAAGAGTTAATAACGAAAGTTTCTTTAGGGTTTAAGGTACGAACTGAAGTAGATTTACCTGCTCCAGCTTCACCTAAAATAAGCGCAACTCTTGACATATTGATGTTTAGTTTTTACAAAGATATGCAAAAACTGATAAACAATCAACATAATTGTTACTTTTATTTTTTATTCATTAACTTGTTCCAAAGACGTGGATATTCTGTTGTAATAATATCCAAAGTGGATTTAACATTATTTTTGAATGCTCCATCTACTACAAAACGCATATATTCCTGAGTGGGTATAACACCTTGATGTCCTTTCCCAGTATAGGCAGGATTAAAGGATATATATACCTGTAAGTCTTTATCCTTATAATAGTGAATACAGCGGGTATAGAGATGAGGAGCACCCTCACAATTATCAAGCAGTTTGATTTGCATCATAGACATTTGATATACTACTCCCTCGACACTATCTTTCATACTACCTGTGGGAATAAGATTAGCAAATGCATGTTGA
>Ga0193717_1000054_pt1 | contig 123872 bp, 98 predicted proteins | sample U2c2metaG_FD_145900 | JGI IMG/M metagenome (GOLD analysis project Ga0193717, IMG submission 145900) | Soil microbial communities from a riparian zone of the East river system, Colorado, United States - U2c2 | ecosystem: Environmental > Terrestrial > Soil > Riparian zone | place: USA: East... | reverse complement strand
CAACGCTCGAATGGCATACCCGCTCTGTAGTGGGTGCTATAGAAGATATTTCGCAGCTGCTTGTGGGAGAAGATCCGCGGAGAATCGAACATTTGTGGCAGATGATGTACCGCCAGCATTTCTGGCATGGCGATAACATCATCAGAGGAACAGCGATGAGCGGTATCGACATTGCCCTTTGGGACATTGCCGGAAAGATCCATGGAGTGCCCTGTCATGAATTATGGGGGGGACGTGTCAGGGATTATATCAGGTTATATTGCCACCTGGGTGGTGGAAAAATGGAGGATTTTTATCAGACCAATCCCGACGATGCGAAGCGTTTTGCTGAACTGGCACAGGCTGCAGTTGAGGAAGGGTTTACTGCTTTTAAATCGATGGCGGTACCGGAAACCATGCCGATTGAAGGATTGCTGCCGATAAGGTATGCCGAGGCTTGTGTGAAAGCGATGCGGGAAGCGGTAGGTGATGAAATTGATATTATGGTAGACTGCCACGCGAGGCCAAGCCCAAGGATGGGGCTGCAGTTTGCAAAAGCCCTGGAGCCTTATGGGCTGTATTTCTTTGAAGAACCCTGCTGGCCGGAATCTATGGAAGATATCGCGCTGATACAACGTTCGGTAAAGACGCCGATCGCTACAGGTGAACGTTTGGTAGGGATCCATGCCTTTAGGGAGCTGTTTGAGAAACGGGCTGCAAGTGTGATCCAGCCTGACATTACACATTGCGGCGGGTTAAGCGAAGTGCGCCGGATTGCTGCGATGGCGGAGGCTTATAGAGTGGCAATAGCACCTCATAATCCCCAGGGACCGGTAAGTACTGCCGCCTCGATCGAATTTGGGTTTTCTGCACCATCTTATATCATTTGCGAAAACGTACACAATGATGTGCCCTGGCGGAAGGATGTGGTCAGTGAGGGTTATGTTGTAGAAGAAAAAGGAAGAATAGTGCGGCCGAATACCCGTCCGGGACTGGGTGTGGAGATTAATGAGGCAGAAGCCAGAAAACATCCTTTTCAGCAGGAAATTCTGCAGCGGACATTTTATAAAGATGGTAGTGTTGGAGATTGGTAATTGTTAACTTGGTATAAGCAGAATTTACATCATGAAGAGATTATTTGAAAACAGGACCGTGCTCCTTAGCGGTGGGATGGGAGATATAGGAAGGGCAATAGCCCTCGCGTTTGCAAAGCAGGGCGCCAATATGGCTTTGTGCGGTTCCCGTCCAGCCGGTGTTGCTGCTGAATTTTTGAAGCAAATTGAGGCTTTTGGTGTTTCCTGTACTTATACATCGGTTGATGTGGCTGACGCTGCCGCCGTAGAACGCTGGATCGCGGATGTAGAAAAAGATCAGGGCCTGGCCAGTATCATTATAGCTAACGCGGCAACGGTAACACTGGCAGGGATTCATGAGATTACTCCGGATCAGTGGTCCAGGGAACTGCGGGTTAATCTGGACGGGGCTTTTTACATGACGCAAATGGCGACCTCAAGATTATTACATCATAAACAGCCGGGAAGAGTGGTGTTCATCGGAAGCTGGGCGGCTTATACACCACATGTACATATACCTGCATACTGTGTGGCGAAGGCCGGAATGCGGATGCTGTGTAAGTGTATGGCTCTGGAACTGGCTCCGCATAACATACTGGTCAATGAACTGGCACCTGGTTATGTGGCTGCGGGCCTGAGCGGTGAGGTATGGGAGAAAAATCCCGGTGCTGAAGAGGAAGCTAAACAGAAAGTACCGGTAAAAAAGATAATGAGCGCTGAACAGGTGGCTGATCAGGTGGTTCATTTATGTCACCCGGATAATGAGCACATGACCGGCAGCACCATATTAATGGATGGCGGTTTGTCCCTGCTCTCATAAAATAAAGATGAATACTACTTACCCCATATCTGAGCCTTCTGCTTTTTCCGGATTTATCGGAACAGCTCAATGCAAAATTAATCCGCCTGCGGGAATCTATTCGCGCAACTGGGGGGCAGCGGTAAATGATGTGGCAACGGGATTACACAAGGATCTCGTGTTAACCTGCATCACTTTCCGATCAGAAACAGAAGCGCAGCCATTGATTCTGATCGCTATGGATCTGGGATGGTGGAAAAATATGGACGATGAACGGTTTTTTCGCCAGCCCATACTGGAGGCACTCGAAATAGAAGCTTCCGGGCTGATGATCTGTTTTTCGCATACCCATGCGGGTCCTGGCATTTGCCGCAGCGACGCAGTCAAAGCGGGCGGCAACCATATAGAACCTTATCTGCTGCAGCTTCAGAAAAAAGCAATTGAAACTGCGCGAATTGCCCTAGGCGATGCCCGCCCTGCTGTCCTGACCTGGAAATATGGTACTTGCAGTCTTGCTGCAAACCGGGATCTGCCTGAAAAAGGCAAGGACCGTATTGTCGTGGGTTTTAATCCGGATATGAAGGCGGATGATATTGTTCTTGTGGGAAGAATAACCGACGGAAAAGGCAGAATTACCGGAACTTTGGTCAACTATGCCTGCCACCCTACGACGCTGGCCTGGGACAATCTCCTGATTTCGCCGGATTACGTTGGCGCCATGCGGGAAATGATACAGACTGAAACCCATGCGCCCTGCCTGTTCCTTCAGGGTGCTTCCGGAGAATTAGCGCCTGCCGAACAATATTCAGGCGATACGGAACTGGCTGACCGGCATGGCCGGCAGCTGGGATTTAGCGTGTTGTCTGCACTGCAGGCTATGCTGCCTCCAGCACAGGCATTGGGTTTTGATAAAGTTGTGGAGTCCGGAGCGCCTTTAGCCATTTGGAAACCGGCTGCGGTAAAGGTTTCAACCGCAATTTGGGCAAGAATGATAGACGTGCCATTGCCTTTAAAGGAACTGCCATCGCTTGCTGAAATTGAAAAAGAATGGGAGGAATGCAGGGACCACGTCCTGAAAGAACGGTTGTCGCGAAAGCTGAACGTGCGAAAAGTAGTGGGTGAAGGTAAAGTCACGGCTATGCCATTGTGGGTGTGGCAATTGGGCAGTTCATTTTTAATCGGACAGCCTAATGAGGCCTATTCTGCTTTTCAGCAGGAACTGAGAACACGTTTTCCCGGGTCTGCCCTGGCTGTGATGAACGTAGTAAACGGCCATATCGGCTATCTCCCGAATAAAGAATTGTACGCTCAGGATATTTATTCAGTTTGGCAAAGCCCTTTTGCGGAAGGAGGACTGGAAACCCTCATCCGCTTTGCCGGCGATGCCGTCGAATCAATAAACCGGGAAAATAAAGACAGATGATGAACCTGAACCTTTCGGCACTGGATGCCTTTATATTTGGAACATATATTCTCGCGGTGATCGGCTTGGGTTTTTACGCTTCGCGCAAAGGTCAGCGGACAAAACGTGACTATTTCCTGGCAGGTGATAAGCTGCCCTGGTGGATGATCGGCGGAAGTATTATTGCCTCTAACATCAGCAGTCATCACCTGGTAGGTGCTATGGGTGTGGCTTACAGCAGGGGATTTGTAGCCATAGCCATGGAATGGGGTGCTATTTTGATAGGTTTCAATGCATTGCTTTGGATCTTTCTGCCATTTTATATCCGTAACGGGTTTTACACCATGCCCGAATTCCTGCAAAAAAGATTTGGGGGAGGTGCAAGGACTATTTATTCCATCCTGGTATTGCTGACCTATGTTTTTGTGGAGATTGGGGCTGTGCTTTATTTTGGGGCGCTTTCATTGCATTCATTGCTCGGAATACCAATACTGACCAGTGTGGTGGTCCTGGCTGTTGCTACAGGCGTTTATCCGAGTGCGGGAGGGCTGCGTGCGGTGATCTGGACGGAAATGCTCCAGCTTGTGATCCTGATCATGGGAGGAATTGCCTTATCCATTGCTACTGTGAATGCTGCAGGGGGGATGGGTGCTGTAATGGAAACATCGAAGGACTGGAATCTGATCCTGCCGGCCAATGATCCGGACTTTCCCTGGACAATGTACCTGGGCGGGTTATTGTGTATCAGCGTATTCTACTGTGCCACAAACCAGTTTATAGTTCAGCGTACGCTGGCCGCGAAAAATGAATGGCATGCCCGGATCGGCGTGATTTTTGGAGATTATCTTAAATTTTTAATTCCGCTTATCATCACGGTACCAGCTCTTGTAGCCCCTAAATTGTTTCCCAATCTTGATAAGCCCGACCTGCTTTTCCCTACCCTGGTAGAAAACCTGCTGCCGTCCGGCTTAGTTGGTCTTGTTATGGCGGGCCTGATCGCGGCGGTGATGTCGCACCTTTCAGGGGCAATCAACTCATGCACCACGATATTGACCATGGACGTTTTTATACCCTATTTTCGTCCTCATGCCACTGAAGCGCAGTCGGTGCGGTTTGGAAGGGGCTCAGGTATAATTATTATTATCCTGGGAATTATCTGCACGGCTCTGCTAGTGGCACATTCCGAGAAACCTGTATTCTTATATCTGCTGAATGCCTACGGTCTGTTTACTCCCGGAATTGCTACGATGTTCCTGTTGGGTATCCTTTGGAAGCGTACGACGCATACAGGGGCGCTTACGGCGGGGATCTTAACCATTCCGCTGTCACTGGTCATGGAATTTTTATTTCCGCAGATGCCGTTTTTTAACCGGACGGGTATTGTATTCTGGGCCTGTATGGCTGCGTGTGCGGGAATAAGTTTACTGACAAAGCCGAAGCCGGAGGCGGAATTACAGGGATTGATCTGGAACAGGGCAAGTCTTTCGCTGCTTCCTGCAGAACGTGAGCAGCAGCGGGGGCTGCGCAATCCTTTTATCTGGTGGGCGATTCTTACCGTTATGGTGCTGTATTTCTATATCCGTTATGCATAGGTATTTAAAATGTGATCTAATGAAAGAGAAAAAAAATCAAAATGAAATTGCAGGCAATTCACGCAGAGATTTTCTGGGTAAGGCGGGTTTGGCTGTTAGTGCGGCTTTATTGCCGGTCAGCCTGGTAAGGGCAGAAGAGGCCCCGGCATTGGGATTGGAGGCGCCTGATGAAAAAAAAGAACCTGTGCGCTGGGAGGTGAACCTGAAACAAACGGGTTGGAATACTTATGCGCCCAGATATGTGTATGCTCCTAAATGGACCTGGGAATCCATAAAGGGTGCTGCCGGATATGTCATCCAGTTTGCTGATGCTGATGACAGCAACGCAAAGACCATCAGGTTAAAGTCGCCTGAATATGATATGGCAAAAGAATGGACTGGTCTCAGCTTTGGGCCGGTGGATATCATAGCCTGGGCGGTTGACGCTGAAGACAAACCGCTGTGTTCAGCCTGGCGCAGGCGTTTCTATAAATCGCCCGGATTTGATGGCGTAGCACAGGAACCTGCGGACTGGAAGGGTTCTATTGATCGTGCAATGACTTATTTGCTTGCTCCTGCGCGTGACAAAATTGAACCATTTGAGGGTGATATGCCGCGGTCCTGCTGGAGCTGCTGTGAAGAAAGTATCAGCGGTCAGCGCAGATTAATGGCTTTCCCTGCTTTGCATCATCCAAGCTTTGTATTTGCTTACCTGGATTATGCCATACAATTTCCTGCTGGCAAACTTGCACCTGCGGCACTAAAGCAGGCAAAGCAATATGGTGACTGGCTGCTGGCCAACAGACTTCCTGCAGATTGGCGCTGCAGTTTATTTCCTTTCTCTACGATCGAGCAGGGCAGGACAGAAGGGTATATTGAAGGTAAAAACATCACACTCTTCAGATCCGCCCGGGTGGGCGAGGGCATGGTGGCTTTGTACCGTCAGTTTAAGGATCAGAAATACCTGGACTATGCGCGCCATATCGCTGATGTTTTCGTTGACTTACAGACCGGCAATGGTTCATGGCCCTATAGAGTTGATCCGAGGAATGGTAAAACTGTTGAAGAATATACGTCAAACGCAGTTACACCTGCCCGTCTTTTGGGGATACTGGAAGAAATTCAGCCTAATCCAAAATATGCTGCGAGCCGCGAAAAAGCTGCAGCATGGGTAATGGAGAATCCTGTCCGCACTGGTCGCTGGCAAGGTATGTATGAGGATATCGGAGCGAAAATCCCTTATCAAAACCTCGAACACTGGGATACCAACGAAATGATCAGGTACCTGGTCCACTACGGCGGTGCTGATTCTGTGAAAACTGCAGAGCGTCTGAACCATTATATCGAGGATCAGTTTGTGTTGTGGCAACCGACAGACAAATGTGTTTCAAACCGTTGTCCGACACCGACGGTGATGGAACAATATACCTGCTATGTGCCTATGGAAGTGCATACCGGTATGTGGATTATGTCTTTACTCGCTCTTCACCGCGCTACCGGGCATAAGGACTACCTGGCTAAGGCCATTAATGCCGGCAATTCCATTGTACTTGCCCAGCAACAGACTGGTGCGTATTCAACCTGGAGTTCTGATGTGCGTTTTGGCAGGCCGTTATTGACCATAGACTGGCCAGGCTGCAACGCGGTAGCTGTTTCTGCTTTATTACAGTTAGAAAATTATGTAAAATCACTTCCTGCATCCAGAAATGCGAAACAGCCTTTGTGACGATATGATCTGTTTCACTCGAAAATATGTTTTATTTACTGTGGTTTCCTGGTGTGTGACCATAGGTATTGGCTATGGGCAGACGGTAAACGATACTAAAAAAGAACCTGTTCAGTTTACAGCAGGAAAGTCAGCCTACGTAGTATCTCAACCGGTAACTCCACTGGAGAAACGGATTACAGATCGTTTGCTGACTTACTTAACAAATGTACTGAAACATCCTGCCAAGCGGGTTGCTGTAATTGCTGCCGTTCCTTCAGGTAATCCTGCGATTGTGCTGTCCTCGAAATCAGCATCCGCGATTACTTCTTCGTCGCCGGAAGCGTACCAGCTTCAAACCCGGATGATGGGTAATCACCCCGCAATAGTTGCGACAGGTAAAACAGAACTGGGCCTGAAAAGAGCTGTCCAGCATTTAATATTGGAAAGCATGCAAATTAGGCCGGGCCTGGTCATTCCTGTAGTTAATGTATCGGAATATCCCTGGATTGCAAAAAGAGAATGGACGATCTGTCCCTGGGCGCCGGACAGGGTGCGAAGGTCGTTTTCAAATCCTAACGCCGATAAGCGGCTCAATATCTGGTTATACGGGGATCAGCAGATTAAGGACTATGTAGAAATGTTTGACTGGTTTGGGTTCAGCGGCTGCCAGTTGATGGAAACGCCGGCAAATTATGCGGCGATGGGGTCAGCTGAGGCTTTCCGTGACCGTCAGATAAAGTTTGCAAAGGCGATTCGTGAAAATGGACAAAATGTTACGTATTGGGTATGGGCAGCCCAGTTTGATGATTATGGCTGGTTTGACAAGGATGTAGTTTATGCACCTTCAAAAGGAAATACGGCTTTTACTGATCCTGAAGTCCGGGCCACATTTGAAAAATATTATAATGGCTATGCGAAAATGGCACCTTATGCAGACTTGCTGATCGCCCATTTTTATGACCCTGGTTCCCTGACAAACAGGGATGATGTATTCAGTTATTTGAAACTGCTTCAGGAAAAATTCAGGGCGAAAAATCCGGATGTCCGGCTTGGGGTAGATTTTTGGGCGGCCGGATCACCATCAGCGTATATGCAGCAGTTGACGGATCATGGTTTTGGAGATGCCCTGCTGCTTGAAATGAGCCTTCCCAATATCTATACCGAAGGTAAACGCGAAACATTGCATAAAGATGCTAAGCTGAAGGGGTTGAAAATGGGTATGTGGGGCTGGTATATGACCGAGTACGAAACAGATCAGATGCCAATGATGCATGTAAATGCAAAGGCTCTGAAAGGGTTTTATCAGGAGATCAAAAACGGGGCTCATAAGATCCAGCCGATCACTTACTGGTCGGAAATGGAAGCTTATCATCTGAATAATATATTTACCATGTATGCCGCAGGCCAGCTGCTCTGGAACCCTGACCGTGATCCTGACGAGATTCTCAGGGAAATTGCCGAAGGTATCTGGGGCCCGCGGAACGGACTTCCGGTATTGGAAGCATTAAAATTGATTCAGGATGTAAGATCCGGGCCTTCATGGAATACATTTTGGTGGACAACCGGGGACTATCGCCTGGGCACTGCGCATCCGGATCTGGATGTTAAGCGGGCAGAAAAGGTGATTGCAGCGCTGGAGAAAATGAAAACAGATAGGGATTTTGTTTCCAAATTTCCATTGCCCTTTCCACCGGCTACATTTATTGAACTCATACTTCCGCACCTGAGGCAAATCAGGGCTTTTGCTGTTTCACGTGTCAAAATGGATGCGATTAAAGGATCAGCAAAAGAAGGAGCTTCCAAATCAGAGCTGACGAAGATGCTCCATGAAGCCTGGCAGCCCGTGCCTGAATACAATACCTGGATCGGCTCATTTGGTCAGCCGGAGGCCAATATGCAGGAGAAAATGCTGGAACAACTGGCCAAAGAACTTAATCTGGAATTAAAAATGCCGGGTTGGATCCTTCACCGCAATGCTGACCGCTACCTGCAGCGGATACAAAACATTCAACGCAAACAGCGCTTGCCGTACACATTTAATATAGATGCAGTCGCAGTCAGAGGCGGAGAATTTACCTGGACGGCGGAAAAATCCAGGGAATATATGGATCTGCTGATCAGGCAAGGGCATGTTGAGAAATGCGGCACCAATACCTACCGGCTGGCCAATTGGAAAGAATACCGGATGCTATAAATATTTAATGTTGAATGATAAGCTTAAAACACAAATAGAAAATGACCAACAGATTTATTAAACTCGTAACTGTACTGCTACTCGCTTTTGCTCAGACGGGCTATGCGGAGATAAAGCTTCCAAAAGGTAAAGCGGCTTATATAGTTGCGGTTCCGAAAACAGCCCTGGAGAAACGTATTGTAACCAGGCTTTCCGATTACCTTACCAAAGTGCTGAATGTGCAGCCCAGGGTAGTGTCAAGCCTGAAATCAGTTCCCGGGAAAGTACCTGCCATTTTACTATTTTCCAATGATTTAGAGCCATTTTTAGGGGTGACTGCACCAAAGGATTCACCGGAAGCATTTGCGCTGCAAACGCGGACATCCGGGGTACACCCATTGATCATAGCAACGGGCAACACAGAAAACGGACTAAAGAGGGCAGTGCAGCATCTTATCCTGAAGAGCGAGCAGCGAAGTTCAGGACTGGTTATTCCTGACCTGAAGGTGTCTGAAAGTCCATGGATCAGCAAACGTGAATGGACCTTGTGCCCATGGTCACCTACGCTGGTCCGGGGTGTCTTTACCAATCCTGATGCCGATAAGCGTCTTAATGTCTGGATGTACAGTAACTCGCAGATCGTAAATTATGTCGATATGTTTGATTCTTTTGGATTCAGCGGATGCCAGCTAATGGAAACTGTAGCGAATTATTCCATCCTGGGCTCTGCGGAAGCATTTAGGGGACGCTTGAAAACATTTGCAAAATCTCTCCAGGAAAACGGGCAGGACGTAAGTCTTTGGGTCTGGGCAGCACAGTTTAATGATTATGGATGGACAGATCCTTCTGTAGCCTACAAACCTGCGAAAGGCAAAACTGCTTTCGATGATCCTGATGTGCGTGCAACTTTTGAAAAATACTATAAGGGGTACGCTGAAATGGCCCCGTATGTAGACATGCTAATCACTCATTATTATGATCCGGGTTCTTTGGAGAACCGTGCCGATGTGTTTAAATACATGCGTTTACTGCTGGATAAATTCAGGGCAAAGAATCCTGATGTTAAACTGGGTGTGGATTTCTGGGCATCCGGTTCGGATGCTGACTACATGCAGCAGTTAATTGACAATGGTTTTGGTGATGCTACATTACTTGAAAGCAGTATTCCTCATGCTTATGCCCCGGGAAAACGTGAAGAACTTCATGTCCAGGCGAAGCAGCGTAACATTAAAATGGGGGTATGGGGCTGGTATACCACTGAGATGGAAACGGATCAGGTGCCGACCATGTATGTCAATACTAAAGTGTTGAAGCATTTTTACAACCAGATGAAAGATGGTGTAAGCAAGATACAGCCCATCACCTATTGGTCGGAGATGGAAGCTTATCACCTGTGTAATATTTTTACCATGTATTCCTCCGCGCAATTGCTGTGGAATCCGGACCGTGATCCTGATGAGATACTCAGGGAGATCTCGGAGGGCATCTGGGGCCCGCGCAATGCTCCGGCTATTTTGGAGGCATTGAAATTGATCCAGGATGTGCGTTCTGGCCCAACCTGGGATACCTACTGGTGGACAATGCCTGAGCACCGGCTGGGAACTGCAGATCCGCGACAGGATATCAGCCGTGCAGACCGCGTACTTGCCGGACTGGAGAAAATGAAAACGGATACTTCGTATGTTTCTAAGTTTCCTTTGCCTTTTCCTCCGGAAACTTTTGTAGAACTCATGATCCCGCATATCCGGCAGATCAGGCAATTTGCCGGATCGCGTTTGGACATTGCGGCGATCCGTAAGGCTGCAGCCTCCGGGACTTCGAAAGAAATGCTGACAGGTATGATTGTGAAAGCATGGAACCCTATTCCTGAATACAATACATGGATCGGTACCTGGGGTCAGCCGGAAGCCAGAACGCAGGAGAAATTGTTCTCTGATCTGGCTAAAGAACTTGACATTGCTGTTGCTGCGCCTGCCTGGACGAGATGGCGGGATGCGAACCGGCAGCTGCAGGGTTTTCAGAAAGTCCAGCGCGCTCATCGTACGCCATGGAAATTCAAGTCAGATCCCCTGGAGGTCTACAAATGGCCGCCGGCTGCGGATGATGAACGCGCGGTGTGGCGGGAATTTCACTGGACTCCTCAAAAGGGTGCTGATCGGCTGAAGCTGCTGCTGGAAAATGGATATCTGGAAAAGGCGGGGGAGCACATGTACCAGCTTTCTAACTGGAAAGATTACAGCGTTAAATAATTGCCATTTACATTTAAAAATAGAATAGAGATGAAGTCTAAAAATAATAAACGAGCAGATCAGGTAAACAGGCGTAAGTTTCTGGGAATGGCAGGTGTTGCTGCTACTGCCGGGTGGGTAACTGTACCTTCCTGGGCTGCCATGCCCGGGCACACTACAAACGCGATAGCTACTATTATTGAAACCAAAGTGATTTGCCGGGAACCGGGGAAGTTTCTGGGAGATGGCAGTGAATATGGGATTGATACCAGAATGCACCCTGTGATAAAGAAGCGCGTAACTGAGGCGGATCGCTATATGGGGTGGCCCACTATAGGGAAGACAGATAAAGGGGAGCTGATTGTCGCATTTTCCGGTGACCGGGACGCACATGTGTGCCCCTGGGGGAAAACCCAGATCATCCGCAGCCTTGACCAGGGAAAAACCTGGTCTGTTCCTGAAACCATCACCAATACTCCTCTTGATGACCGGGATGCAGGTATCATCCAGACCCTGAAGGGAACTTTGCTGGTCAGCTGGTTCACTTCTGTCGCCTTTACGCTGCCAACTTATGCAACAGCTTATGAACGTTACGCACGGATCGCTGAAAAGATTACTCCGGAAACCCGGAAGAAATGGCTGGGTAACTGGGTAAGACGCTCTGAAGATGGCGGCAAAACCTGGCAGGAGCCTGTTTCAACGGTTGGCTCGGCCCCTCACGGACCGATTCAGCTGAAAGATGGCCGTTTGTTGTACATCGGCAACGGCGAATTAAACGGAAAACCAACCATGCCCATAGAAGAGTCTAAAGATGACGGTAAAACCTGGAAGGTGATAGCGGATATTAAAAAACCGGATGCTATGGCAGCGGCGGGTACGGGACTTGGCGAGCCCCATATGGTTGAACTTGCAAGCGGTAAATTGCTGGCTATGTTCAGACATGAACGGAGGGACCGTCAGAATTTCCTGATGCAATCTGAAAGTTATGATGGAGGGAAAACCTGGACACCGCTGCATGATACCGGCATCTGGGGCTTCCCCCCGCATCTTATCCAGCTTAAGAATGGCTGGTTAGTGGTGGTATATGGTTACCGCCGTGAACCATATGGCGAAAGGGCCTGTATTAGCCGGGATGAGGGTAAAACATGGGATGTGAAAAATGAAGTGATCCTGACTGATGCAGCATTGGGGGCCGATATTGGCTATCCATCCAGTGTTCAGCTTAATGATGATTCTATATTAACTGTTTACTACCAGGCCGAAAAACCGGGAGGGCCAACTCTTTTGCAAAGTACTCATTGGCGCCTCAGCTGATGGAGTAATAAAAAAGCGGCAGATTTTATCTGCCGCTTTTTTATTACCTGTGAAACCATAGATTTTCTCTAAACCTGAAAAATAATATGAAAGTACTATAATATAGTATGAGTCTCAGTAGTAACTAGAGGGTATCTTTAATTTTGATTAACCCTCTGGTAAATAATCAACTGCAACAAACCAACCAACGCGATAATATGATGAAATTTTACAGGATGCAAATGTATGAGGAAGATATATGCCTCAAGCTTTTTAGGATTACAAAATTAATAATGTGCATTGTCTTTCTTCAATTAAGTTCAATGGCTAATGGTGCAGACAATGCCGGTGCCGCTGTGCCTATAAAAGGAAGGGTGACTGATCAGGATGGAGCGCCCTTACCTGGTGTAAGTGTAAGGCTTAAGGGAACTCAGATAGTGACAAACACTGCTGGTAATGGGAATTATACTATTAATATACCAGCGGCTAATGGGGTGCTTGTCTTTAGTTTTGTTGGTTATATCACCAAAGAGGTGTCTTTAAAAGATGAATCGAATGTCAATGTGGTGCTGGAGGAAGATGTTTCAAAATTGAATGAAGTAGTAGTAACAGGTTATGGATCAGTGGCAAGAAAGGATCTGACAGGGTCGATAGGTGTTGCTAATGTTGAAGATATGCAAAAAGCACCCGTTGCCTCGTTCGAGGAAGCACTGGCGGGAAGGGTAGCCGGCCTCCAGGTGGTTTCCCAGGATGGCAAGCCGGGCTCATCCATAAATCTGCTCATCAGGGGACTTGGCTCTATTACCCAGGACAGTTCTCCTTTGTACGTTATCGATGGTTTCCCCTTACAGGATGCCAATACAAATTCGATAGACCCTAATGATGTAGAAAGTATATCTGTATTGAAAGATGCTTCGGCGACTGCCATATATGGAGCAAGGGGTTCCAATGGAGTTGTTGTGATCACCACAAAAAGAGGACAGAAGGGAAGTCCGAAAATCAGTTATGCAGGAAGCTACGGGATCAATGCGCCAACAAAGTTCATTGCGCTGATGAACCCTTTACAGTACATACAGCTGCAAAGTTTGTCTTATGGATCTGGCATAAAAGCTCATGTGGACCCGGCGGCACCGTTTTTCAGGGAAGGCCGCACCGTTGAAGATTACAGAAATGTTGAAGGTGTCGACTGGCAGGATAAGCTGATGCAGAACGGGCCCCAGCAAAATCATTCCCTTTCACTGACAGGGGGAACCGACAATACTACTTATTCTGTTTCCGGACAGCTGTTTGGCCAGGATGGAATTATTTTTAACTCCGATTTTAAGCGGTACCAGGGAAAGATGACACTGGACCAGCGTGTCAATAAGAAATTAAAAACTGGTTTGTCGGCTTTCTATTCTAATGTAAAGACTACCGGCAGAAATCCGGCGTCGCAGGGCCCTTCATCTATATTCTATCATGCGTATTCTCTGCGCCCGGTTGAGGTAGCTGGTCTTGAATCAAATTTTGAAGACCTGCTGTACGACCCGGAAACACCTACACTTGACTTGAGGATCAATCCTTTTGTTTCGCTTCAGAATGAAATCCGCAATTTGATCGATAAATCTTTTGTGGGGACTTTTTATGGGGAATACAACATTATCCCCGGACTTAAATTCAGAGCTGACGCTTCTTTGAACTCCCGGACCAGCAGGTCAGAGAACTACAATGGGTCCTTGACTTATTCAGGAGGACCTCTGAGTACCAACCGCCTAAACGGTTCATTACTAAATTCAGAACTCTTGCAGTCACAGGTCAGAAGTTCTTTGTCTTATGACAAGCTGTTTAACAAGGTCCACAAGCTAAGCCTTTACGGTGCTTTTGAATTTACCGATGTACAATCTAAGTTTAACAGCTTAGCCGGAACACAGTTGCCAGATGAGTCGCTTGGGATCAATGGCATAGAACTAGGGATAATTTCCCCTGCACCGAGCACACGCGCAGAATCCTCATCTTCAGCACTGGTTTCTGGTCTTACCCAGCTTAATTATAATTACAAAAGCAGGTATTACCTGACCGGAAGCTTCAGAGCGGATGGCTCGTCCAAGTTCAGGCCTAAAAATCGCTGGAGCTATTTTCCTTCAGGATCTGTAAAGTGGAAATTGAGCGAGGAATCTTTTTTAAAGAGCCTGAAATTTATATCTGATGCAAACGTCAGGGTAAGTTATGGACTAACCGGAAACAACAGAGTTGGCGACTTTGCTTCTTACGCTGCGGTTGTTTATAACAGTCCGTTATTACTCAATAATATTTTACAGCCATTGAGTGCAGTGGTAAATTCTCTGGATAATCCTGATCTGAAATGGGAAAAGGCTTCTCAAACAGATGTAGGTCTGGATATCGGCTTTCTCAAAAATAAAATAAACCTTACAGTCGAATATTATTACAAGAACATATCAGATTTATTGTTCTCCACTGCATTGCCAGGTTCGACCGGTTTTGCAAGTACTGTAAAAAATATTGGCGCAATAAGTAACCGCGGTTTTGAATTTAGCTTAAATACTGCAAATGTATCTGCACGTAATTTTACATGGACCAGTAACTTTAACATCACCTTCAACAGAAACAGGCTCGAATCACTTTCTAATCCTGATGAAGAAGCAACTACCCGTCCGATTGCCTGGGAATCGACGTATGTGAGTACTGAACTTTACATCGCTAAGGTCGGGCAGCCTCTCGGCCAGATATTCGGCCACATTTCAGAGGGCTTGTACCAGATCGGTGATTTTGACAGACTGGCCAGCGGTGGTTATGCTTTAAAGCCTAATATACCTCAGTATTCCACAGGAACGGTTGCGCCGGGCGATCCTAAGTACAGAGATCTGAACAGTGACGGAATCATCGATAATAATGACCGGGCCGTGATCGGAAGAGGATATCCATTGCATTATGGCGGGTTCAGTAATAATTTTACCTATAAAAATTTTGACCTGAATGTGTTTTTGCAGTGGTCGTATGGTACGGAAGTAGTTAACGCGAACAGGATCTGGTTTGAAAGCGGATTTGGATATCAGCAAAGACCTGGACAAAACCAATTCGCAGCCAATGCCAACAGATGGACACCGGAAAACCAGAATACTGATGTGCCGAGGTTTCTTGCAAATAATCCTGCATATTATTCTTCACGATATGTGGAAGATGGTTCTTTTCTCCGGATCAAAACAATCAACTTCGGATACGTACTTCCGCAAAAATTGCTTCAAAGGGCAAAGATCTCCAGGTTCAGAGTATATCTCGCGGCACAAAACCTCTTTACCTTCAGTCATTATCAGGGCTATGATCCTGAAGTGTCAACCAATCAGACCGGTCTGACACCAGGCATGGACTGGTCATCTTACCCGAGAGCGCTAAATATTACTGCAGGTCTTAATGTAACTTTTTAGAAAATGCTTATTAATAACATAAAAATGAAATTCTTAGCTAAATTATTACCGATATTTCTTTGTTTAGCCATAGTAAGTGGATGTGAAAAGGCACTGAATAAAAGTCCTGAAGATTTTCTTCCGGTTGAAAATTATTTTACCAAAGAGTCAGATGCGGTCCTGGCACTGAACGGTGTAATGGATATGATGACCAAAAGGGATTATTACGCAGGCCAGTTTCCTACCCGGATGCTTTCGGGGGACGATCTTTTTGTGACGCTTACTGGTTCCTATCCCGCCAATCACATTGCTGACGCTTCAGATCTGCTGATCCGTAATCTTTGGAATAACTTATTCAGTACGATACAGCGCGCCAATATTTTGCTTGCAAACCTGCCTAAGGTATCGATGCCAGAAACAAAAAAGAATGTAATCAAGGGAGAAGCACTCTTTTTAAGGGCATATGCTATGTTCATGCTGGTTGATATGTGGGGCCCGATACCGATCAATCTCGTGCCAACCTCAGGACCTAATGATGTGGTCCGTGCCAGGCAACCCGTTAAGGACGTTTATGCACAAATTCTTCAGGACATGACGGCAGCAGAGAAACTTGTGCCTGCATCGGCAAGTGCCGCTGAGTATGGCGGAGGGGGTTATCCAGCCAAAACTACCGTCCAGGGAATCCTGGCGCGTGTTTGTCTGACCATGGCCGGTGAGCCGCTAAAAGACATTTCGAAATATAATGAGGCAAGAGACTGGGCAGCCAAAGTTGTGGCCTCAGGCGAACATAAATTAAACCCGGATTATACTGATATTTTTATCAGGATCGCCTCAGATCAGTATGATAAAATGGAAGTGATGTGGGAGATCGATCTTAATTATACCGCAGGCCTGGATGAGCATGGATTAATTGGCAGCCTAAACGGGATTCCGGGTGCAGATGTTTCATTTGGCTACTCTTTTGGGCAGATGCATGTCACGCGAAAGCTGGTCAATGCATATGGTATAACCAGTAATGATATGCGGAGGGACTGGAATGCCGCGCCTTTTCAGTATGTGAGCAATACTACAACGGGTGCCAAATCAAACTTTACTGCTACCCAGCTTTACGAAAGATTTGATTCAAAATACCGGTCGCAATATTATCCTGTAAAACACAGGGACAATACCGGGATCAATTTTCCTGTTCTGAGGTATTCTGATATTTTGTTGATGCTGGCTGAAGCAGAAAACGAAATAGACGGACCGACGCCACTTGCTTATGCGATGGTGAATCAGGTCAGGGCCAGGGCCTATGGTAAGCTATTGCCGGGGGCAACTAACTTGACTGAGGCGGATATTGCTCCGGGAATGGACCAGGTCACTTTCAGACAGGTGATCATGGATGAAAGATTAAGGGAGTTCCCTTCTGAGGCCATTCGCAAACATGACCTCATCCGCTGGGGCATCTTTATATCAGCGATCAAGGGTGTTGCAACTGATGCAAACAACCCGGCGCTACCACTTTCCGGCTTGAGGGGGCAGGTGACCAGTATCGCCAACAGAGTAGGTAATAAAGATGTATTGTGGCCTATTCCGAACGCTGAAATCAGTTTAAATAGCGGTATGACACAGAATGAGGGGTGGTAATTTTTAGAACAAAATAAAATGAAAAAAAAATATTTCTTAATACTGCTGTCGGCTTGTTTATGTGCATGCAGTGACAGTGAGGTGATCGAACCAGATTTTGAGATCACGCTTCCCAAGCTTAATTACGCGGTAAATGAGCCTGTTATTTTCAATTTTACGGGAACCGCTGATATCATTACTTTTTATTCCGGTCAGAAAGGCCGGGAATTTGAATTCCGTGAAAGGGTCAAAGTTAAGGGGATACCGCAGATGTCTTTTAAATCTAACAGGCAGTTTGGTAATACCAGTCCGACGGTAATTGACACGAGTTTAAAAATCATGACATCAACCAATTTCAAAGGTATTTATAACGCTGAATATGTCACTATGGCAACCTGGAAAAATATAACAGACCGGGCGATACTCCCGGTAGTGAGCAGGGCCACTCCTGATGTTTTCTCAGGAGTTATTGATCTTTCGGACCAAAGTACACTCGATTCCTCATTATACATTGCTTTCAAGTACAATGGGTCGAAAACAGCTTTCTCCCAGTATCAGTGGATCATCAAAGAAATTTCTATTGACAATAAACTGGAGGACGGATCACTGGCCAACATCAAGACTAGCGCCACGCTTTCATGGGCGCAGGTAGATATCCTCAATCCGACCAAAATCTGGACATTTGCTGCAGCCCAGATCACCATGACAGGCGGGCCTGCAAATGAACCTGATAATGAAGACTGGATCATTTCACAGCCATTAGAACTGGATAGGGTGCAGCGCAGCCTGGGGGTTGCTGTAAGAACAAGTCCGCTTGCAAAAATACCTTCATATAAGTTTGCAGGTTATTCGGCCCCGGGGACTTATAAAGTAACTTTTGAGGTGCTTAATGCCAATAAGTTTGGTTCGAAAGCGAAAATTAAAGAGTTCTTAATTACAGTGGAGTAACTAAGATAAAGAGATCTGGTATCATAAAATTAAAATATGAAAAATTATACTAAAATAATGGTCATTTTACTGAACTTTCTTCTCCTTGCCGGGAGCTTTACCTCGTGTAAAAAGAGTTCTTTTGAGAATGGCCCTGCTAAAGTCAGCCTATATCAAATCACAGCTGACGACAGAAATTTTACTTTGTTCAGGGCGGCCATTAACAGGGCAGGCCTGCAGGAAATGTTTAATGGAAAAGAGCCGCTGACTATTCTGGCTCCCACCAACCAGGCCTTTATAAATGTGGGCCTGGGTTCTGAAGCAACGATCAATAAATTTACACCAGGATTTATGGACAGTCTGGTAAGAAGCCATATCATTCCGGGAAGGGTGGACGTAAGCGCAATTACAGGATCTAAAGAAGTTGCTACGCTGAACAGAACTGCCACTATTGCTAAAATAGGCAATACGGTTTATACAAATGGAGGTGACATCACACGGTTGAACCTGGAGGCGACTAATGGCTTACTAAATGTTACTACAAAAGTATTGGTAGCCCCTGTACCCAGTATTTTGGACTACCTGGCAATACCCCTGAATACTACCTATACATTTTTGGTTGCGGCGATAAACCGGGCAAGTCAGGGAAGCACGAACTTTGCTGAAATGCTGAGGGGGAATGGAGCTTATACGCTTTTCGCTCCAACTAATGCTGCCTTTATTGATGCCGGTTTTGCCAACATCGCCGCTGTCAGCACGGCTGCTCCTGCTACGCTCGAAAATTTACTAAAATACCATTTGATTGAAGGACGGAAGCTTTCATCTGACCTGGATAGTGTTCCTTTAAATACCCTGGCGAATGTTCCGGTCTATTTTGACCGCAACAGTACAATAGCTTACACCACAAATTCTGCCAATGGGATCTTATTCAATCCCCAAATGTCATCTCCGGTGGTTACTTCACCAAACTACCTGGCCGGCAACGGAGTCATACATTTTATATCGCGTGTTTTGCCCAGACCTGTTGAAACAACTACCCTCCAGCAAATCAATTCAAACCCTTCACTCTCTTTCCTGTCCGCGGCGATAGTACGGGCGAGTCAGGGTACCGGAGATGATGCTTTCGATTTTACTAAGCTGTTGTCCGACCCGCTTCAGTTATATACGTTCTTCGCACCAACCGATGCTGCATTTCAGGCGGCCGGATATCCGGACATGGACGCTATAAACGCCGAAACACCAGGGACGCTGGCAAATTTATTAAAGTACCATTTGATAAAATATAGACAAAACAGTATAAATTTCACCAGTAACAACTATGTATCTACATTATTTCAGTTGTCGAATTCAGCAACCGGAGTAAAATCCCCTGCACCTATAGTGCTCAGCAGAACAGCGGCGCTATATAGCGTTTCAGGGGAAGGGAATACTACTGTAGGCACAGTGAGTCCGAGGGACATCATAACAACAACCGGCATATTGAATGTGGTAAATCTGGTATTAAAACCCCGAAGTGAATAATTGAATAAAAACTATGGTTAATCGAAGAAAATTCATTGGCATGGCCGGTATGGCGGCTACTGCAGGCTTAACAATTGGTCCTGCGTTTGCGAGGGAACCCCGGCAGCACGGAAATACGGGAGAGATTTCTGTAACGGAAGGACACGTCCCGGCTGCTGATGCCGTACAGCAGATCGCTGATGTCATCGAAACCAAAGTCATTTGCCGGGAAGAGGGAAGGTTACTCGGGCAGGGCACTGAATACAGCTTAAATATTAACGGCCATGTGGTAGTAGGCAAACGGGTTGTAGAACCTAACCGCTACCTGGGCTGGCCGACCATCACTAAAACTGCTGAAGGTGAACTGATCGTTGCCTTTTCCGGTGACAGAGATGCGCACGTCTGCCCATGGGGTAAGACCCAGATCATCAGAAGCAGTGATGAAGGAAAAAGCTGGACAGATGCCCGGACAATTACCAGTACGCCTCTGGATGACCGGGATGCCGGGATCATACAAACAGCTAAAGGAACACTATTGGTCAGCTGGTTCACTTCTCTGGCTTTTGAAAATCCGGTTTATGAATCAGCGTATAATAAATATTTACGCGTTGGTGAAAAAATACCTGAAGAAACGCGTAAGGAATGGCTGGGGAACTGGACGCGAAGATCGGAAGATAACGGCAAAACATGGCTTAATCCAGCGCGCACGGCTGGCACCGCACCCCATGGACCTGTACAGTTAAAAGACGGCCGCTTGCTCTATATCGGTATTGGGAAATGGGGTAATGATAAAAGTTCGCTGATTGTTGAGGAATCTGCTGATGACGGCAGAAGCTGGAATATCATTTCCAATCTTCCCAGACCTGAAGGTTTGACCGCTTCATTGAGCGAGCCCCACCTGCTGGAATTAAAGAGCGGCAAGATCATTGCCATGATCAGGCACGAGCCCAAAGACACCAGTCAGTGTTTTTTGCTGCAATCTGAAAGTCTGGATGGCGGAAAAACATGGACAGCATTGCATCAAACTAAGATATGGGGATACCCCCTCATCTGATACAGCTGGCAAATGGCTGGATAGTTGTGGTATACGGGTATCGTCGTGAACCGTTTGGGGAGCGGGCATGCGTTAGCCGGGATGAAGGCAAGACATGGGACATCGCCAATGAAATCGTGCTCAATAATGCGGCAAGCAGGGACCTTGGTTATCCCTCAAGTGTGCAGCTTAAGGACGGCTCAATATTGACGGTATACTACCAGGCAGAAAAATTTGGACAGCCTACCTCGCTTTTAAGTACACACTGGAGAATAAAGTAAATGTCTTTAGAGGGGATTAGCAGAATAGGATTAGGCTGTGTAACATTTGGCCGGGAAATAGACGCAGCGGCTTCTTTTAAAATGATGGATCATGCCAGGAACAATGGCGTAACCTTTTTTGATACCGCTGCAGCTTATTCAAATGGAGCTTCTGAAACTATAGTAGGTAAGTGGCTTAGATCACGTGGTGCAGCGTCCTTATCGATAGTTATATCTACGAAAGTACTGCCGCCCTTTGCACCCGAAAATTTAGCGCTGTCCGTCAACGGTAGTTTGATGCGGCTTGGAACTGAGGCCATTGATGTCCTTTTTCTCCATCGATGGGATTCAAGCCTGGAATCAGTTGAAACGCTGAAAGCGCTGGACGGTCTTTTGTGCAGCGGAAAGGTGCGGGCGCTTGGAGCAAGCAATTTTACCCTGGGGCAACTTAGGAATATTGTCAGCATTCAAAAAAATCATGGACTGGCTGCCTTTTCCTATGTACAGAACAATCACAATCTTGCTGTCAGCGATATTGGGATTGCCTTTGAACAGTTCTGCATATTAAATAATATTGATATCATAACGTACAGCCCGCTTGGAGCCGGGTTTCTGACAGGTAAACATCAAAATGGAATTTATCCGGGCAGCCGCTTCGATTTGATAACCGGACATCAGGATGTCTATTTTAACGAAAAAGCGCAGCGCAGACTTCATCAGCTTCTGCTGATTGCGGGCAAGACAGGATATAATCCGGTGCATCTGGCTCTCGCCTGGGCGCTTCATCAGCTGGCGGTAACCTCAGTATTAATTGGAGGCAGAACGACAGCGCATCTTGACCAGGCTTTTTTGGCGCTGAACTTTGATGATCCGGATATTTTTGCTGAACTTGAGTCAGTCTGAATATCAGTTTCTGCTGACTGAAAAATAGTATTACAAATGCAAAAAAAAGTAACAGGAATGCGGACTGCTGAGACATACCTTAGATTCCTATGAAAACAGACCAAACACCTACCCATTCAAAATTGCTGCCTAAGGCCTGGTTGATGGTTATCCTTCTTTGTGTAGTAGGCTGCCTTAACTATCTGGACCGCATCATGATCACTACGATGAGGGAGTCAATTGTAGATGCATTGCCGATGACCGACGCCCAGTTTGGATTGCTTACTTCTGTTTTTTTGTGGGTATATGGTCTTCTTAGCCCTTTTGCCGGCTTCCTTGCCGACCGTTTTAACCGTAGTCATGTGATTATCGCCAGTTTATTTGTATGGTCGATAGTCACTTACCTTACTGCTCATGCAACGTCTTTTGAGGAGTTGCTGGTGACACGAGCCTTAATGGGGGTCAGTGAAGCATGCTACCTGCCTGCGGCTCTGGCGCTAATTACGGATTATCATAAGGGCGGAACACGTTCTCTGGCTACCGGGATTCACATGGGAGGCGTCATGGTTGGACAAAGTCTGGGATTTCTTGGCGGCTGGATTGCCGAGCGGCACCATTGGACAGATGCGTTTAGTGTTTTCGGAGCAATCGGGGTTGTGTATGCGTTTGTGCTTGCGCTTTTATTAAGAGATGCCCCGGACAGGCCCGATTCAACCGAGCCTGCCGTAGAAAAAGTGAACTTCTTTGAAGCAATTAAGGATCTGTTTAAAAGAAAGTCCTTTATATTATTACTTGTTTTTTGGGGTCTGCTGGGAATTGTCGGATGGATGATCATGGGCTGGCTGCCAACTTATTATAAAGAACACTTTAACCTTAGCCAGGCACTTGCAGGTTTATATGCTACCGGGTATATCTATCCTGTAAGTCTTGTTGGCGTATTGCTTGGAGGTATACTGGCCGATTACTGGGCTAAAAAAAATCCGCGGGGACGTGTCCTGGTGCCTGCGATTGGCCTGGCAATAGCGGCTCCGGCTATATTTATTGCCAGCAGTACCGGCGTAGTTTATATTGCTATTATATGCTTTATGTTTTATGCCTTAACCAGAATTTTCAGCGATGTGAACCTGATGCCCATACTGTGTATGGTTTCAGATAAGCGCTACCGTGCAACAGGATACGGAGTGCTCAATATGTTTGCGTGCATTGTTGGCGGGGCAGGGATTTATGTGAGCGGAATTATGCGTGATGCAGATGTAGATCTGTCCATTTTATTTAAAATTGCAGCCGGTAGTATGCTGCTCTGCGCCGCAATATTATTTACCCTTAAAGTGAAGTACAGCGATGAACAAGCATAATCACCTTTTTATTAACCCTGTTGTTTTCTTCCTGATATTTTATAGCTTAATTCTTAATAATTGTACAACCATGCCTGATCCTTTAAGCAAAAGAGCACTAGATGAATTGTTAGTAACCCTGAGAACGCAACCTGAATTTATTAAAGTCCATGCAGCAGAATACCTGATCTGGCTTGGGCATACTGAAGAGGCCAGAAAGGAGTTCCTGCAGCAAAATGAATTGCATGGCGATCAGCCGAAATACCGTATCGGCATTTGGCGGGTGCTGGCACAAACTGAAAAAGAACCTTCTGGTAAAAAGAAATGGAACGATAAAATATTTCAGGCTTTTGGTGATCTGAACGGGCCTGACAGACTCCACGCTTCAGAAACTCTGGCTAAGCTGCACCTGTCCCCGCTTGACAGATATCCTGAAGCTACGCAGAAATCTCTTTCTGATGAAAGCCGGAACTTACAAGTTTATACCCTTTGGGCCACCTCGTATGCATCTCCCGATTCACTGGATAAGAATCGTCTGAAATTTATACAACTCGCGGCTGCAGATACGAATGAAGATGTGAGAAAAATCAGCTCTTATATTTTGCGCAGAATGGGATTGAATGCCAGCCAGTGGAAAGATTTTGCAAAAAAAGCGCTAGCTGAACCGCCGTCATCGGCACTTAAATTTAGTCTGCTGACCACTGCCTTTATTGCGTGCCCGGCAGATGTGCAGCAGGATTCACAAACAAAGATCAAAGCACTGCTGTTAAATGATTACCGTGAACTTCCGTTTGGCGGACAAATAGAAGTTTCAATGGCGCTGGCGGAACATGGGACTGCTGAGGATATTCCTGTACTGGCCGCATTGATGGACAGTAAACCCGGTACGGGTATCAGTGAAGCAGAAAGTGCTGATGTAAGAGCCGCCGCTGCATATGCTATCCTTAAAATAAAAAATCGTAACACCTAATATTCCATAATATGAAGATGAGAGAAAGCCGTGTTCTTAAAAAGTTGCGGGCAGGCGAAAATGTAAGCTGTATCAAAATAAATGTTCAAAATGCACAGGTTTCTGAACTGGCTGCCATGTCCGGTTTCGATTGTGTATGGGTAGACCAGGAGCATTCCGCACAGGACTGGTCCGTGATTAACAGTCAGATATGGTCTACCAAGGCTCACAACACGGATATACTGGTGAGAGTGCCGCGGGGAAGCTACAGTGACCTTGTCAAGCCATTGGAGATGGACGCTACAGGGATCATGGTGCCTCACGTCATGAACCTGCAGGATGCTAAAAATATAATCAAAATGACAAGGTTCCACCCCATCGGTCTTAGGGCCATAGATGGTGGAAATGCTGATGGTGCCTATACCAATATAGATTTTAATGAATACCTGGAACAGGCCAATCGCGAGCGATTTGTAGTACTTCAGATAGAAGATCCGGAGCCTTTAAAAGAGCTTGACGCTATCGCTTCGCTGGATGGGTTTGATATGCTGTTCTTCGGACCGGGCGATTTTAGCCAGGGAATTGGGGCGCCAGGACAATGGAACCATCCGGAACTTATAGCAGCACGTAAGAAGGTGGCCGAAATCGCAAACAAGCACGGTAAGATTGCGGCTACGACCGGAGGCATTGATAAGCTTGATGAGTTTCTGGATATGGGGTACAGGTTTGTAAGTGTGGGAGCAGATGTAGTTGGACTGTCTAGCTATTTTCATTCCCTGGTCACTCGTTTTAATAAATCCGGTGAGGGTGAAAAAAAATCGGGTCTTGAGAGTTATAAATAACCGGTTTTAAATCTTAATATGATGAGCGTAAATCAGCGGGCATTGGGCAATACAGGGATTTCAGTTTCTGAAATTGCATTTGGTGGTGTTGAAATTGGTATCCCTTATGGTATTGGTGTAAATGACCACTCAGATATGCTATCACACTGGGATGCAATAAAATTACTGCATGCCGCAGTTGATGGAGGGATAAATTTATTCGATACAGCCCGGCTATATGGAGAGAGTGAATTGATTATGGGGAAAGCTTTCTATGATCGCAGAGATAAGGTTGTACTGTCTACCAAGTGCAAGCATTTCCGGGACGAGAAAGGGAATATACCGCCATATGCTGTCTTAAAAAAAATAATCGAATCGTCATTGACAGAAAGTCTGAGCACCCTGCAGACTGATTATGCAGACATTTTTATGCTGCACCAGGCAGATCTTCAGATATTGGAAAATGAAGATGTAAGCCGTATATTTCTGGATTTAAAAAAATCAGGTGCGATCAGGGCAACAGGCGCATCAACTTACGCTACGGACGAGACTCATGCAGCGATTGAAAGCGGTGCCTGGGATGTGATCCAGTTGCCGTTTAATCTGATGGACCAGCGCCAGCAAAAACTGTTTTCACTTGCAGAAGAAAAAGGTGTTGCTTTGGTGATTCGTTCGGTGTTATTAAAAGGACTGCTGAGCAGTAAAGGCAGAGATCTTCATCCGGCACTGAAAGATGTTGAAGAACATGTAAGAAAATATAATGGGCTTATTAAGGATAATATCCCCGATCTGTCCACGCTTGCGACAAAGTTCGCTTTATCATTTAAGGAAGTCACTTCTGTATTGGTAGGTATTGACCGTCATGAATACTTAATGAAATCTCTTGAAGCGGCTGATGGTCATTATCTGAATGACGAAATCCGCTCGGCCGCCATGGGTTTGGAATACCCGGAACTCGAATTTCTGGACCTGCCCAAATGGGACCGTCTTGGCTGGTTAAAGTAATACTCCGTTATCCTTGTTTTCTTAATTTCCTTTATTTCTGGTACATACCATCAGAAAGCTGGAAAAATAGTATCATAAATGTAGCTAAAAGTAGTGGAAATAACTGTTTGGTCAGGGTAGATTTATACTGTCCCTTATGAACTCCCAAAAGATTAAATGTTACAGATTGATTAATTAAACCCAACAATTATGAAACGAATTTTTACCAAACCTTTTGCAGTACATGGCCTGGTGACCTGCATGGCAATGATCTTGCTCGCTGCGCCGCCGGTATTCTCTTCCCCAAAAAAAATGCATGGGAAAGAAATGCCAAAAAACATCAAACAGGTGGTTACGATAAGCGGAACTGTGAAAGATGAAAGTGGACAACCTTTACCGGGAGTAAGTATTCTTGTTAAAGATACTAAAGTCGGAACGGCATCGGATGGCAATGGTAATTACAAAATTACCGTCCCGGACGGAGGCACTACCCTGGTATTTTCCTCTGCCGGTTTTAAGAAGCAGGAAATCGCGATAAGCGGGCGTACTGCCATCAATGTGGTGATGTCTGAAGATGTTTCAAAACTTAATGAAGTGGTGATCACGGGTTATGGTTCTCAGTCAAGGGAAACGCTTACTACATCGATTTCTAAACTGGACACCAAGACACTTGAGAATGTGCCTTATACCAATGCGCTTTCAGCATTACAGGGAAGCATACCAGGAGTAAGGGTGCAAAGCGTGACCGGACAGCCGGGACAACCTCCGCGTGTCGTATTGAGAGGTGGTGTTTCCATTAACCAGAGTGCATCCATAAACGCCAATTCTCCGTTATATCTCGTTGACGGGGTTATCAGGCCAAATTTAGCGGACATTGCATCGGAAGATATCGAGTCTTTGCAGGTTTTGAAAGATGCTGCTTCGACTTCAATTTATGGTGCACGTGCTTCAAATGGAGTGGTACTCGTGACTACTAAAAGCGGAAAGGCAGGCACAACCAAAATATCGTACTCTTATGACTTGTCCAGGGCAGACGAAAGTGGACGCGCTTTGGAATACGTCGGTGCTGCTGATTATGTAAAATATGCCAGACAGGGTAATATTTGGGCCATTCCAAAAGTAGGTGCGGCAGCCATTGCTACCAGGCTGGCAACACCTGCCGGCTGGGGTACCGGAAATGACCTGACCAAGAACACAGCTTTCACTACCCAGTATCTTACGCCTGCCAATGAGTATAAACTAAAGGAGGGTTGGCAAAGTATTCAAGATCCTCTTGACCCAACCAAAACGATCATTTTTGATGATACTGATTTTCAGTCTTTACGTATGCAGACTGCAATTTCGCATAACCACTATATCTCCGCTTCTGGCGGAAGTGAGAAAGCAAAGTTTAATGCGGGTGTGGGATATATGATGGCTGAAGGAACTGCATTAAGCTCGGATTACAACAGGCTCAGTGCAAACTTAAACGGAACATTGCAGATAACAGATAAATTAAAGATAGATGGACGTGTCTTGTTCTCCAGTACAGACTTTCTGCTCCTGACCCCGGAGAGTCAGGCCAATCAGGCACTGACATCAACAGGAGCGAACCTGTCCAATGTGTTTTACAGGAGTTCATCTCTCCCTGCCACTACCAAGTACAGATTTGAAGACGGTACCATTGCACCGGGTGTAAACAGCAGCTTAGGTAACCCGGATTATTATCAGACCGGACCGTTCGCTCCAAAAAGAAAAAATACCGGGGAGAAACTTTCAGTATCGGTGGCCGGAAAATGGGATATTTTACCAGGGCTGTCGTTTGACCCCCTCCTTTCCTATTACAAGGACGAACAATTCGGCCGCTCATTTCAACCCGCATTTTTATCTGGCATAACTAGTTTGAGTACGGCACGGCCTACATATCAATATCAGGACAATACAACTAACCTTCAGGCGGATGCCGTACTTACGTACACGAAGTCGCTTGACAAACACAATTTTGAAGCGAAAGGAGGTTATACCTACTTCAACAGAAACTTGTGGAATATTTTTGCTCAGGGTACCAACGCGGCTACCGATTATGTGTATACGGTAAACAATTCCGGTATGGCTGGAAATCCTTCGGGTGGAGAAAACGTTTTGGTTACTGAAGGCCTCTTTGGCAGGTTGAATTATGATTACGACCAAAAATATATGGTTTCGCTAACGGCGCGCTATGACGGGGCATCCAATTTAGGTGCAGATAGTCGTTATGCATTTTTTCCCGGCGTAGGTTTGGGCTGGAATATTCATAAAGAGAAGTTTTGGAGTGCACTGCCACAGCAGTTGTCCAGCCTGAAGCTTAGAGCTACGTATGGCGAAAATGGCAAGATAGACCAACTTTCAGATTATGGCTGGCAGGGAACTTACTCAGTCGGCAGCATATACAATGGTACTGCGGCTGTGATCACCGGATCACTTCCGAATCTGGACGTGCAATGGGAGCACTCCAGGACATTTGATGTAGGTGTTGACCTGGGGTTATTCAATAACAGAGCTACAGTGATTTTTGATTACTTCGATAAAGTGACGGACAACCTGATTGCTGACGTTCAACTGCCGTTGTCGTCGGGATACTCTACAGTTAAAACCAATAACGGAAGCCTTGGGAACAAGGGTATTGAGGCCGACCTCAACGTTAGGATATTTGCTGAGCAAAAGGCTTTCCAGTGGACGATGAATGTAAATGCTTCTAAGGTGACCAGTAAAGTACTGAAACTACCTGAAAACGGCGTGCTCGGCAACCGTCAGGGTGGTCTGGAAGTATGGGATACGCAAGTTGGAGCGTACGTATGGAAAGCCGGAACTTCTGCCGGAAGTACAGGATCCGTTCCGACCAGTTTCATTGAAGGTGGCAGGATAGGCGATATGTATGCGTACAAACAAATCGGTATATACGCAACCGATGCAGAAGCTGCTTTAGCGCCCTACGATACGGGTGCAAATACCGACTTTGGCTCAACCACTGCCAGAACAAAATTTGGAGGCGATGTCAACTGGGCGGATATCGACGGCAATAACATCATCGATAGCAGGGACCAGGTGTATATGGGTAATTTTTATCCGACATGGACGGGTGGTTTTTCAAACTACTTTAATTACAAGGGCTTTTCTCTGGCTATCCGTACCGATTTTGCTACAGGCCATACCATTTACAACTACGCCAAAGTGTTTGCTGATGGACAATTGCAGGGAGATGCCATGCCGACGAAAGATTTTATCGAAAAATCCTGGAAGAAGCAGGGCGATATCACCAACACGCCGAGGTATGTGCACCAGATCAACGTCAATATCAGCCGAAACTCTATCTATTATGAAAAAGGGGATTTCCTTGCTTTGAGGGAGGTGTCTTTGGGTTACACTCTTCCGTCGAAACTACTTAAAAAAATAAAAATGAGCAGCATCAGGTTTAACCTGACCGGAAGCAATTTGTATTACTTCACAGCTTATAAGGGTCAAAGCCCGGAAGAAGGAGGTGTAGATAACGGGCGGTATCCGATCCCGAGAACATTCACTTTGGGTACAAACATTTCATTTTAACATTTAAGGAAAGAATCATGAAAAGACTATCATATATCATCACCACCATAGCTCTGGTGGCAGCATTGGGCAGCTGTAAAAAGCATCTGGAACTCGATCCCATTAGTGTCATTGGCTCATCTTCGTTTTTGAAAACTGAAGGCGATGTAGAACCGGCAGTAAATGCCATGTATTTCAGAATGAGACCGCTGGGGAACTACAATTTATTCATATGGGGAGAAGGGCGGAGCGAGGTCATGGAACCAACTGGATTAGCCGGGACTGCCGGCAATGATATTTACTATCAAAACTCACTGACAAGAGATAACATTACTAATAATCTGACCTGGGAAATTGTCTATCAGACGATAAATGCGGCCAATTTGGTGATTAAATATACACCAGATATTGTTTTTGCCAATGCCGCCAATAAAAATAACGCATTGGCCCAGGCCTATACCATGCGTGCTTTTATGTATTTTCTACTGGCCAGAACATATGGGGCTGTGCCTTTGAGGACTGAACCAACTGAAGCTTACGATCCGATCGCCATTCAGGTCGCTAAATCTCCTGAAGCAGATGTGTTCAAGCTGGTTAAGGCTGATTTGGATAAGGCACTGGAATTATTTCCGGTAAACACTTTACCTACAGGAAGGAATAAATGGACTAAGGCGGGGACCAATGCGCTCAAAGCTGATGTCTACTTATGGACTGGCAAACGGTTAAACGGCGGGACTGCTGATTTTACTACTGCGCTTAATGCCCTGACTGATGTACAAACTGCTGCGGTAAGCTTGCTCCCGAGTTATGCGGACATATTTAAATACGCAAACAAAGGAAATAACGAGATTATTATGGCCATCAGATTTACAACTTCGGAACCGTCGACAGGAAATGTTCAGACTTATGCGCACAATATGTATGCCTCTAATACGACCTTTCCGGCCTATGTGCCCCAATCCCAGCGGGATATTGTTGGTGCGCCGTTGGCGGGCAACGGTAATGTTTGGCGGATGACCGCTTTGGTAAGGGACCAGTTTACAAATGATGACACCAGGAAGGCAGCAACTTACATCGATTTGGCCGGCCCGGGAGCTGATCAATATTATACCAACTATGGATTAAAGTTTAACGGTACTGTTGAGGCAGGTGCAAGGGTTTTTGCAAGTGATTATATTCTATACAGACTGGGTGACGTTTTATTAATGAAAGCAGAAGCCAAAAATGCATTGAATCAGGATCCAACTCCGGAAATGACACTGATCAGGCAAAGGGCATATGGTGCCAATTACGCCAGTCATATTTTTGTAAACGGCTCACAAGCACAAAACGACGCAGCTATATTAAAAGAACGGCTTTTAGAACTGGCTCTTGAAGGTAAAAGATGGTGGGATCTGATCAGGTTTGGAAAAGCTTTTGAAACCGTTCCTAGCCTACAAGGCAAATCTGCCCAAACCTACTTGCTGTATTTCCCTATAGGTACAGCCGTACGGACAAGAGAACCATTGGTAGAAGAAGTCCCGGGATGGTAATGAAAAAGTGGAACTGTTTAATCCTGTGCCTTTTCCTGATTTCTTTGCAATGTGCTGCACAGAATAAGCATCCGGCTTTAGTTAAAGACCAGTTGACCCCACTGTCACCTCATGCGGTCAAAATTGGAGGGTATTTAGGTGAAAAACTGGACCAGTGCATTCGCAATAGAATCATGGTGCAGGATGTGGACACGCTTTTGGATATTTTCAGGATACGGCAGAAAGATAATTTTGGTTTCAACGGTGAATTTTTTGGCAAATGGTCTGCAGCTGCGGCTTTAAGCTGCAGATACCAGCCAAATAAAGCACTGGAACAAAAAATGGATAAAGCAGTAACGGAATTCATAAAAACCCGGTCAGACGATGGCTACATCACGACCTATAAGAAAGGAGATGAGTTTAAAGTCTGGGATGTCTGGAACCAAAAATATGTATTATTGGGGCTTATTGCACAGTATGACTTGTCAGGCAAAAAGGAAGATCTGAATGCTGCAAAAAAGAGCGCGGATCACCTGATGCGTGCTTTGGGACCGGGTAAGGCAAGCCTGGAAGAATACGGTCCGGCAATTCATAAGGGCGGGGTAAACTACTCTATTCTTGAACCTGTTGCGTTGTTATATGAGCGTACGCAGGAACAAAAGTACCTCGACTATACCAATTATATTGTTGACTCCTGGAGCAAGCCGGGTAAGTATTCAAAGACCGGTGCACGGTTAATAGAAAATGCGGAGGCCGGCATTCCGCTGGTAGATTCTGAGGTGCTGCATTCCTATGTGCTGATGTCCTGCTTTGAGGGCTTATGTGAATTGTACAGGGCGACGGGCAATAAAAGATATCTGAATGCCACTGTAAAAGTAGCTGAAAGTATTAAGAAGTATGAGCTGATGATAGATGGTTCGCTTTCTAATCATGAAATGTGGTACAACGGGACACTTGAGCAAACTGAAATGCTGGAAATGCCCTCAGAGACCTGCGCAACTGCAACCTGGATGAAATTATGCTATCAGCTTTTGCGTCTGACCGGGGAATCAAGGTGGGCTGACGAACTGGAGATTTCGCTTTACAATGGCCTCCTGGGTGCCATGATGCCAAAGGGCCAGTGGTGGGCTTACAATTCTCCGTTATGCGGAGAACGTGTTCCCAGCAGACAACAGGGTTCTACCCTGAGCTGCTGTGTCTCCAGCGGGCCCAGAGGCCTGTTGATCACGCCTGAATGGGCCATGATGAATGGATTGAATGAGGACCTCGCAATTAATCTGTATGCTCCCGGAACCGCTTCCTTTATGCTTTCCGGCAAAAAAAAGGTGCAGGTCGTCCAGGAAACTGAATACCCGCGGACCAATCAGATAAATCTGACTGTTCAGCCGGAAAAAACATCCGTATTTACGCTAAAATTAAGGATCCCGCAATGGAGTAAAAAGAACATATTAAAAGTCAATGGGAAAGAGGTTGAGTGCACTGCGGGGTCTTATGTATCCATAAAACGGGAATGGAAGAAAAATGACAGGGTGACGCTGGAACTTGATCTCAGAGGGAGGATCATCAGGGCACCAAGCGGTGCGCCGCAGCAGGCAATTATGAGGGGGCCGGTAGTGCTTGCACTTGACAATCGCCTGGTTCCCGAACAAACCAGTACAGCCTGGCTCATTGCCCAGCCCTATCAATTTGAAAATCTGATCTCGAAAGATGGTAAAGGTTATGTATTGCCTAAACATAATTTTCCTCCGGCCGGAGAACAGGGATACATTGACCTGAAACCGGTACCATCGCCGGATCAGGATATCCGAATGGCTTTTGAAGCCTCTTTATTTGTTCGCCCGGTGCATTTTCTTGCACATCATGAGAAAAAAGTAATTTTTTGCGATCTTGCCTCTGCGGGCAATAAATGGAGTCCTGATAATTTATACAGGGTCTGGTTGCCACAGCCTATATTTATGGGAAATATGTATCCCAAAGGCGCAGGACAGGTTTTAGTCAACAGTAAAAACAGGCCGGTTGTTCCTAAATACATACAGGAGGCGATAAATACTAAATAGTAAGGATGAAATACTTTTCTTTTTTTAAATCAATAGCAGTTCTTGTTCTTATTACCAATTGCGGGTGTGCTTTTGCGCAGGCGGACAGTGCGACTTATTTAACAGACATTAAAACTGAACTGAAAAAAGAATGGCCAAAGAACAGAACCATAAACCTGGTCTTTCACGGACATTCGGTGCCCTCAGGCTATTTTAAAACACCGGTTGTCAATTCGCTTCAGGCTTATCCCTTTCTTGTGTTTAAACAAGTAAAAGAGCGATATCCGTATGCTGTTGTAAATGTTATAGTCACCGCGATTGGAGGCGAGAACTCAGTGAACGGAGAAAAGAGATTTAATGATGACGTGCTGACCCATAAGCCGGATGTTCTGTTTATCGATTATGCATTGAACGATAAAGGTTTAGGAATCGAAAAATCAACAGCTGCCCTGCGTAAAATGATAGATGCCGCATTAAAAAAAGGAATCAAAATAATCCTGCTTACGCCATCGCCTCACCAAAGCTATAACATTCTGGATCCGGAGAATCCCTACGTGACCTATCAAAAAGAAATCATTGCCCTGGCCAAAGAATACCATATCGGATTAACAGACAGCTACGCGCTGTTTAAAGAAAAAATTGCTGCTGGTCACCCTGTTACTGAATTCATGTCGCAGGTTAACCATCCAAATGAAGCCGGCCATGCCATTATCGCGAAAGGTATTTTGAAATGGTTTTAGTGATCCTATAAAATAATACTACAATCATAGAGGAAACTATTATTTCCGCAGGATCTGTCTGAATTATCTTTGATGTACGTTCACAATTTTATTTATGTTCAGCAGACCAACGACTATCAAAATTTTTAATTATTTCTTTTTCTTACTGGGAAGCTGTGCGCTGCTGTCTTTTCAGGCATCACCGGAATATTCCCGAACTACGGGAAACCTCGCAGATACGCCAAAAGTTTTATTTGACCATAAAACTTATAAAGACTTTTCCAAAGGCACGCTTTCTGACTTTGGAGCTAATCTGTACGTTTCACAAAAAGGGAATATCCAGTTCATAAACCTTTTTGACCTCAATGCTGATGGATTTCCGGAAGTGGTCATTAACAATGACCATAACCACTATGAAACTCCGGACCTGCTGATCTACCACAACCGTAAACCAAATGGATTGCGATCGCTCATCAATGCACAACAACAGGATGCCCCCGCATTCCAGAATTTCAGATGGATGATGGAGAGCCTGGGCTCAATAGCCAGGCTTCCCGCAGAAGGCGGAGGAAAATCCCTCGTTGCAGATCTTAATAAAGACGGGTATAAGGACCTGATCTTTACCAATTTTATACATGGCTCAACACTTCAAAATTTGCCTGCCTATATTTATTGGGGTGGTTCTGATGGACTGAACCCTTTAAGACGGTCGCTCTTAAGTGGCGACAGGGCCAGTTCTGTGGCGGTCGGCGATCTGAATGGTGATGGTTTAGATGACATTGTGCTGTCCAATTTAGGACGTGAACATTTGTCTGCAGAAACTCCGGGATTTTCGCACAGTGCATTGGCAAAAAAAGCCGGGGACCGGGAAAAAGTATCGTACGTTTATATGCAAACCGAAAATGGTTTTTCCGAAAGCAGTTTAGAAAAAATCCCGACCCAGTTTGCGCTGGATGTAAAGATTGCTGACCTTGATCACAACGGACAGAATTGTATGGTTTTTCTGGAAACAGGTGAGCCGGGGGCATTGCGGATCTACCGCCGGAAAGAAGGCAAATGGAAAATGTCCGAATTGCTCCCAGTAATAGCGCCGAAGTCACCTTACATCGGCAAAAAGATTAACCGGGAAATTTTGGTAAAGGACCTGAACGGAGATGGTTATCCGGATATTTTTGCGCCTTCAAATGGCAAGAGTTCCGAAATATTCTGGAGTGATAAGGGCAGTTTTTCTGTAAAAAGCCGTACGGTGCTGGATAGTGAAAATGCTTTTAGTGCAGATGCCGGAGATTTAAATAAAGATGGTTTCGCGGATTTGGTGGTAGCAAACTTTTCTGCTTTGGACGCAAAGGATAAACAGAATTTTGAGACAAATTCCTATATATGGTGGGGAAGTAAAACAGGCTTCAGCAACACCAGGAAAACAGCCTTGCCTACCTTAGGCGCTACCTGTGTGCGGCTGGCCGATGTCAACAATACCGGCAACCTTGATATACTTTTCGCACAGCACCGGGACAATAAAACATACGATGTACCCAGTTATATTTATTTAAACTCAGGTAAGGGATTTTCGGCCGAAGGCAGAACTGAACTGCAGGGATTCGGCACGATCAGTGTCATTGCAGACGATCTTTTGGGCAATGGGGTCAAAGATGTTTTGCTGATCAGCAGCATCAGCGGGAAAGCCAGTTATTCGGGCGTAGAAGACGGCCCGGGAAATGAAGGCATTTCCGAAGAAGGATTGCCCATGTACATTTATCGCGGCAATGCCGGCAAATTATACAATTCTGCCAATTTGACCCGTGTGCCTATTTCGGCTCCGGAGACCAATATTGCCTTTGCAGATCTCGAGGACAATGGTAAGGCAGCATTGATCAACCTCAGGGCCGGCGGTTACCGGCTTTCCATCCGCTACGACATTTACAATTATCCTAAAAGCAATGAGATCACCGAAATCCCGGTGCCTTTCCGGGCAAACTCGGTAAACGTCGCCGATTTTAATAAAGACGGGATCCTTGACCTGTTTGTTTCACCTATAAATGGTCCTCAGGGGATGTTGTTGTTTGGGGAGGGAAACCGAAAATACAGAACCCGGCTTTTCGACTTTAAGCATCAGGCCTACTCCTGTGCGGTCGGCGATTTAAACAATGATGGTCTTTTGGACGCGGTTACCGCCAGCCATCAGGAGATCAGTATCCTTTTTGGCAGCAATTCAGGAGGTCAGTTCCATTTCCTGGAACCTAAAATCGTTAAAACAGATGTTTTAACCACCAGAGTATCTATGGCGGATTTTAACGGAGATGGCTGGCTGGACATTTTAAGTGAAAATCTTCAAAATGACATGACCAAATCTTATGACATAGAATCATGGGTACTCGTTAACAAAAAGGGTGCATTTTCTCTGGCAGACAAACGGTCCTTTCATACTTTTGGTGCCAATGGCGGGACTGTGGCCAGGCTTAAGGACGATAAACTGAGTGTAGTAGTTTCTAACTATCACGCTGATATCTCCCGACGCACAGGTGTATTCGTTTTACAGCCTGATAAAGACGGATTTCCCTCGGATGCCAATAGGGTTAGTTTGCCTGCTTATTCCTCAGGCGCCAATCTTGTTTTGGATTTTAATGGCGACGGTTACCAGGATATCATTGTATACAATCATACTGGTGCGGATGTATATAACGGAAGCCTGACCCCGACGGGCGGCATGCATGGCTTTGGCTCGACGATCTATTGGGGAGATGAAAAAGGATATTCCTTAAATAATTCATCACATATGCCAAGTTTCGGTCCGCACTCCAGGATCAGTGCCGATCCGGGGAGCATTTCCAGAAGAGACCCTTATGAAACCTTTACTTCTGATAAGATCGTTAATAATAGCGACGGAGAAAATTTTCAGTTCATCCTGACCGGGCGTTTTAATGAAAAGCAATATGTTAGTCCGGAAATTTTGCTGATCAGCAGCTCCGGAAAGGAGGTGACTGCAACGCTGAAGTCAGTTTCAGACGGCCCCGGTACGATGAAATATTCGGTCAGCATTCCAAAAGGACAAGCATTCAGGTATAAACTGAAGATGAACAGTTCCAACTCCGGTAACGGGCCTGTCGTCTCCCGAGTAAAAATGGAAGCTATAGCAGCTAATTAATTGAAATACGATATACACACATCATGAAGAAGATACTGTTAATGATAACTTTTAGCCTCGTCCTGTTTGGATGCGGCATTTTTAAACACGCTCAGGTAGTTAAAGAGAAAAGTGTATCATCACCGTCAGGATTAAAATCATTTCTGGATGGCATACCGGTTTATAAAGCCGCCAGTATAAACTATGCGCGAAATGACGGACCTGCGCTTGCTATAAAATTTGAAGAGCCGGTTACAGTAGGAGTTGCCTCGAAACCGGAGAAATGGGGATATTTTCAGTTCCCGAATGTCAGGCGTAAACTTGATGGCTCGATACAGGTGAAATGGAATATGACCATAGATGCGATTGAAGCCTATGGTATAGACAATTCGGGAACCGCAAGCTCTGCTGATGGCGGTAAAACATGGAAAGCACAGGAAAAAGAAGAAGCTACCGGAGGGATTTTGCTGCCTAATGGAGATCGCATTGAGATCGTTACCCCTAAGCCGATCAAGGTGGAGGACCTTAAGCTTCCGAAACCTGTTGGAACAGGAATAGAGAATTACAGGAAATCGGGCTTCACTTTTTACAGGCTCCATGATCTGCCGGATAGTCGTCAGGGAGTATACATGAAGCGAATGAAGAAAGGAGAAACGGAATGGAAACCAGAAAAGGCTGCCCTATTTGACCCCGATGCCGCACGTTACAGTCTGGCCGGACTGGTACCGGTTGTTTGGTGGGGGGATCTGCGTATCGCATCAGACGGGTCATTAATTGCCGGTATTTATCCCGGGTTTTTAATAGGCAAAGACGGTGTGACCGATCCCAAAACCGCGGTATTCTTTTACCGTTCCACAGACAACGGTCACTCCTGGGAAATACAAGGGAGAATTCCTTATCAGGGAGATCCGGCCTCAGACCCGGAATCTGCGAAAAGAAGCGGGTTTAGTGAACCAGCGTTTGAAATTCTCAAGGACGGTACATTTTTGTGTGTGATGCGGACAACTGATGGCGTAGGAAACGGACCAATGTATGCCAGTTACTCCAAAGACATGGGTAAAACCTGGACAAAGCCGAATGCCATAACGGCTGCCGGGGTAATGCCTAAATTGCTCCAGCTGGAGAATGGGGTTGTTGTGATGGCTTCAGGACGTCCGGGTGTACAATTGCGGTTTTCCACCAACGGTAAAGAATGGTCTGATGCTTTTGAAATGATGCCGTTCACAACTGATCTGCCTTCGGAAATGACCTGGCAGGGTGCGGTTTCCTGCGGATATACGGAACTGCTTTCGACAGGGCCAAACAACTTTTTAATTGTTTTTTCGGACTTTAAATACAAAACGGCAGAGGGAGAGTTAAGAAAAGCAATTAAGGTACGTGAAGTGACGGTGAAGGAAAGATAGCTAACCCTTACTGCTGCTATAACCCGCTATTCCCCAAATCATCGCTAAGCGGAGGTCCAGGCAAGGTTGGGCAATCCACCGGACCATCCAACCACCTTGCAACCACCTTGTAAGGATTATGAGAAGATTACAGGGATGTAGTACCACTAAAGTATCAAAATAGAAACACAGGCCAGTTGATAAATGATTGCTGACCTTTCTTTACTTTTGATATACGTAATTGTATAGATATGTTTAGCGTATTTCAAAAATATCTCCTCGACAAAATTCAGCTTTCGTCACAGGAATTGGAGCAAATTGAAGCTGTGATTAAAGTTAAAAAACTTCGCAAGAAGCAATTCCTTGTACAGGAAGGCGATGTATGGCGTTATAATGCTTTTGTAAGCCGTGGATTTTTGAAAACCTTTTCCATAGATAGCAACGGAAAGGAGTACATCATGAATTTTTCCCCTGAGAATTACTGGACCGGAGATCGGGAGAGCCTTGCAAGCGGATCCCCTTCACGGTTCAATATTGATGCAATAGAAGATTCTGAAGTGCTATTGATAGAAAAGGAAAATTTTGAAATGGTTTGCAACACCATTCCTCAATTCAATAACCTGGTCAATAGCATTCTGCAGAAAAGCTTTGTGGTTTCACAAAACCGCATACATGCCAACATCAGTTTATCCGCAGAGGATAGATACCAGGATTTTTTGGACAGGTATTCGGCAATTGCTAACCGCATACCTCAGCACATGATCGCATCCTATATCGGCATTACGCCGGAAACAATAACACGAATCCGTCGGAATGCAGTAAAAAAGTAGGCGCCTAAGTTGATTGATATTTGTTTGCTTGTTTTTCGAACAAATGTCAACAGATCTAAGCCCCCTGTAATGTGATCTTTGCATCGTCAATAAAAATTAAAACTTAAAACGATGACAAAGACAATCTTTATTACAGGAACAAGTACCGGATTCGGCAAACTGACTACCATTACCCTCTCTAAAGCTGGCCATACCGTTGTAGCTGGTATGCGTGGAGTAAACGGCAAAAACGAAGCCGTTGCAAAGGAACTATCTGCGCTTCCTAACGTAGATGTCGTTGAAATAGATGTTACCGACCAGACTTCAGTAGATAGTGCCTTTGAAAAGACGCTTGCCAAACATGGTAAGATAGACGTGCTGGTGAACAACGCGGGCATTGCTGGTTTCGGTCTGGTTGAAGCTTTTTCGGTTGAACAAATCAAGAACTTCTTCGAGGTGAATTTCTACGGGATCATCCGGACCTATCAGGCAGTATTACCCTCCATGCGTAGGGCAAAAAGCGGTCTGGTGATCAATATTACCTCCGGAGCAAGTGGACATTCGCTGCCGTTTATGGGACCCTACCTGGCATCCAAATTCGGTGTTGAGGCGATTACCGAATCAATACAGGATGAACTCAGGCAATTCAACATCGAAAATGTAACCCTCCAGCCTGGTGTCTATCCGACGGAGATGAACACGGGAGTAAAAGCGGGCAATAATGCCGATCGCGCCGAAGTAGCCCTGGACTACGATCCCATTGCCAGCGAAATGTTCAATGCCATCGGTGCCGGCCTTTTCGGAAAGATGCAGGAGTTCAGCATGGACCCGCAAACCATCGCAGACGGCATATTGAATCTTGTGAACATGCCCGCTGGCTCCCGACCGCTCCGTTTTCCCCTTGATGCAATTGCTCAGGGAACGGATGTTCGGTTTATCAACGATCGTGCTGAGCACAAAGCAAAATGGCAGGCTAAATACAGTGGCTAAGGCAGTGCTGCGCTAATTCCCTGTATCCATACCGACAAAGCTGTACCTACTTCAACCGGTGAGTCTTCCTGCGGATAATGCAGGCCCTTTACAACAATTTTTGTTGTATTCGGCAGACTGTTGCAAAATTTCAATGCGTCGGGTGAGCTCAGCCCTGGTTTGGCTATGATATACAGCTTGGGTACATGGCTTTGCGTTAGCCAGGCTGTATATTTTTCGGCAACAGCAGTAAATGCGGTTGGTTCTTGCTCAAAAGGCAATTGCCGTGCCCATGAGAGCATCGGCCTGCGGTCTTCACCTGGTCTGAGAAAAGGCCTGCGGTATTCATCGTGTTCCTCTCTTGTCAATGGGGTCATGTGCGTAAGCGGGAGATTGACCTCAAGAAATGAATTTTGTTCGAGAACCATTTGCTCACCTGCAGGAGATCGCAAAGCTTGAAAAATCTCTTTGCCCTTCGGAGACATCTGTTCCCATTTGGCTGGTAAGGTGATGGATTCCATAAATGCAATCCCTTTAATGGCTTCAGGGTGTCTCCTCGCCCAGTCAAACGCCAGGGCCGAACCCCAGTCATGCACGACAAAGGTTATCCTGGTTTTAAGCGCAAGCTTTTCATAAAAGGCATCCAGATAGCGGCTGTTTTCAGCGAAAGTGTGTGATTTAGGATCTGAAAGCTTTTCCGAATCGCCCATCCCGATTAAATCAGGAGCGATACAGCGTCCCAGATGCGATACATATGGAATGATATTTCTCCATACGTAGGATGACGTCGGGTTGCCATGGAGGAAGACAATGGGATCACCGGTGCCGGTTTCGATGTAGGCAATGTCCTTTCCCAATATGCTAATGTGTTTTTTCTCAGCGGCCTGTGACAGTAAGGAGCTCGTAATGGCAATAACTAAGGGTAGATGTTTCATGTGCTGATCATTTGATAAGCCAAAATTAAGCAGCACAGGAAATCCATAATTGTACAAAATCAAGTTTTACCGGGCTTCAGAATTTACCACTGCGGCAGGCCTTTTTTAAAGAACCGGCCGGGGCTTTCTCCGGTAAATGCCTTGAAATCTCTAATGAAATGTGCCTGGTCAAAGAAACCCGTTTCCTGTGAAACTGAGCTGAGGTTTTGATGCGGCTGATAGGTATTAATGACTGAGCGGATCCTGATGATGGACGAAAAGTTTTTAGGAGAAATGCCTACCTGGCTGCGGAAACGCTTTTCGAAAGAATCGATATTGATGTTGAGGGCCGCGGCCAGCTCTTTTATTTTATAGTTGCCGCTGGTAGATTTGATGATATCGACGGCCTTACTGACTATCGGGTCTTTAGCATTTCTTTTGAGCTGTGACCATAAGAAGGCTTCCACTGCAGCAACGCGGGCTGTATGTGTTTGGACCATCGCCAGGCTTTCTTCCAGCCACTGCACCTGCTCGGGGGGAAACACGTTGTCGAGGTCTGCGGTAAGCCCTGAAAATTCATTTAGCGGGGTGTTGATAAAAGCTGTAGCACCACCTTCATTGAAAAGCACGAGCAGTACAGCAGAGCCGGAGGTATAATGTACCGGCCGGGCTACTTTGGACATTCCCGTGATGCCAAAACCCAGACTTGAATCGTTATTGTTGAGGTATATTGCCCCTTTGACACGTAAAGCCATAACGGGTGCAGTGCCGGGCAATAACTGCCTGGTTAAATCACCTTCACTTTCAGTAACCAGGATGCGGCTTACAAAAGGTTTGAGCAGATCTGACGGGACAAATTGATGTACTTTCAATCGAATACGTTATATTATCAAATATAACTTTTTGCATGGCTGCGTTTACCTGAATTTTGTAAATTCATTTCTAATTGGCTTTACTGTAACCTAACTTTAAAGTTACATGCTTGGTTATCAATAGTATAATTCTTAACTTTCTTGAAATCCCTTACTATGGCCGAACAGATAAGAGACGAAAAGCCTAACGAAACCCAAATCAGTCGCGAGCTTCTTGCGAAGTCTGCTGCGCTGAAAAAAAGGCAGCTTTATTGAAAGAGCAGATGGACGCGACTGCAAAAGCTTGCGGGGAATTCTTGAAAAGAGAAAAGAAGGATACACCACCTGAAGAAAAACAAGAGTAACTAAATTACTCACAATGACCGGCAGAGGTTACAAACGGCATTATACCTACTTTCCTTATTTGTATGTTTCTATATTTTGCATCTTATTTTTTGGTGCTCTTAATTTCGCGTTAAGAAATCATGGAATTCATAAAAAAATACTATCAATCAAAACGAAAGTATTAGAAGTGATAATGTCATTGATTTAGATTTGAGTATACACGCCGGATTTTATTTAGTGTCCGGTAAGCTTCCTATCTGATGAAAATTACAGACGTCAAAACCATTTTACTAACCGGTCCCTGCACATTTGATCCTTACCTATCTGAGGCACGCAAATTAAGAAGTGCGGCCTTTATACAAATAGAGACTGACAGCGGGCTGGTAGGTATTGGTGAAACCTATGCGGGATACTTTTTCCCCGAAGGGGTGCCTGAGATCGTTGAATTTTTTAAGCCTGTACTTGTAGGAAATAACGTAGAAGACATCCCCGCCTTGTGGGCAAGGATGTACCACTCCGGCAATTTTTGGTGCCGGGTAGGGTTGGGGGCAATCGTCCTCTGCGGAATAGAAGCCGCGCTATGGGATTTGAGAGGAAAAGAGCTGGACCAGCCGGTTTATAAGCTTCTTAAGGAGCGATGGAAAAATGAACTGGTGCATGATAAATTGCCTTGCTATGCCACAGGCGGTCCAAGTAACTATCCACCGGATAAGCTGGCCGGCAAAATTGAGTATTATATGTCTCTGGGTTTTAAGGGCGTGAAGATAGGTGCCGGTGCCTATTATAAAGACAAGGGGTTTAACATCCCTTCGGAACCTGCGGAGGCTTCTGAATTTGAAGCAGCTAAAATGGAGTATATCCGCGCGCGGTTTGGAAACGATCTTTGGCTGATGATGGATGCCCATATGGGCAACAGCATATCGACCTGGGGCCTGGAGACGGCAATAGCCGTGGCTAAGGCAATGGAACCCTACGATTTGTTCTTTTTGGAAGAGCCTTTGCATTATACCCGGCCCGATCTGTATAGCGAACTTTGTAAGCAGACGAGCACACCGATTGCCGGTGGTGAATGCCTGACGGCCGCCTGCGAGTGGCAAACGTTTATAGCGCAGGACAGTTTTCACATTGGTCAGCCAGATGCGTCTTTTACTGCAGGGCTGGACCAGTTTATGGGTGTCGCTGCTATGCTAGCGGGACGCGGAAGAAAGATTGCCCCGCATGCCTGGGGTGCAGGGGCATCGCAGATGCAGAACATACATGCCGGTTTCGCTTGCGCCAATACCGCTATTTTGGAAGTGGCACCGGCCTACGGGCCTCTGCATAGCGAAGTGATCGGCGACAGCCTGGTGCTTCAGAACGGTTATATTTTGCCTCCTGAAAAGCCTGGCCTGGGGATAGTGCTAACCGAAGCGACGATTCGGAAATTCCCGTTTGTACGGGGCACGGGCGAATTTAACAGTGTTCCCGGCAAAATATTAAGCACCTGATCTTATGAAAGTATTAATTGATCTCCCTATATATGAACAGATACTGACAGCAATCAAATCTTTGCCGGGTGTAGAAGTAATGACGGTCGCACCTGAAGAAAAGGTGAGGCCTTTACCAGTAGAACTGATTGAAGAAGTTGACGCCTTGCTGTGCACCTTCCCCCCCGAAAATCACCAGGATATGAAAGCGCTTAAGTATGTGCAGATCGCATCGGCAGGATTTACCCAATTGATCGGGCAGGGGCTGGAAGACAGGGGTGTTGCCTGCTGTAATGCTCTTGGTGTGTTTGATGTGCCGATTGCAGAATGGAATGTCGCCATGATGGTGAATCTGGCCAGGGACATGCGCAGGATGCTGCATCATCAGGATTCCGGGATATGGGACCGCTCTAAGCGTTTTCAGCATGAGATCAGAGGTTCGGTAGTTGGGATCTGGGGATATGGAGGCATCGGCCGCGAAACCGCAAGGCTGGCCAAAGCCATGGGTATGACCGTGCACGTATTGAGCCGGAGCGGTGTAAAACCAAGAAAAGACATTTATAATGTGGAAGGCACAGGCGATCCGGAAGGTGTACTGCCGGACCGGGTCTTTTTATCAGATGAAAAAGAAGCGTTTTTGAAGGGATTGGACTTTCTGGTCCTGGCCATGCCGCAAACCGGAAGCAGCGAGGGTATTGTGAGTGAAACGGAGCTTCGCATGATGAAAAAGGAAGCCTTTTTACTGAACCCTGCGCGCGGTCCGCTGGTACAGGAACAGGCACTGCTGAAAGCATTAAATGAAGGATGGATTGCCGGAGCAGCTTTGGATACGCATTATTATTATCCCATGCCTGCCGATCATCCGCTGTGGAAGATGCCCAATGTGATCATAACCCCGCACATCTCTGGCTCGAGTTCCAGTCCTAATTTCCTGGAAAGGGTATATGACATTTTTTACCTGAACATCCTGAGACTGCAGCAGGCTGAGCCCCTGCTGAACGAACTGAAGGCCGCTGATTTGAAAAGTAACCACAAATGAACCTAAAAATAATATGATTAAAAAACTAAGCATTCTGGCATTTGCCGTATTCGGTATGTGCACAGCAAGCCCCGGGCAGGAAAAGCAGGCGGTGGAAGGGTATGACAAGGTAGAATTTCATTACGATGCGAACCGGTCCCGGCCTCAGACCGATTTCAGGGGGAACGCAAAGGGATATATGACCGCAGGATGGTGGTCTAAGGAACAATTGAAGGAGAATAAACTTTCCTGGAAGACTGCAGTTGTTCCCGGGAAAAAAGCGACAACCTTTTCGTTTATAGCATCCAGTTCCGTATTGCCTGCGGAAATATCGCTCGGGCCAAAAGTACAGCTGTCTGTTAACGGAAAATACGCGATTTCATTCTATTTGGGCCGCACGCACGATGTGGCCTGGAAGGAAGGGGAGTATGAACTGAAGTACAATGCCAGACGTACGGAATTTGCTTTTAACAGCGCTCACCGTCAGTTTGGCATAGATGGCAATAGTGGTATTTATGAGCTTAGTGTCCCGGCCTCTGCGGTGACTGCCGGTCAGCCGGTGACGCTGCACGTAGAGATCTTGCCTTTTGAGCGCTGGAAGAATGGCTGGTTTATGGTCAAAGACTACCGGGATGTGCTGAAGGCGCCAACTGTAACGGGTTTGCAGGAGCAGATAGATGCTCTGCGCAGGGATGTGACCGTGCTCAATGAGCAGACTACGATACTGGCTACTAAATTGTATGCTGGTATGCTGGGCGGAGATAAATTTGAACATCATATCGCTTATACGGATGGCTATCGTCACCTGCATCCTGCAGATCTGATCAGGCTGAAAAATGGCGATATGCTGATGTTTGCCCGTGAAGGCACTGAGCATTATGCCAATGACGGGGACGTGCTGATGCTGCGTTCGAAGGATGACGGCAAGACCTGGGGTGAAAAGCAATATATAGGTGCGATACCGGATGTGGACGAGCGCGAAGGCTGCGGAATCCAGCTGAAGGACGGGACGATCATCGTGGGTGTTTTTTACAATGACCTGTATAAACCGGATGGTGTCTATAACTGGGACAATAAGATGAAGCTGCCGGATCTGGACCGCCCGCGTCTGGGTGCGCACTGGGTCAGTTCAAAAGATAATGGTAAGACCTGGAGTCAGCCGAAATTTATGGATCTGAAGGGTATGCCCTTTAAAGGTATTGAAGGACCAACAGATGCGCCTATTGAGATGCCTGACGGGTCAATTGTAATGGGAGTAATTGCCTATGGCCTGGAAGGAGATGTGGATATGGGTTCTGTCCTTTTGAGATCAACAGACAAGGGAAATACCTGGAAATATGTGTCGACAATGGCGGCTGATATGAAAAAGGAAAAGGGCGGATTTGTTGAGCCGGGGATTGTGCGCACCAAGACCGGCCGTATCATATCAGCTATGCGGAATCATCTGTCGGAAAATGCCATCTATGTGACTTATTCGGACGATGAGGGTAAAACCTGGGCGCCGGTTTTCAGGACAGATATGGTCGGTCATCCGGTAGATCTGATTCAGCTCGCTGATGGACGTATTATGGCTACTTACGGCATCCGTACCGGTACCGGAAGGCATAGTGAACCGGGTGGTATACGGGCCTGCTTCAGCAGCGACAATGGCAAGACCTGGGATGTGAAGACGGAGGTGCAGCTGCGCAGTGATTTCATCAACTGGGATGTGGGCTATCCGGAAAGTATCCAGCTCAAAGACGGACGTGTGATGACGGCCTATTATTTTAACCTTTTTGGTAAATATTATCTGGGGACTACTTTCTGGAAGCCCTAGGCTAAAACCGCCGCAAAGAAAATTTATCATTAAAAACTTAGTCATGAATCCTAAAAGTAATTCCCGAAGAAAATTTATACAGCAGGGTGCATTGGCAGCCGCAAGCTTTTCATTAATGAAACTTGAAGGTTTCGCCGCGCCATTCTACCCCTTAGATCCGGAGATGGCCAATAACACGCCTCAAACAGTATTGGCAGACGGCAGGCTGAAATTAGACTTTGGTAAGGAAGTGATGGTCCTTCCGGATGGTTTGCAGCCATCAATGCTATGCACCCGTAAAGGGACGCTGATCGTACAGTCGCAAAATTCAAAAAAACCACATCCGCAAAAAAGGATATTTTATCCATTTGCCATGTCGACGGTTGTTTCAAGGGACGGCGGTGAACACTGGACGGAGTTTCCGCTTAAAGACGGTGATAATGGCGTGAATATGGAAGGTGGTATCATTCAGTTAAAAGATGGCACCATCATCGCGCTGGAAACTTATGTTACGCCTGGCGATAAGCCGGATACAGGTGCGGGTTTAATGTATACCTCAACCGATGAATACAAAACCCTGCAAGGCCCTTTTGACATCACTTTTAATATGCCCAATGCGGAGTTCTATGGGTCATCCGACGATGGCGGCAGGCCGCACGTAGCCATGCGTTTGCACAGGCGTATTTTAGAATTGCCCGACGGCGACCTGCTGACGACCATTTATGGTTTCCAAAAGGGAGATGATGAGCCATCTGATTATCAGCCTAATATGAAAAAAAGCAGAGTGATGCTGTTCCGCTCAAAAAACAAAGGTAAGCATTGGGATTTTGTATCAACCGTGGCTGTAGACAGAAAGGCAGGAACTGAAGGTTTTGGCGAGCCGGTTATTGTACGGGTTTCTAAAGGCCCGAAAGCTGGCCGTTTAATTTGTCAGATGCGTACCGGGTACGAATTATATAGTAACCATTCTGACGATGGTGGTAAAACCTGGACAAAGGCCAAACCTTTGGTGTTTGCTAACATTGATGTTTATAAAACCGGTGATTGGGCAGCCATGTTTAAGGACGTTAAACGCAAAGGGGTTTTGGTTGCTCCCGATTCAAAAGAACTGATTGGCGCCGTTGTTGACCCGGACCTGATCGAAACACGCAGCGGTATATTGGTTGCTGCCTTTGGTGTAAGGATTGCGGCTAAGTTGTGCTGGACAATACCGACGCACCCCTGGAATGGTAATTATCTGGCATTCAGTCTTGACCATGGTGAAACCTGGAGCCATGTTACCCGTCTTACCTCCGGCATTGATACCACACATTATATGGCCGTTGAAGAAACACCAAAAAACGACGAATTATTTGTGGTGTATGATTTTGGCCATTGGAACGGCAAGCAGGGAAGGTATACTTATGGCAGAAAAGTTAAACTTTCAATTGATAAATAAACATGAAAATAAAAGCCTTCATTTTATTTGCACTGGGCTGTTCATGGTCTTTGGTATCCGCTCAGATCAGTCCTGTCGCCAGAACTGATGATCCGAAAGGATGGATCATTCAGACGAAGTCTTCTGCCTACCAGGTGATCATTACAGAAAAAGGCTCGGTTAAACCTGTTTATTATGGTTCGAAAGCGCAGGCAGCATATGGCAAAAAAAACGCGGCCTGGGCTGAAGGAATAGATGAGGTGCCCGTACGGGGCGGGCTTCCGTTTAAAACTCCAATGCTTGAAGTTGTATTTGGTGATCAGGTACGCGATGCTGATCTGCAATATGTCAATGGGGAGGTGGTGACTGTTGATGGCAGGCCTACGCTGAAAATCATTCAAAAAGACCGTTTTTATCCGCTGGAAGTGACATCCTATATCCGGGTATTGCCTGAGTTTGATGTCCTGGAAAAGTGGGCGGTTGTTAAGAACACGGGAACTAAAGGCAGCATAAAAATTGAAAATATGCAGTCGGGAAGTATCGTTTTGCCTGCGGATGAATACACACTTACCCATTTGTCCGGCAATCAGCTGAACGAATTTCAGCTGCAAAAAACGGACCTTACTCCAGGTTTAAAGGTGCTGCAGTCAAAAGCGTTTAAATCCAACGCGAACCCGCCATGGTTTATGGTTCAGCCTGAAAACGCGGATAAAGCCAGCAGTCCGGCATGGTTTGGTTCTCTTCATTACAGCGGCAACTGGCAACTGGTTTTCGATAAAACGTTTGAAGGGCCTGTCCAGATTCTTGGTGGCATTAACTTTTGGGATACTGCGTGGGAACTGAAAGCGGGGGCTGCCTTTGAAACCCCAAAACTTGCAGTTGGTTTTACCAATAATGGAGAAGAAGGTGCTTCGCAAAGTTTAGCCGCTTATGTAAGGAATGACATTTTGCCTGCGACACATCGTGAAGAACTCAGGCCTATTATTTACAACAGCTGGGAGGCAACCTACTATGATGTAAATGAGCAGCAGCAGCTTGAGCTCGCAAAAATTGCAGGTGAAATGGGAATAGAACTGTTTGCCATTGACGACGGGTGGTTTAAGGGACGCACAGACGGCAAGTCACAAAGCGGATTGGGAAACTGGGAAGTTGATAAAAATAAGTTTCCCAATGGGCTCGGACCGGTGATCAGGCAGGTGCATGAAACAGGGATGAAATTTGGAATATGGGTGGAGCCAGAAAATGTCAATCCCAACAGTGATATTGTTGTTGAAAACCCCGATTGGGTATTTCAGTTTCCGAACCGTGAGGGAAATAAGTTCAGGAAAATCTTAAACCTCGGTAATGAGAAAGTTTATCAGCATTTGCTGCAGACTTTCACCAAATTATTGAAAGAGAACGATATTGATTTTATTAAATGGGACCAGAACAATTATTTATCTGAACCGGGGTGGTCTGGCGGATCAGCAGAACTGCAGCGGGAGGCTCGCATAAGACATACTGCTAATGTATACAGGTTAGTAGATGAACTCAGAAAAAGGTTTCCAAAAGTGCTGTTTGAATCTTGTGCCAGTGGCGGAGGTCGTGTAGATCTTGGCATGATGTCCCGGATGGACCAAACCTGGCTGAGCGACAACACGGATCCGGTGGATCGTCTTTTTATCCAGTATGGCTTTCTAAGTGCATTGCCTGCGAATACTATGGTTTCATGGGTAACCGGGGCCGCCAGACATCAGGCACTTCCACTGGATTTCAGATTTGATGTGTCAATGAGTGGCGTTCTTGGCATCGGGTACGATATCCGCAAATGGTCCACGCAGGAAAGGTCATTTGCAAAACAAAAAATTGACTTGTATAAGAAATTGAGACCAATTGTACAGAAAGGCATTACATACCGGCTTGTTTCTCCATTTGAAAACAACCGGTGTGCAATAGAATACACTGCAGTTGATGGTAAATCGGCAGTATTATTTTGCTACAACATGGCCGAATACCTGCGGGGCAGTCAGTATACAGACAGAGCGTCCAGCACTTTAAAACTTAGAGGATTAGCTGCGGAAAAGCAGTATCTGATTAGAAAAGCTGCTGATGGGAAGGATAAAGGAATGGTATACAAGGGAGATTTTTTAATGAATATCGGAATAAAATGGCCTCTGAGCGGGACTTTTAAAAGCCAGATCATGCTAGTCGATCAGGTTGGTCAGTAGCATCAAAATTGAAGTAAATCTTATCGTTTATAAATATGAATTTCTAACCAAACCAAACCAAGTATGAAAAAAAATTTACACTTAACCGCAGTATTACTTTGTGTAATGCTTTCTGGCGCCATGGCCCAGGCACCATCAATTCTGGAGGTTCAGCAAAATGACTGGACAAAAATTATTCAGGCTCCAGTCGGGACTTTCAAGTGGATGCATTATCCAAGGGGTATATCCTATGACATTCTAAGCGGGGGGAAAATCATTAAAAAAGCCCTCATTAACTGGCAAACGAATGCTGATGTCGTTCAGTTCCCTATGCACCATGGCTGGGCAGCCTCTGTAAACGAAGGTATAAACTTCAATGCACCTTCAGCTACGAACCGGGGGGGAGCCGACAATGATCTTGATATGATGGTGTGTTTTCGCAGGAACACGGACGGGGTTATGGTTTCTATCCCATTTTATCTGGGGTACACTGGTGCCAATCCGAATCCGCCATTCATTTTTAATTATTTTACGTCTGCAGACAATGGTACTACATGGGATATTAAAACAGATTCCGGTACGGTAACCGGCTTTCCTGCTGGTCAGCAGGTTGCGGGTTTTCGCTTTCACCGCGGCGTTATCCAGGATGCCGACGGCACTTTATATGCGCCTGCTCATGCACAATGGCGAAAACCTGATGGAAGTTATGAGTCTATGCGTGTGATGCTGATGAAGTCGACAAACGGAGGGGACACCTGGAATTATTTAAGTACAATCCGGGAGAATGCCGGAGAAGCGACAATAGCACGCGGTAAAAATGGATCCATTCTGGCCGTCATGCGGGTCGAGAATACTTCAATGGTCTATAAAATAAGTTCTGCGGCCAGTAACGGCACATCCTGGAGTGCATCTGCTACTGTACCGGATATTCCGGCAAATAAGGGTGTTGATCCGTATTTGCAATGGATGCCTAATGGTATTTTAGCGCTAAGTTATGGAGATAATGTCACTGGTAACATGCGCAATTGTCACGTTGCTTATTCAATTGACGATGGGGCAAACTGGGTAGGACATTCGGTAACTTATCAGTCAACACCAGGGACTGGTTTTCAAAATAAAAGCTCCGGGTACACTTCTGCTTTCCCGTTAAGGAATAACAGGTTCATGCAGCTTTCTGATCGTGCGCTTTATACTTATTACGATTCTGGTGATCCGACTCCCGTTCCAAATCCATTTTCAATCTGGTCTTCAACGTTCGATGTCGTTACCAATTACAGAAATCGCATAGATCTGAAGAAAAGAGTTTCTCCGGGCCAGGTTGAGTTCATTACCGATATGACCTATACAAACGGTACACATCCGGAAGCTGGTGTACACGGTGCGTACGATGCCAGCACTGATTATTGGAGCGGTGCATTCAAACAAGCATCAAGCGGATATTATACGATAGACCTCAAACGAAATCAAACGATCAACGCAATTGCCGTAAGCCTGCTTCATGGAAGGGCACAGGGAGCCACCATTGAACATTCCCAGGATGGAATAAACTGGACATTATTAAAGTCCTATCCCGGGACGACGGTTCATTATACAGTTGATTATACATCCTTTTCTTCCATCGTGGCAAGATATGTCAGGGTAAATGTGACCAGCAGTATGGGATGGGTGGGTCTCAACGAAATCAGCCTGTTCAGTCCTGAAGATACTTTTGAAGATTATGCCCTTAATGTTAAACCATACAGCTACACGATGCTGAACACTGGCTTTTGGGTGAGTGAAGGGGTTACGCCACTTCCTACCGGATATCAAAGTCAGCGGGCGCTGTATATGTACGATGCAGATGCCACAAACAAGGAACTTAGCAGGACCGGCTATACAGCCTCGGATGCACAGGTTATGGAATTTAAGCTGAAGATTAAAGGTTTTGCTTCCAGCGGCTGTGTCCAGTTTTGCTTAAAATCAGGTACTACATCTGTATTCCGTATTGCTGTTTTTCCGGTAACCGGAACCAACAATGGAACGATAAAGTACAATAACGGAACCTGGAATGCTTTATTGAGCGGAACGAATGTGTTAATACCGAAAGATGCCTGGAGATCTGTTAAAGTGGTGGCAGATGCCCCTGGAAATGTCGCTGCTATTTATATTGATGGTACTTTTGCGGGCTATGCCACAAAACAAACTGCGGGCGCCACAACTATGGATGGTATTATGTTCGCAAGCGGAGGAAGTGGTGCAATCGGCGACGAAGCACTGTTTGACGATGTAGTTTTATATCCTTATGGTACTATTCCAGGATCAGCACAGGCTGCCAGTTCATCAATACCGGTAAAAAGCAATCTGGCCGATAAAAATCTGGATCAGCTCAATTCTTTTGGGATCAGGTTATCTCCAAACCCGGCGGGAAGCACCATGGGTTTAACCGTGTCTAATGCAGAACAGGGGAAACTGTATGTGCAGGTAGTTAATATTTCCGGAACCGTTGTTAAAAAAGTAGAATTTACGGTGACAGGAAGTACAGATAAGTACGAAATGCCAATAGCGGATCTTGCCCAGGGAATGTATATTGTGCAGGTAACTCAGGGAAAAAATACACTAAGGGCCAAACTCATAAAACAGTAGGCCATATTGTATAATAATACCAGAAATGTAAAAGAAAATAGTACACTGCGGGGCCTGATAAACCGAAATTTGAGACTTAACCTTGTTTTTATGAAATATTACTTTTTAGTGCTGATATTTTTATTTACCGGATGTGTTACAAAAAAAGCATCGGAAGATCCCGGAAAGATCGAAGTTCAAAAAATCTGGGATCAGGCACCGCATAGTGCATTTACTGATTTGATAAGATTTAACAATTCATTCTACTGTACTTTCAGAGAGGGGACCGGCCATGTGTCGGGGCCAGGCGGGACGGGACGGGTCATAAAATCTGCTGACGGTAAGACCTGGCAAAGCCTGACTTCATTTAGTATGGACGGTATGGATCTGAGAGACCCCAAGTTGTCTGTTACTCCTGATAACCGGATCATGGTATTGATTGATGTGGAGACTTATAAAGATGGTAAAGTGGATACACGCAAGCCATTTGTATCTTATTCAGATAAAAGAGGCGAAACATTTTCGGCACCTGTGGCTTCAGGTATCGATCCTAAGATCGCTGTAAAGTCAGATTGGGTATGGCGCGTGACCTGGAATAAAGGGATTGGCTATGCGATCAATTACCAGCCGGGAGCCATTTACCTGGTGAAAACCAATGATGGCAAATATTTTGAAAATGTGACTAAGATCGATCTTGACGGAAGTCCCAATGAATGTACCATAAGATTTGATAAAAATGACCGTATGTATGTGCTGATAAGAAGAGAAGAAGGCGACAAAAAAGGTATATTAGCTACAAGTGAGGCACCTTATGTCAGCTGGCAGTTTAATAAACTTGATCAGCGCCTGGGTGGGCCAAACTTTATTTTTTTAAACGATACTACGTTTTGTATCGGATCCCGTTATTATCCGGAAGATATGAAAGAAGAAAGAAATTTAAGTAAACACAAATCGGCAATATTTATGACCGACTTAAAGGGTAAAATTTTAAAAACAATTCCGATTGAACAAAGCGGCGGGGATACGAGTTACCCCGGAATGCTCATCTATAAGAAGCAGATCTGGTATTCCTATTATTCATCACATGAAGGTAAAACATCAATCTATCTGGCAAAGATCCCTTTAACTGTGTTTAATTAATAATTGTAATGATAAATATAGGAATAATTGGGATGAGTCCGGGAAATGCCCATCCGACTTCCTGGTCGGCCATCATCAACGGTACATTTAATGGAGAGGAAATAAGTGCACTGGGTTATCCGGCGGTCGCTGCATATCTTACCGCGAACAAGGCAACACTCGGTTTACCGGCAGCGAAAGTAACTCATATCTATTCTCAGGAAAGAGCAGTTTCAGAACACATCGCGAGGACTGCCGGAATTGAGCACGTTACGGATTCGCCGGAAGAGATGATCGGTCATGTCGATACTGTTATACTGGCAAGAGATGATGCTGAAAATCATAAAGAATGGGCTAAGCCATTTATCGATGCGGGAATCCCGTTGTTTATCGATAAGCCTTTGTGCAGCAACAGGGAAGATCTGGATTATTTTGCTTCAGAAATAGCAAAAGGCAAGTTTATCATGTCCTGCTCGTCGATGCGATATGCCAATGAATGCATGATCGCTAAAAATGAGCTGGGTTCCCTTGGTAAAATTGAATTAATTACCGCTGTCGGAAAGAAAGACTGGATCAAGTATGGTGTGCACATGCTGGAAGCCATATTTTCAATCATGGACGATCCCAAACCTTTGAGCGCAACTAACGTTGGCACGGAAAACGGGGCGATTGTAAAGATTGAATTTGAAGGCGGCCTGCAAGCCACCGTACATTTGTTTATGGACATCAGCGGTACATTTCAACTGAGCCTGTTCGGACAGCAAAACTGGAAGCTGGTCGACATCCGGAATTCCTATTCCATGTTCAGGGACAACATCATTGAATTTATCCGCTCGGTTCAGGAAGGAAAGCCAAGGCTGGAATTTTATAAAACAGAGCAGATCATTAAAACATTGATCGCGGGTGATGAGAGCGCCAGGCAGGGCGGTAAAAAAATTAGGATAGACTAAGATGAATGTTAAAGAATTATTTGATCTGAGTGGAAAGGTTGTACTGGTATCAGGCGGGGCAGGCAATTATGGGAAATGCATTGCCGAAGGCCTGGCTGAGGCTGGTGCTACGGTAATCATTGCCTCACGAAACAAAGAAAACCTGGATGCTGTAGCCAAAAATTTTCAGTCCGCCGGTCTCGATGTGCATGCCATGGTGGTTGATCAGGGGAACCATGATTCCGTACTCTCGCTGAAGCAGCAGATCATTGACCGGTTTGGCAAGCTTAATGGTTTTGTGAACAATTCGGTGGCCAGGACGATGAAAAGCTATGATGCGCCTATCGAGCATTTTGCACAGTCTATGGAAGTCAATGCGACAGGAATGATGGACATCCTCAGGGAGCTGGGAGATCTGATCTCCAAAAATGAAGATGGCGGGAGCATCATTAACATCAGTTCGATGATGGGGATGTTTGGGCCGGATTATTCCAATTACGAAGGTACAGAGATGCCTAAAAGCCTGCCGCCGGATTACTTTTTCCACAATGCGGGCCTGATCAATTTAACCCGGTTTATGGCCCAGCATTATGCAGGCAAAAACCTTCGGGTCAACTGTATCAGTCCGGGTGGTTTGTTTAACAATCAGCCGGAACGTTTCCTTGAAAATTACACAAAAAAAGTACCCTTAAAAAGAATGGCCAATAATGATGATATAAAGGGGCTTATTGTGCTGCTTGCTTCACAGGCCGGGGCATATATTAATGGGGAAAACATACTAATGGATGGCGGGCTGAATGCCTGAGCGCTAATTGAAATATACATGGAAAAGACAAATGAAATCTTAACGCTCAAGGGGAAGGACATCTGGGTTGTTGGCGGTGCTGGCTACCTTGGCCAGGCAACATCTGAGCTCTTATTGAAAGCGGGTGCAAAAGTTTTATGTGTGGACCTGGAAGACAGGGCAGATCAGTTTGTGACGGGAATATCAGATCCGGACATTACTGCCGCGACATTAGATGTGCGAAAAGGCGATGAAGTTAAAGCGTTTGTAGCTGAGCATATCAAAAAACGGGGGGTGCCCCAGGGTCTGGTGGTCCTTACTTTTGGATCAACGTCCAAACATTTTGAAGACCTTACTGAAGCCGATTTTGATGAGGTAAATCATACGGGGCTGACGGCGACGTTTTTACTTGCCCGTGAAGTTGGGATCCAAATGGAAACCAGGGGGAAAGGCAGTATTGTGCTGTTTTCGAGTATGTACGGATCGGTATCGCCAGATCCCAGTGTATACGAACTGCCTATGAACATCAACCCCATTGAATATGGTGTGGGTAAGGCTGGTATTGTCCAGATGACGAGATACCTGGCGGTTCACTGGGGAAAGAAAGGGATAAGGTGCAACTGTATATCTCCCGGACCTTTTCCAAGTCCGGCAGGACAGGCGAAAAGTCCGGACTTTACAGCGCGGCTGGCACACAAGGTGCCTATGGGAAGAGTCGGTAAGCAAGATGAGGTCGCCGGTGCGGTCGCCTTTTTCCTGTCGGATGCGGCATCGTATATAACCGGACAAAACCTCTTTGTGGACGGAGGCTGGACCAGCTGGTAAATTGAATTTCAACAGATGAGAGGAGCTTTTAAATACTGCATTTTGATTTGTATGCTTATGGTACAGGAAGTAAAGCCTAATGTTATTAAAGACTCTGTAGTGGTCATAAATGCTGGTATCAATGGCAATAATACAGCTGATTTACTAAGCAGGGTGGATAAAGACGTATTGAAAAGCTCACCGGACCTGGTCATACTTATGGTAGGTACGAATGATATGCTCAATGAACGTAACCGGCTGAATTTAACCGAATATAAAAATAGATATCAGCAGCTGATCAATACGATAAAGAATAAATCCGCACTTGTGCTGATGACGATACCTCCGGTATACTCGCCATATATTATAGCGAGACAACCGAAGACGATGTATAGCGTTAAGGGGCCGCAGTCCCTTGTTGATTCTGCGAACAAGATCATCAAACAGCTGGCTGTTAAAAATAAATGTCTGCTGATAGATCTGAATCAAATACTTACTGCATGCGGGGGCGCAGGCCCTGAAAAAGACAATCTTTTTCAAAATGAGGCCAACAGCGGAATAAATGACGGTGTTCATCCTACTGTTAACGGATATCGTGTAATTGGCACTGCAGTGTATCAGTTCGTTAATCTGTTGAAACCCCTGAATAAAACTATTGTTTGTTTTGGTGACAGCATCACCTATGGTTATAAGATGGATGGGCAGGGAACTGTAAATGGAAACAGCTATCCGGCAGTGCTGAAAAGATTGCTCGATACGCAATAATTATCCTCAAGATGAAAATGAGTCTCAAAACAATGATGTTGACGGTATTAACGGTCATGCTGTTTTATCGTGCCGGACTTTCCCAGGAAATTAAATGGGACAGCACCTACCGGCCCGAGATATATCCTTCCAGGGTAGATCTTTACAGATCTTTTAAACATTCACCTAAAGACATCGTTTTCTTAGGTAACAGCATTACTTTTTGGGGCGAATGGCCGGAACTTTTGGGAATGCCGCATATTAAAAACAGAGGTATACCGGGCGATACGAGTTTTGGGTTGCTTGACCGTCTTGATGAGGTAACGGGCGGCCATCCGGTAAGCATCTTTATTCTGATAGGCATAAACGACATCGCCCGGAATTTTCCGGATAGCATCATTATCCGGAACTATGAGCGTATGATCAGTCAGATCAAGTCTGCCTCGCCTCAAACGAAAATTTTCTTTCAAACCATGCTTCCAACAAATAGCTCCTTTGGGAAATTAAAGGACCATTATAAAAACGGACGGATCATAGAGATTAATGCCAAACTGAAAGACCTGGCAAAACGTAATGATATCACGGTCATAGATCTTTATTCAGCTTTTGCCGATCATACGGGCAATCTTCCAGCCAAATATACTTTTGATGGTGTACATCTGAATAAACAAGGCTACGACGTATGGGTTTCTGTACTTAGAAAAGGGAAATATCTTAGCGGGTAAATCCTAACCTGCTGATCTGATTAAAGATTCCAGCGCACGTTCCTGATACAATATATCGCCTGTTTCCAATGCGCGTCTGTAATCACTCGGTGTCATGTTCTTTAATTTTTTGAACTGCCTGTTGAAATTAGCAAGGTTGTTGAATCCGCTCTCGTAGGCTATTTCAACAATATTTTGTTTGTTCTCACAAAGTAACTTACAGGCGTAACCTATCCTTACCTTATTTAAGTATTCTATAAAAGTTATCCTGTATTGTTCTTTGAAGAAATTACAAAAAGTCGTCACTGCCATATTGGCGATAGAGGCAATCTCCGGCAGTGTAATCTCGTTGTTAAAATTCCTCATGATATATTCTGTCACCTTGCTAAAACGGTCAGAGCATCTTAAATGTGAATTCCTTACAAATCCCGGACTGGCGAGCAACTCATATTCAGAATTTGAGGCAATGATGTCAAAAATAGAAATAAGAGAGGCCAGCCGCTGAATGCCGTTCATGTTTAGCATATCTTTCATTATCCCAGAGACCTTGTCTTTTGCCTCACCTTTTATTACAGCGCCATGATGTGACAATTCAAGAAAATTTTTAATGCTTTCCATCTCAGGTATCTGAAAAAAACCTTCTCCTAAAAAATCATCGACAAAATGGATGACAATGGCATCTGCCGGTGAATCCGCCTGCCCGTTGATATATTTGTCGTCATTGACCCAAACATGCGGCAGGGTTGGGCCCATAATCACCAGGTCACCCTCATCAAAATATCCTATATGATCTCCGACCATTCTGCGGCCTGAGCTTTTAGTGACCAGCACGAGTTCGTATTCAGGGTGATAGTGCCATGGACATGGAAAATGCTTACAGTTTTCCCGGAAGACTACAAAAGACTTATCAAAGTCCTTGGCAAAGCGCATTTCTACAGGTTTCATTGATATTCTGATTTGGTGGTTAGTATTTGTTTATCTTAAATATACGGATAAAATCATTTAATTATCAGATATGCATAATAGTATTAGAAAAACAAATAAAAGTATCTTAATGCGGATGCTTTGAATTCTACTTTTGGATATTAATGGTGCTGATTGCAGAGAAACCGATATAAATGCGAGAATACAGGCCTGGTCTGTGAAATAACCATCTATACTATATTACATGAAAATAAAAGCCGCCGTGCTCTATGAAGCAGGCCATGACCGTCCGTACGGGGAAACCAATCCAATCGTTATAGAAGAGCTGCACCTGTCAAAGCCCGAATACGGAGAGGTGCTGGTTAAGATCCATGCCGCTGGACTTTGTCATTCCGATCTTTCCGTAATTGATGGCAGCAGACCAAGGGTCATGCCGATGCTCCTTGGCCATGAAGCTGCCGGAGAGGTAGTAGAATGCGGGCCGGGAACGGAAGATTTGAAACAAGGCGATCACGTCGTTTTTTCGTTCGTCCCTACCTGCGGGCACTGTATGCCCTGTATGACAGGACGACCCGCATTGTGTGAGCCGGGGGCTGCTGCAAATGTCAAGGGTACCCTGCTGGGGGGCGGACTAAGATTAAAAAACCGGGACCTGAAATTTGTGAACCACCATCTTGGTGTCTCGGCTTTTGCAGAATACGCAGTAGTATCACGAAGATCTCTGGTGAAAATAACCGAAAAAGTGCCTTATGAAATAGCTGCGCTGTTCGGCTGTGCGGTAATAACAGGCGTAGGAGCGGTGGTAAATACCGGAACCTTAAAAATTGGTCAGACGGCATTGGTTGTAGGACTGGGCGGGGTTGGATTCTCTGCATTACTGGGTGCACTCGCTTCAGGGGCGGGTACAGTGATCGCTGCGGATATCAACCCCCAGAAGAGGGAGCTGGCTTTGCAAATGGGCGCACATTACGCAGTCGATCCGGGACAGCCCGACGCAAAAGAATTTGTAAAAGATCTTACAAATGGGGGAGTTGACCTTGCAGTCGAATTTGCCGGTGCTATATCTGCACTTGAATTTGCTTATGCCTGCACCAAAAGGGGAGGAACAACGGTTACTGCCGGTTTGCCTCATCCTGATAAAAAATTAGAGATCTCACCTGCAGTAATGGTCGGCGAAGAACGTACGTTAAAAGGCTCATACCTGGGTAGTTGTATTCCGTCACGCGATATCCCGGCTTATATTTCACTTTTTCTGTCAAACCGTCTGCCTGTGGATAAATTGTTGTCCCACAAACTGAAACTGGAAGACATTAATGAAGGGTTCGAACGCCTGGCGAAAGGCGAGGCCATAAGACAAATTATTACTTTTTAAATATGTTAAGAAATTTATCCTATATAAACGGAAAATGGACCGGAGCCGCTTCTGGTGCAACATTTCCAGTTACAGATCCGGCAACGGGAGATACGATATGTATGGTCGCCGATCTCTCAGTAAGGGAAGTAAGCGCGGCTATCGATGCTGCTGAGGCGGCTTTCACTCCATGGAGCGCGCTAACAGCTAAGGAAAGGGCACTCATGTTAAAAAAATGGTATGCGCTCATCATGTCTAATAAAGAGGAACTGGCAGCCATCATGACGCGGGAATGCGGTAAGCCGCTTCGGGAAAGCAGGGGAGAAGTTGATTATGGAGCAGCCTATGTAGAATGGTTTGCCGAAGAAGCCCGCCGTGTTTATGGTGACGTCATACCGGCACACACATCAGACCGTCGCCTGCTTACCCTTAAACAACCGGTAGGTGTAGTGGCAGCCATTACGCCCTGGAATTTTCCGCTTGCAATGATCACCCGCAAAGTTGCACCTGCTATTGCCGCCGGCTGCACAATTGTTTTAAAACCGGCAAAGGAAACACCTTTAACCGCACTTGCCCTCGCAGCGCTCGCAGAGCAGTCTGGCATACCTCCGGGCGTGCTGAACATAGTAACTTCGTTTAACAGCACGGTGATAGGCCAGGAGTTTTGCACAAACGAAAAAGTACGCAAACTTTCATTTACGGGCTCTACAGGTATCGGTAAAATTCTGATGGAGCAATGTGCTTCAAATATAAAGAAGCTTTCCCTGGAGCTTGGGGGAAATGCACCTTTTATCGTATTCGATGATGCAGATCTGGATCTTTCTATAAAAGGAGCTCTTGTCTCCAAATACCGCAATTCAGGACAGACCTGTGTCTGTACTAACCGTTTCCTGATCCAGGAAGGTATATACGATCAGTTTGTTCAGAAACTTACGGAGGCAACAAGGAAGCTTAAGGTAGGTAATGGCACAGATCCGGATACGACCATTGGGCCGCTGATCAATAAAAAAGGATTTAACAAGGTAGTTGAACTGGTGACAGATGCCGTTCAGAAAGGAGCCAGCATTTTAACCGGGGGCAAAGCGTTGTCGGGGCTGTTCTTCGAGCCAACTGTCATTTCAGGTGCTTCGTCAAAAATGATGTGCGCTGAAGAGGAAATATTTGGTCCTGTTTCAGTAGTCTATAAATTTAAAACTGAAGAAGAGGCCATACAAATGGCTAATGATACCGTCTTTGGCCTTGCATCTTACTTCTATAGCAATGACATCAGCAGGTGCTGGAGGGTCGCAGAAAAGCTTGAATATGGTATGGTTGGCATCAACGAAGGCCTGATCTCAACTGAAGTAGCCCCATTTGGGGGAATTAAGCAGTCAGGACTTGGCCGGGAAGGTTCCAAATATGGAATTGAGGAGTATACAGAACTAAAATACCTGTGTTTTGGCTCCATCACAGATAAAAAAGAAATATCATATCCTGATGAAAAATAGTATCATAATTATAACTAAAAGTAACAGAAATCCCAGACCGTGCAGACTACTTTTGATATAATTATTAAGGTTTATCATTAACGTATCGAAATACCTATGAACAAGATAAAAGTCGCTCACCCGCACCGCGATCCAGCTTTTGCAACCGGAGCTTATTCTGATGGTGTCATCATAAACGGATTTCTTTTTGTAAGCGGTCAGGCAGCCGTTGACTTCAAAACCTCTAAGTTTATTTTGGCTACAATAGAAGAAGAAACACGCCGTACGCTTGACAATATAAAGGCCATTATTGAAAATGCCGGAGCCACCATGGATGACGTTGTCAAATGTACTGCACACCTTGCAGATATTAACGAATTTGACCGTTACAATGAAGTGTACGCTCAGTATTTCAAAGGCATAAAACCGGCCCGTACAACTGTTCAGTCTGTTTTGGCAGAGGGCATCAAGGTGGAAATAGACTGTATTGTTGCACTGCCTTCATAACTCAACATGCCCTACAAGTTGAAAACAGCAGAAATTAATATTGGCGTGGTAGGTCTTGGTCTTATGGGAAGCAGTATTGCAGTTTCCCTCCTGATCGCCGGACATAAGGTTAAAGGCATAGCTCCTATACCCGAAGATAAAATGATAGCCCCTGAACGCATTAAAGATCAGCTGCTTCATTGTCAGAAGGCCGGGCTGCTGGACCATCCGGCTGAGACCTACCTTTCCAGGCTTACGATCACAGAAGACTATGGTCAGCTGAACGATTGCGGCGTTGTGGTAGAATGTGTCATTGAGAAAGATGACATCAAAGAACAGGTATATCAAAAAATAGTGTCTAATGTCGGCAGCGAGGTAATTATTGCCAGCAATACTTCTGCGATCCCGATAAGTTCCCTTCAGCAATATATTGGTAATCCTGAACGGTTCCTAGGCATACATTGGGCAGAACCTGCCTATGCGACACGCTTTCTGGAGATCACCTGCGGCAAACATACTTCTCCTAAAAAAGCACGCTGGGTATTTGACCTGGCGCATTTGTGGGGTAAAGAACCAACGCTGTTAAAAAAAGACATCAGGGGATTTATTACCAACAGACTGATGTATTCTGTGTACAGGGAAGGCCTTTCCATGGTAGAAAAGGGAGAAGCATCGCTTGAAGATATTGACAAATCATTCCGGTATGATGAAGGTTCCTGGATTACCCTGATGGGTATTTTCAGGAGAATGGACATGATGGGTTTAAAAAACTATATGGAGACCTTCAAAACTGTATTTCCAAAACTGTCGAATTCAGAAAATATTCCTGCTATTATGCAGAAAATGCTCGAGATAAATGCCAAAGGAATCCAGAATTCAAAAGGATTATATCCATATAAAGATGGAGAAGCAAAGGCATGGGAAGAGGCATTTTCTCTTTTCAACAAAGATATTTACCTGTTGGCTGATGAATATTCTCAGAATAACGCAGAAATATTAAAATAAAACCATTTAAAATGTCCAGCAATACCTATGCACAATCCGCCATTTTACTTGAAAGAGCAAAGAAAGTTCTTGCAGGTGGCGTATCCTCTGAATTTAGGAAATATAATCATCCTCATGCTATTTTTTACACTCATGGTAAAGGAAGCCGGATCTATGATGTTGACGAGAATGAATACCTCGATTTCACCCTTAGTCAGGGACCGCTTATTTTAGGGCACTCTCATCCGAAGGTACTGAATGCGGTAAGCGAATATTCCGAAAAAGGTCAAATATTTGCCGGTCAGCACATTAAGGAGATCATGCTCGCTGAACTGCTGAATGAGATCATCCCCTCTGCAGAACTGATGAGATTTTGCCTGGATGGTTCTGAAGCAGTACAGACTGCTTTCAGGGTTGCAAGAGCTAAAACCGGCAGACAGAAGTTTCTTCGTTTTGAAGGTCATTATCATGGCTGGATGGACAATGTGTGCTGGGGCCTATCTGCACCTTCAGAGGATGCATTGGGCAGTCACGAAAACCCCGAGGTATATCCATGGTCGCAGGGGCTGCCGGATTCCTCAAAAGATGAGTTTATTATTTTGCCCTGGAATGATCTGGACCTGTTTGAAAAAACGGTAGCAGAAAGACATAAGGAAATTGCGGCTGTGATCACAGAGCCGGTGATGTGTAATAGCGGATGTATTTTGCCAGAAAAAGGTTACCTGAAAGGACTAAGGAAAATCTGTTCCCAATATGGTATTGCGCTCATTTTTGATGAGGTCATCACGGGCTTCAGGTTATCTTTAGGAGGAGCACAGGAATATTTTGGAATTACGCCGGACCTGTCAGTTTTTGCGAAAGCTATGGGAAGCGGGTATCCCATTAGCGCTATCGCAGGCAAAAGAGAATGGATGTCACTCATTGAGGATGCAAAAGTGATCCATGCCGGAACTATGAATTCCAGCAATCCAACTGTTGCGGCAGCTCTGGCAACGATAGAAGTTTTAAGGTCGGAAAAGCCCTACAACAGGATGTTTGAATATGGGAACAAGCTGATGGACGGATTAAAAAACGCGGCTAAAAAAACGGGACATGACCTGCTGGTACAAGGGCCGGGCCCGATGTTTACCATTGCATTCACAAAACTTGGCAAAGTGTCCAATTACCGGGAAACTCTGGGTTTTGATAAAGCAAAACTCAGTCAGTTTATCGCCAAAATGCACGACAACAACATCAGAATTATTGGCAGGGGATTGTGGTATATCAGTGCCGCGCACAACGAGGAAGACATACAGACGGCAATTAAAACGGCAGAAAAGGTATTGGCTGAAATGAGCGGAGGGAATTAAGTTTTTTTGAATTTATACGCATATACATGAAAAAAACAGGAGAGAAGAGACCAATATTAATCACGGGCAATGACCGGCTTAGCTTTAGCATTGCAGTATGCCTTCTGCAATCCGGAGACACCGTAACTTTACATACCTCAGATGTTGAACTGGCGAGAAAGCGTATAGTGTGTCACATCGAAGACGCTGCAAAAATTGGTTTGGGCGAATTTGACCGGAACAATATTGAAATTACAGACCATTTATGTGACGATGCTTATTCCATGGCTATTGCCATTACGAATGAAGATCTGAATGAAAAAAGGACGATCATTGCCGATCTCGAGCAAAGACTGGACAAAGGGGCAATAATTGCAATAAATACCGAGAGTATTTCTATGGCCGATTTGCAGGAAGGAGCAAATGCACCAGAGCGGATTATTGGCGTTAACTGGACCGAACCTGCGCATACTACTTACTTTTTGGAAATACTTACCAGTAATATAAATAAAAAAGAGCTGGTAGAGGCTTTAAATCAGAAAGCAATCAACAACTGGAATAAGGATCCTTACACAGTTCACAATGCAATCAGCATCCGTTCAAGATTATTCAGCGCCATGGTCAGAGAAGCTTTTTACCTGGTCGAAAATGGATACGCAACGGTACAGGATATCGACAGGGCCTGCAGGAATGACGCAGGGTATTATCTTCCTTTTGCGGGAAACTTCAGGTATATGGATCTCATGGGTACGTATAGTTATGCCGAAGTCATGAAAAAGCTGAATGCAGACTTGTCAAAAGACAATCATATACCTGATTTTTTCTCTGATATCATATCGAACGGGGACGTGGGAATGAAAAGTAATAAAGGGTTTTACAACTATGAAAACGGCGATGTCGAGCATTGGAACAAATTGTTTGCTAAATTTAGCTACAAGATCCATGAGATCATTACCAAATACCCGTTTAACGATAAAGCATGAAATCTTCGTTTATAATAGACGCCCATCTTGACCTTTCCATGAATGCAATGGAATGGAACAGGGACCTGAGCAGGCCACTGGAAGAAATACGCCAGCGCGAAATGCACATGAAAGATAAGCCGGACCGGGGAAAGGGAACAGTGTGTTTGCCGGAATTAAGAAAAGGCAGGATCGGCTTGGTCGTCGCTACACAGCTCTCTCGTTTTACTCCTCCGGGAAGCGCACTTCCCGGATGGAACTCGCCGCAACAGGCATGGGCAATGACCCAGGCACAGCTGACATGGTATCGTGAAATGGAAGCTTTGGGTGAAATGGTCCAGATCACGAACCTCAGCGAACTGGACAGACACCTTGATCTTTGGGATGACCTTTCCATCGCGGACGACGGTAAGCCAATTGGCTATATATTAAGCCTGGAAGGTGCTGACTCGCTGGTTGATATTTCTTATTTGCATAAAGCATACGCGTATGGGTTAAGAGCGGTTGGCTTATCGCATTTTGGTCCGGGCCGTTATGCTCCGGGGACGAAGATGGAGGGGCCGCTTACGGAAATGGGTATTGACCTGCTCAAGGAGATGGATAAGCTCAAATTAATACTTGACGTGACGCATCTTACCGACCAGGGCTTTGATCAGGTAATGGACATTTACCAGGGACCGGTTTGGGCAAGTCATCACAACGTGCGTCAATTGGTTCCAAACCAGCGTCAGCTTACAGACGGCCAGATCGGGAAACTGATCAGCAGAGGCGCCGTAATAGGTGGGATGCTGGATTGCTGGGCGATGGACATCAGGTTTATAGACACCATTTCTGATCCCTGGCAGCTGGACATCAAGCTTGAAAAACTTGTCGATCACTGGGACCATATTTGTCAGATTGCCGGAAATAGTGAGCATATAGCTATAGGGAGTGATCTCGATGGTATTTTTGGAACAGAACAATCCCCATGGGACCTGAATTCAATCGCTGATCTTCAGAAATATCAGGACATATTGTCCGGGCGTGGTTATAAACAGGAAGATATTGATAATATTTTTTATAAGAACTGGTTAAGATTTTTGAGGAAAGCATGGAGTTAGCCGACAATACATTTAATGCAGGTGCCGCAAAAGTGGATATTACACCTCCTTTGGGAACAATTATCAATGGAGATTTTCGTGCACATTATGCGCGTTATATTCATGATCCGCTTTTTGCAAAAGCTATTGTTTTGAAGAAAGAAGGCATGATGGCAGCCATTGTTGTTGTCGATATCTGCGTGATGCCCAAAAATTATGTGGATCAGATCAGAAATGAAGTGAGCGGGAAAACAGGTATCGCCTTTGCAGATATTCTGATCTCATGTACCCATACGCATGCCGCCGGTTCAGTTGCTGAAGCCTATCTGAGTTCAGTTGATGCTGCTTATTCAAAAAAATTACCAGGTCTGATCGTTGAAGCGGTAAAGCAGGCAAAGGAAAAACTCAGACCGGCGAAAATTGCTTTTGGCGGTACAGATGTTCCGGAACACGTCCTTAGCCGGCGGTATCTTATGAATGAAGGCTATACACCTCACAGCCCCGTTACCGGGATTCGGGAGGAAGTAAAAACAAATCCTTTCGGCGCCGAATCCTACATCAGACAGGCAGCGACAATAACCGACCCAGGTGTCGCGTATCTGGCTATAAAAGGCACCGACGATTCATGGATCAGCCTGCTTGCGAATTATTCACTGCACTATGTTGGGGATTGGGAAAACGGAACCATATCTGCAGATTATTTTGGCGAATTTGCGGCAAGTATTCAAAGAAAACTTGACGCGGATAATGATTTCGTGGGAATAATGAGCAACGGAACAAGCGGGGATATCAATATCTGGGATTTTTTAAACCCCGGCCGTTATCCTTCCGGACACTTTGAAAAAAGTAAACTGATAGGCGAAGATATTGCTGAGCACGTTTTTCAATCTCTTAGCCAGATCAGCTGGGAAGAGAATCCAGATCTTGATACATGCTATAAAGAATTAAATATAGCAACCAGGAAACCCTCTGCTGAAGAACTTGAGCAGTCTAAAAAAATCGTTGCAGAGAGTAATTATGAAACCCTGCATCCAGATGAAGAGGGATTAAGGAAGATATATGCCCGTGAACAGGTCTTGTTAAATGAATATCCTGACACCATACAGTTTCCGCTTCATGTTATAAAAATAGGGACCGGTCTGATTGGCGGTCTGGCCGCAGAGATTTTCGCGGAAACCGGGCTCTGGCTAAAAAATCAAAGCCCTGCAGAACGCTATTTTTCCATTTCCCTGGCAAATGGAAATTGCGGATATGTACCGCCGTCCGGAGCATTTGAACTGGGTGGTTATGAAACCTGGCGCAGCCGCACCAGTTACCTCGAAATCAATGCAGAAACGTCTATTCGTAACAAGATGATTGGGCTAATGAAAAAATTTTACTGATCTTCAGGTCATGAAACTATTACTGGAGGCAATAATACCGAAAGAAAGAATTAAATCGCGCCTCATTGATCTTGTGGCATCTGCTTCAGATGCAGGGTTTTACTATTTACGGCCAAAGGCAGTTGTACAACCGGTTTCTGAACCAGAGATCAAGGCGCTGTTCAGCTTTTCTCACGAGCATAAAATTCCTTTAACATTCAGAACAGGCGGTACCAGCCTTTCGGGACAAGCCATTACCGATGGTATTTTAGTAGACCTGAGTCAGTATTGGAATAAAATAAATATCGAAGAAAATGGCGAACTGGTTAGGGTACAGCCCGGAATAACCGGGAGCATGGTCAACGGCCATTTAAGAAAATATAAAAGAAAGATCGGGCCAGACCCATCAAGTATTGATGCAGCGATGATGGGGGGTATCCTCTCTAATAATTCCAGCGGGATGTGTTGTGGCGTGAAGCTGAATTCCTATCATACTACCAAACATATCCGCTTTATATTGCCTGATGGTAATACTTTTAGCACTGAAAATAATGCTGACTATGACCGGTTTGAACAAGAGTGTTCTAAAGTCTTCAGAACCATTATAGAAATACAGGAGCAACTTAACCAAAATGCTGCACTCTACGACCTGATCCGCAGAAAGTACCGGACCAAGAACACAGTAGGCTATTCATTGAATGCTTTCATTGATCATCAGCATCCTTTGGATGTACTTTCACATCTTTTGATCGGCGCAGAAGGAACCCTTGGTTTCATTGCCGAAGCAGTGATGCAGACAGTTCCGGATTATCCCTATAAAACTACCGCATTTTTGTATTTTCCGGACATTTATGCCGCCTGTCAGGCCATTATTCCTTTAACGGTTTCCGGAGCTGAGGCGGTGGAACTGATGGACAGGGCTTCGTTAAGGTCAATTGACAGTTTGAAAGGCGTTCCGGAAAGATTAAAGACGCTGCCGGAGACTGCGGCTGCATTACTGGTTGAGTTTCAGGCAAACAGTCCGGAGGAATTGCATGTCAAAACCAATATGTTTCTGAGTGAGGCCGGAGCCTTATCGATGCTGGAGCCGCCTTTGTTTACCGAGGATGTGAAACAGCAGGCTTTTTATTGGAAGCTGCGCAAGGGGATGTTCCCAGCGGTTGGCGCAGTGCGTGCCAGTGGTACCACAGTGATACTTGAAGACATCGCATTTCCTGTAGCAAAACTTGGAGATGCCATTCTCGATCTTCAGCAGTTGTTTAAGAAATTTGAATACCATGAAGCGATCATTTTTGGCCATGCCAAGGACGGGAATATCCACTTTGTCGTCACCCAGGCTTTTCATACTGCCGCAGAAATTGAGCGTTATGACCTGTTTATGCAGGATGTAGTAAAACTTGTAGTGGAAACTTATGACGGTACTTTGAAGGCTGAGCACGGAACCGGCAGGAATATGGCTCCCTTTATAGAAACCGAGTGGGGAACTGAAGCTTATCAGATCATGAAAAGGCTGAAACAAGCCATTGATCCGGAAAATCTGCTCAATCCCGGAGTGATCATCAATGAAAATAAAAAAGCGCACATTGCCAACTTAAAACCTTTGCCGTCAGTAGAACAGGAAGTGGATAAGTGCATTGAATGCGGTTACTGTGAACATAAATGCCCAAGCAGAAACATTACCCTTACGCCAAGACAGCGGATTGTGGTAAGGAGAGAGCTGGCCGGTTTAAAAGCATCAGGTAACAAACAGGAGTTTGAGCTGCTGGTCAAAGAATACCAGTATGATGGACTCGATACCTGCGCGGTGGATGGCCTGTGTGCCACAGCTTGTCCGGTTGACATCAATACAGGTGATCTGGTCAAGCGTTTGCGAATGGAAAGCCACAGCAATACAGCAAATGGTCTGGCCCTGGGTGTTGCAAAAAACTTTGGTGCCACCGCCTTTGCAGTCGGACTTGCAGTAAAAACCGGCGATGGCATAAACAGTGTTTTCGGTGAATCTACGATGAGGAACATAACAGGAGGCCTTAAAAAGATCATCCCGGCTGTTCCTTTATGGAGTAATCAGCTGCAATCAACAAAAGGCAAACTTAAAGGACACGATAATGGATCTGTTGTTTATTTCCCTACCTGTATCAACAGGATGATGGGCGGGGCAAAAGAAAACAAGAAAAGTGTTCCGCAAACGTTTATGAGTGTCTCGGATAAAGCGGGGATTAAAGTGCTGATCCCTGGCGACATTGGCGGCATGTGCTGCGGACAGTTGTTCTCTTCCAAAGGATACAGCGATGCCTATGCGTATACTTCCAACGAAACTGTTAAGAAGCTTTGGAAGTGGACATCAGGTGGAAAATTCCCGGTGGTGCTGGACGTAAGCTCCTGTACACATACTTTGCAGCACAGCCGTACGGTACTTACTGATGAAAATAAGAATTATTTTGACCAGCTGAATATCATTGACAGTATAGACTATCTGTTTGATCAGGTTGTGCCGAAGCTGAAAGATGTGCGCAAAAAGGACCGCATCGTTTTACATCCGGTGTGTACATTAAAAAAAATGGGGCTGGAAGATAAGTTATTCCGGCTGGCGAGTCACTTTGCAGACCAGGTAGACGTGCCTTTGATGGCAGGCTGCTGCGGGATGGCCGGTGACAGAGGGTTTCTATTTCCGGAGCTTACGGCATCGGCTACGGCTCCGGAAGCCGGAGAGGTGAAGAACAAAGCCTATTCAGGCTATTATTCTACCGCTAAAACCTGCGAAATGGCCATGTCTGATGCCGTTGGGAAAAACTATGAGTCTATCCTTTACCTGGTTGATGAGTTGATTTGAAAATTTTACTTTATTATATACTACCATTATGAAGCTGTTTCGATTTGGAGAAAAAGGGGCTGAGAAACCCGGAATTTTTTTTGAAAATAAAATGCTGGATGTTTCATCATTCGGAGAAGATTATAACGAGCAATTTTTTGAATCAGGCGGGTTAAAAAAGCTTGCCGGTTTTATCGAAAAAAATCAGGATAAACTTCCTGTTGTTCCTTCCGGTTCACGCTTTGGGTCCGCGGTAGGCAGACCATCTAAAATAATCTGCATAGGCCTCAACTACAAAGATCACGCGCTGGAATCAGGTGCCAAAATTCCGGATGAGCCAATAGTCTTTTTTAAATCCACTACGGCAATTTGTGGACCTGATGATGATCTGGTACTGCCAAAAGACAGTTTAAAAACCGATTGGGAAGTGGAACTGGCCGTCGTTATCGCAAAGGAGGCATCTTATGTAGAAGAAAAGGAAGCGATGAATTATGTTGCCGGCTATGTTTTGCACAACGATTACAGTGAGCGCTCTTTCCAGCTTGAAAGGGGCGGGCAATGGGTAAAAGGTAAAAGCTGTGATACCTTTGCACCGCTTGGCCCATACCTGGTTACGCCTGATGAAATTGCTGATGTTCAGGGCCTGAAATTATGGCTAAAGGTAAACGGGGAAACGGTGCAGCAGGGCTCAACGAGTCAGATGATATTCAGCGTTTCTTTTTTAATTCATTATTTAAGCCAGTTCATGACTTTACTTCCTGGTGATATTATATCGACAGGTACTCCCGCAGGAGTAGGGCTCGGGTTTTCTCCACCTAAGTATCTGAAAGCAGGAGATCTGGTAGAACTGGGTATTGATAATTTAGGCGTATCAAAACAAAAGGTCGTGGCTTATACACCGAAAATCAACAGGTAAATAATTCAAAAATGAACTTAGACACGACTGACAGGCAATGGTATACCATCAATAATCCGGACAAACTGGATTCGCCTGCCCTGATCATCTACCCCGACAGGGTTAAAAAAAATATAGAGACCATCGTAAAAATGATAGATGATCCGGCCAGGCTCAGACCACATGTTAAAACTCATAAGACGAAAGAAGTTACCTTGCTGATGATCGCGGCGGGGATCAATAAATTCAAATGTGCGACGATAGCAGAGGCAGAAATGCTCGGTATGTGCAATGCGCAGGATGTCTTACTTGCCTATCAGCCAAACGGACCCAAAATTACGAGATTCATATCAGTGATCAAAGCATACCCGGGAACAAAATTCTCCTGTTTAGCTGACAACCTGAAAAGCGCGGAAGAAATATCAGGCCAGGCCATTATTAACGAATTGCGTATACCAGTGTATATTGACCTGAATGTCGGGATGAATAGAACAGGCATTAAGCCGGGTAGTGCAGCTATGCAGTTGTATGAAGACGCATCCCATTTAAAAGGACTTGAAACACTCGGTTTTCATGCTTACGACGGACATATCCACGAGCGGGATATTGAAATAAGGAAAAAATTAAGTGAACAATTGTTTGCCCCAATTGAGAAACTAAAGGAAGAACTGGAAAACAAAGGATACAGTGCGCCCAAACTGGTGATAGGAGGCTCGCCCACGTTTCCTATATATGCTGAAAATCCAGACGTAGAGTGCAGTCCCGGAACTTTTGTCTTCTGGGACAAAGGTTATCAGGATTTGCTCCCGGAACAGAACTTTTTGCCGGCTGCACTGATTTTAAGCCGTGTGATTTCAATGCCGGATGAAACTAAAATATGCCTGGATCTTGGTCATAAATCGGTTGCAGCTGAAAATGACCTGCAAAAAAGGCTATATTTTCTAAATGCACCCGATCTTAAGCTCATCAGCCAGAGTGAAGAACATCTGGTGCTGGAAGCAGGTGAACATCATCAATGGAAAATCGGAGACATCCTTTATGCTTTGCCCTTTCATGTCTGCCCAACCTGCGCTTTGTACGAATACGCCACATTGATAGAAGAAGGAGAGTTGTCCGGAACCTGGAAAATTATTGCCCGTGACAGAAAGATAACGATTTAGCTATTTATTGATTTTTATTTGTGATTTATCAGATTTTAGTAGTTGTTTTGACAATGTGATTTTAATTGATCGCATAAATTTTCAAAAAGATCGAATCAACACAGCTACATGAGAGACATTACGGGTAAGCAGATCACTTTAAGGACGGCAGATGCAGTAGGGATAATTTATTGTTCCCCCGGAACACTGGATCTTATCTCCAGAGATGAGCTGCCCAAAGGCAATCTTTTTGGCGTGGCCAAAGCCGCTGGCTTTATTGGCGCAAAGCTGACCCCGCAGCTGCTTCCGCATTGCCATCCTGTTACTATCGATGGTATGGACATCACTTTTGAATATTTACGTAAAGAAATTCATGAGGAGCTATTTGAAGAAGCTGTTTTTAGCCGGACAGGGATTGTCATCAGAGGCACCGCGAAGTCGATAGGCCGAACCGGCATAGAGATGGAAATGCTCACTGGCGTGTCTGTGGCGGCACTGGAAATTTATGATATGCTTAAACCAGTAGATAAAGAACTGGAAATAGGAAATATTAAACTGCTTAAAAAAACAGGCGGTAAATCTGACCGGCAAAAATATTTTGCCTCGGCGCCTTTATGTGCCGTTTTAGTTTGTTCAGACTCCACTGCTGAAGGCAAACGTGAGGATAAAAGCGGCAAGCTCATTATAGAGATGCTGGAGGGCGTAAATGCCCGGGTCAAACATTATACTATCGTGCCGGATCAAAAAGACCAGATCCAGGAAAAGATTAAAGAGTGGGTAGCTGAAGATATTCATTTTATATTTACCACAGGTGGTACCGGACTAGGTCCGCGTGACAATACCGTAACAGCAGTAACTGAAATCCTGGAACGTGATGCCGACGGCATTACTGAGGCCATGCGCACATTCGGACAAATGCGTACACCTTTAGCCATGATGAGCCGGGGAGTAGCAGGTTCAATAGCACAAACGCTTATTGTGACCTTGCCCGGCAGTTCAGATGGCGCAAGGGAATCTCTTGAAGCCATATTGCCCGCCGTATTTCATGCCCGTAAAATGATGAAAGGCGGAGGGCACTAACCATGACTGGTTTTGAGGATGCGCTCCGGATAATTGCGCAGCACTCCCGGATTTTGGGTACTGAAGCTGTGTCCGTTGATGAGGCAGACGGCAGGGTACTTGCAGAAGACATTTTTGCCGACAGGGACTATCCGCCTTTCAACCGATCTGCGATGGATGGCTACGCCATTATTTATGAGGATTGGGTAAGCGGCATTAGAGAATATGTGGTTTCAGAAACCATTTTAGCAGGTCAGCCGGCTTCAAAAAAACTCGTAAAAGGATCTTGTTATAAAATTATGACCGGTGCAGCAGTACCCGGACCGGCAAATGTGGTGATCAGGGTGGAGGATTCGGTCGCTGCGGATAACAAGGTTAAACTGACCGCGCCGTTAATGAAGCCATATCTGAATATTGCCCGCCAGGGAGAGGACCTGCTTTCAGGAAGTATCGTAGCTCATAAACATGCAAGACTTACTCCTCAGATGATCAGTATCCTAGCCGTGGTCGGACATGAACGGGTACTGGCCCAAAAACTTCCATCCGTGGCTGTAGTTACTACCGGAGACGAAGTGGTGCCTCTGGGACAAAGCATATTGCCTTATCAAATTCGAAACAGCAATGCCTATCTGATCCGGTCCATGTTAAAAAATAACGGTATTGTTCCCGCATTTGTCAGACATGTCCGGGACGATAAAGAAATGATAAAAGGAGCTTTAAATGAGGCCATGCGCAATGATGTTGTCATCGTCAATGGCGGTGTTTCTGCGGGGGATGCAGATTATGTGCCTCAAATACTGGAAGGTCTCCATGTTCAAAAATTATTTCATAAAGTAGCCATCAGGCCCGGAAAACCAATATGGGTGGGAGCAAAACCTGACGGAGGCCTGGTATTTGCACTCCCGGGCAATCCTTTTTCCTGTTTGATTACCTTTAATCTGTTTGTGAAGCTATTCCTGAATCTGGCTCAGGGTCTGGGGGCGCCGCAATATCTTAAATTGCCATTTAAAGGAACAAGATCGAAAAAAGTAAATCTTGATGAATTTTTTCCGGTACGGATCGATGCTGACTCCATGACGGTTCAGCCTGTTTCCATAAATGGATCTGGTGACATCAGGCTCGGTGTTAACGCAGACGCCATAGGACTTCATCCTTTAGAAACTGATATCATCTCCAGCGGAGATTTGGTGAAATTCTTCTTCCTGTAGCGTTATTTCTGGTAAATTTTCCTGTTTTTTGAATAAAAGTGGATTTTTATTGCTGCTTGTTGGCTAATTTTTTATTTTTTGATCAATTATGTAGTGATTTTAACGAAATGGTACATTGTGTTGGTTGGTTTTAAACTTATAAAACCGTAAAATTATCTAAAATCGTCTTTTTGTTAAATGTGTATTCATATTTTTATTGTATTTATCATTTTTATACAAGTTTTTATTATTAAAAATTCTTTTTATATATGATTTTTAATATATTTATAGCATTAAACTTATTTATGTCATTATTTAGTTATTAAAAATTGATAATATTTGAATGTATTTGGTTAGATGTTTGATTATTTGCTGTTTTTTAACTTATTGTATTAAGATTTATGAGTTTTTGTATTGTTTTATGGGCTGATACAGGATATTTAAAGTATTCAAGATGGTGATAACTGTATCGGTATTTAGCTTAATCATTAAATCAAAAAAATATGGCAAATACTGAAACACTTCAACCGCTCAAAGAATTGCAGATCTTTTCATGGAAAGGAATCCAGATGAAAACTTTTCACATCACATGGATCACTTTCTTTTTTTGTTTCTTTGGATGGTTTGGCATCGCTCCATTGATGCCTGTAGTGCGCGAACAACTTCATTTAAGTAAGGAACAGATCGGTAACATCATTATTGCCTCAGTTTCCGCTACTATTTTTGCAAGACTCCTCATCGGAAAGCTATGTGACAGTATTGGCCCAAGATTATCTTATACCACTCTTTTACTGCTTGGTGCTTTCCCGGTGATGCTCATCGGTTTGTCAAACAGTTATGAAAGTTTCCTGGTATTCCGCTTTATTATCGGAATCATAGGCGCCTCTTTCGTCATCACCCAGTTCCATACCTCAATGATGTTTGCACCCAATATCATCGGCACAGCCAATGCGGTTTCCGGTGGCTGGGGAAATCTTGGCGGCGGAGTTACTAACCTGGTGATGCCTTTGATCGCTTCTGCTTTTGTCGTTCTTGGTTACAGCAGCGACGCCGATTCATGGCGGTATGCGATGGTAGTGCCCGGGGTTATTCTGCTGATCATGGCATTTGTTTATTATAAATACACCAAAGACACACCCGCTGGTAACTATGCCGATATCGAAAGGGGGCCAAAAGCAGAGAAAGCCAAAGGTTCTTTTGCAACAGCAATGAAAGACAGGCGGACCTGGGTTTTAGCCCTTGCCTATGCAGCGTGTTTCGGTATTGAAATCACAGTAGACAATGTGGCGGCCATCTTCTTTGTCGATAATTTTAATGCAACGCTGATCGTGGCCGGGGCACTCGCTGCCATTTTTGGCTTCATGAACATCTTTGCGCGGGCACTTGGAGGTATTGTGAGTGACAAGGTCGGTAAAGTGTATGGATTGAAGGGGAAAGGTATTCTTCTTGGGTCCTTCCTGGTGCTCGAAGGTATCGCAATCACCTTCTTTGCACAGGCGGGTACGCTCACTGTTGCCATCATCTGCATGCTGGTCTTTGCACTGTTTCTAAAAATGGCAAACGGAAGCACTTATTCCATAGTGCCTTTTATCAATAAAAAAGCGATAGGGTCTGTAAGCGGCATCGTAGGTGCCGGCGGCAATCTTGGAGCGATGCTGGCCGGGTTCCTTTTCAAATCCAAATCCCTTACCTATGCCGATGCGTTTTTATATATAGGAATAGCCGTTGCCGTAATAGGTTTGGTTGTTACCGTGACCCCTTTTCACAAAGAGACCGTAAAGAGCAATAGTCTCAACGTAGAATTACAACCGGCCTAAGCCAGAATAGCAACCCCATGGAAAGTAGAGAACGATCTTATAAAAGTACCTGCTGCTATTGTGGTGTCGGATGCGGAGTAGTTGTCAATAAGGAGAAGAATGGTTCTGTAGCAGTAAGCGGCGATATTGATCATCCTGTAAACAAGGGAGCGCTGTGCAGCAAAGGTTTAAATCTTCAATACACTGTAAACGATCAGAGCGACCGGCTGCTGTATCCGCAAATGCGGTACAACAAGAATATGCCATTGCAAAAAGTAAGCTGGGACACAGCCCTGGAGCGCACTGCTGCAGTATTCAAAACATTTATAGACAAATACGGCCCTGATTCGGTAGCTTTTTACGCTTCCGGCCAGTGTCTCACAGAAGAATATTACGTCATCAATAAGCTCATCAAGGGTTTCATAGGCAGCAACAACATAGATACCAACTCACGGTTGTGTATGAGCAGTGCTGTGGCTGCTTACAAAATGAGCCTTGGAGAGGACAGCGTGCCCATCTGCTATGACGATATTGAACTAGCAGATTGCTTTTACGTGACCGGTGCCAACCCAGCCTGGTGTCATCCTATTTTATGGCGCAGGGTAGAAGCTCACAAAGCTAAAAATCCGGATGTGAAGGTCATTGTCGTAGATCCACGTGTTACGGATACCCGCTCAAATGCTGATCTCCACCTGCAGATCAACCCGGGTACAGACATTACGCTCAATCACGCCATCGGCAGACTGCTGATCGAAAGAGATAAGATCGACCATAAATTTGTAGCCAATCATACTGAGGGCTTTGAAAAATACAGGGACCTGGTATTTGCTAAAAGTCTGAAAGAATCGGCGGAAATCTGCGGACTGGACCCTTATGACATCATTACCGCAGCAGAATATATAGCCGACGCCAAAGGTTTCATCAGCATGTGGACTATGGGATTGAACCAAAGTGTGGTCGGTGTGAACAAGAATCTAAGCCTGATCAATCTGAACCTCATTACCGGACACATTGGTAAACCGGGCTCAGGCCCATTTTCTCTCACCGGACAGCCCAATGCTATGGGTGGCAGGGAAGTTGGCGGCCTGGCCAATTTACTGCCGGCGCACCGCAATCTCAGCGATCCGCTGCATCGCAAAGAAGTTCAGGACTTTTGGAAAGGCAAAGAAATATCGGCCAGGCCCGGATTAACAGCTACTGAAATGTTTGATGCACTGAACGATGGCCGCCTTAAAGCCATCTGGATCATTTGTACCAACCCGCTCACGAGCTTGCCCAATGCGCGTATAGCAGAAGAGGGCCTGAAAAAAGCCAAATTCGTTGTCGTGCAGGAAATCAGCAACAAGCCGGAAACTTTAAAATATGCAGATGTGATCCTTCCAGCAGCCGCATGGGCAGAAAAGGAGGGCACCATGACCAATTCAGAGCGGCGGATCAGTTACCTCAATAAAGCAACAGAGGCGCCGGGCGATGCACTTCCGGATTCGGAGATCATCTGCCGCTTCGCGGAAAAAATGGGCTACCCCGGCTTTGATTTCAATTCTGCTGAGGAGATCTTTAAAGAACATACCCGGCTGACGGCCAAAACCACGCTGCGCATGGACGGTCTTGACTATGAAGTGATCAGGCGTAAGAATACCGTGCAGTGGCCCTATAGTAAACGTATGGATTCGGGCACGGCGCGCTTGTTTGCAGATAAAAAATTTCATACCGAAAGTAAAAGGGCGATCATTCATGCCGTTCCGGATGATTTTAGCAGTGAAAAGGCGGGCCCTGATTTTCCATATGTGCTCACTACCGGAAGGATCCGGGACCAATGGCATACCATGAGTAAGACGGGGAAGGTCAATAAGCTTAAGAAACACATTCCCCAGGCTTTTTTAGAACTTCATCCTGATGACGCTGATGAGCTTGGTGTTCTGGAAGCTGATATCGTAGTGGTCAGATCTCTGCGCGGAGATGTGCGCGTAAAAGCAAAACTATCACGGGCGATAAAAAAAGGAGTGGTGTTTCTGCCGATGCATTGGGGTAAAATATTGGGCAGCGACCTGAACAGGGCCAATAACCTGACCAGCACGCTGATCGACCCGATTTCTAAAGAACCCGATTTTAAATACTGCGCGGTTAGTATAGAAAAGTATAAGAAACCAAAACAGCACATCGTGATCGTAGGAGCGGGAGCTGGTGCCTACGGTTTTGTGAAATCTTACCGGGAGCTGAACACTGAAGACGAAATCACCATTTTTAGCAAAGAGAACCTTCCGTTTTACAACAGGGTGATGCTTCCGGATTACATTAGCGGTGAACAAAGCTGGGAACAGCTGGTAAAAATGAAGGACGAGGAGGAGCCTGAATACAACATCAGCCTGCTCCGGGGGATCAGCATAGAAGAGATAGACCGCGTAAATAAATACGTGACCGATTCCAGGGGGATAAGGACTGCATATGACGTACTGATCATGGCCACAGGCAGCCGCCCGGCCATTCCTAAAAATGTGCCTTCACTACCGGGTATTTTTAGCATGCGGACACGCACCGATGCTGACAATTTCAAAAAACACATCTCCAAAAAAGCAGAAGTGGTTGTCGTGGGCGGCGGCCTTCTTGGACTGGAAATGGCGGCATCATTAATCGAGACCGGAGTAAAAGTAACCATCGTGCAGCGCGTGTCCCGCTTCCTGAGCCGGCAACTGGATTCACTGGGTAGCCAGCTGCTCAGCGAGCAGATGGAGCGGATGGGCTGTGACATTTATTACAATGAAGAAGTACAGTTGTTCTATGGCAGGTCAAAACTCACAGGCATCGGCTTGAAAAGCGGCAAAAAGATCAGCTGCGACGCAGTGATCCTGGCCATAGGTACCAATCCAAATATTGAGCTGGCCAAAAAATCTGACATTTTGTGCAAGCGCGGAGTCGTTGTGGATGAAAGGATGCAGACCAGCGACCCGGCTATATTCGCCATTGGCGAAATAGCCGAGTTTAACGACATGATGTATGGCATTACCGCGGCAGCAGAACAACAGGCCGAAGTGGTAGCCCAGTATATCAATGGCGACATCTCCAGCTATTATGAAGGGAGCACTTTAATGAACATCATTAAAATCCAGGGCTTTGACCTGTGCAGCATTGGTTTGTCAGAATCTCCGGATGAGAAAAATTACGAAGAGATCATATTCATGGACAAAGCCAAGCGCTATTATAAAAAATGCATCATACATCAGGACAGATTGGTAGGTGCGATCCTCATCGGCGATAAAGCAGAATTTCAGGAATTCAGGAACCTCATAGAAAACAAGATTGAACTGAGTGAAAAACGGATCCAGTTGCTCAGAAGCGGGAATAAACCAGACCCTGTAATGGGTAAGCTGGTGTGCAGCTGCAACAATGTGGGCCAGGGCAATATAGAAACAAAGATCACAGAAGGGTGTTCGGATCTGAAACAGCTGTGTGCTTCAACCGGAGCGGGGACGGGCTGCGGGTCCTGTAAACCGGAAGTAAAACGCATACTTGAACAACTGTTAAGCGCAGTGTAAATAAACAGGATATGGCCGAGGAAAAAATACATACCATCAAAATCAATCTCCCGGGAGGAGTAGTAGCTGCGGGAGATATGCTGGAAATACTGGATGCGGCAAAGCATGCAGGTATATCAGAGGTCCGTTTTGGTACACGCCAGCAGTTGTTCATCAATGCCAATGCGGAGCAGCTCGAATCGCTTGAGCATGAGTTTTTTGTGGCCAACATAGACTTTGAACTCGATGCCGGCCAGTATCCAAACATACTCAGTTCTTATGTGGCCCAGAATATATTTGGTAATCCGAACTGGCTTGGTGAGGGGGTTTATAAAGACATTCTGGATCTTTTTGATTACAAACCACAGTTAAAGATCAATCTGATCAACAGCAACCAGACCTTCGTTCCATTTTTTACAGGCAATCTCAATTTCATCGTCTCAGCGGTAAGCAATTACTGGCACCTGCACATCAGGTTTCCCAAGACCAGCATCTTTTATGTATGGCCGGTACTGGTGTATACAGAAGACATTGCCATACTGAGTAAAGATATTGAAGAAGCCATATTAAAAAAGCCTGATGTTTACTGCAACCGGGAAGATATAAATGGTACGGCACTCTATCAAAAAGTCGGGAGTGAAACTAAATTTATCCAGTACCACAGCACAGCCCAGCTTGAACTTCCGGATTTTAGCCTTCCTTATTATGAAGGGTTCAACAGGTATGACAGCAATAAGTTCTGGCTCGGTATTTACCGCAGGGACGAGTCCTTTTCCTGCGACTTTTTAGAAGATGTCTGCACATTGTGCATCAGGTCACGCATTGCCCAGTTTTACATTACTCCCTGGAAGTCCATCATTATGAAAGGGATAGAAGAACAATTGCCCTGGAATATGGTCATGGCCAAACACCGCATCAACGTGCGTCATGCCTCTAATGAGCTCAACTGGCAGGTAGAAGACCTTTGTGATTACGGGCTTGGCCTAAAGCAATACCTGGTGAAACAGTTTGATAAAGAAGACCTGCGAACCTTTAAGCTTTCATTTGCCGTTAAGGTGAATCCCAAAACCGGATTATTCGGCTCAGTAATCATCAGAAAGCAACTGAACACCGATAAAGAAATTTTTGACATACTGCATACCCGTAATTTCAATCCAAACTCAAAAGATTTCGTAACTTTCAGAACTGATATCAGTTTGAGCGAACTTACGCCGGTATTGATCTCCCTTTGCGATCAATATTATGACCTGCAAACGAAAGATGCCTTGCTGTTGCGCGCCGAGCATATCCGCGAAGAAGGAGAGGATCAAAAGTCGCTGATTATGGTTCATCAGTGTAAAAACTGCTGGTCTGTATACGATGAAGAATTTGGTGACGAAATCAATGAAATAAGTCCCGGCATTGGGTTTGGTGATCTGCCGGATACGTATAAATGTCCTGTCTGTAATTCAGAGAAGACGGATTTTTTACCGGTAAGCAAATACATGCTGATGCAATGTTAAAAGAAGTATAAAGAAATATTACCGATACTTACTATTTTTACATCATGATTGAGCCAGGGGATATATACGACCGAAAATTCAAAACCCTCAGGGTGAGTTTGATCAATACCTGTAACCTCGGCTGCGTATACTGTGCCTGTGGTCAGGATGAAATGCGGGAAAGTTATATACTTCAGGGGTCACAGGGCCTGCCTGCTGAGAAAATGCTGAGCATTATCGGGCGCCTGCACCGGCAGCTTGATCTGCAGACACTGCGCCTCACCGGAGGGGAGCCGCTGCTGTACAGGGACCTGGCAATGATCATTAACGGAGCACTGCAAATTGGAATTGAAGACCTGGCATTGACCACAAACGGAGTACTGCTGGAACAGCAGGCAGAAACGCTGCAAAAAGCAGGATTAAAATCTATCAATGTATCACTGGACGCCATAGACGAGGAGACATTTTTTAAAATAAGCCGCCGCCGCGGACTGAATAAAATACTCCGCGGTATTGATAAGGCACTGGAATGCGGAATTGAAGTTAAACTCAACACGGTGGTTATGCGTGGGATCAACGCACATCAGATCTTGCCTTTGCTCGATTATGCATCCGGCAAAAAGCTAAAGATCCGTTTCCTGGAAGTCATGGCCATGGGACATTTATATGAAAATCCCGGACAGTATTTCTTCTCCCAGCAGGAGATCCTTTCCATCATAGAGACCAGGCACAGCATCGCCGGGCTGCCGCGGAAAATAGCCGCTACAGCCAATTACTGGCAAACCGCCAAGGGGCATATTTTTGGCATCATCGCAAACGAGACCGCCCCTTTTTGCGGGGATTGCAACCGTCTGAGGCTGGATTCTTTTGGTAATATCTACGGATGCCTGAGCAGCAATACCCCGATCCCGATCGGAGAGGCAGCAGCCGGCAGTGCCGAGCTTACCGGCAAACTGGAACAGGCAATGTCACAGAAACAGGTATTTAAATTTACTGGGAGCAATTTGAGCATGATGCATATAGGAGGATAAATTTATGAAGATTGAAGTATTTGCAGTGTTAAAGGATTTCTACGATAAGCAATTTACAATTGGAGAAGCATTGAAAGATATCCATGAGCTGAAGCGCTACCTGATCACACAAAAGCCGGAGGCAGAAGGAATACTCCGTGTCTGCCGCTTTGCGGTAAATGATGAATTAGTCGGTTCACACTATAATTTAAAAGCAGATGACCGGATCTCCGTTATCCCGCCAAGCAGCGGGGGCTGAAAACATACTTTCTGATCAGCCGCTGCAGCTTGCAGCGCTGCTCGCTGCTTCGCACCATCCGAGCGCCGGCGCGGTTGTGCTGTTTAGCGGAGACGTCAGGATCAATAACCTGGGAAAAGAAGTTGCCTACCTGGAATTTGAGGCCCAGGAAAAGCTGGCTGTGAAAATGATCGAAGAAATATTGGGACAAGCCACTCAAAAATGGCAGCTGAATATTGCAGTGGCACAGCACCGGCTGGGCAAAGTAGGGATCTCTGAATGTGCGGTGGTGGTCATTACCGCATCACCCCACCGCAAAGAGGCTTACGACGCAAACAGGTACATCATGGACAGGTTAAAGCACGAAGTGCCGATCTGGAAATGCGAATACTTTACAGATGGTACACATAAATGGGGCGGAAACTGCAATTGCGCCGAGATCACCGGAAATCCCGCTGAGCACATCTACGAATTTAACAGTGCCGGCCATGGAAAATAAACTAATGGGCGTAGTGCTGTGCGGGGGCGAAAGCAAGCGCATGGGTAAGGACAAAGGCTTGTTGCTGAAGGATGAACAGCCCTGGGCAGTGATCATTGCTGATAAACTTGCACAGCATGGCCTGGAAGTTGCCGTTTCTGTAAATGAACTGCAAAAGCAATCTTACCGGAACATATTCCCTGAAAGAACTTTGATTGTTGACCATATCCCAATCAGCGGACCTTTAAATGGATTATTGAGTGTCCATCAGCGTTTCCCTGATCATGACCTTCTGCTGATGGCTTGTGACCTGACTGAAATGGATAAAGATACCCTGGATACCCTGATCGGGGCCTACAGGGAGCAGCCGGGCCATGAATTTTATGTATACCGTCACAACGGCTTCGCCGAACCGTTTTGTGCGATTTATACTGCTGCTGCACTGGCTGCAGTTTTACAACAGCAGGAATCCGGTGAACTCAGAAGGTACAGCCTGCATGAGCGTTTTGAAACCGGAAACACACTATACCTGACAATTGATGACTTGTCAGTTTTTAAGAACTTCAACCATCCTGTCTGAACTTTTCCTTCATCCCTAAGATGCCCAAAAGGCCTCCCGTGTGAACTGCGGCTATTTTATCGGTGGTTTTAAAATATTGTTTCATTAACAGATCGTCAATGGCAAAGAACATCTTTGCCGTATATACCGGATCTATGAGGATGCCTTCTTCGGCAACGAAGCACTTTATAAAAGAAATCAGCTCAGGCTGCGTTTTGGCATAGCCCCCAAAATGATAATCCGTATGCAGGACCAGCTGATCCGAACTGCCGGTATATTTCATCATCTCATCCGCAATGAAATCACCACCCTTTAGAACCGGCACCACATGAAGCACAGTTTTTGATCCGGACTCTAAAATACCCTTAAGCAGGCCGGCGGCTGTAGTTCCGGTTCCGGCAGCGCAAAAAAGGTGATCAATATCGGCAGGGAGCTCAGCAATGATTTCGGCACAGCCCTGAACAGCATGGATACCGGCACCTCCCTCATCCACAAAAATAGCATGAGCGTCCTCTGCAAAAAGCTTATTAAACAATGACTTTTTTTCTTTGTAATCTTCCCTTGAAGTAAATATCAGCCGCATTCCGAATAGCCGGCACAGCAATAGCATTTCGTTTTCTACCGCCTCTCCGCGCACGAACGCAGTGCTTTTTAAGCCGTTTTTTGCACATGCGGCGGCTGTAGCCACCAGGTGGTTGGAATAAGCACCACCAAAGGTGACCAGATGATCCTTATCCAATTTTTTCGCTTCTTCTAAGATGTATTTTAACTTACGCCATTTATTCCCTGAAATATAGGGGTCAATTAAATCATCTCTTTTAACCCAAATGTTTATTCTGGCAGGATGCTTTAATTGTTGTGTGGGGCTGTAAATATCTGTAACCATGATTACAAATATAGAAGCCGGGGACTTAACCTTGAATAATTAATGTTTGAAATAAATCTTTTTGATCAGGTATGGGAAGAAGTTGAGAATTATTTTTACATTTTGAGTAAAATTTTTCATAAGCAGGGTTATTAAGGTACAGGAGCCTGTTATCAAAAAATAGGCCAATTTCTTTTCTAAATATGTTGTCTTTAAAGATTAGTTTTGCAGGATCAAGGTCAGGAAGCGCAAAAACCCTTTAAATCTATTGAAATGCTATGCTTTAACTGACAGGTAGACAGAAACATAAGTTATTTTAATGGAAAATATTAATACGGCGCAGGAATCGGAAGACCAGGATCTTTATGAACATTTCAACATTGTTGTTGATAAAGGACAGTCTTTACTGCGGATTGACAAGTTTTTAATGCATCGTTTGGAAAATGCCTCACGCAGCCGGATCCAGAATGCTATTGAGGCTGGAAACGTACTCGTCAACCAAAAACCCGTCAAGTCCAGTTATAAGATAAAGCCGGCTGATGAGATTTCCATTGTATTTCCGCATCCGCCCCGTGATACAGAAGTCTACCCCGAAGACATACCTCTGGAGATCATCTATGAAGACAACGACCTGCTGATCGTCAACAAGGTTGCCGGTATGGTTGTTCATCCTGGCTACAATAACTACACAGGTACATTGGTCAATGCGCTGGCCTTCCATTTTGAACAGCTGCCTCATTTGCCAGGCAACGAAGGAAGACCCGGTCTGGTCCACCGGATAGACAAGGATACCTCCGGTCTGCTGCTGATCAGCAAGAACGAGATCACGATGACCAAGCTGGCCAAACAGTTTTTTGACCACAGCATTACGCGAAAATACCTGGCACTGGCCTGGGGGGATATTGCCGAAAACGGAACCGTAACCGGATATATTGGACGCAGCGCAAAAAACCGGATCATCATGGATAATTATGACGATGAAGAAAAAGGAAAGTGGTCAGTAACACATTATACCGTTTTAGAACGTTTAGGTTATGTGACTTTAATCAGCTGCCAGCTGGAGACCGGTCGCACACACCAAATCAGAGCACATATGAAACATATAGGCCATCCGCTGTTCAATGACGCCAATTACGGCGGAGACAAAATACTGAAGGGCACCACCTTTACCAAATACAAGCAATTTGTACAAAACTGCTTTAATATTCTGCCCCGTCAGGCCCTCCATGCACAGACCTTAGGATTTATCCATCCAACTACCAGAAAATATATGGAGTTTGAAGCACCCTTGCCTTCCGATTTTGACGACGCCCTCAGCAAGTGGCGAAATTATATAGTACAAGCACCTGAATAACCAGATCGCCTTCATGGAGTATATTTTACACAATGACGAATTCGTTCCTGCGGACCAGCCCATACTAACCGCCCATAACCGTGGTTTTAGGTACGGTGACGGCTTGTTTGAATCCATGAGGATGTGCAATGGGAAACTGAAATTTGCCGAACAGCATGCCGACAGGCTGAAAGCCGGTATGAAGGCACTTAAAATTGAAGGCGGAAATCTGCTCGATGAATATTTTTTAAGACAAAAGACCACCGAACTCTGCAAAAAAAACAAGTTCAAAGAAAATGTACGTTTCCGCCTCTCAGTTTACCGTGCAGGCGAAGGCCTTTATACCCCTGCAAACAACAAATCGGGCTATGTACTGGAAGCATCAGCCCTTACAGCAAACAACTACGAACTCAATAAAAAAGGACTGATCGTTGACGTATACGACGAACTGACCAAACATATAGACAAGCTGGCCAACTATAAAACCAGTAATTCGCTCCTTTACGTAATGGCCGGGCTGTACAAGAAACAGCACCATTTGGATGAAGCATTTATACTGAACCAAAATGGTTTCCTCTGCGAAAGCATCAGTTCCAATGTTTTTGTGGTGTACAATCAGCAGATTTATACCCCTGCGCTTTCAGAAGGCTGTATTACAGGTGTAATGAGAGGTGTGGTGATGAACATCGCGAAGATGAACAGCATTTCAATGGTCGAAGCACAGATCAATCCCGAAGTCTTAAAAGAAGCAGACGAAGTATTCGTTACCAATGCAGTTGGAGGTGTCCGCTGGGTAATGGGCTATGGCAGAAAACGTTACTTCAATGAAGTAGCAAAAGAACTGAGTGCAAAACTAAACCTGCTCTGATTTACAACCGCATTCCCCTTAAAAATTCATCAGTTGCCATTCTTTTTTTGCCTTCGTACTGCAGGTCCGTCAATTTAATGAAACCATCTGCGGCGGCAAACTTCAGATAGGTTTTGCCATCCGAGAGAAAAGTGCCTGCCGCAACACCCGGATCCTGGTCCTCAAGCTCAGCTTTAAATACTTTTAAAGTCTTCTCATTCAGTTTGGTAAACGCAGTCGGGTATGGACTCAGGCCCCTGATCAGGTTATAGATCTTTAAAGCAGGCTGGTTCCAGTCGATCAGGCAATCTTCTTTAAAGATCTTGGGCGCATGTTTCAATTCCCCGCTTTGCGGCTGTGGCTGCTCCTGATAATCACCGTTGGCTATCGCCGTTACGGTTTTAACCAGTAATCCCGCTCCGACATGCATCAGCTCATCGTGCAGTTCCCCAGCCGTCTCGTCTGGCCGGATCTCCGCCTTTTCAGAAAATATCACATCACCCGTATCAATCTCATGTTTCAGAAAGAAAGTAGTTGCGCCACTTTCTTTTTCTCCGTTAATGATCACATGATTGATAGGAGCAGCTCCCCTGTATTGCGGGAGCAAAGAAGCATGCAGGTTGATGGTCCCTTTGACAGGCATGTCCCAAACAATCTCGGGCAGCATCCTGAAAGCAACCACCACCTGCAGGTCAGCTTGTAAAGCCCTGAGCTCTTCAATAAAAGCAGGATCTTTTAACTTCAGCGGCTGCAGTACCGGAATGCCTTTAGATACCGCATATTGCTTTACAGCACTTTCCTGCAGTTTTTGGCCCCTGCCGGCAGGCTTATCTGCTGCGGTAACTACACCAACAACATCAAAACCAGCTTCTACCAAAGCGTTGAGAGATGCCACTGCAAAATCGGGGGTACCCATGAAAACTATTTTCATATGTTTTTGTTTGAGATTAACGGTAAAGATGCGCCTGCAAAATAAAAGAATAAAACGCATATTTTACTGAAACCATATGGTACAAACCCTCGAAGAAATAAAATCCAGTGGATTAACCTACGCAACCGATAGTCAGCCAGGTATATACAGAAAAGGGAAACCTGGAAAGTTTTATTATGAAGACAAAGACGGAAACCGGATTACCGATGAAGATCAGCTGGCCAGGATCAAGGCGCTGGTGATCCCGCCCGCATGGACAGCAGTCTGGATTGCCAGCAGAAAAAGTGCCTATCTGCAGGTCACCGGCCTTGATGCCGCAGGCAGAAAACAATACAAGTACCATCCGGAATGGACCTCAAGAAGGTCTGACAGCAAATATTTCCGCTTACTGGAATTTGGCAAAGTCCTCCCGCAGGCACGGAAGCAAATCGCAAAAGACTTAAAGCGTGAAGAGTTTGACGAAACAAAGGTATTGGCCATTTGTATGCAGGTGATGCTAAAGACACTGATCAGGGTAGGTAATGAATCTTATAAGGAATTGTACGGCAGCTACGGACTCACCACCCTAAGAAATAAACACGTGCAGATCAATGGCAACCATCTTAAACTCAGTTTCACAGGAAAAAAAGGAGTGCCGCAAAACGTAGATCTCAACGACAGGACACTCGCAAAACTGGTGAAGAAATGCAAGGAAATTCCCGGACAGGATCTCTTTCAGTACTATAAAGATGGTCAGGAACACCGGCCGATAGATTCCGGAAGGATCAATAACTATATCCGCGAGATCACAGGAAGTGACTTTACCGCAAAGGATTTTCGCACATGGGGCGGCACACTGGAAGCCCTAAGGCAATTGGCCAAATGCTGTACAGATGATATTGAAAGACCAAAAAAGAAAATCATCGTGGAAGTGCTGGACTGTGTGGCCAGCAAACTTGGCAATACCAGGGCAGTCTGCAAAAGTTCTTATGTCTACCCATTGCTCCTGGAAGCATTTGAAAATAACCAGCTGACCAAGTACCTCAAAAAGGTAAATACGAAACCTGCTGCGGGCGCCACTGCCCTTGAAAATGATGAAAAAGTACTGATGCAATTTTTAAAAGCGTCGCAGCAAGCTAAACCCGGGAAATCCGCCAGCCGGAAAGCAGCCTAATCTTTAGGCGCTTTCTTTACCGGATGCACAGGTTGCTCACTTTGCTCTCTCTGCTTAGCCGGATTCTTAAAATGTGCCTCCTCAGCGTTGTAGCTCTCATCTTCAGGCTTTTTAACAGCCTTATCACCAGCGGGCACCTTTTCTTTTGGAATTTCTTCTCTAAAGTTGCTGCTTGGTTTGTCGTTTTTCTTTTTAGGCGCGCTATTCATATTTTTGGTTATTATCACTTCTATGCGGGAAAAACCCGTATTCCAGGTGTAATGCTCTCACTACGGATACAACAAATACTTCTTGCGCATTGTTTTATAATTGCTCAGACCCGGCTCCCAGCTCGCCCTGATTTCCTGCTCCGATTTACCTGCAATTACCTGCTGACGGAAAGCCGAAACACCCACCAGCTTCTCGATCGTGCCCATTTCCTTGCTCAGTTTCGAATTGAAGAAATCAGCTTTATTCGGCGCAGCCTTGTACAACTCAATGATCCAGCCCAGATTGATCTGTTTGGTTTTCCAGAATTTCTCCGTATCATAATTCCTCAGGTCCAGCCCATAGCACACCTGGTTCATAAACAAAGGCGTCTCAGACATCCCCTTGATGCTCACCGGAGTATAAGAAAATTCATACTTGCCCTTCAGGTAAGGTGCGCCTACCACAGTAAACGGAAATTGTGTTCCACGGCCATGGTTCAAATAGGTGCCCTCAAACAAACAGGTTGAAGGGTATAATAAAATCGACTGCGCTGTATTCAGGTTTGGCGATGGCTTCACCGGAAGTACATAAGGCATATCATGTGTATAACCCGTCACCTTGATCACCTTGATCTTGCACTTCAGCTTATTGTCCAGCCAGCCCTCACCGTTCAGCATCTGCGCATATTCACCCACAGTTAGCCCATGAACAATAGGAATAGGCTTCGCACCAATTCCCGATTTATGCTGCGGCTCCAGTATCGGCCCGTCGATATAAAAGCCATTCGGATTCGGCCTGTCCAGGATCAGAAGTTCCTTATTGTGCTCCGCACAAGCCTCCATCACACGCTGCAAAGTATTGATATAGGTATAAAAACGAACACCAACATCCTGAATGTCGAAGATCATGATGTCCACATCAGCAAGATCTTCCCGGGTAGGCGTCGAATGTTTGCCGTACAGCGAAATCGCCTTGATGCCGGTTTTTGCGTCGACATCATCGCTCACATGGACGCCAGCACTCGCATTTCCCCTGAAACCATGCTCAGGCCCAAAGATCTTTACAATCTTTACCCCGCGTTTCAGCAAGCTGTCCACGGTCGTTTCCTTGCCGATGATCGAGGTAGGATTGACCACCATTCCCACCCGTTTTCCCTTCAGATAAGGAACATAAAGCCCGGTCTGTTCAGCGCCCGTCAGCAGCTTTTTCGGCTTATCAATATCCTCTGCTTTGACCTTATAAGGATCAGGAACACCAGGATTGAACTTGATCTTAGGCGATCCGCAGGCATTGAGCGCAATAACCAGCAGCGTAACATTGAAAATGTGAGTTAAAGGAGTTATCATATCAGGTAATGTCTTATCATTGTGTATCATATACACTATAAAGGTAAATATTTCCGGCAAAGATTATTATATTGGGCTGACAAAACCAAATGATAACCATGAAGACCAAAATCATTGCTATTGCTGCAGCGGTTGCAGTAATTTCAGGCTATACCCTGAAAAAGAACCTCGATCTGAAGCTCCCTGAGAAATACCTTTCAGATGAAACCCAGCTCTTTCTTCCTGATGACCTGGAAGGAACCCTTTGGGCAGAATCCCCTAAATTTTACAACCCTACCAACATCGACGTAGACATCAAAGGCCGTCTTTGGGTAACAGAGGCGGTAAACTACAGAAAATACAACAATAAAGCACCAAATTTTAAAGACAGGGCGGAAGGCGACAGAGTCATGATCCTGGAAGACAAAGACGGTGACGGCGTGGCGGAAACCTCCAAAGTGTTCGTACAGGACAAGGATCTGGTTGCCCCGCTTGGCATCTCAGTGATCGGCAACAAGGTGATCGTATCCTGTGCCCCTTCACTGATCGTTTACACAGACGAAGACGGTGATGACAAACCAGATAAAAAAGAAGTATTCCTGACCGGCTTTGGCGGCCTGGACCATGACCACAGCTTGCACGCTGTCTTTGCAGGCCCCGACGGTAAATATTATTTCAATGCCGGCAACGCCGGACCACATATCGTGACCGATAAAGCCGGCTGGCACCTGCGCTCAGGAAGTAACTATAACGGCGGATCTCCGTACAACAATACCAACAAAGGCGGCCTGGTCAGTGACGACGGCAAAATGTGGGTAGGCGGTATAGCCATGCGCGTAAACCCTGACGGAACCGGACTAAAAGTATTGGGCCACAACTTCCGCAACTCCTATGAATTTACCATGGATTCCTACGGAAACATGTGGCAAAACGATAACGATGACGATGGAAACAAAGGCGTCCGCGTATCCTGGCTGATGGAAGGCGCCAATATGGGCTATGCCAGTGCAGATGGTACCCGCAGATGGGAAAATGACCGTCGTCCCGGCATGACCACCCCAGCCGCCCACTGGCACCAGGAAGATCCCGGAGTACTGCCATACGGCGACAATACCGGGGCCGGATCACCTACAGGAGTTGCCTTCAACGAAGGTGATGCCCTTGGCGATAAATACCGTGGAATGCTCCTGGCCTGCGATGCCGGACGTAACGTTGTATTTGCATACAAACCAGGTGTCAACGGCGCAGGATATGACCTGAACCGTCAGAACCTGATCACCTCACTTTCAGACGATGAAGTCGCAGTAGCCAAGAGCTCTGTCGGCCAGAATGAAAAAACCAAATGGTTCCGCCCGAGTGACGTAGCCATCGGAACAGACGGAGCGATCTATGTAGCCGACTGGTACGACAGTATGGTCGGTGGCCACCGGATGACAGATACTACCGGAACAGGCCGCATCTATCGCATTGTGCCCAAAGGCAAAAAGCTGACCAATCCAAAACTCAGCCTGAAAACCACCAAAGGCCAGATTGAAGCCTTGCTGAGTCCGGCCATCAACGTGCGCAACTCCGGATTTGTACTGCTTGCCGCACAAGGCAGCAAAGCCATTAAAGACGTTAAGAAATTACTGACAGCCACCAATCCTTACCACAGGGCAAGGGCCATCTGGCTGCTTTCCAATATGGGACCTGAAGGCGTTACCATTGTTGAAGGGCTGCTCAAAGACAACGATCCGAACCTGCGCATCGCTGCTTTCCGTGCCTTGCGGGAAGCCAAACCGGATGTTATCCCTTATGCCACTCAGCTCAGCAAAGATGCCTCACCAGCAGTACGCCGTGAGGTGGCAGTAGCGCTGCGCGATCTTCCTTTGAACACCACACAAAATATTATTACCGATTTGGCCGGCCAGTACGACGGCAAAGACCGTTATTACCTGGAAGCTTTAGGTCAGGCAGCACTAGGCAAAGAAGAAGCGCTTTACCCTGTTTTGAATACCAAACTGGGTGGTGATCCATTAAAATGGAGCCCTGCATTTGGCGATATCGTATGGCGCCTGCATCCAAAAGCAGCTCTTCCGGCATTGAAACAGCGTGCTGCATCCAGCCAGCTTTCCGCAGAGCAGCGCAAACAGGCCATTGTTGCTATTGGCTTTGTCAAAGATCAGCAGGCAACCGATGCCATGCAGGAACTGATGACCAATGCCGATGCTTCGGTAAAAGAACAGGCATTGTGGTGGCTGCGTTACCGCCAGGGCAATGAATGGGCAGACTACAAAATGACGCTTCCTGAAGCGGCTTCATCTGTAAATGTGGGAGCACAAAAGAAAATGCTGGCCCAGAAGCAAAAACTCGAAAACAGCGCAACATCACAGAAAGACAAGATAGAAGCGGCAAAGCTTATGGCCAAAGACAAGATCGGCGGAGAAATGCTGATCGGTCTGGCAGTCGATAAAAAGCTTTCCAAAGAACTGACAGATGAGATCAGCGCCGTGATATTCAGCAACCCCGATCAAACGGTCCGTGTGCTGGCCAGCGATTATTTCAAAAAACCGGGAGTGACGACCGCACTTTCTATTCCTAAAATTGCCAAACTGAGCGGCGACGCAAAAGCAGGCCGGCTGGTCTTCCAGAACAAATGCACGACCTGTCACAAAGCAGGCAATGAAGGTGCCAATATAGGCCCCGAACTGACCCTGATCGGCAAGAAGTTTGAGAAAAACGGTTTGCTGGATGCTATCATCAATCCGAGTGCAGGTATGGCTTTTGGCTATGAATCCTGGCTGATCACCAAAAAAGACGGAACCACCATATCGGGATTTTTACAGGCAGACGGGCAGACCGTAGTGCTCAAAGGCATGGCCGGTGAAAAATATAATGTTAAAGCATCAGACATTGCATCACGCAAGCAGTTTTCTACTTCGATCATGCCCGAGCCGTCAGGCTTGCAGCTGAGCGAAAAAGACCTGGCCAATGTGGTGCAGTATTTATTGACGATAAAATAGATTTGTAACCGCGAGGAGCTGGAAAAAATAACCATTCTCTTCGAAGACTGGACCTAGCGCGCTGACCATTGCGAAGCAATAGCTACATCGCCGATGAAAAATCAGATAACTGATGTAAACAGCGCACAGAGTCCTATGTCTTCTCTGAGAAGGTGATTTTTTCTGCTCCTCGCTATCGTATAGGAATGTCGCTATCATTTCGAGAGATCTCTTGTTCTAGCTGAACAAGAGATCTCTTGTTTTCGGATAGTTTGTAACCGCTTGGAACTGGAAAAAATAACCGTTCTCTTCGAAGACTGGACCTAGCGCGCTGAAGAAGCGCACAGAGTCCTATGTCTTCTCTGAGAAGGTGATTTTTTCTGCTCCTCGCTATCTTATAGGAATGTCGCAATCATTTCGAGGGATCTCTTGTTGTGCTGGACAGGAGATTTCTCTCTTTGTTCGAAATGACGAAAGCAATCCATAATTAATTTGCATTTTTGTCATGTAGGATTTAAAAGAACTTAACAGCGCAAAAGATTGAATACAGAATATTTCATAGCGGGGCGTGTAGCCCTCAAGTCAGAACGTACATTTTCCAAGCTAATAGTCCGCATCGCGATAGCCGGAGTAATGCTCAGTCTTGCCGTCATGATGCTTTCTGTAGCGATCATCAAGGGCTTCAAAACAGAGATCCAGGAAAAAGTAAGGGGCTATATCGGCGATGTCAGGATCTTCAAATTTGACCTCAACAATTCATTTGAGCTGTCTCCCTTTGTACCCGCTGCAGAAACGATCAGCAGCCTGAAAAAGAATCCGGAAATAGAATATTTCCAGCCCTATGCCACTAAACCCGCTATCATATCTGCAAATAATGAAGTAGAGGGCATCAACTTTAAAGGCATCGATAAGACCTTCAACTGGGATTACATCCGAAAACACCTGGTGAGCGGTACTGTGATCGATTTTGCCGACAGTGCCAAAGCAACCCGGCAGATCATGATCTCCCAGTTTACCGCCAGCCGTCTGAATCTGAAGATCGGCGACAATTTCATCATGTATTTCGTACAGGACCCGCCGCGTAAACGGCCTTTTAAGATCGTCGGCATTTATAACATTGGTGTAGAAGAGATCGACAAGAACTTTGTGCTGGGCGACCTGAACCTGATCCGCAGGCTGAACAACTGGAAGCCCGATGAAATAGGAGGGATGGAGATCAGGATCAAAGATTTCTCCAGGCTAAAGCAAACCTCCGCCGACATTTACAAGGGTCTGGAGATCAAGCTCAAATCTGAATCCGTACAGGAATATTTCCCGGCCATATTTACCTGGCTTTCCCTGCTCGATGTCAATACCAAAGTGCTGCTGATCCTGATGATGCTCGTAGGCGTAATCAATATGATCACGGCTCTGCTGATCATGATCCTGGAGCGTACAAATATGATAGGCCTGCTCAAATCGCTGGGCATGACCGATATCAGCATCATGAAGATCTTTTTGTACAATGCCATTTACCTGGTCGGATTAGGGCTGTTATTAGGGAACATTCTGGGCCTGGGCATAGGTTTTATTCAGCAGTATACACATGTCTTTAAACTGGATCAGTCTTCCTATTATCTTTCTTACGTACCCATTGAAATACACTTTGTCGATGTGCTGCTGCTGAACATTTGCACAGTTGTGATCTGTTTCCTGGTACTCATTGTCCCTTCTATGCTGGTCAGCAAGATCAGCCCGCTCAAAGCCATCCGTTTTAAGTAAAACCAACAAATCCAAACAGCATTTGTGCCGCATATGCGTTGCCGCCGGGTTGCATCTGCCTTTACCCTGCTATTATATCCATGTCGGTTTAATAACGGTTCCATAACGGCTCCATAACGGGTTCGCCTCGGCTAAAGCCGAATAAATTCCGATAATTAGCCGTTATGAATCTGTTTTTATATCTTTATGTAACTAACAGCAAGAGCTAAGCATGCACCGGTCAGATCCTGTTCATGCAGGCTCCTTATTCAATTAAACTGAAAAAAATGGCAAGAATGAAACACGGGCCTTATGGCCCTATTGTGGGAAAACTAGGGCTTACAGTGGGCTATATCAGGCTGGGACAACCAGTACTCAGGATGATTAAACATCCCACACACAAACCCCCGACTATTAAACAACTGGCCGCACGCGCGAGGTTTAAACTGGTTTCGGGCTTTATTGCAACTGTAAATCACTTTACAAACATTAGCTTTAAACCGCTGTCCAGGAAGTATGTTGGCAAGACCGCACAGAATCTTGCGATTTCTGTCAATATGGCTTCAGCGATAACAGGCGAGTATCCGGATTATGTGCTGGATGCTTCCGAACTGATTCTCAGTAAGGGCGGATTGGAGCTGCCTGAAAATTGCGCAGTAGAACTGACAGGAGAAAACCTCCGATTCAGCTGGCTGGGCGGCAACGGGATCGGCTGGCCGTACTCAACAGAACAGGTGATGATGCTGGCTTACTATCCTGAGAGCGGCAGGGCGCTTTATATTGCAGGGGGTGCGAGAAGGATAGCCGGTGAGGATTTCCTTCCATTATATCCAGACACCAACAACACACGGGTCACTGAAACCTATGTCGAGACCTATATCGCTTTTGTCTCCAATGACCGGACAGACGTATCGGATAGTCTTTATTTAGGACCGGTAACCTTGGTTTAGAAGTTCCGCCAGGCCTTTACTTAAAAAAGTCATATTTCTTGTGTACTCTTATTTGGACTTGATCTAAATAGTTATATATTTGCGGTGGAATAAAAAAGCCACACGGTTCGGACCCGTGTGGCAAAACCGGCAAAGCCGGCTCACCTTTAATCGTAGTTAAAAGTCATGCAAATTAAGAAATTTTTGCCATTAGGCATTCTATGTGCCTGTGTATTTGTTACAAATGCCCAAACGACGCCAAATGGCTCAGCGGGAAAATCATCTCAAAATCCAACTTATGAAACAACTTTACTAAAAAACAGCAGTGCAGCGCCGGTTGTCGCCCAAAAACAAATAAAAGATCCTGAAGACGAGCAAAAAACCGGGACTGTAAGAGGCCGGATCACCACTGCAGACGGCAGCGTAGCGGCGTATGTATCGGTCGTATTGAAAGGGACCTCATTTGGCGCCATCACCGATGAGGATGGGGAATACCAGATCCGCAGGGTTCCTGTCGGCGATTATATCATCGCAGTATCTGCGGTAGGTCTTTATCCTAAAGAAAAACAGATCAGGATTTCCGGCAGGACAACAGTAGTCGCAGATTTCTCGCTGAATGAAAACTCTTCACAGCTGGATGATGTTCAGATCCTGGCCAACAAAAAGAAATTTAAAGTAGATAAGGTTTCTCCTTCACTGCGTTTGCAGTCACCACTGATCGAGGTGCCACAGAATATCCGTGTCGTGACCAGCCAGGTGCTGGCAGACCAGCAGGTATTTGACATTGTCGACGGGGTGACCCGCAATGTTTCCGGAACGGTACGTACAGGTCACTGGGATGCCCAATATGCCAATATCTCTACCCGTGGCACTTCTATCCCTGCATTCAGGAACGGGATGAACTTAAAAACACCCTGGGGCCCTTTGGCAGATGATGCGGCTACGATCGAGCGCATTGAGTTCATTAAAGGCCCTTCCGGATTTATGATGGCCAATGGCGAACCCGGAGGTATCTACAACATTGTGACCAAAAAACCTACAGGTGAAAACCGCAGTTCTGTGAGTTTAGCTGCCGGAGGTTTTGGACTTGGGCGTGCGGCAATTGATCTGGATGGCAAATTGTCTAAGGATGGAAGGTTGTTGTACAGATTGAATGTGGCTGCACAATCTAAAAACAGTTACAATAAATACAATTATACCGATAAATACATCATCGCTCCGGTGATCAGCTATGAGATCGACAGCAATACCAGGTTCACGCTGGAGTACACGACCCAGCATGTGGAAGCGCAGGCTTTGGGTACCTATGGATTTTCTCCTAAAGGTTATGGCGATACTGATCCAAGCATGTTCATCGGCGATCCTGCTCTTGATCCCGCCAAAATGTATGACCACAACGTAACGCTTTATTTTAACCACCGTCTGAACGACACCTGGAAATTGAACGGACAGGTTGCCTACCTGAACTATGGTCTGGAGGGCGGTACGCCGTGGCCTTCTACCATTGCGCCCAATGGCGATATGAAACGTTATATAAACATCAGTGAAGAGCTGGCCATCAACAAAAATGCGCAGTTCAGCATCACCGGAGATTTAAAAACAGGTGAGGTGATACACCGCCTGATGGGTGGTCTGGATATGGGCCTGTTGAAAACCTGGGGTGATTTTGGTAATGCCATCAATCCCGGCAATCAGGACATCCGTCTGGCCCCATTAAATGGTGATGGTGGTATTTTCAATATCTACAACCCGAGATATGGGATTCCTACTGCAAATATTCCTGTGTTTGACCGTTCAAGAAGCATCAGGGTCCGCTCCGGTGGAAATACTTATGCCACTGAACTTGCTTATACTGGTGCTTATTTTCAGGATGAAGCCCGTTTCTTTGATGAGAAATTACGATTGACAGGTGCAGTGAGGTTTACACATGCCGTGACCGTCGGAAAAACCAATAAGACCCAGGTTTCGGACAATGTATTCAGCCCGAGGATTGGTTTGAGCTATTCGATCCTGAAAGATTTTTCTGCTTATACTTTATATGACCAAAGCTTCCTGCCGCAGTCGGGCCAGACTTTTGAAGGTGATCCTTTCAAACCGGTGAGGGGTAATAACATTGAGTTTGGTCTGAAGAAAGATTTCTTTGACGGTAAATGGAACGCAACTACGGCAGTTTACAAGATCACCAAGAAAAATGTCCTGACGCCTGATCCAAGGATTGGACTGGATGCTGTTGCACCGGATGGAACGACCGTAAAAGTGCCGACAGGTACCAATGTTCAGTTGGGTGAGCAGGAATTTAAAGGTTTTGAACTGGACATTACCGGTGAGATCGTCAGCGGACTGAATGTGATCCTGAACTATGCATACACAGATGCCAGGACTACGAAAGACCTTAATCCGGATCCGGTAAACAACCAGACCGGTGCTTATGTAGGTAACTCCGTGAGGCACATCACCAATGGCTGGTTGTCTTACCGACTGAGAAAACCAGGTTTTATCCTGAATGGTTTTGGACTGACTGGTGGTTATCAGCTGCAGCTGGACCGTTTTTCAGGACGCAGCGCCAGAACTGCCAATTTGCCGGACTACATCCGTTTCGATGCGGGTGCCTCTTATGAGAAAGGTAAATTGTCACTTTCTGTACTGGTAAACAACCTGCTGGACCGCAGACTACTGACCCAGGGTTCTTATACCAAACTGGCTACGGAAACAGCTACTTCAGTTTCTTACTATACCTATATCTACGACATGCCGAGAAATGCGAGGGTATCCCTGGCTTACAGGTTTAAATAATTTTGCAAACAATTCATACATCAGGACCATGGTAACTGTAAACAAGCAAACACCTGCAAAGAAAAAGAGCAAGATCTCTCTATTTAACAGGGTCAACAAATGGCTGCATTTGTGGCTGGGGCTTATTTCCGGGATCATCGTCCTGATCGTTTGCCTCACCGGCTGCATTTGGGTCTTCCATGAGGAAATTGAAGGTCTGCTGGAGCCGGAGACCAAGGTTGAAAGACAGGATAAAGCTGTACTAACGCCTTCACAGCTGAGCAGTATTGCTTTCGGGCTTTATCCGGATAAGGTGCCTGCTTATGCCAATTACCAGCAGGGCCGGGCAATCAACCTTACCCTAAGGGGCGTTAAGGATGATGGCAGAAGGGGTGGTGGTACATTGCTGAAGATCAATCCTTATACCGGGGAGGTGATCAGCAAGGTGGTACGTGAGAAGGATGAGGTCGATTTTTTCAGGTTCATCCTGAACGGACACCGCTTTCTTTGGATGCCTTATGAGATCGGCAGGCCGATCGTCAATTATGGTACGCTGGTTTTTGTGGTACTGCTCATTACCGGGCTGATCTGGTGGTATCCAAAAAAATGGAACAAGTCCACTACTGATAAGAGCTTTAAGATCAAATGGGGTGCTTCTTTCAAACGGGTCAACCTGGACCTGCACAATGTGCTGGGCTTTTATTCCTTACTGTTTTTGCTGGCGATTGCCCTTTCGGGAATGGTCTATGGCATCAAATGGTACAGTGAAGGTCTGTACTGGGTCACTTCGGGAGGAGAGAAACTGGCGGAATACAAGCGTTTAGAGTCGGATTCGCTACAGGCGGGCAAACAGTATACACCTAAACAGGCGATGGACCTGGCCTGGAACAAAGTGATCCGCAAACACCCTATGTCTATGGGTTTTTACTACAATTTCCCGGATACTTCAAAAGCTAAGACGAGCATCAACATTACGGTTTACCCGACTGCGGGTCAGTTTTACAACAGCGAGGGTTATACTTTTGACCAGCATACGCTCAAGGAACTGAAGCGTGATGATGTATATTCTACGGCTTATGCTGGTGCGTCTTTTAGTGTGAAACTGCGCAAGATGAACTATGACATCCACGTGGGCAGCATCCTGGGTTTTCCGGGAAAAGTCATGGCTTTTCTGGCTTCTTTGATTGGGGCGAGTTTACCGGTTACCGGCTTTCTGATCTGGTATGGCCGTAAGTTTAAGAAAAAGAAAGGCAAAAAAGGAGGTGATGCGGGCACAGGTGCTGTCGGGAAGAAGGAACTTGCTGCCAATCCCGTGCTGAAGCCTAAGCTGCGCGTGGTGGCTAAAGAAGAGAAACCAGTACTGGCAGCGAATGCGCGTATTGATCAATCGTATAATTAATCATTTTAAGGCGACCCTTGTGGTCGCTTCATCATTAAATATTAAACCCATGAAAAAAATTACTTTTTTAGCGCTGACCTTATTGCTCAGCTTTATGACCACCAGCATTTTTGCACATGCTTTATGGATTGAAACTGCATCAAACGGTAAAGTTGGACAGAAACAGACCGTAAAGGTGTTTTACGGTGAGTATGTCGCCAATGAAAGGGATAGTGTGGCCAAATGGTATTCTGATGTAAAGGAATTTACACTTTGGCTGGTTGGTCCGGATCAGAAGAAAACACAATTGACCTTGACGCCCGGTGTAAACCATTTTGAGGGTAGCTTTACGCCGGAGCAAAACGGGGCTTATACGGTTGTGGTGAGCCATGAGGCTAAGGAACTGGGTGGTACGACCAAGTATCATTTTCTGTCGAGTGCTGATGTAGTGGTTGGAAAGGTGAAGCCCGAGGCACTGCATAACCCGAATGTTTTAAAACTTCATGTAGATGATGCTGTTGCCGCGAAGGTGAATAAGCCATTGCAACTGAAGGCTTTCCTGAAAGATGCTGCTGCTAAAGGAAAAACGGTTTCTGTTTTCTCTCCGAGTGGCTGGGCAAAGGAGCTGACCACCAATGATCAGGGCGTTGTTGAGTTTACACCGCTTTGGGCCGGAAGGTATGTTTTTGAAGTCAGCGATATGGACAAGACACCGGGTCAGCACAATGGTAAAGACTATAAGGCAACCTGGAAAGGGGCGACCTATAGTTTTGAGATTAAGTAAGAGGCTTTATCTGAGCGGGAGGTAATTGGCCTTCAGTTCTTCATCTGCAGGGTGAATGAGTACTGCGGTAACTTTTAGATTTTTATCCAGTTCAAATGCAATGCCTGCAGGGCTGTCAAAGATCTGGAACGCTTTGCTGTCATCTGGTGTACCCGTGAGCTGTCTGATGGTAAATGTTCCCTGTATATCTGCCAGTGTGGAATGGACCCCGATGCCAGACTGGGTTTTGAATTCCGGCGAGGTGACACGGATCTGTTTGATCCTGGCAGGAGGATTGTCACCGGTATCCCTCACCGTGTAAATGGCGGTGGTGAAAGATTTAGGGTCATGCTTTTCATACCATATGGCTACTGCTTTTTGCATGGCAGCATCTCCGGAATCTGGCTTGCCGAGGATCTTGTATACGGATTCGGCATCCTCATTGATCTTAATATTTCCAGCAGAGACGCCCGGAATGAGCAGTGTTTCTTTGTTCAGGGTATCCAGCGCGTTGAGCGTGTCGGTGTCAACTGGCATGCTGGCCACCGTAACGGAGTCATGATTCTGACTGTCCTGCTCGCTGCTGCAACCAATGAAAAAGATAGTGGTCAGGGCAATATAGAAAGTTAATTTGCGCATTGCTTCGTTTTCTATACTAACGTTTTGCGCGAAGAAATGTTTACTAATGGTGTGCGGAAAACTTTTGAAACCGCTTTACCATTTTTTCGAGTTCCGATGTTTGTTTCTTGTTTAATGTTTTAAAGGGTGACGTCTCTACCATAACGGACTTCCCTTTCAGGGTTCTTTTCCAGCCGCCTTCTATGACGCCGTCCAGTATGATGAGCCTGTTGAATACCGGGTTGTCACGGCTGATGCCGGCCGGAATTTTAGACGGATCATAGATGGCGCTGCGGTCAATGTAGCTCATTCCGTATTCGTCATAGTCCGGCATGAGAAAGTTTCGCTGCATCTTCTTAAAGGGGAGTTCTGACGCTTTGTCCAGGGTGTCCCGGTGCAGGGTATAGGTTGCATCACCAACCTGTACTTTTACAAAAACGGCACTATCAAGCATGGTTTCTGCTTTTTTTGCGTCTGTAATGCTCAGGCCTGACCAAACGGAGAAGTCTTTTACAGTGGCAGGCCCTCTGCTGCGGAAATACCGGCTGGCCAGTTCGTGCAGGCCCGCTTCTTTGGAAAGCGATCTCGAATGCGGTGCCCTGCTTTCAAAGGAGGCGTAGGTAAATTGTTTGCCTTCACGGGCACCGCTGGTTATGAGACACCCGGTCTCTGCATTCATCATCACATGGCCCATTTGCCGTCCGTCCAGTTTAATGCCGTGTTTCCCGAGTTCATCAGACAGGGCATTCCTGGTCATGTGCCTGCCGTCTTCCAGTATTTTGCCGATGATCTCATTGCATTTGCTGAAAAGCTTGCTGTCCAGATTAAGTTCTCTTTCGTAATAGGCCATGGCCTGTTTGATCCGCGGAGCGGTCAGTTCGGTAAGCCACCTGATGTCTTCAGGAGATACAAAATGCCAGGTCGGCCGCATGAGGTGTGTCCTGAGGATCAGGCCGTCATTGCAAGCCTTTTCCACTTGGGCTTCAGTTTTGTTTTTCAGGCGCAGGCCGATGGCCCATTTGGCCATTGCATACTCCTGGGCCTGCATGGCCACCATCCAGCTCACAATCTTTTCTGGTTTGCTGAATTGAGTCTCTGCAATCTGCTGGTTGTACAGGCGGTAGTTGATGATGTCGGCTGGGTTCATGCTTCCAAATTACAAAATGTACAGGAAATTATCTGGAGAAAACCATTGACTTTATATATTCTTAACCTTGTGTTGCAGTTAATAAAATACAGGGCAGCTAATTTTGAGCGGAATATCTGGGTATTATAATATTTTTTCCTAATTTTAGTTTGACGTATAACGAATCCACCTTATTAATGAATGTAACGTATCAGGATTCTGATAAGAACTTATGGGCATCATTTGTTAATTGTAGTGATGATGATGCGCTGAAAGCACTTTATCAGCGGTTTTCGGATGTCCTGTATGCCTTTGGGCTGAGATTTACGCAGGACAAAGAACTCGTGAAAGACACCATTCATGATCTTTTCCTCGATTTATATAAATACCGTGACTCGCTTGCTAAAGACGTGAACGTCAAATCCTATCTTTTTACCTCTTTAAAAAGAAAGATTTATGTGGTCCTGAAAAAAAACGCCGCGCAGGAAAACCACATTTTTGAAATTCCGTTTTCACTTTCTTACAGTGTGGAAGATCAGATGATCAATAATGAGGAGCAATCGGAATTGTTGTCTAAGCTGGACAAGCAATTGGAATTATTGCCCAGCCGGCAAAAAGAGGCGCTGTACCTCAGATTCAATTCTGAACTGGAATATGAAGAAATTGCCGTGATCATGAACGTTTCCCTGGAAACCTGCAGAACCCTTGTTTACCGCGGGGTAAAGCAGCTCAGGGAAAGAATGGTCATTAAACACCTCTACAAAATCCTGGCGTAAAAAATATTTAAAATATTTAGTCTATAAAATCCTGCTTGCTCGCTCTGGTCTTTTTATACAGTTGTAAATGGATTCAGAACATAAATATAAGGCAGAAGATTTTTTATCAAACCAGGTTCCTCCGGAAAAGGAAAACCTGATGTCTGATCATGAGAAGGAGCTGGCCAGGGGTGTCAGATCGGCAATAAAGGTTTCGGGAAATGAGAAGATGTCTGCTATGGAAAAGGACGAGCTGTGGGCTAAAATTCAAAGCAGCACTACCCCAAAATCAGCCTCATTGAACTGGAAACTTTATTTGCAGGCAGCTGCTGTTCTGGTTTTGGCCTTTGGAATAGGACTATGGCAATATCAGCGGGGTACCAGTACCAGTAAATTATTGACTTTTGCCGCCCAAAATATCAATAAAAAGATAGTTGTTAAAAAACAGCAGGGTGCTGAAACAGGTAAAGGTTCTGTCGCTGAGCATTCAAATGAGGATGAAAACATCATCACTACCAACGACTTTAATACACTTGTTGTGGGTGACGGGCGGCGTTCTGTGGTTCATCTTCCTGACGGCACGAATGTCTGGCTGAACTCAGGGTCGAGACTGATCTATCCGGGCTCATTTGCGAAAGACAGCAGGGAGGTGTATTTAGAGGGAGAGGCTTATTTTGATGTAGCGCACGATAAGGAATGGCCGTTTTATGTACGTGCAAAAAATATGGACATCAAGGTGCTGGGTACGGAGTTTTTTGTGAGCTCCAATGCTGAAAGTAAAAGCAATTATGCGGTTCTGGTCAACGGCAGCATTGCCTTTTCTACAGGCAGCTGGCTAAATAAAATGGAGCGGGAACTGGTACCGGGTCAGCAGATCAATTTCAATCCGGAACAGAATGAACTCTTGGTTTCAAGTGTGAATACAGCCGAATTTAAATCATGGAAAGCCGGTTATGTGGATGTTCAAAGCGAACCTCTGGATGTGATTGTCCAAAGGGTCGCCAAATATTATCATATGGAAATCAGCACAGCAGGGCTCGATTTGTCTAATGAAAAATTTACCGGACCGCTTTATTTTCAGCCCAGAGCTGATGATGTACTGGATATTTTATGCCAGGGAACATCATATACATACAATAGTAAGGAAAGGAGGTTGGAACTGAGAAGACGCTAACTATTGATACAAAAAAGGAGATGCGCTAACATCTCCTCTAAACAATAACCAATTCAAGCTATTATTTAACTCATTAACAAAAATATGAAAAATATTCATGTATGTAAACCTCATGCACATCTAGTACGGCTAAAAACTAAAATAATACGAACGATGAAAGTGACAATGGTTTTATTATGGATGGGAATGATGACCACTTATGCCAATACTTACGCTCAGCTCAAGATGAATATAGACCTTGTAAGAGGCAATTTACCTGAGTTATTTCAACAAATTCAAAAGCAGAGTGATTATCTGATCATTTATAAAGACGATTTTATTAAATTAAATAAGTACGAAGAGCTAAACCTGAAACTGAACAATAAGACGGTAAAAGAGATTTTGGATAAGGCCTTAAAGGATAGCGGACTGACTTATAGTATTTCCGGAAGGCAGATCGTGATCTTGTCTAAGGAGAAGGCTGCCGGTCTGATGCAGGATACGCTGATGACAATCAGGGGACGTGTATATGATACGCATGAGCCGCCTAGTATCCTGCCAGGTGTCAGTATCAGGATAAAGGGATCGACCACAGGCACTACGACGGACGGTGACGGATATTTTAATATCAAAGCAAGGAAGGGCGATGTGCTTGTTTTTTCAATGGTCAGTTTCCTGACTTCGGAATATACGGTTTTAAAAGCCGAAAGGGCACTTAATATCTCACTGAAGGAAAATGTATCAGCGCTGAACGAGATCATTGTCGTAGGTTTAAATGAGCAGCAGAAAAAGCATATTGCCAGCTCTGTAGCGTCTCTTAATATAAAATCAAACATTGAAGGAAAGCCGATCACAACACTGTCTCAATCTTTACAGGGCGGGGTTACCGGTTTGAATGTGACCCAGTCGTCCGGATTGCCGGGCGGGGATGCCGCCGCGATTAAGATAAGAGGGATAAGTACGCTGGGAAATTCAGATCCGCTGGTACTGGTTGACGGGGTTCCTATGGACATGAATTACATCGATCCCGTAACTGTAGAAAGTGTTACGGTCCTGAAAGATGCTGCGGCTGCATCCAGTTATGGATCGAGGGGTGCGAACGGTGTAATTGTTGTGACTACAAAACGTGGGGTTGCGGGAAAGGTGTCTGTTGGTTACGATGGATATTATGGCGTGCAGCATGCTTCGGCATTGCCTAATACAGTAGATGCGCCTACTTACATGAGGATGTATAATGAGGCGAGTTATAACAATAACCCGGCTAATAAGCTGCCCTTTACCCAGGAACAGATTGACAATACCCGTAATGGCATGGACCCGGTTGCCAATAATGGTAAGGCTTTCGCCAATACCAACTGGCTGGATATGCTGATTGATGATGCGGCACCGATCACCAGTAATTCGCTCTCATTAAGTGGTGGCAGCAGTGTAGCGCGTTTTGCTTTGACAGGAAATTATACTTACCAGAAAGGGATCATTCCCTTGAGCAATTCAAAGCGGTTTAATATCCGTGCGAATACCACAATATCATTAAGTGATAAGTTCCAGGTGAACTTGGATCTGCTTGCGATTAAAAGGGACACGCAACAGCCTAACAGGCTGAGTGCGACAGGAAATACAGGCAACCGTCTTTTGGAAGACATGTACAGGGTTGCGCCTACGATCATTCCTAAATTTCCTATAAAAGATGGACGCACTTTCTATGGTCAGTTTGTGGATATTGTAAATCCGCTGGCTTATACCGAGGTTGGTGGCAACAGGGCTGCGGAATTTGGACAGACCAGCATCAATTTGCAGCCAAAATGGGAAATGTTTAAGAACTTTAATTTAAAGGGACAGTTTAGTTTCCGCTTGAACAGTGACGTGACCAGGGATACCAGGGATAATTTTAATCATTTTGATTATTTCACTGGTAATCTGCTCAGGACATGGGCTTTGCAAAGGGCGACTGTCTTGACAAGGACGACCTATTATTATGCCGGCCTGACTGCAGATTACACCCTTAACCTCAACGATCACCGAATATTTGCTTTGGCAGGTTATTCGCAGGAAGAGAACAATAGTGGTGCCTGGGATGTGTTTTCTATCATGTCGGGTTATGCAAAACTGAATTATTCTTACAAAGACAAATATTTGCTGGAGGGTACGGTACGTACTGATGGTTCTTCACGTTTTGGACCAGGCAACAAGTTTGGTGTGTTCCCTTCTGTGGCCCTCGGCTGGAACCTGCACAATGAGAATTTCCTGAAGGATAGCCGTGTGATCAACAACTTTAAAATCCGTGCTTCTTATGGTAAACTGGGTAATGACAATATCGGTTTGTACCGATACCAGACGCTAATCAACAATACAAATGGTGTGGAGACAACCTATGGCAATCCAAATATTACCTGGGAATCTGTCAATATGCTGGACATTGGATTGGATCTGGGTTTACTTAAAAATAACAAGCTGGAGCTGACATTTGATTACTATGATAAATTAACAAAGGATATCATCCTGACTCCGACCCTGCCGCTTATTGGTGGTTTTGAATCGGATGTTCCGGTCAATGCGGGTGAGGTAAAGAACAAGGGATGGGAGCTATCCCTGAATTATAACGACAGGATCGGACAAGATGTACATATTTCATTCAGGCCCGGTCTTTCTTATAATAAAAATGAAATACAGAAACTTCTGGGCGGGGATATTGTGACCACCACTGCGATTTCTAAAGTTGGCGGTCCTATTGGTGGTGTTTTTGGTTACAGAACTGACGGCCTGCTCCAGGCAAGTGATTTTGACAATACCGGCAAGCCGCTGATACCTGTTTTGCCAAATGCAAAACCTGGTGACGTCAAATATCTGGATCTTGATGGGGATAAAGTGATCGGTCTTGGTGACCAGGGCCTGATTGGAAATCCTGTGCCTCAGTTAAACTATTTCGCCAATTTCAGTGTGGCGTATAAAAACTTTGATATTGAAGCTTTGATACAGGGCACAGGGAAATCTGACGCAGTATTGTATGGGATGTTTGCTTATCCGCTTGATTTTAGTGCAGACGGCGGTGTCCCGACAACCTATTATGCGGCTAATTACTGGACTCCTGAACATACAGACGCTCGTTTTCCCCGTTTAAATGTAGCGCCGGCCAACAACAAGCTGTCTTCAGATTTTTGGTTTCAGAATGGTGCTTATATGCGGGTTAAATATATCCAGCTGGGCTATAACTTCAATGCGCCTTTTGTAAAGAAACTGGGGGTCAATTCTATCCGGGCGTATTTTAATGCGCAGAACCCTTTTACCGTTACTTCTGTAGAAATTACCGATCCGGAAAGCCGCGGATACCAGTGGACTTATGGACTGGTCAAGCTGTATACAGTAGGCTTCAGTGTTAAATTTTAATTCTAATCGATATGAAAAAAATATATTATTTATTATTTGCTGCGTTGTTAATTACATCGGGCGGATGTAAGAAATTTTTAGTCCATGACAATCCTACCGATGTAGATGATGAAGTTTGGTGGAATACGCAGCCTGATGTCACAAACGCACTAAATTCTATTTATGCGGGCATTCCTGACGGTTCTTCCGGTCGCCAGCTTATATTTTTGGACGCAATGAGCGACAATGCCGTGGCGAGACAAAGTTTAAGAGGCGACTATGAATCTTATGTGAAGGGGTTGCAGGGTCCTGGCTGGGGTGTCGGAACCGGAATCTGGGACGACGATTACAGGGATATCAGGCGGGCCAACCGCTTCCTGGAAAATATTGACCGGGCCTACATGCCTGTGGAGGTGCTTAAAAACCAGTATATTAATGAAGCCAGGGCGCTAAGGGCATACTATCATATGGAACTGTCCATGTTTTTTGGCGGTATTACGATCATGAAGGCGTCAGTAACTCCTGGTACCAGTTATTTGCCAAGAAATACGGCAAAAGAAGTGTATGATTTTGTGATATCGGAATTGACGGCATGTGCAAACAGCGGTGCCCTTCAGAATAAGTATAAGGACAACGCAGACCTTAAGCGCATGTCTGCGGCAACTTGCTGGGGCCTGATCTCTAAATTTGCTTTATATAACAAAGATTATGTACTGGCAGGAGAAGCCGCCAAAAAAATTATCGACATGGGAGAGTATAGCCTTCGCAAGAGTGCCGTGGTGAAGAACAGTTATGCTGACCTTTTTCTTTATACCGGTGAGATCAATAACGAGCGGATCTTTTTCAGAGAAAACACGACTGGCGGTAACCAATGGCTGACGTTCGCGCCGCAGGGGACAGGCGGAAAAACAGTAGTTTCCCCAACAGCATCAATGGTAAATGCTTACGAGACAAAACAGGGCAGAACACTTGCGGAGCTTGGGCCTGATTCCCTGGCGATCTATGCCAAAGATCCGAATTTTCATAACAACAGGGACCCAAGGATGCTGGCTTCTGTAATATTGCCGGGAACAACTTATACTGGGGTAGCTTTGGACCCGTTTGCGAGTTCAAGTATGGATAAAATTGGCAATCAGGATGCCACTGCTACGGGCTTCTGGATCAATAAATACCTGGACCCGAAAGACAAATCTGCCGCCTCTGGTTCAAGAACACTCGATTTTATGATCATGCGTTATGCAGAAGTCCTGCTGAATTATGTGGAGTCATTGGTTGAGACAGGCGACTACAATAACCCTGATGTAATTAAATACCTGAATGAAATCAGGAACAGGGCTGCTATGCCTAATGTGGACGTAACTGTTTATAATACTCAGGACAAATTGCGTGAACTGTTAAGGCGCGAGCGCAGGGTGGAACTGGCATTTGAAGGTGTGCGTTATTACGACATCAGAAGATGGGGGATATTTGAAGAAGTGATGAACGGACAGGTTTACGGCGCTATTGATCCCGCCACCAACCAGCCCGTAAACGTTGAAGTGAGGTCTGCAAATGCTAACAGAGATATGATCTGGCCTATTCCGCAAAAAGAATTGCTGGCCAATCCGCAAATGACACAAAACCCTAATTATAATTAAAACAGATTATTCTTGTGTGAAACAACGGGCACTGATGTGCCCGTTGTTTTAATTTACAATACAGCTGGTTTATAAGATCGACCTCACCAGTCCGCCTTCTACTCTTATTGCGGCTCCATTTGTTGCGGATGCCAGCGGACTTACGTAGTAGGTTACAGTATTGGCGATCTCTTCAACAGATGCAAAGCGCTGCAGGAGCGAAGTGGGTCTTAGGTTTTTAAAGAAATCGGTTTCAACTTCATCTGTTGAAATGTTGCCTGCTTTGGCCAGGTCTTCAATAAAAGTGCCTACACCTTTGGACTTTGTAGGCCCTGGTAAAATGGCATTTACCGTAACGCCGGTGCCCTTGCTGAGCTCTGCAAGTCCTCTGCTCACTGCAAGCTGTGCGGTTTTGGTCATGCCATAATGGATCATTTCATCGGGGATAAACACCGCGGATTCACTGGAAATAAAGATGATCCGGCCCCAGTTCTTTGCCAGCATTTTTGGAAAGATGCTTCTCGATAACCGAATGCCGCTCATGACATTGACTTCAAAGAAACGGAACCAGTCTTCGTCAGGAATTTCTTCGAAGGGTTTGGGTTCAAATATTCCGGCATTATTGACCAGGATATCGATGTCAGGCAATTGTGCGATCAGCGCATTGACTTCTTCAGCATTGGAAAAGTCTGCCGCCAGACCAGAAACATCCGCACCTTTTACCAGTTGCTGCAGTTCTTTTACCGCAGTGGCGACGCCTTCTTCAGACCTGCCGTTGATGATCACTTTAGCGCCTTCCTGAAGTAAACTCCGGGCTATTGCAAAGCCAATACCTGCCGTGGAACCACTGATGAAAGCTGTTTTATTACGAAGTTGTAAATCCATAGTTTTAAATTATAATTTAAAACTACAGCTATCTTATTCACAATGTTTCATGGGCCTGCAATTGTGGCATAAGTCTGACGGCTTGCTTTGAGGAAACCGGGTCAGGAATTACTGCGTTTTGACCAGGCTTTTTAGCTCTACGATCTTCTGATGGGTCTGGTCCATATTGATGATTCCTCTTCTTGGTCGGTCGAGATCCAGGATCAGGTAAATGGTCATAACGGTCATTAGTGTAAAGCCGCATACGATGATCCAGTTGAAGCGTTTTCCCTTGGTGCCGTACCCGACGATGAAACTGCCGGTTATGGTAAGCAGGAACAGGAGCCAGTATATCGATTCCGGGACATGGGCATTGCGATCGGCATCCCGGGTGGTTGCGATATCCATCATGGCGTTCAGTGCGGGGATCATTTGTTGTGAACGAAATGCATTGTCTTTATTCTGGGACAATGCGGTCACTGACTTCCAGATTTTTCCGGAATAATCGTTTGACTGCTGAAGGCTTTGGTTTAACTGGTTTTCATCTATTCCGGCTTCGTAATAGGAGATCCGTGCATTTAAATAGTCATCGAACAGAGGCTTGAGCTTGCTGCGGGTACTGTCCGGGTAGAGGTCACAGCGGAGAATGGCTGTGCCGATGTCGTTGGCTTCCTGTACAATGATCTGCCTGCGGGTATCACTTTTGGAAGCAGACATGCTGAAAGTAAAGGAAAGCAATAGTGCCAGCAACCCCAATAATGATCCTTCTATCGCACCCAGGCTTTCAGCAGCATTGCTGTCTTCCTGGTTCGCCCTTTGCAGGATATAAAATCCGAGCCTGTTGAAGGCGATCATAAGTATAAAAAGGATCCCGCAGATCAGGATTGCCGGGGTGTGAAATAGGATGGAGTTCATGCCTAAATATAGGATGATATCTGCTCAGTTCAAAATTTCCCGGTGTTGCTTATGCTGCTTATATCGTCAGATTCAGCAGTTCGTCGATCTGTTTGGCCAGCTGCCTGTCTTTGTCCGTTACGATGTCTCCGGCATCGTGTGTGCTCAGCCAGATTTCTACTTTATTCCATTCGTTGGTCCACTTTGGATGGTGGTTGTTCTTTTCAGCCACAAAGGCTACCCGGACCATAAATGCGAAAGCTTCCTGGAAATCTTTAAATAGCAGGACCTTGTAGAGCTTTCTATCAATTTCTTCCCATTGTTTCTGAACCACATTTTCCATTTTCATCAAATTATACAGCTGCTAAATTGCAGCATTAATAGAACAATGAAAGCAGGTTTAGGTTTTAACTGCTTTCCTGATCGCATCTACAATACCTTCATTCAATACAATGTACATCCCCAGGCGTTCTGTAGAAATTCCGGCCGCTAACTTATAGGTGAACACGGGTTTGTCGTTCTCAAAGAAAGTCTCCATATATTGAAAAGAAAGGTTTTCCTGTTTTTGAAGCTCCGCTGCCAGCTCCACGATATGCGTAGATATAAAAAACGCAGAATTTCTAATGAAGGCGAGTTCGGAGATGATCAGCAAAGAGGCATCAAAGGCATCCTTTACATTGGTACCCCTGAACAGCTCATCAAAGATCACAAACATACGGTCGTTTTCTGTCAGCGTTAAAGCTACTTCCTTGACCCGTTTTACTTCACTGTAATAATGGCTCAGTCCGTCATTGATGTTGTCGGGCAGGTTTATGGTGGTGATTAAACCGTTAAAAATCGTCGTTTCCATGGCGTCTGCTGGTACAGGAAAACCAATATGTGACAGGTATATGGCCAGTCCGAGTGACTTCAGCAAGGACGACTTGCCGGCCATATTTGATCCGGTAAGAAAGACCATGTTCTTGTTACGGTCAAAGGCCACATCATTTTTAACCGGGTTTTTAATGCCGGGATGAAACAGGCCGGTTACATTGAACTTTAAATTGAGTTCGCTGGTGTATTTTGGAAAGCAGAAACCTCTATTTATGGCGGTTAGAGACACATATTCAAATACATCCAGCTCGTAAACAAGCTGCAGCATTTCCCTTATGCTTTCCTTTTCCTTGCCCCGGAATGTCCCATCCAGCCAGTTTACCTGGTAGAATTTCAGGTTATTTTCATTGAGCTTTGAGGTCTGTGCCAACAACCCGTTCGTGATGATCTCATTGATCCTGATAAAGACGGTGTTTAAATAATCCGGGAGCTGCTCAGTTTGGTTGTCCTCTATAAGCTGCTGCATATATCTTGTCAGTCTAAGGAGGTATTTGAGCCCGGTTTTGATGATGTAATAGTCATTGCTCGAATTCCTGGTTACATAGTCTGACACCGCATCTATCAGGTTGCCCTTTGATTTTCTTTTAGTCGATTTGAGATAGAACTCTATCAGGTCAAGCTCTTCGTTCCTGATGTCGATAACAAGTTTACGGTCAGAAAAATACCTGATCGCTTCACTTCTGCGGGTAAGGAGATCTATGTCTGTTGAAGGATTTGACATCATTTCCCGCAGTTTTTCTCTGCCGCCAAGGGTCCGGGTACCTTTAAAAATATGGAATACAGAATTGGATGTTTCTGAGAATACGTTCAGGTCCCGGAGGGTTTGCTGATCAATGATGAAGCCGTTCATTGATGAAAGATAAAACAAAATTGCGCTAAATTTTATTAGAGCAATATGGTTAATGTTAAATGTCGTTTAAGATGTGCGTTGTTATTGGCTTTCGCCATTGTTTTTACCTTTCAGTCCTGTAGAAAAAGTAAATCAGAGATCGGTAAAGAGCTTTTTAAGGAAACGAAAAATAAAGTCTTTAAAAAAATCGAAAATGATGCTTTTGCCAGTGTGTTCAAACAAGTACTGGCGGATAAGAAATCGGGATTGGGTAACCCAAAACTGATCGCCGCTTTTTATGAAGGCAATGATTACGATCCTGTATTACTGATGCAGCACCTGCCAAAGAAGGGTTTAAAGGTGCTCGAAAGTCATTTAAATAAGGCGGGAGCTCATGGTCTTTCACCTGAAATGTTTGGCGCGGACCAGTTTGCCAGGCTGATCGGTGAGATTTATGACAAGAAAGCGATTAAAACTGTTGAGGAAGCTTATCAGATCATTGCCGAGCTGGAACTCGCGACTGCCAATTCGCTGATCGGCTACAGCAACGCACTTCAATATGGAATAGTAAGCCCAAGGAAGATCTATGCCCAATATTATACCAGGACCAAAAGACCGGACAGCGCCGGAGTGATGTCTGTTTTTGCCGTTAAGGATCTGAAAGTTTACCTGGACAGCATTCAGCCTAAAAGTAAATCTTACCTGACCTTGCAAAAAGCATTGGCCGAAGGCCTGACCGCACCGGGGATGAGCAAAGAGGAAACCGCACGTGTTCTGGAAGTGAACATGGAGCGTCTGCGGTGGAAAAACAGGAATAGTGATAAAAAACTGGTTTTGGTCAATATTCCTGATTACAGGCTCGATGTCATTGAAAATGGGAAGTCTGTCATGAACATGAAGGTCTGTGTGGGAGAGGGCCGGAAGATAAAAGCGACGGATCAGCTGAAGGAATACGATGAGGATGACCTGAAAAAAGACAGGCCTTTTAACCGGGAAACACCCCAGCTTGGCAGTATGATCCACAGTGTGCAGGTCAACCCGGTCTGGAATATTCCCGAAAGCATTGCTACTAAAGAGATTACTAAATATGCAGCGGCTGACCGGTATTACCTGGCCAATAATAATATTGATGTATACCTGGATGGCAAACTGATCGAAGACCCGGAAACCATTGACTGGAGTGCTGCCGGTGCCGGAAAGGTCTACACCTTCAGGCAGCGTTCCGGGAATGACAATTCATTGGGTAAGATCAAGTTTTTATTTGACAATGAGAGTTCTGTTTATTTGCACGATACGCCTGCAAAGGAAGCTTTTAAACTGCCTGTAAGAGCGGTTAGCCACGGCTGCGTTCGTGTGGAAAAGCCGCTGGAACTGGCCCGTGTGCTTTTTGGAGAGGGCGATAAATTTGAGCTGATCAAAAAAGAGATGGCCCAGACTGCTGCGCAGACGGCCAGGGATATTGCTCTGCCAGATAAAGTTGCTGTGTACCTGACTTATTTTACCTGCTGGGCAGATGAAAACGGGGTGCTGCAGTTTAGAAAAGACATCTACGGACAGGATATCGTGCTGTATTCTTACCTGGAAAGGATCAAGTCAAGTTAGACCAGTCCAGCTTATCAATAAGCGTTCTGTCATATAGTGCTGAAAGATTATAGATCTAAAGAATCAATAGTTTCAGCGATCTGCTGATCTGTATTTTCCGCTCCCGTGCTTTGCGCCAATGTTGCCGCCAGGTGCTCGTCCAGATATTTAGAAGTATAATCCTGTGCGCTCGAATTGATGAACAGCACAGTTTTGCCTCCAATGGTATTGATCACTTTATTGGCCAGCTCCGGCGCTACTGCAGGGCAGCCCTGGCTGCGGCCTAACCTGCCCAGCGCATTTATCGTTCCCTGACTTACATAATTTGCGCCATGTACCACGATAGATCTCTTGCGGGCATTGTCGTTAAAGCCATCATCCATGCCATCCAGTCTCAGGGAACGGCCATGCTGACCGTTATAGGTCTCACCCGTTACATAAAAGCCGATGCTGCTTTGAAAAGAGTCATTGGTATTGGAAAATTTTACTGCTTTATCTGCTCCGCTGCGCTGCCCATGGGCTACCCAGGTATTCAGGAGCAATTCTTTTTTATCAAGATCCACGATCCACAGACGTTTTTGAGTACTGTTCATGTCCATGTCGGCAATGGTCAGCACGGATTTTTCGGAACTGACTTTACCTGAGTTTTTCAGGTTGTAAAATCCGGTTACGGCTTTTTCAAAAACGTTGATGTTCAACCCGCTCTGGGCCAGGTGGGCGCTGTCGTAAATCTTCTGTAAATAAGAATTGTACAGCGTATCTTCAGATAAATTTATATTATGTTTTGTGTTTTCAGTTTGCGCAGATGTGCTGAGGTTGTTCGGTGTCCAACTGATAAAGGTTAGTGCAAATGAAACTAAAATTAATCCTGCTATTCCTAAAATGTATCTTCTCATCCTGATTTGGTTAAAAGCGTTAGCTATAATATTACGTTAATTTAATAAGTTTAGTATGCTCGTATTTGATTTGTTTAATTATTGCTGTTAAAACTTCCACAAAGATACTCAAACAGATTTACCTAAGGAACTCATTTTTAATCTATTACTTGTAAATGACTTAAAAATGGCTATTGCAATGTGTCAGCGAGGTTTTTGACTTTTATTCCCGGTTGTACAAACCTGACAATTCTTAACTATTTCCGTCTCTATTGCAGGAGGACTACATTACACTGATGGGTTAGGCAGGCGCGCAGTCTTCAGCAAATTGATTGCAAAAATTTTAGCTAGCTTTGCAGGATCGTTAAATTTGCGTCAGCAATAAAATAAAAGAACTGTGTCGTTAGATAAATTGAAACTAAGCAAGCCATTAATTTCGGCTATGACGGACGCCGGATACATCTCTGCCAAAGAGATCCAGGCTAAAACTATGTCGAGAATAATAGGCGGACAGGACATTATTGCCGTAGGCCCTGAAGGGAGCGGTAAGACCACCACCTATGTGCTTGGGGTTTTGATGAAACTAAAATACAGTACGGATGAGGCGCCAAAAGTACTGATCCTGGTTCCGGATCAGGAGCGCGTGCTTGCGGTGATTGATCAGTTCAGGACGCTGAGCGGCAACAGGAACCTGCGCATCATGGGTCTTTATGGCACAGGAGGTATGGAAGAAACTGTGCTTGAACTTTTGGAAGGGATAGACATCGTGGTAGCTACACCGCCAAGGGCACGTGCGGTTTACCTGAAACTGGGCCTGAACCTGAACAGGCTGCAGATCTTTATTGTTGACGATGCGGAACTGATCGTAAAGCAGGGTATGCAATTGCCTGTTGCGGAACTGGCAAGAAGTGCCGGTAAAGTTCAGCACCTGATCTTTACTACTGTGGTCCATGATAAACTGAACCTGATGATCGACCAGTTTATGAATTTTCCGGTGACGCTTGAAGTCGAAGAACTTGGGGAAAGTAAAGCTGTGACCCATGAATTGCTGCTGTACCAGGTCCCTAATTTTAAGACCAAGATCAGTTTGCTGGATTCGCTGCTGCGTGATGACGAGGTATTTGAAAAAGTGGTGGTATTTGTAAACAGCCGCCTTACTGCTCAAAAGCTAAATCAAACACTTGTTTCGTACAAGCCCGGCACTATATCTGTACTCAATCCCTTGTTTTTTGACGAAGAAGGTTTTGATCATATCGAAGATTTTAAAGATACGCCCGGGGCGAGGGTGCTGATCGTGGCCAATGAAGGCCTGGCTGCTTCCGCGGCTCCGCTGGACCTTTCCAGTATCCCTTTTATCTTTCATTTTGAAATTCCGGAAAAGAAAGAACAGTTCCTGAGCCGTGTGGTAAAATCGGGTGAAGAGGAAGTGGTCGCTATTACTTTTGCTACTGATATGGAACTGGTAGAGCTCCGCAAGATCGAAGCATCGATCGGTTTCAAAATTCCGGTAATGGACCTGCCTGAGGACCTGATCATCGAGAAAGCTGCGAAGCCTGCAAAGGTCAAAACTGTAAAAGAAGACAGTCTGGACGCGCCAAAAGGCGGCGGTGCATTTCATGATAAAAAAGAAAGCAATGCAAAGACTTACAATTACGGCATAGGGCAGAAAGCCAAGATGACCATGAAGAAAAAGCACGGTTAGTCGGGCGTGGCCAGCTAGACCCTGAGCGCGCCGCGGAACCCCCTGGCTGCATAGTAAGATTCTGCACCATTGTGATACACGAAGATAGTTCCGTAACGGTAATCGGCAAAGATGCCGCCGCCCAGTTTTCTAATTCCGGCAGGTGTTTTTATCCAGCTCGAGGTTTTCGTGTCAAACTTTCCAAATTGCTGCAGCTCCCGGTATTGTTCTTCATCTAAAATCTCAATGCCCATCTCAGTGGCCATTCCAATTGCACTATTTCCAGGCTTATGCTCTTTCCTTGACTCCAGTGCTTCATGATCGTAGCAAATACTTCTGCGGCCCTTAGGGCTTTCAGCAGCGCAATCGTAGAAAATGTATTGGTCTGTCTTTTGATCATAACCCACCACATCAGGTTCACCGCCCGTGGTCTCCATGTCATCCAGCGACCACAGTTTTCCGGCATTGGCTTCCAGCTTTGCCTGCACTTTGGTCCATTCCACACCCTTATGGCGGTTCATGTTTTTTTCAAAACGGTCTTTCAGGGTTTTGAGCAGTTCCTCACGTTGTTCCGGCAACAGCTCTTTTTTATTGCTTTTCATGTTTATAATTTTATTGGTTAACTGAAATGATTTTCCGGTCCGCAGGTCTGAAATACCAGGATACAAAAGTCAGGGCCAGCAATAAAGTTGGTCCAAAAAATTCTTTGGCACCATCGCCAACGGCAAGGTGAGAAAATACGGCACCTGACATCGCAAAGAAAAAGCCTGCATAAGCCCATTCCTTTAATAAAGGAAACTTAGGAATAAGCACTGCCACAACGCCCAGTATTTTCCAGATGCCAAGAATGGTTAAGAGATAGACAGGATAACCCAATTTTATCATCATGGCTACTTCTTCCTTCATTTTAATTAACTGTACTATTCCGGTCGATAGCATTCCTAATGCCAGCCAAACGGTAGCGATCCAATAGATAATTTTGTTTCTCTTTGACATCATGTATTATTTTAGTTTGCTTACAATATCCTGCAATCTGTTATGTGCCATATTGATGCCCTGAGCAAAGGGCAGCTGCAATATTTGGTCTCTGAGGGCAACTGACTTATACACGATATGCATAGTGAGCCGGCTGCTCCCTTCAGTGAGTGTTTCAAATTCCAAAAACTCAAGCTGAGGTGCAAATGGCGTATTTTCCATTTCAAACGTCCGGGTGATTTTCTGGTTGGGAACAAAGTCATGGATTACCCCGCTGGCCAGAAATGCCACGTTGCCTTTAGGATCGGACGTTTCAAACTGATAACTGCCGTGCTTTTTATTTTCCAGTTTCAGTACTTTTGTACCCATCCATTGCTCGACAATTTCAGGTGTTACGTAAGCCTTAAAAAGCAATTCCAAAGGCAAATCAAATTCCCTGGTAATCACCAATTCCTGTTTGCCCTCTCCGGCCTCGATTTTAGTTTTTCTTTCCATACTGTTCTATTCATTTGGTTTGTATGTTTTCATAATGGCTTCCAGTTTATTAAATCTGTCATCCCACATTTGGCGAAATGGTTCGATAAAGTCAGCTACTTCTTTCATCTTTTTTGCATTAAGGTGATAATAGATCTCCCTCCCGGTTTGCTCTTGTTTAAGCAATTCGCACTCAGTCAGTATTTGCAGGTGTTTTGAAACTGTCGGTCTCGCTGTATCGAAATTCGCAGCTATAACACCGGCGGTCATGGATTGCGACGCAACCAGCATAAGGATAGCCCGTCTTGTCGGGTCCGCTATGGCTTGAAATACATCTCGTCTTAAATTCATTATGTAGTTATTTGACTACAAATATATATGTAGTTATTTAACTACGCAAATATTTTTGCATTTTTTATCGCGGATGCGTTTGATCAATCACAACCAAACATTTAAAGCTTCTCTTTAAGGAACGTCAGCGGGTTATAAAATCTTAGGTTTAACTGCTGCTTATTCATCGTAAGCCAACTGGCGCAGCCATAATCGTCAAAGGCCTTGCGGATCTCCAAATGAAGATGATGGTAGTCGCCGCCGTACTTTTTTGATTCCTGCACTGTAAATAACCTGGCCAGTTTTGTCTTTTGGTCCACCTGCTGACCCTGCTGCACGTATGCTTCTTTCAAATGCTTGTAGGAAGTGAACATGGTGCTGCCGTCTGCAAGTTTATGTCTTACCACTACCGTTTTCTGGTTTTCAGCTAAATGAACCGAACATACGATACCTGCAGCCATAGCATATACAGGTACCAATTTATCTTTAGGCTTGAGAGGATTGATGTCGATAGCTGTATGAATATGGCCTTTCAGAAAACTGTCCCGGTGATCACCAAATATGCTGATTACTTTGATCTGCTTCAGATCCTTGCGATTGGCCACATCGAAAGGCAGAAACCAATTTGCCGCTGTACCATTCGGCGCGGCATCCAGATAATAGGGTTTCCATCTTGCTTTGTCACTTTCAATAGTCGGGTTGGTAAACGTGGTGAGTAAAAAGAGATGTAAGAGCAAGGTGTTCATGATTTAGCAAATTAGTTTACAGAGGCATTGTATTTACTAATATACAAGAATAGTCAATAGCACAAGAAGCATAGCTGACATACCCAAAAAGAATATATATTTGTGCTCAATTTTTACAATAACATACATGGCAAAGACATCTGAAGCGAAAGTAGGAAACATTTTAAGGTACAATGGTGAGCTGGTGACAATTATAGAGCTAATGCACCGTACACCAGGTAAAGGGGGAGCTTTTTACTTAGGTAAATTTCGCAATATCAAAACGGGAAGAATTGTGGAAGCCCGGTTGGGAACCGATGAGCAGATCGAAATTTGCCGGGTAGAAACCAACGATTTTCAATATTTGTATGAAGACGGCGATTATTTTGTAGTCATGGATAACGTCTCTTTCGAACAATTTAATATTCCTAAATCACTATTCGGACCGGCTGCAAAATTCCTGAAAGAAGGTATGGACGTCATTGTATCTTTTGAAAGTGAAGAGCCCATCATGGCCCAGGCACCAAATTTTGTAGAGCTGGAAATTACGTATGCCGAGCCGGCTGTAAAAGGAGATACTTCATCAGGCGCACAGAAGTTGGCGACGACTGAAAATGGTATTGAAATCAGAGTGCCTTTATTTGTAAATCAGGGTGATAAAATCAAAATAGACACCCGTACCGGAGACTATGTAGAGCGGGTGAAATAGGTTGCAATAGTTCTTTACAATTTCTTGGCCTCATTCCAATAAACATCCATCTCGGCAAGTGTCATGTCCTGAAGCGCTTTACCATTTTCTTTGGCCTTGCTTTCCAAATACTGAAAGCGCTTAATGAATTTCTTATTGGTTTTCTCCAGTGCATTCTCCGGATTGATGTTGATGAAACGTGCATAGTTGATCAGGGAAAACAACAAATCTCCGAATTCCCCTTCAGCTTTCTCTATGTCGATCTCCGCGCCACTCACCGTATTGTACTCTTCTTTAAACTCCTGCAGTTCTTCTTCTACTTTTTCCCAGACCTGTTCTTTGTTGTCCCAGTCAAAGCCCACACCACGTGCTTTTTCCTGGATGCGGCTGGCCTTTACCAATGAGGGCAGTCCTGCGGGTACGCCTGCGAGCACAGATTTATTGCCTTCTTTCAGTTTCAGCTTTTCCCAGTTGCGCTTTACATCATGTTCATCCTGCACTTCGACATCGCCATAAATGTGCGGGTGGCGGCTGATCAGTTTGTCACATACGCCATTGAGTACATCTACGATCGTAAAATCATTGGTCTCTGAAGCGATGCGGGCATAAAATACCAGGTGCATCATCACGTCGCCCAACTCTTTTTTAACTTCCTGCAGGTCGCCTTCCAATATGGCATCAGACAGTTCATAGGTCTCTTCGATGGTCAGGTGGCGCAGGGTTTCCATGGTCTGTTTTTTATCCCAGGGGCATTCTGTGCGCAAGGTATCCAGTACGGTCAGTAATCTTTGAAAAGCTGTTGAGGGGTCTGCTGCGGTAACCGGAGGTATATTGTTGGGCATTATGAAGCTTTATTTTGATGTTTTATTTAATGATGTTAAAGGTAATGATCATTGTCGTTAAAAAAAGGACAATCAATCCGGATAAAAATAAGACATCTGCCAGTTTTTCTAAACGGTTATTGGTAGATTCTGCATCTTTTCTCATGGCCAGGAAAGAAAAGATACAGCTGGTCATGAATAGTACGATGGCTACGGCAGTAGTTTCGTCGATGATGCTCACATCGCCCATCTTGGATACTTTGATGGAAGTGAGCACAATAAAGCAAAGACCAAGCAGGTTGGCCGAGGTATTGAGGATGTGCGGTGATCTTTTATCGGCCATTTATTCCTGTTCTTCGAGTTTGATCTTTTTGGTAAGGCGGTAGACCTTTCGTTTTTTATGGGGTTTTTCTTCTCCGCCCAGCAGTATTCCCCAGGGTTTCAGCGGATCGACGCGGTCAAATATGATCTTGAGCATGGCCAGGTAAGGAATGCAAAGGAACATGCCCGATATGCCCCAGATCATTTCACCTACCACAATGCCTATAAAGGCGAAAAGTGCATTGATCTTGACTTTAGAGCCGACTACCAGCGGCATCAGTACATTGCCGTCTACAGTATGAACGCACAGGAAGGCGACGATGACCAGCAGCATTTTGGCTGCCCCGGCTGTGGCGAAGGTAATGAGTGCGCTGATCAGCAGGGCACTAAAGATGCCGATGTAGGGAATGATGTTGAATATGCCTGCGATGAGGCCAAGCAACACTGCATATTTAACGCTGAGGATCCAGAGCACAAAGATCATCAGGGCAGTGACAATGATCATTTGAATGAACAGCCCCGTAATGTATTTTTTGATGATGTACTGGATGTGCCTTACAATTTCGCTTACTTTTTCGGTATGTTCATCTGCAAATACTGAGGTGAGGAACCTGAAAAGCGTGCCCCGGTAGTTGAGGATGAAAAAAGTAAATAGCAGCAGGAAGGAAAGGAACAGCAGGGTGGAGGAAAGGGTGAGTAATGTGGCACCCAATACTGTTGCGCTGGTAGCCAGGGCACTGGTCGCGCTGTCCTTAAGGTAATCTATCTGCTTGTGGGTGTTGATGTGAAAGGTGTGGGAGATCCAGTTTTGCACATCATGAAAAGAGATTTCGGCCTGCTTTTTCAGCAGCGGCCAGTCCTGCCAGAGGTCGGTCAGCTGATTGGCTAAAAAATACAGGATACCTGACAGCAGGGCGATCATCAGCACCACGGAGATGATCGATGCGAGGCTTCTTTTTAAGCGGCATTTCTTTTCCAGGTAATTGGCAAGTGGCAAGAGCAATAGCGCCAGTAGAAAAGAAGTGAGCAGGGGGGCAAGGAGTGTCTGACCCAAAATGGCTAGGTATCCAATGCAGATGATGGAAAACAACACCATGGCAAGCCTGGTGTAAAATGGGGTGGAGGGTTGGTTCATAGGTCAGATGCTGCATGAATTACTTCCATGCACTGGCATCATCTAATATAGCAATATCTTCTGTATTTAATTTCAATTCTGCCGCCCTGACCAGATCTTTTAGCTGCTCCAGGCTGGTTACACTTGCTATCGGTGCAGTGACCGAGGGGCGGGCAATGAGCCAGGCGAGGGCAACACTGGCCTGGTCGGCACTGTATTGTTCAGAAACTTCATCTAGTGCTTTGAGTATCCTGGAACCCCTTTCATTCAGGAAGTTTTTTACGGCGCCGCCCCGCTGGCTTTTATCCAGGTCTTCCTCAGAACGGTACTTTCCGGTCAGAAATCCGCTGGCCAGTGAGTAATAACTGATTACACCCAATTGATTGTCGAGTACAATCTGTTCATAATTGCTTTCATAGCCCTCGCGCTGGTACAGGTTATATTCAGGCTGCAGGGTCTGGTATTTGGGCAGGTTGAGCTTGTTTGCCAGTTCCAGTGACTGGATCAGTCGTTCCGGTGACATATTGGAAGCGCCTATCCACCTTACTTTTCCTGATCTGATCAGTTCGTCATAGGCTTCGAGAGTTTCCTGTATCGGTGTATCCGGATCATCGTAATGGGACTGGTATAAGTCTATGTAATCCGTTTTTAGTCTTTTCAGGGAATCTTCAGCGGCCTGGATGATGTATTTTTTGGACAGGCCTTTTTTGCCAGGCCCCATGCCTGCACCTACTTTGGTAGCGATGATCACTTTTTTGCGGTCCTTTCTTTGCTGCATCCAGTTGCCGATAATGGTTTCTGATTCGCCGCCATTGTTGCCCGGCACCCATGCAGAATATACATCTGCGGTGTCTATTAAGTTAAAGCCGGCATCAGTGAAGCCGTCCAGTATCTCAAATGATCTGGCCTCATCGGTGGTCCAGCCAAAAACATTTCCGCCAAAGGCGATGGGGTATACCTGTAAATCTGAGTTGCCCAATTGTATTTTGTTCATAGGGATTGAGGTTTGTAATGAAAGCTTAACAATATTAGGGCTGAAGATGTTTAGGCATTGTGTCCGTCATTTGTAAAGAGTTCAAGAGAACCTGGTTGCGGTTGTTGTCGATTCCTAAAAGAGCTATACACTAAAAACAGTGTATGGAAACAAAAGAAACAGAATTCATTTTCACAGAAAGGACAAATAAGAACCAATGTTTT
>Ga0193717_1000053_pt1 | contig 124722 bp, 117 predicted proteins | sample U2c2metaG_FD_145900 | JGI IMG/M metagenome (GOLD analysis project Ga0193717, IMG submission 145900) | Soil microbial communities from a riparian zone of the East river system, Colorado, United States - U2c2 | ecosystem: Environmental > Terrestrial > Soil > Riparian zone | place: USA: East... | reverse complement strand
CTGGCGATTACCCTTAAGGACCTGATTGATAAAACAAATGGTTAGATCTGCATTTTGCTGAGAAGCAAACAGCCGTTTGAAACCAACATCGTCGAGCGGATCAAAAAAATAAGGATCATTATTCTTTTGGTCATGGCGGTAAGCAAGTACTGGTTCCGCAAGCGTATTTTCAATGATATCCTCTTGTTGCATGGCTGATTGATTTGAGGACAAAGATAAGCACCTGACATGAGATTTTAAAGTAAAATAAACTTTAAAGATTCTGTAATGTTGTTTTGATTAATATTTTGGAATATAATTTAATATTTTGATTATTATCCCAAAATATTGTAATTCTTATGCAGAAAACGGATTTCCATAACAACACGTATCAATTTTTGACCTGATCGTCATGGAATGCTAAGACATATAGCAATGCAGATCATCACCGGTAAAATCTGGCGGCAGTTCATACTGGTTGCTTTAATCCCGTCTTTGAACAGCGTTTCGTTGCGCCATAAAACACCCTTGTCCACATTGTAAATCACAAAAGGCGTCCCCTAGGCTGTCCTGCCAAGTTGTATTGTACTTGAAATGAGTGATGAAAGGATCAAGGCCCCGGAACTAGGCACTAAAGATACAAAGAGCGGCCTAAACTATACATTTATGCCGCCCTCTGTATTGTTGATTTTAAATGGTGAGCAATTTTTGACTAGCTTTTCGTATAAGGGAAATTGCGCGAAACTTTTCGCATCATGTGCTCTACTAAGTCGTCTGTGGAACTCGTAACGTTATCGTTCATTGTTTTGAAGAAACGCCAAAGCAAATCCCCTGATTGGCCGCTATTTAAGGTCAAAGTTAAGGTACCAGTACCAGTTTTCCCACCCATACCGCCAAATATTACTGCAGAAACGAGTGCACCAGCTTCACTTTTTGTTTGCTCAGTTTCAAAAGAACCTCCCAAAATAGCGTCTACACCTAAAATTTTTGCAAGTTCATCTTTAGTCATTTCATCCAGCTTTTCAGAAACGCCGGCTTTCTTTAGCAGAATGTTTGTTTTCTCTACATCCTGAAACTCAACAGTGTAATTGCTTGCTTTCCTAAGGAGAAACGTGTACATACTCGCCTGGATAGATTTTGACATTGTTTTCTCCTGATCCTTGTTTGCCTCAGCATTGAAGTTTTTCGGCATTTTTTTGTAGGAAATTTTTGTAGCGAATGGTAAGATTGCGATCACCTTGTGGGAGGTTTTCTCTGTACCGAGTTTAGGACTTTCAAAAACTTGTTTAGAGCCTTCGAACTGTGCGTTTGCGACATAAGTTGTCGTTACGACTAAGAGAGTCAATAAGATTTTTTTCATCTTTAAAAAGTTTGTTTGTTTGGGCGGCTAATATATGAAAAAGTAGAGCATTCCTGATTGGTCTGGTTTAGGAAAAACTAGTGCCCCAGATTACATCATATTTGACGTTATTATCCGAACGTAAATTACTCACCTCGGCTATTTTAAATAATTTAACAAATTCTTCCTTGTCTCTCAAAAATAAAGGGATTCTTTCAAATTAATTATTCATATGGCGTAACGAAAGGGGTATGAATCAAATGTCTTGGATTAATAAGTTGACGTTAACGGAAGATATTATAGCAATCAATTTGAGTCTGATTTTTACATTATAGGTCAAAGCTACAGATAGACTAATCCGCCTTTATATACCACTCATCATAAATGGCAACCTGACCATTTGCATTATTAGTCAGTGAACCCAAGGTATGCAGTTTGCCGTTCTCAATAGTCAATTTGAATTTCGCTGTCATACTTTTAAAATCCTTATAGGACGCAAAATCAATAAATTCCTGATATTCGTCACCCGTCAGACTGTAGCGGCCACCGGCACAGGAAACAACAATCTTTTGATTATCCAATTCGGGAATTACCTTTTCATAGATAACCACAACCGTGGTTGGTGTAAAAATCTTGCGCATATTGGTAGAGGTGCTATCTGCATTGTAAATACTGCCGTCTGGGTTAGTCACCTTTTGTGCCACTAATCTCCAGGTCCCAACAAGCGCTTTGTTTTGTGCAGATATATTTGAACAGAACAATGCCACCAAAACAATGGTCAAAGAAATAATTTTAGATTTCATGTATATATTCAGTTATCTGTCCTTAATCCACCTTAATAAACCACTCGTCATAAATGGTCACGTTGCCATCAGCGCCAGACAGGCTGCCGACAGTATGTATTTTACCTTTTTCCAGAGTCAACGTAAATTTCACCTTCATCTCCTTATAACCTTTATAGGATGCGAATTCAGTAAATTCTTCGTAAACGTTTCCTTTTAATGAATAATGACCGCCAGCACAGGAAACTACAAGTTTCTGGTTATCTAACTCGGGAATTTTACGTTCGCTTATATTTACGAACATGGTAGGTGTGTAAATCTTAACTGAATTTAGCGCGGCGCTGTCTGCAGTAGTCACACCACCATCGGAGTTGGTCACCTTTTGGGAAACCAGTTTCCAGGTGCCTACGATGCTTTTGTCTTGCGCGAATGTATTTAGACAAAACATTGCCACGCTGACTAATGTGAGGACGGTAATTTTCGATTTCATACTGATATTTAGTTTTTCTAATATAATAATCTTAATTGTATTTTTCAATACAGGAAACATGCTTTGATGAACTCATTGCACATCTATAGTATTTTTACCAGACTGATAAAAAATCTACCGGCTATTGCAATTTTCTTGATAGGTAGTAGAAAGGAGGTTTCACAAAGGCAGTCTATGACGACATCGGCAGAGATGCCAGCAAGGGCACCAAAAGAACCATTACTAAGGACATTTTTGGCAATAGGATATTAGAAAAGCGTTGAGATCATCAGTGATCAGCTCTCCGTCTACAGTATAAAGCACACAGCGGTTGCCCTGCTTTTTAAGAACCTGTTTAATAAATCTTTGTAGCACAAACACATTCCAGAAAAAGGGATTATTTATAGTTGTAACGGCAATTCTTATCATGGTAGCAGTATTGTCGTTAAGAGAAGAGTGTGGAAACATCAAATGAATAAGAAAATGAAACTCAATTTTTCATTAATAGCTCCCTGATATATTGTCCGAAATCCTTTTTGTCAATCCCAATTACTTTTTTAAGATTGACAAAGTAATCATCGCCCTCCGCCGGAGTAAACAATCTTTTAACGCCGCTCATTCCCTGGCGCCTATCAATATCGCGACAAACCAAGCCCGATAGCACATAAGTCAATTGCACGTCCGGAGTATGCGGGTAAAAATCGGTAGCAAGCTCGGTGATATCTTGCTCAGGGTGCGCATCAATATATTTTTTTGCAAGAGGCACCAGTTCCTTTAACGACTTACCGCTAGAGCCACCGATATAAGTTGCGTATCCCTCATGTACGTTCTTCGTCCCCTTTGGAAATACAATATAGGTATAGAAATGCACCACCTCATGCTCATATTGTTCTGAATCATTACCTGCAAAGACCGTATTGTTCCAATACTGCGCGAGCCCGCCAACCCGGCTGAGATACATATTCTCTATGAAATCATAACCCATCGATTTAAACATCATCTCTGGATCCTCAAACTTGTAATACTTGACTTTCAACACCCGAGTATTCAGTTTTTTTGCAAAACTGATGTTGAACTGATCCATCGCTTTGGCTTTCTTAAGGTTTATTTTGTTCGGATAGACGTAGTTTACACTTCCTAAAGTCAATCTGTTCCAGGACTTGGTATAGTGGTCTAACGCATTGTAAAAGTAATAACCACTGCCGTTCCTCTTCGCGATCAGAGTACCGATGATTCTAAGATAGGGCGTGTTATTTGCCAGAGATACACCCATGTAAGCAATCTTGATCAACAGACCAGATTCCTCTATTGGAATTACCCTTAACAAGGTCGGAAAATAAAAAGGTGCGCCTCCGTTCATTTCAATATCCTGGAAATGTTGAAACGGTTCTATGTTCTCTTTGAGGTAGGCCGGATCGATATATTTATTATTGAGAGACCCCTTATTTTTCTCTTTCAGAAAGCCGTTCAATGATTCTAACAGCCTGTTTTGGACGATAGTGTCCGGTACCAAATTAAAAGCGGACTGGTCGACAACCAATGGTTTGGTGCTATCCTGCCCAAATACACTGTTGCTAATCAGCAGGATAAAGATGTAAAAAAGTGCTTTTGGTTTATACATCAGGTGAGCGCAAGTTATAATTACAATAATAGTAAAAGAAAAACATTTAAAAAGAAGCCAACAAGATAGGTTTCATGTTACCGATGCTGTTCTGACAAACATGGAATGGCGTAATCAATCGTTCCCATTTCAATCAGTTCGTCGAGTTTTAGTGTAATAGGAGAAATGTTTAGCGAGACAGGTACGTCAATAACAAAGTATCCCTCTTTAAATTTTTCAGTCGTACAACCAAGATCATGAAAAGCTTTTCTGACATCATTAGTCGAAATGGATTTATCCATTAAAACCACCTGAACTGTAGAATTCCCGGAAAACTCTATTATCTCTTCAAAAGTCAACATCTGCTCATCTGGATCGTAAGTTGCAATTATAGTGTCTCCACAAGCGATATTCGGAGCATAAAAGGGAATGCTATCAAGTTTATAGATCCCTTTATCGTTATCAACGACCTCAGCCCACATCGTTTCGGCTGTCTGTTCATCAAGCACATCGCTATAAAACTTGAATAAGATCTTAACGTAGTTTTCTTTTGCTGGCATTTAATCAATTTAACTGAATCTTATCCTTAACTGGCACTTAATGGAATTATATTACTGATGACACAAATATTGTGATTTAAAAATACAGGAATTTAACGATCTTTATTTACTATGGCCAAAAAACTATGTCTGGATTGTAAGAAGTCATTTAGCATGTCATCAGAGGATTTGAAACTTTCAAACTTCAAATGCCCAGAATGCGGTAATCCGGCCATTGCTATTACGCATAGATTCAGACCGCCAAAAATAGACAACAGCAGAAAATGGGAGGTAGTCAAATTTCTCATAGACAATGGATTTCCATATCAGCACATATCAGTTTATGACCTGACCATCATGGGATACAAAGATTTGCTAAGTATGCTCAATACCCGGAAAAAATGATTGACGCAATTGAATTTGTAGAACAGTATAAAGATCAGGCTTTTAGAAAATAAGGATAGGCTCATAATTAACACTCAATATGCACAAAAAGGTCCGGAGGCAATAAAATTACGTTTACGAGCTATAATGACCATGAGAAAGATCTTTATTGCGATATCAACATTATGCCTGTTGCTCTTTTGTTTCGGAAATGATGCTGTCGCTCAGCAACTCACAAAAGAAGACAGCACTCTGAACGCCCGTCGCAAATCCTCTGGCTGGAAAGAGGATAGTTTAATTAAGGCCGGTGTCCAGTTCCGGGCTATACCTCAAGATGACATAACCTACAAAGGCTTTGAAGAGGCAATTAACTACTCTGCTTGCTAAGCCTTGTCTCTTGTCATAGAAAACGGGCTAGTTTGGATATATTCTACGGATAAACGTTTTGTCCTTATCAGAAAGTGTCCAGTTCACACCTACAGCTTGACCGTCGGTTGTTAAAGACGGATCAACAGGATAGTGCATAATTGACAGCGGATCATATTTGGTATTGCGCACATCCCTGGGTTTGTACTTATTGAGTACCTGCTCATTTACCTTTTCTCTGGTCCAGTTATTCGGAGGGCCCATATAATAGTCATATACTTTAGGTTTATCCCAGTTTATAGTATTAACGGGACTTAGGTGCTCATGAGCCAGACCAATGGAATGTCCGAATTCGTGTATCGTGGTCCGGATCAACTCCGAGTCTTCAGTTTTCCTGTTAAACCATCCGAAATTCATGGTTTGTTTACCTTTACGATAGCGATCTGCATCTTTTCCAAAATATGACCATGAGCCTTTATCTCCATTGATCTTAAAACCTGCCCGTATATCGGATTCGGCTTTCTTATTGGTTACCACAAAATGCAAATTAGCATGATTGGCCCACCTGCGTGCATAAGTGATTACTTTGTTTCTCAAATAAGGGCTGCCATTCATGAAAAAAACTTTTAATGTTTTACCATTTGCCCATTTTGTACCTTTAAGAAGCACCGCTCTTTCATTAACCTCATCCTTTTCATCTAATATGATAGGATCACTGTCGGTAAATTTGTAAACGCAAACCCGGGGAGTTCTGGCATCAGCCTCGAAATCAGTTTCATTCAGCTCATCTGACCGGGTTGCAGCCATCTCTTCATCTGCAACAGCAACACTCGCAGTGTCGGTATTGGCTGGCATTTCACTTTGAATTTTCCGATCTTTTTTACAGCCGAACATCACAGTGGCGAGTGTAACAATTATTAAGCATCTCTTGTACGTCATATTGTCTTTACGGTAGGTGTAACTAATAGGTGTAACTAATAATTGAACAATCCTGTTTAAAATAGGTTTTAAATTTTAACATGCGCCAGCTGGGGATTGATCTGCTTTTCGCATATAAAGTATGCCCCGTGCACACTTGGATGGTTTCTTATGGAAAAGTTGTCTCGGATTTTTCATATACTTGAACAGGTTTTCAAACGCGATGAATTTAAATGATACTTCTGTACTGACGGTTTATATTGAACGGGACTTATGAAAATTTACGTACCTGTCAGGGGTTTTGAGTACGTGCAGGATATTCCTGCCTGTGATGCTGAGTTTGACCGCTTTGTTAAAGAAATAAGCGGTATCAAAAATGACCCTTTACTCATCAGAATGCTGGATGAAGATCATCACAATTTATGGGACATGAAAAAAATAACCTTCTCTGTCGTAGAAGGTGACCAGCATCCCGAAATCACAGCCATTAGCCAGAAGCACCCCGAATTTGATATCATGTATGTTTATACCTTTCTGGTTATTGACATCATGGCCCTGCCGGGCAGAAAAGGATCGTTAACCCATATTCTTGCTGCAGAAAAATACCTCAGGCGTCTGAGTGGCCTGTTAAACCTGACCTATGCAACTCCCATCTCGTTTTTGCCATCAGCAGTTTTTGACGGAAGTAAATACCTGGGAATAACAGGAGATTGCGGAGGTAGCTTTGACCAGGCGTACATGAGCATGGCAAGTTTGGGCTGGCCCAAAATCCCCAAATTACAGCTGAAACAAATACTGAACTGGATTGACTCCTGTAACATCAGGTTTTTCGGAACCAGCAGTACACCCGCTGCAAGAGCCTTCAATGCCTATACCTACCTGTTCAGTTACCAGCTCCCGGAGAATGATCCCCTGTTGATTTTCTGGTGCATGCACGGTCTGCAAGCACTCTATACAAAGGGCAACCGGAATATACCGGAACAACTGCATCATAAATTAGTACTGGTGTTTGGCGAACCGCCGGAATTCGGAGATAAGCTGGCCAAACTCTACGAATACCACACCCGCCTGGTCCATGGAGGCATCGACATCCCGGCAAAATACTCCAGGGACATTCAAAAATCTTCTGCGGAGTACCGGAGTTACCTTGGTTTTGGATCCTCTATGCTGATTGCATGTTTACGGATACTCATCAGCCGAAACATTTTCCAGTTTGATCTGAAATGATCGTTAATATTCAAACTTGTGCTTGTCATCCAGGGCGAATGCGAAGGATCTATATCACTTTGTCGCACACAGGCTATCCCTGCTGCTTTTCCAGATCACTTTCAGTATGCATAGCGCAAAGCCATTTTCCACTTTCTTTTACCCAGGTTGACGTGCAGGCACATTGCATTGCTTTTCCGTCATAATCGAGTTCGATCAGGTAGGCAATCAATGCGTGATCTTCACCTGTTTGCACCAGTTCATCGGAAATGCCTTTCACCTTCATTGTCCTCCCGGCACCCTGTTCAAACATTTTTTTGTAAGTGGGCTCGTCAACGCTCCTGACTCCTTGTTTTCCTGCTACAATGCATGGAAATTTCGTTAGGTTCTTAACTACATCATAATCGTGGTCAGACATACCATCCCAGTATTTTTTTTCGAGATTGAGAATTTCACTGTTCATAACAATAATTTTGATTCAACCTTTTAGGGACAAAAACTACACCAGAAAAACTTTTAGCGGGTTCAAATCAATTGATTGCTATCTTAGCACAGTAAACAAATAAGACATAAATATGCAGGATTTGAACAATAAAGTAGCCTATGTCACCGGCGGAACAAAAGGTATCGGTTTTGGGATCGCCAAAGCTTTGGTAGAAGCAGGATTGAAGGTCGCAATTTCTGGTCGCAAACTGGAAGATGTCCAGCAGGCCAGGAAAGATCTCGGTTCAGAAAATGTATTGGCAATCGCGTCGGACGTGTCAGACTATGAAGATGAAGCCCGTGCAGTGGCACTTATAGTTAAAGAGTTCGGTCAGCTGGATATATTGATTGCCAATGCGGGAGTAGGAAAGTTTGCTCCTGTTGATCAGTTGAGTCTCGAGGACTGGAATGCGATGATAGCCACCAATCTGACGGGTGTATTTCATACGCTTAAAGCAGGGGTAGAGCAATTGAAATTGAATAAAGGTTATTTTATAACGATCTCGAGCCTTGCGGGCACTAATTTTTTCGCAGGCGGATCGGGTTATAATGCTTCAAAGTTCGGTGTAGTAGGTTTTACACAGGCTGCGATGCTGGATTTGAGGGAATATGGCATCAAGTCGACCACCATTATGCCTGGTTCGGTAACGTCCCATTTCAATGATCACACCCCAAATGAGGCTGATTCCTGGAAAATCCAGCCATCAGACATCGGTGAGATGATTGTCAATTTATTGAAAATGAATCCGAATGTACTGCCAAGTAAAATAGAGGTGCGCCCTACGCAGACCAAATAACCGGGCCGGACAGATGAGGTTTGATTATGGAAAAGATGAAAGCAGGGCTTCCCTTTTATACAGAGATCAATGATTTTCTGGCCTCGATTCCCTAATCCGCTATACCGATATGGAGATCTCGAGAATCGCTTACCAGCTGGAGTTTTCTGATCCGAACAATTTCGGTAAGTTTTTTAAAAAACATGCTGGTGTTTCGCCTTCCACATTCCGCAGGCAACACCGGTAATTGAATTGACCTGTAAATCCAAGATTTTAACCGATCTTTTCTGTAAAAGACTGCCTTTATTTGCGGTATCAATTAATTTTAGAAATGGAGAATATGAACTATGATCCAACCATAGATGCTTATATCTCAAAGGCAGAAAATTTTGCCAGACCCATCCTTGAACACTGGCGCAGGCTCGTCCATGAGAATTGTCCCGATGTAGAAGAGGCCATCAAATGGGGTCTTCCACATTTTGATTATAAGGGAGACCATATGTGTGTGATGGCTGCATATAAGGCCCATTGCTCTTTTAGCTTTATAAAAGGCGAGCTGATGGACGATCCGCGGTTGAAAGCGGCGAAAGACCTGAAGCCTGTCAAGCGGCTGCTGGGTAAAATAACGGAGTTTAGCGAGCTGATTCCTGATCAGGAATTTATCGCCATGATTAGAGAAGCGGTACAGCTGAATGAAAAGGGGATAAAGATCCAAAGGGAAAAACCGATCGCAGAAAAGCCCAGGGTATTATCAGTTCTAATCTATGGGGTCAATTACCATGTTATTGCATCAGGACCAGCATATTGCCCAGTGTTTCGGCTGTCCGTGTAAGGTTATCTGCTGTACATGCCAACGCAGTTGCGAGATCGCCGGGCTGGTTTCCAATAGGTATTAATACATCGAAATACGCCTGTAAATTAACATTCCGCTCCAGCGGCACCTTCCCCGCGAGGGCAACGACAGGCAGTCCTTTAAGTTTGGCCTGGTACGCTACGCCAAAAGGCCCTTTTCCCTGTAAGGTTTGCTCATCAATACTCCCTTCCCCGGTAATGACCAGATCTGCACGCTCCAGTGCCGAATTAAAATCTGTAAGTGAAAGAAAATGATCTATCCCATTTACCAGTCTGGCATTAAGAAATGCATATAAGCCTGCAGCCGCGCCTCCTGCAGTACCTCCGTATTTTATCGCAGCCATATCCCTGCCTGTATGTTGTAAAGCCACGGCCGAAAGTCTGTTAAGCGCCTGGTCCAATTTTTTCACTTCTTCCGGGGATGCACCTTTTTGCGGGCCGAATACAGCTGCAGATCCCTGGTCACCTAATAGCGTATTGTCTACATCGCACAAAACAATCACTTCACATTTCAATATTCTTTCGTCCAGTCCTGAAAGGTCAGCAGTAGCTAGCTCTCCAAGATCTTCAGGAAGAATGGTTAACTCATTGCCGTCTGCCCCTAAGAAACGGACACCAAGGGCACGCAAAATACCGGTACCGCCATCCACAGTAGCCGAGCCACCCATGCCGATTATAATTTTTTCAACCCCCTGGTCAAGTGCTTTTCTGATCATTTCCCCTGTACCGGAAGAATTGGCACGCAAAGGGTTAAGCTCTTCGGGTTTAAGTAACCTGATACCTGATGCGTCTGCCATTTCTATAACGGCAGTTGCACCATTATCGATCAGGCCAAATACAGCATTTATTGGTCTGCCCAGTGCATCGTGTACTGCCGCATCCAACAATGTGCCTTTACATTTTTTTATAATTAAGGTTCCTGTACCATCCCCGCCATCTGCTACCGGGAAACACTCAGTGGTCGCACCGGCCTTACTTCGCCTTAAACCTTCCTGAATAGCAAACGCTGCTTCTTCGGCATTCAGACCGTGTTTAAAAGCATTGGGGGAAATCAGGATATGCATCATGTCTTCAGTTATAAGTTCACGACGTTTACAGGATTCCCATTTTTATAGGCACTCAGGTTGCCGATAGTGATCTCCATTAACCTGGCTCTTGCTTCTTTTGTTGCCCAGGCGATGTGAGGTGTAATGATGCAGTTTTTTGCCCCAAAAAGCGGGTTGTCCTTTGCAGGCGGCTCAACAGAAAGCACATCAAGGCCCGCTCCGGCAATTTTACTGTTGTTCAATGCTTCGGCAAGATCTTCTTCAATAATGACAGGGCCCCTTGAGGTATTCAAAAGAAAAGCGCTGCTTTTCATTCGCTGTAAATTCTCTTTATTGATCAGTCCTTTGGTTTCAGGTGTTAAAGGGCAATGGATACTGACAACATCTGACTGCTCCAGCAGTTCGGGTATTTCTGCCCACTTAAAATTACTGCGGTGAGACTGATCTGTCCGGTTCCGGCTTGTTCCAATAACTTTCATCCCAAATGCAGTGGCCACATCAGCAACCTGCCTGCCTATATCGCCAAATCCGATAATCCCCATCGTCTTTCCTGTCAGTTCAACCAGCGGATAATCCCAGAAGCAAAAGTCAGGAGCGGAAGCCCAGCGGCCGGAGGTTACCGCATCACTATGGCGCTGCACATGCAGACAAAGTTCCAATAAAAGGCCAAAAGTCATCTGCACTACAGACGGCGTGCCATAACCTGGTACATTACTTACTGTTATGCCCTTTTCCCTGGCCATTTGGGTATCCACTATATTATAACCAGTGGCCAGGACTCCAATGTATTTTAAGTCTGGAAGACTCCTTAATGCCTCTGCGTTTACTGGTGTCTTATTGGTAAATATGACATCCGCCCCTTTTGAGCGTTCAACAACTTTATCTACCGGGGTGCGGTCGTACAGAGTTACTTCACCGAATTGTTTCAACCCATCCCAGCTCAGGTCCCCGGGATTCAGTGTATATCCGTCTAGTATTACGATTTTCATAGATAATATTTAAATAAGTGATGAAGCTATTACAAACTTATATTTTTCACAAACTTATTATTAATTATGGTATCAGGAGGTTAAGCCTTAGGGCCTGGTAATTATGTATTTGGAGAAGAAGTCGAGAAGGGGTCGTTGTCCTTCAAAGAAACGGTCTTCATTCATATTTTCGACTACAGTCTATTTTCTCAAAATTTTGTGAGATAATACATGATATTGAAAATATAATAAATTATTTGACTAATTTATTAACTAAATAAATATTTATGTTTTGTTAAAGTGAAATAAAGCATATATATTTGGCCGACTAATCTTATTATACGCCAATATAAAAAATGACTGAGCAACCCAAACCCACTACCTACATTGATGCTTTTGTTGACTTTTCCTTCAAGAGATTGTTTGCTACTGAAGAGAGTAAGCCAATATTAATTGGTTTTTTAAACCACATATTTAAAGGAAGAAAATACATTGTCGCTATTGAATACGGAAAAAATGAATTTCATGGAGAGATTGCAGAAGAAGGCGGGGCCATATTTGATATTACCTGTACGGAAGTTGACGGGAGCAAGTTTATTATAGAAATACAGCGAGGCTACCAAAAGCATTTTAAAGATCGCGCTTTGTACTATACATCCAGGGCCATAAGTGAACAGGCCCCTAAGGGCAGCATAAAAGAATGGGGTTATAACTTAACTGCAGTTTACCTGATCGCTTTCCTTGAAGATTTTACTTTGCCTGGAAGCCCAAGATCTGAATATCTGCAAGATATCTGCCTGGCCAACAGGCACACCGGCCTAATATTCTATGAAAAATTAAACTTTATATTCATAGAGATGCTTAACTTTGTTAAAGGCCCTGATGCTTTACATTCGGAACTGGATAAATGGTTGTATGCTTTAAAGCATTTAACAGAATTTGAAAAACGTCCGGAATATTTATCCGGTCCGGAATTTGATCAGTTATTTAACCTGGCCAAATACGCCAACTTAACGAGAAAGGAGAGAGATATGTATAATGCAAGTTTGAAATACAAGTGGGACAACAAGAATGTTAGGGATTATGCTGCTGAGCAGGGCAGAGAAGAGGGCTTAAAACAAGGCTTAGAACAAGGCTTAGAACAAGGCTTAGAACAAGGTATAGAAATTGGGGAGGCTAAAGGTAAACATAAAAAAGCCCTTGAAACTGCTGCCGTATTAAAAGGCAGGCAGATTTCTGTAGATCTTATCATAGAAGCCACTGGACTTACGATTGAAGAAATCGAGAGGCTTTAGTAGACCTTTAACTTACTTCTCAATAGGCACTCTTGTATTTGATAAAGACATGAATTATGCTAAAATTATATACGGTATGATTTATGAAGCAGGTGAGGCTATTCTGGAAAATAGGAGTGGCGCCCGGAAACTGATCTCCATGAAAAGAATCTGGAAAAATGAGCATTGACGCCAGGCAGTCTTAACTTAACTTATCAAGATATACACGCAGCTTTTTATTCCAGTGTTCCTGGGCTTCGAGATTCGCCCCGTGGCGAGTTTGCTTGTCGTATTCGAGCTGTATTTTCTCGTACCTGGAGTAGAATTTTTGATAGTTAGTACGGATCTCCTCCTTATAGTTCCTGGTGTAACGACAGGCATTCAATTCATCTTCGACTTTTTTTCCAATGATAAATCCTATGATGATGTGTCCTTGTTCATGATTCACAAGCCGATCAATATCGTTCTTATGCACCCGGGAAACGTCTAAATAGCTTTTGGTGCTGTTAGGTGCTATGTTGACGGTAAGGTTAACTTTTACTTCACCCGTACGTGAATTGCTTTCTACAGCGAACTGGTAGTCGTAATCGATAAAGGTCATGCTTGCGTAAGGGCTGTTTTTAGGAGCCGATCCCTGGAAGAAACTGAGGTCAATTTGCATGAAGTCCTTCGTGATTAAGTTCTGTCCACTTACCTGGTTTGCCATCATGAGCAAGGTGAGGATATTGAACAAAACTAAAAGTCTAAATGCTTTCGGTAAACGCATAAGGTAGTTAATTGATACATGCTGATATGAATAAATATGGTGCCAGTATTACACTCGGTAGTCAATTGATGGCTGGTTTGGTCCGAAATTGAGTGGATACTTTTGTTTTGTTGAAATATACAATGTTCAACACTATTCACACTAAATACTGTTTAAGATAGCTGGTTAGTTTGCTCGGCTTTGATCAGGATAGCGTTAATTCGGGTTGAATTACAAATGAAATTATTGGGCAACCGGTTCCGGAAAATCCTGAGGCGTTTACACAAAATAAATGCTCAGTAAATGCAAGGAAAGTTTTTACAAACTCAGAAAGTATCGAGTTTGACATTTGGTTTGACAAGCATTATTATGTTCGGGAACATCATGGAGATGAAGATGGTAAACGAGAGCTGTAAAAGGCAGGACAAAAATCTGGTCAGTCTCATTTAAAGCCCTTTTTTAAGAAAGGGCTTTTTTTATATATACAAGTATTCATCCATCACCACATCATTTTTGATAATGCCGGATTTGATGATGACCTCCAGGTGGAAACCAGATTTTTCCAGTAGACGCATAGATGCTTTGTGGCTTCCCGATTTAGGCTGTAGGGGTGGGGGAATACGCGGGTTGATCGATTCAACGGGTTTTAATATTATCATGGGTTCTTAAGCTTTGATAAAGGTAAAGCCAAAAATGTATATTAAAAGATAAACTTTGTTCGCTGATATTTATTGGGACTACCATTACTAACACCCGAGGAGCTTGCAGAAGAGAATGAAGCATATAAAGTAAAATTGATGCATATTTGGATCTATGAGATTTAAAATTATAACTGTCCTGCTATGGTTTGTTTTTTTTACGATGACCATGCAGGCTCAGGAAATCGACACATTGGTTGATGTCGGGGGATATAAGCTGCATTTTCATGTCATTAAAGGAATCGGAACACCTGTAGTCTTTGAATCCGGCGGGGGCGATGATGGAAGTGTATGGCAACCATTAGTTGGTGATCTTCGTAAAAAGCTAAATGCACCGCTTGTTACTTATGACCGGGCTGGATTTGGGAAAAGCGGGATAGATACATCAGGATTAAATATCATAAGTGAGGTTCAAAAACTGGAAACGGGGTTAAAGAAATTAGGCTTTGATAAAAGTTGCTTTTTGGTTGCCCATTCACTGGGAGGAAGTTATTCAATGGTTTTCGCAGCCCGAAATCCAACTAAGGTAAAGGGAGCTGTTTTCATTGATGTTAATACACCTTGTTTTATGACAGTACAAAAAACGAAAGAAATACTAGGATCGTATAGCTCACAACTCGCGACTTTTAAGAAAGAGCGGCCCGGGGTGTATTTTTTATTGTCCAACTACGAAATCACCAATCAAAAAATGCGTGAAGCAGCGCCGAAGCTTAATGTGCCCATTACTGTAATTGGCTCTGACCATCCACCATATCAGGGTGCGGACAGCCTATTATGGAAAAACTGCTTAAAATCGTTTGGTTTGGAAGGAAAGAATAGAAAATATATACTGGCAACCAATACAGGTCACTATGTTTTTAAGCAAAACCCAGAGCTTGTCACTAAGGAGATCATTACTTTGTACCAGGATGTTTGTCGGTAGGTATATAGCGCATAGATCCGGTAGCGCTAGCTTATATCAGTTCAGTCTATTGTTTATCAGTATGTTGTTTATTATTTTTAACAACTAGTATGAAATACCTCAGATTCTATTATTTCTCTTTCCTTTACTTTTACAAGGATAAACCGGAAAGCTGGATTCCCGAATACAGGGGGTTATTTATCATTACTATGACAATAGTAAGTGCTGTTAGTTTTGTTCTATTGATGTTCTATCCCAATTATAATGGAATTGGTACTTATGTAAGATTGATTATGGCCGCGCTGTTCATCACGATTGCAGCTTTGATGCAAAGGGTGCTGATCGCTAACGGTAAGTATCGCCTGATTTTTGAAGAATTTGAAAACCATCCTATGAACAAAAGATCAGGCAGGCTTGCATGCTGGATAATCTGGCTTGCAATCTTTATCGCACCACTCGTTCTCTCAGTTATTCAGAAAGGCTACATCAGTTAATATATCTTAAGATTTACCGATGGCATCGGTTGCTTCTATCCATTTTTTGCGACCTGTTCATCCTCATCAAAATGTCAAAAATGGGTTGATCCCCATCGAAGTCTTTGTTAGTACGAGCAAAATTATGGAAAGTTACTGCCAACGTTAAATGGTAAGTGAGAATTTATTTAACAGACTGATTTTTAGAACGAATGGGCAGAGCAATTGCTTTCCAATATGTAAATTAGCGGTAACAATAGCTGATATGAAAAGAGTAATCAATGAGCAGGTAGCAGACCAGGTGAGGGAACTGCTGGTCAATGAATCCGATGTGGAAGAAAAGACCATGTTCAGCGGACACTGTTTCCTGGTTAATGGTAAGATGTGCGTTTGTGTAAACCAGGAAGACCTGCTTTGTAGAGTCGGCCATGACCGGGTGGTGGAGGAGCTGGAAAAAGGCACTGCGCGGCAAATGGTGATGAACGGGCGTGCCAGCAAAGATTTTGTGTATGTAGCATTAGCCGATATCAACGGGGGCAGGGATTTGGCGTACTGGGTTGACTTGTGCCTTCAGTTTAATCCTCAGGCAAAAGCGGCTAAGAAAAGGAAGGGATGAGTTCTATAGGTATCGCTGTTGGTATAAATTTATTCTTCGACTCTTTCCAATTTCTCATACTTATAAACCAGCATTTTACCACTAGCCTTAAAGATGCTGTCTTGTTGTTTATCTTTACGGTACTCGGTCAAAACAACAAAGTCTGAGCTTACAAAGATCGCATTCTGATTTGTTTCAATCTTTCCTTCTCTGGAATAAAACATGGCAGGTTTTTCCTTTTCCACTGACGATCTGTACAAATCTCTTTTCCAGTTATAAAGGTTGGTGTCGTCATCGCTGAATTTATTTTTTTTACAGCCCAGTGCTATAATTAGTAGCAACGCTATCAGAATGTTCTTTGTCATGTGAGTTCGTTTTCCTGAAATAAGTAAATAAAAATGACCTCGCCAAATTTACCATTGCAATTTAACATTTATTAACTGGCTAAGTAAGAGTTGTATCGTTTTTGATAATGCCGGATTTAAGAATGACTACCAGGTGGAAACATTTCGAATGTAGCATACTGAGCATGGTTTCAAACGTGGATGCAGAAAGCATGATCTTGATGAATAAATTTCTTTTATCGGAGATGGTAGGAAAAGAATCTCAGATAGTGTATATGCAGTGAGGGTGGAATATCAGTTTTGAAATTTCATGCTGTCGCAAACGACCCTATATTTTGTCATGACCGGACAGCATATAAAAAGATATTTTATTACAAATTTGAATACAAACACCTAGATTATGTTATTACAAAATAAAAATGCAATTATATATGGCGCTGGCGGATCTCTTGGAGGTGCTGTTGCCAGTGCGCTTGCCGGGGCAGGTGCGCATGTATTCCTCACAGGTCATCAACTGGAGAGCTTAGAAAGAACAGCGAGTAAAATTGAAGCGGCAGGAGGGAAGGTTTCTATTGACCAGGTAGACGCCAGAAATGAAAAAACGGTAAATGACCATATAAATTCAGTATTGCGCACAGCAGGATCTGTTGATATCTCATTTAATGCGATAGGCTGGCAGGACACACAGGACATTCCGCTAACAGATATGGCTCTGGAGGATTTTATGCGTCCAATAAACATTGCATTAGAAACACAGTTTATAACAGCGACAGCAGCGGGGAGAGCGATGAAAACATATAAATCTGGCGTAATTCTTTCACTTACTGCTACGCCAGGAGGGATAGGATATGCCAATGTAGGCGGATTTGGACCGGCGTGTAACGCGGTTGAAGGATTTTCCCGCAACCTTGCATCGGAATTGGGTCCTTATGGTATTCGTGTAGTGAATATCCGCTCGGCGGGATCTCCAGATTCGAGACCATTTAAGGAAGCCTTAGAGACAGGCGGAGATGAAGTAAAAGGATTTCTCAAAAAGTTGGAGGATGATACCATGTTAAAACAGCTTCCGCTTATGGAAGATATAGCCAATACAGCGGTATTTCTCGCATCATCCATGGCAGGCAAAATAACAGGTGTTACTATTGATGTGACCGCCGGTACTACGAGCGCATTGAATTATAAAGTCACAAACATCGCATTCCTGAAAAAAGAAGATTAGAATGTTTGTTATAACGCTCGGATAGATGATATAAAGCATAATTTTATCTTAATTGAAATCATTGAATCTCACTTTGAAAAAGCAATACAATTAATAGTTAAAACGAACCACACATTAAAAAATAAAGGGCAATATGAAAACAACAAAAGTAACAAGTGGACTAACAATCTCTCTTGATGGGTATGCTGCCGGCTATAATCAAAGCTTTGAGAAACCATTTGGCGATAATTTCGATTCAGACTTGCTGGATCGCTGGATGTTTTCTGAGCCGGAAAAATATAGACATAAAAAAGAGATAGATGCTATTCTTGATGCAGGCGCGTTTATTATGGGCAGTAATATGTTTGGACCTAAAGACAGAAGAGACCAACCGGAATGGAAAGGATGGTGGGGCGACAATCCTCCGTATCATGCCCCGGTTTTTGTACTCTCCCACAATGAACGCGCACCAATAGAAATGGAAGGTGGAACGATATTCCATTTTGTAACAGACGGAATAGAATCAGCATTGAGACAGGCGGTACACGCGGCAGGAGATCGGAATGTAAAGATCATGGGAGGGGCAAATACTGTCAATCAGTACCTGGCTGCCGGACTCATTGATGAGTTGTGGTTGCATATCGCTCCAGTTACGATTGGTGCCGGTTCACGACTTTTTGAAAAAGTGCCGAATCTCAAGCTCGAACCAATTGAAGTAAGTGGAACCAACATGGTGACACACATCAGATACAATGTTTTGAAATAAAATTGATATCACAATATTTAACAGGCAGTAATTAGAAAATGGAATTCAACCCCAATAATAATATTGTGAAACTCTGTAGGTGCTTAAAGTTACTATTTGTTAGGATGCTTTAGACAGATTGTTTCCATAAGGAAGCTAATGGAAGATTTTGGACACGCGAATTATAGCTTGTAACTTTTTCGAAAGGACTGTCCTCTGGTTACCTGAATTTCATAGCTTGGCAAGATTATGAAATATTGCGCTTTTCTATTTTTTCTGCTTGTCCATTTTGTATGCCAGGCTCAGGACAGCCGGAAAGAAGTAGTCTCTTTCGTTGATGCCTATAAACGAAAATATAATGTCACAAAACTTACTGGAGAACGGCCACGGATGGATGGTGAACTGGACGAAGCCATATGGCAGAATCAAGGGGAGTGGTCTGAAAAGTTCTCGCAAGTTATTCCCTTTGAACGTGTATATACAGGATCCTGGACACGAATGAAGATCTTCTACGACAATGAAAATATTTATATAGGCGTTTATTGTAAAGATGAACATCCCGAGAATATGAATGCTTTTATTGGAAACAGAGATGACAATAGTAATGGCGATCTGATCAGCATTGCATTTGATACCTACCATGATTATCGCGTAGCCCCGGAATTTAACATCAATTTAGGAGGAAATAAGACGGACCTCACTGTTACCGATAAACTCTCGGTAAATTTAAGTTGGAACGCTGTGTGGGAGGGGCGAACACATGCTAACCTGACAGATTCTTCCTGGACGACAGAACTTCGCATTCCTTTCAGTCAGTTGAGATATAACCAGAAAAATACAGATGGGATCTGGGGATTACACGTACGGCGCATTATCCGTAAAAATAACGAGGTTCAGAATTGGAGTTTGATACCGATAAAGAATAATGGTCATGTTTTTTCTTTTGGGGAAATGCATGGAATGACCGATTTGCCAAAGCCCAGAGGAATAGAGTTCTTACCCCATGTGATGGGCAAATATATCAACGAACCTATAATACCCAATAGCCCTTTTCAGAAAGGAAGTACCTGGGCAGGGAGTGCCGGTTTGGGTGTTAAGGCAGCGCTGAGCGATTTTACGATGGATTTGACGATCAATCCCGATTATGGGCAGGTGGAGTTGGATCCTTCTGTGATGAACCTGTCCGCATATGAAATATTCTACGATGAGAAAAGACCTTTTTTCCTGGAGGGAAAGCACATTCTGGAATTTAATAACAATGAGGATGGGATGATGTTCTATTCCCGAAGGATAGGTGCAATGCCTTCTTATCGTCCTCAGGATATAGACAATATTGAAAATTATGCAAGTTCTCCAACTTTCATACCGATCATTGGCGCTTTAAAGTTGACGGGTACAAATCGAAAGGGAGTAACGATTGGCGTTTTGGAGAGTGTTACCGCTCAAACATCGTCTGGGGTTACCCGTAATGGGGTATACGATAGAGAGGTGACCGAACCATTAACTAATTACACAGTAGCAAGGGTTCAGAAGAATTGGGAAGGAAATACATTGTTAGGTGCCATGGTTACGTCTGTAAATCGAAATCTCGGAAAAGATCATTTAAAGGATGCAATGATTGACAATGCATTTACAACAGGGATTGACTTTACACAGTATTTTGCCAATCGTCTTTACTATATAGATGCCAAAAGCATGTTTAGCACCTTACACGGTTCTCAACAGGCTATATTAAATAAAAAGATGAACGCGACCCACTATTTTCATAGAGAATCAGGGGCTGAATATCTGAATCTTGATCCCGGTAAAAATACGTTGCAAGGTACAGGAGGTTATATAAAATTGGGTAAGAAGGGAAATGCCCAATGGAATTTCTCGGAGACCTTTAGCTGGTCATCACCGGGATTTGACTTAAATGATGTGGGATACCTCAGAGAATCTGATTTCAAGTCGAACGAAACCGAGGTTGTGCTTCGAAAAACAGATCCCTGGGGGCCTTTCAGATTTGCAGGAATCAATCTGACTCAGAAAAATGTCTGGAACTATGGGGGGAACCCGACAAATAATGGTGTCGCGCTCCGCTGGCGCAGTTTGAGTATTAAACGCCGGTTTGAAATGGATGTGAAAGAATCATATAGCTGGAATACGGTTGATAGCCGCAGACTAAGAGGCGGGCCGGACATGAGGTATAATCCCAACTTTGAAACAAACGCGACCTTTAACACGGATCGTGCTAAAAAAGTGGTGTTCAGATTAAATTATATTGGCCGGCATTTTTTAGGTCAGGAGACAAGCTATAATGAATTACATCCCAGTATGATTTTCCGGTTAGGGAATCATGTTCTTCTCACTGGACAGCTCAACTATGCCCGGAATATTGACGATCTGCAATATGTAAATACTGTTGCTCCATCAAGTAACGGAGCCGATAATACAGCATATATTATGGGACGAATGAAGCAGGAAACTTACGGCTTGACTTTGAACCTGCAGTTGAATCTCACACCAGATTTTTCTATCCAATATTATGGTTCTCCTTTCACGTCTGTCGCTAAATACGACAAATTTAAACTAGCTGCAGATACCCGGTCGTCTGATTACCTTGCGCGCTTTTCTGAATTTAAAAATAATGAGATCAGTTATCATGCAGGTAGTTATACTGTTGATAGAGGAAGCAATACAATGTCTTTTAAAGATCCTGATTTTAGCTTTAATGAATTCCGTTCTAACCTGGTTGCACGCTGGGAATTTCTGCCTGGGTCTTCGATGTATTTTGTTTGGGCGAATAATCGATCCAATCGAGACGATATATATTATCCGGGCTGGGGAAGCAATTTAGATAGGATATTCGGATTGCCGGCTTCCAATACTTTGATGATGAAGATCAACTATTGGTTTAGTTTGTAATTAAAGCGGGTTTCAGGCTTACCCCCGGGTTACCCGCTATTACCTGGACGGTTGGTGAACCCACACCTGGCACAATTGTGGGGAAGTATTTTTACTATATCGCCAACAGTCAATGGGGAGGTTATTCTGAAGACCATCGAATCAAACAAGCCAAAGATTTAAAGGATATAATTGTATTAAAAGTAAATCTCGAAGTGAACGGGTGGTCAAAATTCATTTTTGTACATAACCTTTCCATCGAGCCCGGTTAACTCAACATTATCCACTTCACATAATCCGTTTGAAATATAACCAAGCCCGGCCAGGTATTTGGTATCTGTAGTATATCGTGTTGTAAAAACTTCTTTGTCATTTATTTTTACTGTAGCCACTTTATTTTTTACTGTTATCTCTATATCTGTCCATTGGGTTATGTCAAAAGTTATGGGCAATAAGTCATTGTTGCTTCCTTCCTTTATTTGTTCCCCGAATTCGATGAACGCTTCATAGGCACATCCTTTTGTTGTGCTTCTCATAATCATAAAAGACCGTTGGCAATAGAGCTCTATTTCAATGTACGGGCATACGGTATTTCTTACTTCCTGCATTCTTACCCGGGTTTTATATCTGAAGTTATCAGCTGGTATATCCATTTGACTGGGGAAGTACACATAATGGTACCGTTTGTCTTTGCTGACTTCAATATTATTTCTTTGTAATTGCGGTATTGTCAGGCCAAGGCGGCCTTTATTGACGAAAGTATTTACTTTAATATACTGGGAAGTGTAATTGGTTATATTATCAACTGCATAAAAAAACCAGCGGTCTGTTGAAATACTTACATCTGCTGTCCTGATAACAGAATCATTGGCTATGAGTTTCGCAATATGATAACCGGGTTCATAGTAAATATCTGCGAGTGTGTAATTGTTTTTGTAAATTCTTACCCTGCGATTCTTATCCCAGGATTGTTGAATAAAAAAACTATCGGCTTGCACTTCATCAATATTATAGCTAAAAACTACGGAGTTCGGAATATCATTCGAGGTATTCTTCCGGAATGAAAAAGATGCCTTTTCTGCGTTGTTTACGGTCCCACTTGGTGTGCAGAAAAAATAGATACTTGCCAGAGTAATAATGACGCCCGGTACAGACAAATATATTAAACGAACCTTTCGTCTTTTTACTTTTTCTACAGGTTGCTCTTCTTGCTCACCTTTGATTTTGCTGGCTTTATATTCTTGCCAGGTCTTGCAATTAAAGTAATTGGCAATCGCATTTAAGGTAGCTATTTGCGGCAGCCGGTTGAATTCTCCATAAGCAAGTCGTTTTACGGTGGTTCCACTTATCAGGATGCCTGACTTTTCTAGCAGCTGCTCCCCAATATGATCAAAATCCCGTTGCGTCATACTAGTGAGATCGCTATATCCATTTTTATGAAAAATCTCTAATACACTTGTTTTAACTAATGCTTGTTCATTCATAAATAATCTATATAAGCTCAAATTTAAGTCATTTAAATGATAGGGAAAAAGTCAAACCTTATCAAGACACCAGGAAATACCTTGGGAGCATATATTTATTCAGTTTTGGGGGCTTTTGCTGAGTTTTTGGCAGTGAATTTTATGCTCCGTAGTTTATACTTGCATGACATTTTTAATTGGGAACCAGAAAGTGTTTAGCGTCCCAATTCAAATTGTCATATTCAAAACATAGTAAATAATTTTATATGAATATATGGATGGCCGCAGGCCGCATTTTTTTTGCAATTGGCATCATAGGCATTGGAGTGCTGCATTTTTTCTACCCTGGAATCAGGCCGATTATAATACCTGAATTAACAAGTATTCGTTCCGATTTATCCTTTATCGCCTATTTTATAGCTGTGCTTCTGATTGGTGCAGGGTTTTTAATTGCAATCGGTAAAAAATTTAATAACGTCTCATTGTTAATGGGGATCCTGTTTTTTTTATTATTTCTATTTGGTCATATGCCCATGTTTTTATCAGCAGGGTCATTTAATAGCTATTGGGTGAACCTTAATAAGGTTTTAGCATTGTCCGGAGGATTTCTGGCAGTCTCAACAATTAATCCACCAAAACCGGGACATAAAATAACGGAGCTGCTTGCCAGAATAGGCCCTCTTGGCAAGTATCTCTTTGCAATTATGTTATACAATTTCGGAGTTGGCCATTTCAACAATTTGGAAGGAATCAGCAACATGGTGCCAAAGTATATTCCTTTTCCCCAATTCTGGACTTTCCTGGCCGGTCCCGCACTAATGGGGTCAGCGATAAGTATTTTTAGTAAGTATAAGACAAAAAAGATTTTGCTGTTACTTGCATTAAATTTATTTATCTGGCTAGTATTGCTGCACATTTATTACACTATCCGCTTTCCGCACTGGCAAGAAGGTGAGAATTTTATTGGCTCCCTGAGCTGTCTTTGTTTTTGCGGTACTGCTCTGATTATATCCCAAACAACAGCAAAAACAAAATCAATAGAAGGGGAAAACAGAGTTTAAATGTCATCATGAAAAAGGTTAGGATAACGTTGAATGAATGCTCCATGCTTTACCGCTCTATTTTAATATTAATGTTTCTTTTTCAGTACTGCTGTAATTCGTATAACCAGAACGATAAGAGCAGCAGGCTGATAATTGCGAACGTGAATGTGATTCCACTTTATAAGGATACAATCCTAAGAGGAATGGATGTTGTCATTGAAAATGGCAAGATTCAAGATATGAAGCAGCATATAGAAAGAGGAGAGTTGCGAAAAGGATTGTTTATTGATGGAAAAGAGAAGTATCTTATGCCGGCATTGATTGACTGCCATGTGCATTATGGAACCAACGCAGCTTTGTTTCAAACCTACGATAGCCTTTACCTCCAGTATGGCATCGTGAAGGTTCTCGCCTTGAATGGGACACCTCAACTTTTGCAGCACCGCGACAGCATAAGAAAAGGTTTAGTGTATGGGCCTGAGATTCAGTGCTCCGGACCAAGGATTAACGATTCAAGCATGACCGCCCCTCAGGCAAAGGAATTACTGCAAAGGTTGAAGCTGGCTGGTTACGATTTTGTAAAAATCTATTCAGACTTATCCAAAGAGGGTTTTGACGAAATCAGCAGGGAAGCATACACATATGGATTACGGGTTGCTGGTCATATTCCGCAAAGAGTAAGCACTTCAGGCGTTTTACATAGCAACCAGGAACTGATTGCACATGCCGAGGAATTTATGTATAACCCTCCAGTCAATTATTTTATGGGCAATGTTAAGATCCCGAAGAAACCGAATCCAGTTCACATTCAGCCTTTAGCCGATTCTGTAAGGTTCTATCAAAAAGCTGTTAGTCCAACGCTAATTGCCTACAAGTCCATTCTTCAATCCGCCATCAACTTAGAAGCGTATGTAAAAACAGTTCCGTTGGCTGTGTCTCATCCAATAGCGATAGCCTGGCAGTGGTCGAAGCAAACAAGTTTTATTCCCAAAAAATTCAGCAGTCCTTTGTCTATTTCCCGTTTGCAGTATGGATACGAGTATCAACTAAAACTGGTCAGTGCATTCAACAGGGCTGGTGTTTTGTTGCTGGCTGGCACGGATGCACCTACTATTCCCGGATTGGTGCCGGGTTATTCTTTGCACCAGGAAATGCAGCTGCTGTGTGGGGCCGGGCTTTCAAATTATGAAGCGTTAAAAGCAGCTACTACTAACCCGGCCCATTTTCTGAAGATTCATTCGGATTTTGGGACAATTGAGGTTGGAAAAGAAGCTTCTTTATTAATGCTGAATAAAAACCCGCTAGAGGACATCTCCAACACGTTGGAAATTGAATCGGTATTTGTGAAAGGCAAACAAATGAAAAACGAAGCTGGCGGATCATCAACTCCATCCCGTGTTATCACTTTATGGCACAGGAATATGGCTTACCAGCAGTTGTTGGAGTGGAGAATGCTACCAGGCTTATCAAAGACGGGCAGAGAATCCGGGTGAATGGAACGGACTAAGTCAAACAAAAAATATTTATAAACTGAAATATAAAAAGATGAGAAAATTAAAATTGCAAATGCACATATCCATAGATGGGTTTGTTGCATCAACAAACAGTGAACCTTTAAATTCCAAATGGGACGATGGACTAAGAACTTTTTCCATCGACATCCTTAAAAATGTGGACTGTATTTTACATGGACGAAAAACAGCCGAAGGTTTTATTCCATATTGGTCTAAAATTGCAAATAATCCGAAAGATCCTGAAAATAAATTGGGAAAACTATTCACAAATATTCCTAAAATTGTTTTTTCAAATACACTCAAAACCAACAAGTGGGACAATACAACGATTCTAAGTGGTGATATTACAGAGGAAATAAAAGCATTGAAGGAACAAAAAGGTAGGGACATTATTATTTATGGCGGTTACTCATTTGTATCCTCATTAATACAACAAGGGTTAATAGACGAATTTAATTTATTGGTAAACCCCGTTGCATTAGGTAGTGGCGAACCAATTTTCAAACAAACCACAGACCTTGAATTGGAAAAGAGTATTCCATTTGCTTGTGGAGTCAATATTTTAATCTACAAATCGTCTAGGAAACAATAAAAATGAAAAGGACATATTCTTTCCTCTGAAATAGCAATTGAAGGGTTTACTAAAATGGGTATTCTCCTTATGCGGAGAGTGGGGATTCGAACACCTCGGAGACGGAGTCCAAAATGAGATTGCTTCGTCGCGAAGTGCTTCTCAATGACGGCAGGAAGCGTGGTTATACCACCTAAATATTATTTCCGAGGTCTCGCCTTTGGCTGATGGAGGTACCGGCAACTATGGGCACCCAAAGGCTGAATTTTTGGAACGAATGGGCAGAGCAATTGCTTTCCAATGTGTAAATTAGCGGTAACAATAGCTGATATGAAAAGAGTAATCAATGAGCAGGTAGCAGACCAGGTGAGGGAACTGCTGGTCAATGAATCCGATGTGGAAGAAAAGACCATGTTCAGCGGGCACTGTTTCCTGGTTAATGGTAAGATGTGCGTTTGTGTAAACCAGGAAGACCTGCTTTGCAGAGTCGGCCATGACCGGGTGGTGGAGGAGCTGGAAAAAGGCACTGCGCGGCAAATGGTGATGAACGGGCGTGCCAGCAAAGATTTTGTGTATGTAGCATTAGCCGATATCAAGGGGGGCAAGGAACTGGCCTATTGGATTGACCTATGCCTGCAGTTTAATCCCCTGGCAAAAGCGGCTAAGAAAAGGAAAGGATAAGCTCCAGGTTTAGAGTTTAATTTTCGTATCGGTATCCACTTTTATAAGGATGCCACTATTTTATTTCCAATTTAAGTTTGTAATTTGTTGTTGACCAAATTGCCAATCATGAAAGCAAGCGCTCTGCTCATTATAACCTTAATTTTATTAATTGGGCTGGCCAACGCCCAGACAGGAGACCAACTCGAGCAGGCGTACAAGGAACAATCGACTGTAAAGTTGAAAGCATTTTTTGATGATTGGTCGAGAGAACTCAGGCCTGCTACCACTGAGCAGCGGAAAAAAATGAACAAGACAGTTCAGCAAGCTTATGCCATCTTTGAGGCATTTTATAATCCTCACGATCTTGCCAACCATGGCAGCACTCAATGGGGAAATGATATTTATACAGGCTATACTTATCTAGTCCTTCAAGATGGCTTTAAGATTTTTCAGAAAGATAAGGTGTATTATACTGAGGAGGAAGCGACGGAATATGCCATTGAAAATATCAAGAAAAGTGCTTCAGAGAAATATCGCGACCAACTGATTAACCACGCCAAAAACAAAAGCCCAATAATTATGGAAAATTATGGTCCAAACAGTATACACATCTGGCAGGACAGTCTGAAGGTGCTGCTTGAGTCTGTCGCCGATTTTCGCCCGAATATTATCCAAACAATTGGCATACCGTTATATCTGACTCCGAAATACCAAAAAATATTGGACGTTTTTCTGGGTAATTCCCATTCGGCATTTGCGGAGGGTGGTGTCATGAATACTGCTCAGGCAAAAGGAGAAAGTTTGAAACGGCAGCAATTCTTACTGAACTTTATTAAAATCTATTATGGGCACTGGGGCGGCTCATGGCAATATTTAACTTACCCATCTATAGGCGCTCTTGTGTGCGATAAAGACATGAAATATGCTAAAATCATATACGGTATGATTTATGAATCAGGCGAGGCGATTTTAGAAAATAGGAGCGGCACCTGGAAATTGATCTCCATGAAAAGAATCTGGCGAGAATAAATAATTGCCTATTCCGTGGTCACCCACATACTATCACTCACATTAAACCTGTCATCGGAAATAAAAGAAATGTAAGCTTCAAATGATTTTCCCTGCTCATTGGTATCCAATGCAATGAAATCAAGGCCGTCACTGCGGCGGGCACCGCTGAGCTCCCAAACGGCATGAGGTACACCTGAAGCATCAACTCCCTGCGGGAAATACAATAACAACATCGCCCGGTTGTTCCGATAGCGGTAATCCATATCCTGAGGCATTTGCCAGGTAAATTCGACCCCATTTGGTAAAACAGAAATGGACGGAGCCACAGCGGGAGGAAGCTCGCCCTTGCTGACCAGTGCTTTGCTATATATAGTCCATTTCGATAAAAGGATATTCACCCTGCAGCGCATTGATCTTGTTGAAAGACATTGCCGTATTGTAAGGATTCTGCCCGGCTTTCATAGCGGCCTGCGCAAATCCGACATTCAGGAAAGGCAGCAGCGGTTTTTGAAATTGATTGACCACTTTCATCCGCTGATAATTGGCGAGTTTTTTTTCGGTTGGCGGTGTGCTGTTGTGTCCTACTTCACGCACTACGTTTTCGCCGTTTACTGTGTAGCACACCAGGTTTCCTACTCGGCCGCTCAAATGGCCGAATGCTCCGTTTTTCAATTTTCCCATAACAGTTGAATAAATATGAATCATAAAGATCAGCTGCCGGAAACAATTCAAGTGTGCAATGGGTACACTTGAGGCTTGTATTTTAAACTTTTCAGAACCAGAGGAGGCTGTCTTTTTAACGCTTTCGGGAGGGTTAACAGGCCCCGGGGTCATGCAACACCCTAGAAGAGGTTGTGAAGGAGTTGAGATGGGGTTCTTGTGCCAGCCTGAGATTTTCATTCTGGTAGAAAAAAGTCTTAATTTTAATAGCATAAAAGCATAGGTTATGAAGATCATCCCGCTCCTGAAGGTCCGCGATATGCGGGCAGCCATTAAACATTACACAGAAGTACTAGATTTCCGCCTGACCTGTCCTGATGACACCCTTGATTCTCCGGTCGTCGACCTTGGGCATGAAGAGATGGAATTGCAGATTACAATCCATGAAAGCGAACACCTTTTCGGTTCGGTGATTTACGTTTGAGTACCGGATGTCGACCATCTGTTCATCAAGTACAAAAGCCGTGGCCTGGGACAAAATTAGTCTCAACTATGGGACACGTTCCAGTATGTTATAGGCTTACTGGCTCGCTAATTGTCTATTTGTCACTCCCATCTAAGTCAGTCATTTTAAAGATATATTTTCTTGATTCCAGTTTGAGTGTCAATGGATTAATTATCATTTTTTCAAATCTAGGAGCGTGGCCAATCGACAAGAATAATTTTATTGTTTTGATTTCATCAATAGTATTTGAGGAAAGTCCAAATATAACCTTTGAAATCGTACGGGGATTAAATGGGATAAACAAGCGATATCTGTCATCAGAAAATTTATAAGCTTTATCCACTTCGACGTTGTTTTTATACAACAATCTAACTTCCTGCTCATGTTTCCAGATACTTGATTTGGACATTAGCAAAGCTTGAACTTTCATTTGAATGTTCTTTTCTATACGGTTTCGCAGTCTCACTAGGCTATCTACATAATTTACAGACAAGGGACCTTCAAGGATAGGGAAACGTTGAAAATTGAGTTCGAAACACAATTGTGTATGCCCGTTAGCATAATAAGCCCACATAAGATATGACTCTCTGCTTTTATAAATCTTACTAAAGCATGCAATATAGATTTTTGATAAAAGTCTATTGAAAAGCAGTTCTTGTATCTGTTTTACATGGCTGTCGTTCAATGCGTGACTCCAAAAGAATTTATCAACACTTATATAGGCACTAGTATCTAACGGATCGTTAAGTTTATCGACGCGAGTCAATCTTAATGATCTAGTTTGGACTGTTTTCCAAAGTGCATCAAAAGAAATGAAGCGATATGCATTTCCGAAATATGTATCGTCTTCCCTGCTCATAGTACTTCGGATTTTACCTATCTATATTGTATTTTCTCCCAGTCGCTAGGTATAAGTTTTAGGCCATCACGCCATATTTCTGTGACGGAACTTTCAAATTCAACATTATCTTTTAAATATGCATGATCAGTTATTATCACTTGTAGATGAGGGGCAAGATTTTTAACAACCTTGAACATAAAATTAAACATTTTAGAGACAGCAATTTCATCAGAACTTACCTCTACTAACTCACTCGTTTTTTCTGGCGGATAGTAAACCTGAGTGGGCTGATCTATAATTATGAAGTTAGGAACTGGCCGATCTGCCTGAATAAAATGCTGATGCAATGCGAAAACAATAAGTAAATGATATGCTACCCAATTTGCACCGCTACCTATCTGCGGAAGAGCGATCGGCTTGATATCAGTATCGATGTACATTGTTAGTTTGTTTATATCAAACCTAATTGGGCTATTTTCGTATTCTACATCCAGATCATCAACCCACTTACTCATTTGCAGGTTAATCTTATTTAGGATGGAAAGTAGTTTTTCCTTTTCAATATCACTATCAATCTCCTTCTCAAGTTCGTTAATTCTCAACTTTAGATTTTCAATTTTGAAATCTATATTTTCCGTGCTTTGTTCTATCGAAATACTTTCAAGAAAAAGACTTACTCTTCCGATAATTTTCCCTCTCCTGATATTAAGATCTCTTAACGTTCTTGCATTCTCATTCTCTACATATAAGGCTGATATACTTTTTTCAATTTTCATTAATTCCGTCTCAATATCGTGATACTGGGAATCTATAGTATCAATGTAAGATTGAATTCTTGGACTTTCAGCTTTAGTGAACTTTAAGTCATTCTTAATACTCTCTAAGGACGAATTAATATTCTGAATTGAAGGGATTGGATTTATAAGTTCACTGTCGCACAGTGGGCAAGATGTAACCCCCACTTTACTTTCATCGTTATATAGTCTTATTGACTCGAGCCTTATTTCTTGCTGTTTTGCCTCTGTAGAATATCCGAAAGAACTTTTTAAATAATCCGTTGCTGCTTTTTTATTATCAGATATTTTGCCTAATTCATTTCTCAATCTGGCTCGCTGATCAATTAGGTCTTTTATCGCTGAATTTTCACCTTTTACTTGTAGAGGCTGATATTCCCACTTGCCAACTATCGCTAAATATTTGTAGGCCTCAGTTTGACTTTCCGGATTGACATTCTTATCAAGAATCCCAATTTCTTTAGCTTCTTCAATCAACGAATAAGCCTGACTTATTCCTTCGGTTTTTATTTTTTCAGTTTCTCTTTTTTCACGATTAAGCCTGTTCAGCAGTTTTTTTAGCTGAGTAATTTCACTTTCCAACAATAGAGAATCCTCATTTACTGCTCCTAAAAAGTAGGGAAGGGTATCTTTAATAGATTGAGGTATAAATTCTTTATTCTGGTTATAAAATAACTGATAGGGGTCTGCAACCAAATATTGAGGTTGATAGCAATAAAACCTTGAATGCTTAAAATTCGCTTGCAATGGCTCCCTTGTTAATGAATCAGGGATATGCAAATTTTCAGAAATTCCAATTTTACGAGTTAAAAATTCCTTCAAAGTATCAACGTTGATATTAGATGTGATAGACTCCAGGTCAGGTATATTTTCTCCACTATTTCTTACCAAGCAAACAGTCGAAGACGCTTGAATGCCTTTTATATTCGGGTTTTCCCGAGCAATAAAAGCAGTTTCTCCGTCTTTAAAAGTTACTATAATCGAAAAATATGAGACTGTATCTCGAATTATTCCTTCTGGGATATCACAGCTGCTCGATGCTAGACAGTAATTGAGTATTTCTATCAATGCTGATTTTCCGGACTTTGACTCTCCTGTAATGATGTTAACTTTCCCTAACTCAAAAGGTAAAACTCTAGTTTTGCCGTCCAAACTGTATAAAACTATTTTATTTATTTGCATTTTATGGAGTAATTCTAAAGAATGAGTAAATCGACTTTACGTCGCTTGTTTGTGACAACCATTTTCCTAACATTTCTGCCTTTTTTAAAATATCATTGTACTCTTCATAATCTTCATCGGAGACTTGCTTAATTTTTTCACTGGTAGATGTCATCCTACCCGTATCTGCAATGACGATCTTTTTATAAACCAATAAAAAGGAAATTGCTTCCTTAGTGAATTTTACCATACTTTTTGTTCTCTGGGCGAAATCAAAAAATAAGCTATCGTTCTCTTCAACCCAAACAAAAAAATAAGTCCGGGTGCTTCTCGGCATTTTTTGCCTTGTTTCTTTATGAAGTAATATCGGTAAAACAATAAATGAAAATGCAAAGGGAAAATCAACACTTGTATGCTTGTTGTATTCCTTGATTACTGCCCTCAGTATTTCACCACAAAATGCGGGATTAAAGAGATTTGCGACAATTTTATTTCTATCAGTCCATGCTGTTTTCATACTTCATCTTTGTATTTCGGGTGCCATCCAATTTTTTTCGAATCCGACAGGATTTGATAACTCCCTCTTGTCAAATATTCTTCAATAAATTTTTCTCTAATCTTAATTTGAGGACAAGTTTTTGCGAACTGCTCCATATAAAATTGATTGCCCAGTAATTTATATTCGCTGCTACCCCGAGCTTCAGCCTCATCGCACATAATATCAAATATATTTTGCCAATAATCAGTCAATCTTCGATCATATTCCTCCTCCTCATCAGGATTCAATAAATGAAGTCTCAGCCATTTAGATCGTTGTTCAAATGCTCGTCTAAAATCGCTAATCGCTCTTTTTACAGTTCTAGAACTAGCTTCAACCTCTATAAGACTCAATTGCTTCATAAACATCTTTTCTTTTACCAGATCAACATCTTCATTGGAAACTTCAAGTTGTTCTGGAAAATGATTTGGCAAATTATCTGACTTGAAGGAATCGGCTATATTTACAATTTTTAGTTGTAACTCGACTGAATCTATAAACTCAATTGTTCCTGTTAGATTATCAATTGACTTTTTAAACCACCAACCTTCTAAAATTTCTAAGAATGCATCCAGATGACTAGGGTAAGTTGAGAAAATAAGCTCTTTTTTAATTTTCTCATTCACACCATCAATATCTAATGAGCTATCTGAGATTCTGATATTTTTTATAAGTTTCTTTTTGTCGGTAATGCTCAATTTTTGAAAGGCTTTATAAGCCTTAGCATTAGTATTATTACTAGATTCTAAGCTGATCTTATCAAGTTTGCCAATTAATTCAATTAGCTCGCTTTCCGAAAGTATAGTCTCTTTGAAACTCATTAATAAACTTGTCTCGGAAACGGTTTCAGTTGTTATTAGATTAAAGATGGTGTTGTCTACATCGACTAGTCCATTATTTATATGTTCAGACCAAATTCTAATCGTTTTCCAAAAATCCACACTTGCATCTGTCAGATTGGCCTTACTTTTAATGTGATATTTGGTCTGAAGTAGATGCAGTGTGTTCAGGGTTTCTATTTCAATATCATCCAGATTCTCAATCCTAATTTTTGGTTGATCTAACTCTTTTGAACTCATTAGGAGAACAAATAGCGCATATTTAATTTGATAAAAGTAACCTAATGAAGGTTCCTTTGCTGAAAAATCCGTGATTGATTCAGTCATAATTTAAAACATTTTTCATATTTATTCCTATAGCCACCTTTTTAAATCACCTACCTTTGTTGTTGCTTTTGAGTATCCATTTAGTTCTCGACAGTTAACGATGAGTAACCCAGATTTATTTAAAGTTAGTGTATTTTCCAGTTTAACGGTTCCCTTTGGGCAGGGTTTGATATTTATAAGCGAAAATTCCAAAATTGTAACGTGAGTATGCTCGTATTTCTGAATAGTTAGCTTTAAAGCAGTGGCATTGTCAACCGAGCTTCTGCCTTGCGTTACAACAGTAACAGGGAGTTGTACATTAGCTAATATAGTTGGGACGTAACCACCCTTGTACTTAATTCCAATTTCGAACGGACATTTATCCAGCCCTGTCGAATTGATTTCATCTAGTAGATTCGCTCTGTTTTTCTCGATTTCTTTATCCTTATTATCTAATTTTAACACTTCTGTGTAAGCTTTTATGCCGTTAATTTTGTCCCCCTTAAGTATATAATTTTGAGCCTGAAGCATATAATCCGTTTTCAGATATTTAATAGACGTCAAGTCTGCATGGATATTTCGCCTTGATATGACTATATCTATCTTAGTATATCGGTTAATGATCTTTTTAAATTCATTTAAATACGCTTCTACAATGATTGGATCTTGAATCATGATAATATTTTCCCAATTCCGTTTTTCAGCATAGTATGTCCAATTATAGGAGCCAGTTATCAAAGTTTGCTCATCAATAATGCAAAACTTATGATGAACCATATTTTCAACTTCGGAATAATAAAAATCGCCATTTAGTTCTATGAACTTTTGAAAATCAAGACCTTGTTTTTTGTTGTTAATATGGTCGTTTAATACAATTAACTCAGCCGTATAACTTTCATTTTGCATTTTTTCCAGAACAGCATCAAAGATCTCATGGTTCGTAAACCATGTCACTGCTATTTTTATAGACGATTTAGATGTATGTATCAGTCTTAGTAGTTCAACCTGAATATTTTCGAAAGCATATTTCATGTTGATTTCGAAATTCGCAAACACTTAAAGGAGTAATTGAGAGCGGTTCATAAATGTGATTATTTATACTAATATATAATATTTATTCACTTTATGAATAAAGTCTATCTAAAAATACCCGAATTATATTTATAAATTGACAGTGACATTGTCTGTGAATGAATAAATTAGCTGTAAGAACTGATTTACAGAGATTTTTGTGCTTGGCTATGGTCCCGATGGGATTCGAACCCTAGAGCTAGAATCCCAGAATGAGTTTGTCGTGTCGCGAGTGTACTCGCAATGGGAGGAAATAGATAAGCAAAATTGTAGTATAAGGCTTAGAATACGAATGTGCTAGTAAATACCACCGAAATATTTATTTTCCTTACAGATTTAGTTGAAGGGTAAAACTTGGATAACTTTGCTCGGCTTCTTCACCTTCTTGGTTTTTTTAAAATGCGGAAGGGTTGAACTTGTTCAACCCCTTTTTATTTTCTGATTAACGTGGTGATGGAGATTGCTTCGTACCTCACAATGACGAGGTGAATTGAGGTGATGGGAAGGGAGATTGCTTCGTCGTTCCTCCTCGCAATGACGAGGATGGACTGTCTGGGGAGTGCGTACTAGTTGTTCAGCAGCAAGCATCATGCAGGACCTGGCCCGTAGTAAAGCATGACAGCACCGCCACTAAATGTTTTGGTCTTTATGAGTTTAAGAAGGGTCCTGTCTTTTAGGTTTTCAAATAATGGCATAACTGTTCCTGCGGCTATAACAGGGTAGATACAAAGCTGCAATTCATCCAGCAAATTGAGTTTCATTAGCTGTATGATTAGGCTCCGGCTGCCAACTAAGATGTCTTTACCCGATTGTTGTTTGAGTTTTAGAACTTCTTCTTCAACTGTTTGATCTGACAATATTGCGCTGTCCCAGTTTATATCTTTGAGGGTATGAGAAAAGACAATTTTTGGAATTCTATCTATGGCAACAGCAAAGTCATTCATTGACTTTTTGTCGGAAGGATTTTCTAAGACAGTTCGCCAATATTCCATCAGCTGATAGGTTATCCTTCCGTATAGAATGGTGTCTCCGGTATTTAACAGATCTGTGTAATGCTGATGTACTTCTTCATCCGGAATTCCTGTGGTATGGTCGCAGGACCCGTCAAGTGTCATATTGATAGCTGCAATTACTTTTCTCATTGTACTTCGTTTTAAATCAATTTCCTTAGCCCAAATTTAAAAAAGGAGTGGCACACAAGTGAGGTGCAATCGCGACAATATGCGGGTGTTTTTTAACCCCGTTTTATTTGCTGATGGAGATTGCTTCGTCGTGCCTCCTCGCAATGACGAGTGGGTGAACAGTCGGGGGTGGTGAACTGACGGAATGGTGAACTGATGGGGGTGGTGAACTGACGGAATAGTGAACTGATGGGGTGGTGAACTGGTGAACTGACGGGGTGGTGGGCCGACGGAATGGTAGAATGACGAGGGGTAGTAGACAGGATGGTAGGCAAACCTGGTGGAGAAATTTCTTCGGCGATTAACGTTGGTAGCGAAAAAATATATAAACTTGCCATAACTTATTCTTAACTTTAATAGGAGGGATTCATAGAAAAGATGGCTGCTTACAGCTCTTATACCGATCAGGAACTGGTTGCTTTTTTGAAGGAAGGCGATGAGCGGGCGTTTGACCGCTTGTTCCGGAAATTTTATCCGGCCTTGTGTTTCTTTGCCCGCAGGTATGTTACCGTCGAGGGACAGGCCGAGGAAGTGGTTCAGGATACGATGGTGAAGTTGTGGCAGCGGCATGGTGATTTCGATAATTTTACGTCAGTAAAAGCTTTTTTATACATCAGCATTAAAAATGCCTGTCTGGATGGTGCGGTAAGTGAGCAACGGAAATTGAACAGGGATACGAACTGGTATATGCAGCAGGGGCAGCTGGAGCCGGGTGTGGAGGAACACATTATACAATCAGAAGTGCTTATGGAGATCAGTCAGGCCATAGCGATGCTTCCTGAACAATGCCGGAATATTATGAGGATGAGTTATGAGCAGGGCATGAGTGGGAAGGAAATTGCGGAGGCCATGCAGATTACAGTGAGCACGGTCAATAATCAAAAGGCAAGAGGGGTATTGCTGCTGAGGAAAATGCTGAGCTATAAGGGTATGGCTACACTGGTGTTTTTGTTTCACAGGGATTGGTAATAGAATTAGAGGCGATTTATTTTTTTCCCGGAATGCTGCTGGTTGTTTTGGGTAATGATGAGCCCTGTAATTTTCCTTTTGGAATCGGTGACAAATTCAATCACTGCTTCACCTTCGTTAATGTAAAACTGGTTTTGCTTTTCAGGAGTAAGCGGAAATGTGGGACCGCCTGCAGCATGAGCGATCAGCTGATGATTTTCCAGCGTGACCTCTAGAGTCAAGTGTATGTCAGCAACATCGTAAGTGCCTGTATAGCGCGAAAGGGTGCTGTCGGGCAGGCTGATAGCGATCTTCTTTATCGGAACGGAATAGGGCCGGCTGTAAAGAATATCAACGATCTTCCTGGCGACGGGTTCCAGTATTCCTTCCTGGTTATTCAGAAGCACAATGCAAATATCATCACCAGGGATCCGTAACAGTATGCTGCTGAAGCCGGCAATATTGCCGGTATGATACACCATCTTGTGATCGGCTACCGAATCGATGATCCAGCCATAACCATAATTTTTTTGCAAAGGAGTATACGCTTTTTTCATTAAAGTGCTGTCTGCAATGCGGTAATCCTGCAGGCCCCGGTGCCATTTGTATAGATCACCTACAGTAGAATAGATGGCTCCTGCAGCAAACACAATGGAGGAATCGCTGAAGGATGCTATGGTCTTGCCACCCTCACCGGCTGAATACCCCTTAGCTTTTTGACAACTTTGAAGATGTTCAAAATCAAAACCGCTTTGGGTCATGTGCAGCGGGTTGAAAATATAATGACGAATTGCCTGTTCGTAGGTCATACCGCTAACTTTGCCGATGATAAAGCCCAAAATTGAATAGCCTGAATTACTGTACCTCCAGTCTGTTCCCGGTTCAAAATCCAGCGGATTTTTAGCCAGAAAGGCCATCATTTTTTCGGGTGTGTTGAGGCGAATAACCGTATCCTTTCGGGTATGGTCGAAGATGCCGGAGGTATGGCTGAGCAAATTTTCAATAGTTATCTTATCGGAATTGGGGAATGCCGGGTACCATTTACTGAGTTTATCTGACAAGGAAAGCCTGTGCAATTCAGCCAGCTTGAGCACCATGGTGGCAGTAAAGGTTTTGGTGACCGACGCGATCTGGAAGATGGTGCCTGCGTCGTTTGTTTCTTTGATCTGCTCGTCACGGTAGCCATAACCTTTTTCCAGGATAACCTGCCCTTTACGGGCGACCAGCGCAGTGCCTGTAAACTTATCAAGCTTCTGATAAGCCATGATCAACTGGTCAATTTTTAGGACCGTTGTATCCTGGGCAAAACCATCCGGGCTTACCAGTGAGCCGGTAAGAGTTACCAGGACTAAAAGTATCCGGTTCATTTTGATTGTCATTTTCTTTTTTTAAGGAGGTAACAGATACCGAAACTACCGGCAATACTGCAGGCGATGATTGCCAAACTGGTCACCTGATTCGGGTGCAGGGCAGCCACCAGGAAGAGGCCGCAGGCGATCCCGGCGAATACCAGGAACCATTTCAAGAGTGAGGTCTTCAAGGCACTTTCGCCAGAGCCCAGGATAGCCTTTGCCGTTTCTTCCGGCAGGCCCTTTTCAATGATGCGGTTTTTAATGCGGTGTTCCAGCAATAAGCGGATGACCACCAAAATAAAGCCGGTGGTCAATGCAATTAGGACGGTTACCGCGATTAGCCGCCAGAAAAAGGTCGGGTCGCCGGTCAGGTTGTGGGTTAAGTTGTCTGTTGTGTTCATTCTGTTGATATGAGCCTCCTGCCCGGAATAAGTTGCAATTAATTTGAAAGACCGATCATGCGAAGCCGGTGTTTGTACTCACGATAGTAAAACCCACAGCCAGCGACCAGCAGGACAATGGCGAGACCAGGAAGTAAATAAAAATGCCGTCCCTGTTCTGTAAGGATAATAGCGCGGATGTCCTGGCCCAGCAGTACAACGCCCGACCCGATCACCAGCAGTCCTGTGAAAATCAAAGCCGTAATGGAGATTATGCCCCAGGGAAACTTTTTCTTTTCAGCAGGTAAGACCAATGCTGCGAGGTCAATCTCCACTGTCATTTTTGGTGCATGTTGCAGTCCGCGCAGGATCTGTGCATATTGACCAGCTCTGATCTGGCAGTGTTTGCAATGCCTTATATGCTGCAGGGGCTGTTGTCCTAATGCTGATTGGTCGAGTGCATATTGCTGCAGGTCATTGTCGTCTAAGTGTTCTTCCATTTAGAGTTCCTCCTTATCGTATCGTTTTAATAAATAGTCCCGCAAAACCCTGCGGGCCCTGAATAAATAATTTTTTATCGTCCCCTCTGGCAAACCCGTGATCCCGGCAATCTCGCTGTAGCTCATTTCTTCCTCATGGAACAGCGTAATTAAGGTCTGGTAAAGCGGGGGCAGCTGGGCTACCGCTTCAGTTAGAATAATGGAAAGATCGCTTTGAAAAAGCCGCATTTCTGCAGGTAAATCTGTATCGGCGGAAATGCTTTCTTCGGGGATATTCTCCAGATAGGTCAGCTTCTTTTTTTTAAGGTAATGTAAGCAGTCATAGTAAGCGATCTGTGCGATCCAGGTAGACAGCTTCGAGCGAAACTGGAAGCCAGCCAGGTTCTGGTATGCCCTGATATAAATTTCCTGGGCCAGATCTTTACGGTCGCCGCTGCCGCCGGTCATCTGAAAAATAATCTTGGCAACCAGGTTCTCCGTCTGCCGGACAAAAACAGCGAAAGCCTGCTTATCGCCCACCAGGACGGCAGCGACCAGCTCGCGGTCAGTTTTGTAGTTTGTTTCCCGGTGTTTCAATATTGATTAGAGACCGTAGACGCGAAAAAGTTGCACTACGGACTTACCGTTCCGAAACGCAGTTGTATGTTGTGTCCGCCTCCGTCTCTTTAATGGAGCTGATGATAGCAATTTCCTTTGGACCGAATTGGTATAATGAAGACCAGATGGTGGCTTGCAACGATTGTGTTTTTGTTTCAGGATAATTCATAATCAGAGTTCTCCTCTTACTTCATTTAACTTCATTGTCATGGAAACAGCACTGTTTTCTACCCATGCATTGTATTCCTGAATTGCTTGAAGCCTGGTGTCGTTGTCGAGATAACCATCATCGACCATTTGTTTTGATGATGCAACCTGAGACCAAATCCCAACTTTGGCAATGAAATTTTGATGACCTCTGTCATAATGTTCATCTGAATTGATCTGCTGAATGGAATTCAACCCTATTTCCTCTAACAGTATAGTAAGATCGTCACCAATACTATTGTTCATTCCGGCATCTGATCTCCATTTCAAAAATGCGCTATAGAAAATACGCATGCTTTCAGGTGGTTCGGGAACCCATTCTAAGTTGTTGTGATTGTAATCCAGAATTGAAATTTGACCTCCTGGTTTTAAAAGTGATTTCATTTTTAATAAAGCTTGTTTGGGGTTACTTAACCATTGAAGTACTCTTGCAGATACGATAAGATCAAATTTTTCGAGCGGTTGAAAGTCAAACAGGTCGATATGAATAAGCTCCAGGTTTGTTACGTTTTGATAGGTTGATTTCCCGCTTTCGATAAACTTGCTGGTATTGTCTATTCCGATTACTTTTCCGGTTTCACCAACCAGAAGCGCTATGTCTTTGGAAATGGCTCCTGTTCCGCATCCTACATCCAATACCGTCATCCCTTCTTTAATAATGGGCTGGAGATTACGATAATCTGCTTTTAGCGTTCTATTGTCAAATATTTTCGTACCTGTTTGTTCGTCCCGTTCAATATGCTTGTTGGTCATCATGATGTTGATCTTCGTTTGGATGAAAAATACTGATTTTTCAGCAGATATTCGCCAAAATGGTTTAGCAGATAAGGTTATAAAAAAAGAAGGGCAGAGATTTTTTTATTTGGTTTTGATGGTTGAGAATATATAAGTTGGCCTGCATCTCAAATGATGCTTGAAATAGGCTATGAGTAAAGAAAAAAATGTAGAATGATGAAAATGACCTTAGAATTTAACCTTCCAGAGGAAGGCCACGAAGCTAACCAGGCATTGAATGTAGGTAAGCTTTCTTCAGCTATTTGGAACTACGATCAGAAATTACGTGACTTAGCTAAATATTCTCAAAATGAAGCAGAAGCTGATAAAGCACAATGGGCTAGAGACCTATTATGGGAGGAACTAAGTGAAGATGGTTTGGCTGATATATTTGAAATGCGATGAGTTGCCATCTAAAATTTGTTTTTGTGGTGATAGCAATGGAGATATTCATAGAAGAACAATTTGATAAATAGGAATTGTTAAATTGTGGAGTTTTATGATTATATTTGTAATTGACTTACATTTTTAAAGTAAAAAGTTATGCTTATTAGCTTTTCTGTACGGAATTTCAAAAGCGTTAAAGATAAAATCACTTTGTCGTTTGAAGCGGATAATTCCAAAGATCTTGAGGATTATTATGTGATTGAACCAATTCCCGGGCTGCGTTTACTCAAACTAGGATTGATTTATGGGCCAAATGGTTCGGGGAAAACAACTATTCTTGAGGCCCTATCTTTTCTGCGTAAATTAATTGTAGCACCAGCTGAAAAGAAGACAGATATTTTGGATTTTAAGCCTTTTTTGTTTGATGAAAATACTCCAACCCAAAATTCGGAGTTTGAAATTTCATTCGTTGCAAGTGGTAAGAGATTCTTGTACGCTGTACAATTTAATATTGAATCAATAGCGAGTGAGCAACTTTATTTCTATTCTCCTAATAAATCTTTGGTTTATCAAAGAAGCACGGATGAAAACAAACAGATTACAAACATCGAGTTTGGAAATAAAATAAAAATAAACAAAGCTCATAAGTCCGCATTGGAGGCAAACACCCTTTGGAATAACACCGTGCTGGGTGGTTTTTTAAAAACCAACATAGAATCGATGCAGCTTAAGGAGGTATCGGACTGGTTTTATAATAAGCTTGCTCCATTGATGAGGCCTGAAACTAGTATTAGAAGATCACTGACTAATAGTTTGAAAATTGGGGATTTGAAAAAAGAGAGGATGGTGCAGTTATTAAAGAAAGCCAACTTCAAAGTTAATGACATTTATGTTGAAACGAAACCTCATGTATTTGCTGAAAACAGTGATAATCTAAAAAAGGTTGAAGTAATTTTGCCTTTAGAAAATACTGAAAATAAGGCTCCAGAGGATATCTTGAAGGATGAGGCTTCTACAGAAATATTTTTGTCGCATTTAGTCATGAATGGTGATAATGAAGTAAGTTATCGACTTCCCTTGAGTCAGGAATCGAAGGGTACACAACGGTATTTCGAATTTAGCGGTCTTCTCGATATTTTGATAAATGCTTCAATTATAACATCTATAGATGAAATGGAGGCCTCTTTACATCCTGATTTGGTAAAACATTTCTTATTGTTGTTTTTGGTAAATGCAAAACAGTCGCAGCTTATCGTAACTACTCATCATAGAGAGTTATTTTTGGACAGAGACATTTTGCGTGATGATGTTATTTGGTTTACTGAGAAAAAGGAGGATGGTAGCACAGACCTTTATTCCTTGAATGATTTTGATTCAACTGTAGTTAGGGATACTACCTCGGTATATAATGCTTACAAAACAGGTAAGCTCGGTGCAGTTCCTGAGCTTGGGGATTATTATTTAGATTTTACTGATGGCGAGAAGTAGCAATTCCAGGAAAGGAACTGGTCGGAAGACTTTTTCAATTGTAGTTGACGGAGAAACAGAAATGTGGTACCTGCAGATGTTAAGGAGAAATGAATCCATTCCTGGTGTTAGCATACAGCCTGAGCTACCAAAGAAGAAATCACTTAAAGATCAATACGAGGTTGTAAAATCAAATGCTGATATTTATGATTATTCGATTTGGGTACTAGATCTTGATGTGGTGATTCAGGTTGTAGGAGCCCTTAATGAATTAAGGGGATATCTTGTTGAACTTAAAAAAATCAAAAATGTTCATGTACTTGTTAATACACCTTGTCTTGAATATTGGTTTTTGCAGCATGTGAAAGATACAGGTGCATATTTCCCGTTATGTGATTCCGCGGGTAAGGAACTTAAAAAGTATGATCCTCTAAAGGATTATGAAAAAACAGAAAAGTACTTCGTTCAATCAGATCTTGATATATACAAAAGGTTGAAACCGCATTTAAAAATTTGTATTGCAAATGCCGCCAAGCGAGGAGACTTTGATATTGACAATCCTAAACAGGGTAAAGCTGAGCTCTATAAGTTATTTGGAATTCTTGGGATAGCACCCTGAGAAAATGCACTTATCTTGCTGAAACATTTCCTGACAGACAAATTGTGGACGCACTGCGTCTACAATTTCTTTAAGCAATACCTAAGGAAAAACAGATTAAAAATTGGAGACGTTCATGGAAAATCAACTTGATAAATAGTGTAAATCCTACATGGAAAGATTTGTTTGAAACTTTAGAAGAAGACTAACTATTTTGGGACAGGCCGGGATGCTGAAATGAATTCAGCACGATCGGCGAGCATGACGAGCGAATTAGCTAATGGCTTTTTGAATAAGCTGAGTTATAGAGATCAGAAAATAGTTACCACACAACCGGATAGGGGATTAAGTGGGGGATTAAGTGGGGGATTAAAATCATTGTTAGAAATAATAGCTAGATACCCAGGAATGCAAGCCAAAGATTTACCTAACTTTTTGGAAAATAGACCTTTAAAAACAGTAGAAAAACAAATAAAACAACTAATAGATAAGGAATTGATTGAACGATATGGAAGTAAAAAAACTGGTGGGTACTTTGTCGTTGAGCCGAATTTGGCGGAGTAAATGAAGGTGTAAAAAGCCAGACACCGTCTGGCTTTTTGGTTGAGTTCCGAAAAGGAGGGAGGTAACTCTATAAGCAGCAAGATGACAATCAATAATTTTTTTTCGGTTGCTTTAGAGATTTGTCTTGTCGGTGCCGTTTCTATATTAAATCAGGATTAAGAAAATGTTATGACAAGCATTGAAAGTACATTTGGAATAGGAAGGCTTATTGCCAAACATCTTACGGATGCGCTTGATGCTGGTGAGCAGAATCAGCTTGATGCATGGCTTAAGGAAGATGAAAGACATACTGCTATTTTTAACCGGATTGTGGCGCATGAAAGTTTGGCTGCTGCTTTGGATGAAATGCAGCAGGTTAATACAGAACTTGCGTTGGCGAATGTGAAATCAAGAATAAGTAGGTTGACGGAGCGTAAACCTGTAAGGTTATGGCCGAAGATTGCGGTGGCCGCCGCTGCTGTAGCAGCGATCACTTTAGGCGTGTGGGTATACTATGCAAATGAGATTGCTTCGTCGCGAAAAGCTCCTCGCAATGACGAACAGGTGCGTATGAATGACATAGCGCCGGGTAGGAACGGAGCGACGATTACGTTGGCCAATGGTAAAGTGATACAATTGAGTGATGCGAAGCCTGGGGTGGTGATTGGGGGTGATGACTTGAAGTATAGTGATGGAACTGCCGTTTCGTCGTCATTGCGAGAAGGAACGACGAAGCAATCTCCCCTGCATGATGAGTCCCGATTAAAATCGGGAGACGTGATGCAGATGACAGCCAGCACTGCCAAAGGCCAGACTTATCAGTTTACTTTGCCGGATGGGACGAAGGTGTGGCTGAACGCAGATTCAAAAATTAGTTTCCCTTCTCGGTTTCCTGGAGAAGAACGCAAAATATTGTTAAGCGGTGAAGCCTATTTTGAAGTATCTAAGGTAGTGGTTCCGCTTTCCACTGAACCAATGCCCGGACGGGCTTCGAAACCAGCGAAGCTATTTAGGGTACCGTTTCTTGTAGAAAGTAAAGGCCAGACCGTTGAAGTACTCGGTACCCATTTTAACATTAGCGCATACCAGGACGAGCGGCTGACCACAACTACTCTGGTAGAAGGGTCGGTGAGGGTGAGTGCATTTGATGTGGCGGTGGGCAGAAGAATTAAGGTGCTGAAACCCAACCAGCAATCTATACAAACTCCAAATGGGGGAATGCAGGTCAGGAATGTGGATGTGTCTGAAGCACTGGACTGGAAGAATGGGGACTTTGTATTTAAGGAGGAACCATTGGCGGTGATCATGCGGAGGGTGAGCAGGTGGTATGATGTAGATGTGGTGTATGATAAAGACGTGGACCAGCAGCAGACCTTTGGTGGTAAGGTATCCAGGAAGCGGAATATATCGCAGGTGATCAAGGCCCTGCAGGCCACACAGGCACTGAAGTTTAGAATAGAAGACAGGAAGGTCTATGTGACAAATTAGAAATCAACTCAAGAACTAACATATTATCAACTAACCAAACCAAACAAGAACATGAAAAAACTTTACAGCATTCCGTAACCATCATCCTTTACAAAGAACAAAGCCGATAATGCTTGCGACACTACCGGCTATATGTTCAGGTTTACCCTATTGACAAATTGAGATAAGACAACGAGTAAAAACCTAAACAAAGTAAAAGTATGTTTTTTTACACAAAAAGCCTATTCCGGCCGCGAGGAGGTATGGCGAAAATTTTGTTGGTGATGAGGCTAATCATAGTACTGCTAACAACAGCAATAATGCAAGTAAGCGCAATGGGGTATGCGCAGAAAGTTACTTTAAAACAAAATAATGCACGGCTTACTACCGTGCTGGATGAAATACGCAGACAAACAGGGTTTGACTTTGTGTATAGCGATAAGGTAATGAATACTGCAAAGCCAGTGAGCCTGAACGTGACCAATGCAGATCTAAACGATGCGCTTGAAATCTGTTTTAAAGACCAGCCAATGAGTTTTAAAGTAGAAGACAAAATGGTGATTATTCAACCTAAGGAGCCTTCCTTTCTTGATGATATCCTTTCTCGTTTTGCTGCTATTGACGTTCGTGGTAGGGTATTGGATGAGGCAGGTAATCCGCTTGTAGGTGCTACGATCCAGGTGAAGGGGAAAGCTCTGGCTTATAAAACAAACGATAAAGGCGAGTTTGAGATTAAAGGGGTGGATGAGGATGCGACTTTACTGGTGAGTTATGTAGGGTTTAAAACTTTGAACATTTCTTTAAAGGATGCGGTGATGCCTTTGGAGATTAAATTGAATGTAGCGGCTGGTGAGTTGGAGGAGGTGAAGGTGGTTTATAATACTGGATATCAAGAGTTGAATAAGGAAAGGAGTACTGGAAGTTTTGTGCAGATTGATAATGAGTTGTTTAATAGAAGGGTAAGTACAAATGTTCTTGATAGAATATATGACATTACAAGCGGATTGGCTAAAAACACTACTGGTACAACTATACGAGGGATCAGCACGATAAACGCAAGCAAAGAAATACTAATTGTAGTTGATAATTTTCCTTATGAGGGTGACTTAAATAACCTAAATCCAAACGATATTGAATCTGTTACTGTACTTAAGGATGCAGCCGCCGCAAGTATTTGGGGAGTCCGTGCTGGAAATGGTGTAATTGTAATAACAACGAAAAGAGGGGATTACAATAAGCGATTGAACCTATCAGTTACCTCCAATCTAACAATTGGATCTAAGCCTGATTTGAAATATGTACCAACGATCTCATCAAAAGATATGATTGACTTTGAAAAAGCCGAATTCGAGAAGGGTATTTATAATACATTCGATGACGACTATCCTGCTTTTATGAGTTTTCCTGTTTTACCAAGTGTAATTGAACTTTTACTTGCAGTTAGGAGAGGTGCGATTTCTAAGGAAGAAGCCGATTTACAGATAACCAAATATGCAAATCATGATGTTAGAGATGATATTGAGAAGTATTTATTACAAAATAGTATTCAACAGAGTAATTCGCTGAGTGTCTCCGGAGGGGGCAGCGCTTATAATTTTTTTGGATCGGTAGGCTATAACAATACTAAAGGAATTGAAGTTGGCAATAAAAGCAATCTCTTAACTATAAAATTCACCAATACTTATAAACCTATTAAAAACCTTGAACTTTCTGGAGAAATTGCATATGCCCAAACTAAAGCAGAAAATAACGGACTTTATTTCCGATCATTTTTGCCAATAGGAAGCAGTAAGGTTTCACCCTATACAATGTTTGCAAATGAACAAGGAAATTCACTAGCTATTCCAAGAGACATCCGAACAGCCTATATAGACACAGCTAAGTTCCCTGCATTACTCGATGAACATTATCGGCCTTTAGATGAATTAAATAATAATGATAATACATCAACAGGATATGATTTTCGTATTAATGCTGGATTAAAATACACAATACTAACCGGTTTAGAGATCAATTTGAATTACCAGCAGCAAAGAGTATTAGGAAACACCAAAACATATCAAAATTTAAATTCGTATGACTTAAGAAGGGAGATAAACAGTTTTTTGTCTATTGATCCTGTTACAAAGGCACTCATTTACCCAGTGCCTTTAGGCGATAAGCTATCAACGGGTAATAGTGAACTAGTTTCCTGGAATTTTCGAAGTCAAGTGAATTTTAATAGGGGGTGGGGTAGGCATAATTTAGCAGCAATAGTCGGACTAGAAAGCAGAGATAATTCTTTAGAAACCGTTGCAAATACTTATTACGGCGTTGATAGAAGTATTAACAGTATTACACCAATTGATGCGGTAAATTCATATCCTATTCGATTTGGAGGATCGGGGAGAATTGCGAATGGAGTATATATTCGAAATACTATTAACCGTTATGCCAGTTATTTTGCCAATGGTTCGTATACATACAATGATAAATACATACTTAGTCTAAGCGGGCGCAGGGACCAAAGTAATTTTTTTGGAGCTAAGGGTAATCAAAATCGCATACCATTATGGTCAACGGGTATTGCTTGGGATGTGTCAAGAGAAGATTTTTATCCTTTTAAGGAGGCTTTACCATATCTCAAATTTAGAGCTACATATGGTTATAATGGAAATACAAATCCTGGATCGGCATACGCTATAGCAAGTTTTGGTCAAGGAAATAATGCCAGTTCATCGATAATAACTGCAGTGATTACGGTGCCAGATAATCCTCAACTTAGATGGGAAAAAGTGAAGAATATAAATTTAGGTATAGAATTTGGCACAAAAAACAGAACTATTTATGGAAGTATTGAGTATTATAAAAAAAATGGATTAGACTTGATTGGTCCAGTTATCAACGATCCGACTTCAGGATTTTCTACGTTTATTGGAAATAGGGCAAGTATTTTAACAAGAGGTATCGATCTAAGTTTTAGCGCCACTGTCATTAATAGAACTTTCAAATGGAATACGAATATACTCCTTAACTATAATACGGATAAGGTGACAAGTTACGAGCAAAAATCAATAGATTTTTTTGGTTATGGCATTGTGGTAGGTAAACCACTCAATAAAATCCAGAGCTATCGTTTTGCAGGATTGGATTCAGAAGATGGGTCAATAAAAATATATTTAGCGGATACAATTTCTAATAGTTCTAATTTTAGTAAAGCAACAGAATCCGATATTGAATATAATGGACAAGCGAACCCGAAATATTTTGGATCCTTAATGAATTCATTTTCTTGGCGGAACATCTCCCTATCGTTTCTAATGTCCTTTAAAGCAGGATACTATTTTAGAAGAAGTTCTGTTAATTATGGTAATATTTTTAATGGCTGGGGTGGTCATTCGGACTATGCTAAAAGATGGCAGCAAAAAGGAGATGAGATGAAAACAAACGTACCCTCTTTACCAATCCCGGCTAACCTTGACATTACAGAGAATGTGTATAGTAATTCAAATATCTTAGTTGAAAAAGGAGATCATATACGTTTAAAAGATATTAGACTAAGCTATACTTTAAATAGAAATACCTTTAGAAAGTTGCCTTTTCAAAGCATGAGCATCTATGTCTACACAGATAACCTGGGGTTAATTTGGAAAGCGAATGATTTTAATATTGATCCTGATTATGCGGGGTTTTCGAGTATTCCAAACCCTAGAAATTTTTCAATAGGAATGACTGTTAGCTTATAATCCATTTAATAAATATTATAATTATGAAAAAGATTCTATCATATAGATTTATTTTCGCTTTGATTTTAAGCTTCTTTTTTACAGGCTGTAAGAAAGAATGGTTTGATGTGAAAAGCGATTCTCTATTGGTTGTTCCCTCGAGCTTAAAGGATTTTCAGGCATTGCTTGACAATGATTTGTTTAACTCCCAAGGAGTAGCTCTAGGAGAAATTGCATCTGATGGTCATTTTATGACCGATGCAGTCTTTCAAAGACGAGGTAGCATTGAAAAAAATGCTTACACCTGGAGCCATGATGTTCCATATATATCAGTTAGTGATTGGCTTAGCGACAATGGGAACGGGTTTGGGGCCTACAAGGTAATTTACAATTCCAACCTTATATTAGGCGGTTTAATTAAACTTCAAAAGGACGGGGCAGAGTATAATAATGTTAAAGGACAAGCACTTTTTCACCGAGGAAGATGTTTTTATGAACTTTCGCAAGTTTGGTCTACGCCATATTTGGAGACAACAGCAAATTCAAGCTTAGGAATTCCGCTTAGATTAGAATCAGATATTAATATCCCTTCTACACGATCAACATTGAGGCAAACTTATGATCAAATTATAAGTGATTTAACTCTCGCAGCAGCGCTTTTACCAGTTACGTCATTGTATAAAACACGTGCATCCAAACCGGCAGCATTTGCATTGTTAGCAAGGACGTATTTAAGCATGCAAGATTATAAACGTGCTGGTCTATATGCCGATTCCTGTTTGAAATTATACAATACTTTGATCGATTTTAATACAAGGTCAACTACAAGTTCCAACCCATTTGAGATTTTTAATCCAGAGGTTATATTTCATGAAAGTATGGCAAATTATAGTGGACTGACCAGTCGGGCATCGCTGTTAATTGATCCAATGCTATATGCATTATATGATAATAATGATTTAAGACTTAATATATTCTTTATTAAAAATAATACGACTGGAAATATAACTTTTAAAGGAAATTACACGGGTTCAATATTGCAATTTTCAGGAATATCTACGAACGAATTACTTTTAATTAGAGCTGAATGTTTTGCTCGTAATGGGAAAGTAGTTGAAGCCGTGCAGGATTTAAATGGTCTATTGAAAACACGATGGAAAAAGGTAAATGGAATAACTACTTATGTTGATCAAGTTGCTACTGATTCGGAAGATGCATTAAGGATAATATTAAAGGAGCGCAAAAAGGAACTCATTATTAGAGGACAAAGGTGGACTGACCTAAGAAGATTAAATGGCGATAATCGATTTAAAGAGACTATTACTCGAATAATTAATGGTAAAACTTATGTGCTAGAACCAGGAAGTTACAAATACACATTCCCGATTCCAGATGATGTGATACAATTAAGCGGGATGAAACAGAATATAGGCTGGTGAATTAAGAGAAACAAAACATGAAGATAAATATTGTTAAATTAATCTGTATGCTTGGGGTGCTGATTTTGATCAACATTGGCAAAGTAGCTGGACAAGCTGATAATAAAAAAGTTGGGTTGGAAATTGAGGCAAATGTTTACTGGAGTCGGAGACCTCAATTTAGCCATTCCGAATCGAAGAAATGGCTGTCCTCAGCAAAAGATGCGCCCAATAGTCTAGAGGTAGAAAAACTTAACATGGGAATTGGTCTATTCAATTATAGACTCAAACAACAATTTTATCATAAATATAGAATCTGGGGGATAGACTTTTGGGCGAAATTTCCTAATGATAAAAGGCGTTTCGAATGGCTTATGGAAACAATTAAACAGCATCTAATATATTTCAAAAATATGGATGCAGTTTCTCCTGAGAAATGCAGCGGGGATTATATTTTTCCATTAGATATTCCTGCAAAACAAAAATGGAAACAGCAATATCAATTATTTCGTGCTGAATTTTTAGGTTCAAAGGAAGTTGATAAATATGATAAAATTAATCTTTTAAGAATTGAATGTGCTGCAGATCCAATGATAGTTTACAGACAGGCATGTCATGCTTTTAGGGAGCAAAACAATTTCGACCTAATAAAATGGACCAAAATGGTCTTAGATTTTGCTGATGATTATTATAAATTATATTCTCAAATATCAGGTCAAGTTAAAGATGAAAATGGAAATATCATAAATGATCCCATTACAGATGCAGCAAATGCATTCTTCCTTTATTCCTCAGATTTTGGATTAAATTATGTTGATTTACAATTACTTGCGAAAGCTTTCGCAAGGTCAAAATTCCCAAATTTAATTAGTTACGGAAATACGAAACTCTCTTTACTTACTTTACAACGTGAACCGTTTGACTTTCAGTTTAATGCAGTAAATGGCGACAGTGTCGACTTAAAAAAGATGCGAGGTAAATTAATTCTTTTAGATTTTTGGGCTACTAGCTGTACTTCATGCATCGCTAAAATGCCTGAGGTCAAATCAGTATTTGAAAAGTACCAATCGAAGGGGTTTGAGGTAATTTCCATATGTGTAAACCCTGAAATAGATCGAGATAGAGTTATCGCTATACATAATAGAATTGGTGCATCTTGGCCATTATTGCTTATTGGAGGAAAGAGCGAGCGCTCGGGCCATATGGCTGATAATAGTTTAGCAAAGCAGATTTGGAATAGATACGGATTCAGTTACGTTCCACAGCTAGTTCTAGTTGATCAAAAAGGACTGTTATGTGAGTATAACGGTCCACTATTTAATAAGGGAATGTTAGAACAAGTAGTAAAGAAACATTTAAATAATTAGTTAGAAAATGAAAATTAATTCATCGAAGACAATAGTTTGTCTAACCATTAGTATACTATCCATATCAACAGCAATTGCACAAAAGTTACAGATAAAAAATAAGGAACTAGGATTTAATATTATAGGAAATCTGGAGGGGCTACCTAATAAATCCATAATATACCTCGTTCATTTTGAACCGGGCAAATCGAAAGTTGATACTGTTGATAAATGTGAGGTAAAGGATGGAAAATTTACATTTAAAGGTTCTGTCGCACATCAGGCACAATGTTATGCAATTAAGCTACCGGATATTCTTAGTAGAAAACCGAGTTCAGCATTTGTACTAGTTAATGGCAAGGTGCTAATTACAAGTTCCATGACTATCTGGCCAAATTTAAGAGTAAGCGGTTCTGAAGCCAATGATGAGTATTTAGAAACGAGAAATATGATCGAAAAGCTTAACAATGATATAATGGATAGTCGAAAGAGTTACTCAGACAGTACAAGTCAAATTAATAAATCCATAACACCTCCTGAAAGGATAAAAGATAGCATAGTTACTAAATACATTGAATCTCATCTTAATTCGTTGTATATAGCACGAGTAATAATTACTATGTCCTCAGATTTTGGATATCTTAAGATGAAACAACTCTATGAAAAGTTGACTCCAAGAGCTAAAGCTAGCTATTTTGGACAAGAGCTAGTGAAAGAGTTGACTTGGGAGAAGAAGAAAGAACTGGTTAAAAAGGGTCGTATAATTCCTGAATTCTATGTCACCAGCCCTCTTGGAGAGAAAATTTCCATTCTTGATGTCGCATCTAAGGCAAGGTATACCTTAATTGATTTCTGGGCTTCTTGGTGTGCACCCTGTAGAGCGGAAATTCCAAACATGAAAAAGACATATGATGCGTTTCATTCAAAGGGTTTCAATATTATTGGGATTTCAACTGATAAAAAGGAAGGTGATTGGCGCAAAGCTTTAGCGGAAGACAACTCTCCTTGGATTCATGGAATTGATAATATAGACAGAGCTGGCTCTAATATATTCAGTATAAAAGGAATTCCTGCTTTCATATTGATAAATCAACGAGGAGAAATTATTAGTAGTGATATTGTAAGTTCGACTGCAAGTCAATTCTTTGAAGGTGCTTTGAGGGGAGACGATTTATATAAAAAGATTGAGGAATTGTTGGGGAAGCCAGAGGGGAAATAGAATGAGAAAGTTATTAATGATTGCCGTAGGATTTCTACTGATAACGATAACAACACAAGCCCAGATCTTAAGTCCAATAAAGTGGAGTTTTTCGGCTGCGCCGGTAAAGGGAAAGGCTGATGTGTATAGGGTAAGTATGACTGCGGTGATAGAAAAAGGTTGGCATATTTACAGTCAAAGTACGCCTGATGGTGGGCCTTCAGCTACGAAAGTGACTTTTGCAAAGAACCCTTTAGTGTTGTTAGGTGGGAAGACTACTGAGGTAGGTAAGCTGCATAAGGAGCATTCAAAGGAGTTTGGGGTAGATGTGTTGTCGGATGATGGTACGGTAACGTTTGTGCAGGTGGTGAAGGTGAAAAAGCCTGGAGTAAAGACTGTACTTAGTGGGACTGTGGAGTTTATGGCATGTGATCAGAGTCAATGCCTGCCTCCGGAGGAAATACCTTTTGAAATTGAATTGAAATAAAAGAGCAACCATTTATGATTAGTTAGACCCTGGTCGGTTTTATCTCAATTTCCGGCCGGGGTTATTAAAGAGGTAGCACAAAATAAAATAAATAATTGATTGAGAATTAACACTCATTGGTTTGCGATCCGAAGTCCAGGGGAGTTTGTGAAATTATCTCCTCTCTCCCTTTGGGAGAGATCCCCCTTGCGGGGAGAGAGGGTTTTTGAAATCTTTCCCTCTCTGTCCTGTGGACATCTCTCCCGGAGGGAGAGAGGAAAAAAATGCAATAAAGATATTGTTGTACCCATACAACAATGGTTAGTTTTTTTAATAAGTACAAGGCTGCGGGAAATTCCGGATAGAATCCGCAGCCTTAATGAAAACAATAATTAATAAAAAAAACAGAAAACAATGCAAGAACAACTAATGACGGTCTCTCAATTTATGACGCTTATAGAGACTTTGCCCAACGTCTATGAAAATCCCCAGGATGTAGAAATTGACGGGATAGATGACATCTGCTGCAGGATCAGTGTCTGGGCAGAAGGACCTACTAAATTTACACTGTGGGTAGAGATGGAGCCTGCCAAATTCATTGCGGAGCTGAACATCAGAAGCCTGGCTGATCTTGAAGCCATTACGCAGGCTGATCTCTGGGCGCAGTACCTGAAAGGCAATGGAACGGTGTGGGCAGACCTGGACTACCTGGGCGGGAAATCACTGCGCTTTAATGTGATTGGTGGAAGGACAGCGATTAGTGGGGATCAAATGGATTACAATGATGAGCAGAATGGGGTATGGGACAATGCGGTACAGTTTAAAGCTTATGTAAGAGAGCATATCCAGAAGATCTATGTAGTTGTAGAAGAGGAGGTTGATTAAAGTTGCTTTTGTTATGAATTGTTCTTTGATTTATTGTTGAATTGAGAAAAGGAAATGTATAACAATTGTTATACATGAGGCACTGCCTGCAGAAAGTTTTATACGGGCGATGAAAAGTAAGCAGAGGTGAAGGGTGGTTAATCCTTGATACACCGTACGCTGCATCCGGTGATATTTAAGGAGGAGAGTGGACCGGCCTCAAAATATCCTTTTGTATATAAGCTGTAATACGGAACGGTGCCTGTAGACCACCATGCGGTGTCAGTGATATAGCCGGTGAATTCGCCGTTGGAAAGTCTATACCCAGCTCCCATTGCACTGAATAAGGTAGAATTGACGTTTTCCATTTGGGGACTCCAGCTATATTGATCGCGAAGGAGCAGCCCGCTTTCCCTGGTACCTCCGATGTATTGATAAAGTACCTCCCATTCTTCTTTTGACGGAATATGCCAGCCGGCTGGGGCTAATTGCCTGCTGTCTGTGACGGCTGCCCTGTTGTAGAGATATCCAAAAGTTCTACCCGTTTTTTCATCATGGTCATACATGGCATATCCGCCTCCGGTACCCAGGTTTGCCCAGTCGGCATTGGATCTCAGATATGGGATTGGAGAGCCGTCCGTATAATGTTTGGTCTTCAGATTTTCTGCCATCCAGATCTGCTTTCCGATCTTGACAGCCTTGTAAGTATTTCCATCTACATCCTGAAGGGTAGATAGGGCCGGATTTTCTATTACAGTAAAATCTGCGGTAATTATCGTCGTTTTGTAAATTCCAGCTTCGAGTTGTGCGATCGTTATAGTAGTTTTTCCGGGGCCTCTTATGCTGAGCTGATTTCCGTAAACGTAGGCTACATTAACATTACTGCTGGTATAGAAAAATGCTCCGGTGCTGTTACTTTTCGGATGATCAAAAGTAAAATCGGGTTCGCCGACTTTTTTTACCGGAAAAACAATTGAGGTGATGATGGCGCTTAGCTTGGGTGCAACTGTTAATTCTGCGGAAATGCTTGCTTTTTTATAGTCGCCTTTTGCTCCCTGTTCTGCTGTAATGATACATTTGCCTTCTCTTTTGAGGGTCACAGTTTTACCGCTGATGGACACGATCGCGGTGTCGCTGGTCCGGTAGTTGAACGGGGAGCTGTTGTCGCTTTTGGGGTCTGTTAAGGTAAAAGGGAGTTCACCCAGTCGTTTGGCTATTGCCGGGAAACCGGAAAGGTTGGCTGACAAGGAGTCTAAGATCATAAAGCTGGCTGAAATGGTATCGGCGCGATATTTCTCTGTTCCACGCTGCAGCGCATAGATGGTGCATTTTCCGGCTGCTTTCAGTGTGACGGTATCGCCGCTGATTTTGACAAGTGCAGTGTCTTTAGTTGCAAAGATGATTGCACCGTCGCTGTCGCTAGTGGGCTTTGTCAAAAGGAAGGGGGACTGGCCAATCTTCTTGTTTTCTATGGTGAAGTTGGAGAGCCCCGGTGAAAACAGCGCAGGGTCAAGTTCTTCTTTTGTGCAACCAAAAAAAAGAACTAAAGACAATAATATGAGTGCGTTAAGATGTGATTTCATTTCATGATTGTGTTTAAAATTACTGATTTTTTTTGATATCTGTCTATCAAAAAACGGTTTTCACATCCGGGTTTTTTTGGTCTTTTTATATGGGATATCTTTACTGCATACAAATAAGGTAGGTAAGTTGCAGATTGAGATCCTGCCTGCGCTCTGGATGACAAAAGTGAGCCGGCTTAAATAACGTTTTATATACTGACTATACCCTTTGGACTGTAGCTAGATTGCTATGGTCTTTTTTGTACATAATTATTTGTAAATCAGGTAATTAAATATAAAAATTTTGTTCTTTCGTGTTGTTTTATTATTGCCTTTTACGTAATTTTGGATTATAACTTAATAAAATTATTACGTAAAAATGCTCAATCGCCTGACGGCATTCCTTTTTCATTTGTAAATGGAACCGGATAAAAAACCAAACTAACTTAAAACGAGTAAAAACATGTTGAACAATGACAAAGCCTTTAATAGGCTAATGGCACTGCTGCGCAGTATTGATCCTAAAAACCCATTGCCGGAAGAGCTGGAACCTTACCTGCTGCTCTGGATGATCGATGAACCTTATTGTAAAAAAGAACGCAGCCTGGAGTACCAGGGCGAGGTACCAAAGAATGCCTATTATGTAGTGCACGGTCTGGTCAAAGTCTATGCCTGGTGCCCGAACGGGTACAGGTACCTGTACCGCATTTATCGTGAGAATACCATTGTGGCCCTGAAGTGTTTTATGGACCAGGAGGTTTCTGCTTTTGAGATTGTGGCCTGCAAGAATACGCTGGTCCGGAGCATCAGCCATGCGCACATGCAAAAGATCTATAAACATATGGAAGGTATGCGGGAAATGGCGCTCAAGACTGCTTTCATGTATAGTGAGGCTCAGGAGAAGCTGCGTACGGATTTGCTGGCGCTGGATGTGGAGGCGAGGTTGCTGAAGTTTTACAGTTTGTTTAAGGGTTTGCTTCCTGCCAGAACGGGGCCGATCAGGGATGAAGATGTGGCGGGATATTTGATATTGACGAAGATACAGCTGAAAAAGGTACGAATGAGGTTGAAGAAATTGGGATTAATAGTCAGCCATTAGCAGGAAATCTGTGATATGCAAGTGTTTTATGCCTTCTATGGATTCTTTCCAAAGTTCATCCATACTGACCACATATTTAGGGTAATGATCTTTGATAGCGATTAAAGGCTCGAATTCCCGGCTTATGGTGCTTTCACTTTCCATTTTATAGGTTACCTGTACGTAGATTTTATTTCCTGATTTTTCGGCTATAAAGTCAATTTCTTTATCGTCCAGTTTACCGATATATACATTATATCCGCGGCGTTTTAATTCGAGCATGACAATGTTTTCCAGAATGCCTGCAATTACAAAGCTAGGTTTTTAAAAGTTTTTTATGGTTATAACCCTAAAAATTATGATGGTGTTGAGAATTGGAATGCTGAAATAAGTTTAAAAGTGATGTCAAGGGTTCCCCGGGAACACTTGGCCTTTTTTGATCGCCGTACTTTTGGATCATTAAACGTAATCAAAACTATGATAAAAAAACAGGCAGGAAAGCGGGATCGCTTTTCGGTGGACATTTACAGGAAAAAGGACAACAGGGCAGGTGTGGTATTCAGAAGAAACAGGATGCTGTACAGGATCAACAACATCGAGGGTTGCAGCCGGTTACTGACCGATCTGCGGGCTGCGGCTGAGCAGGGTGGTAAGGCGAGGGTGATTGAGTTGCGCAGCCCCAGGAACAGGAAATGGGCGGTCGAGATTGTGTCTGGTCAGCAGGAGACAGATAGGGCAGTAGTGCTGGTGTGGGAGCTGATGGATGGTGGAATTGCAGTGGTCAGGTTTAGCTGGCAGGGGACTGCTGAGGAGCTTAAAATCGCCTTTTAATTAAGGCATTCCTATAGCGGTTGTGTTATTGGATAAAACAATGGTAACCATCAAAATATAAGAACGATGGGATTTTTAAAAGGTGGCCCTTTCTATCATTTGGTAGGAAAGGTCGGAAACAACGTTGGCCGGGTGGTCAACGGACAAAACGTGTTCTCTATAGCTCCGGCTAAGGGAAACAGAACGCCGAGTGCGGCACAATTGGTGATCCAGCAGAAATTAACTTTAATGACGGGCTGGCTGAGTGAGGTCAGTGATTTTATCAGGATCGGGTTTGAGGATCGGAATTCTGATATGAGTGCCTGGAATGCTGCGGTCAGGTACAATCTTTTGAATGCCGTTACGGGTGTTTCTCCAAATTTTACGATTGATTATCCGAAGGTGCTGTTTAGCGATGGCAAACTGGCTAAGGCTAAAAACATGGTGTTGTCGACTACGGAGGATGCGCAACTGGATTTTGCCTGGTCGGCGGCGATACCGTCTTTGAAAGCTGGTGCGGGTACGGATAAGCCGGTGCTGGTTGTGTATAATCCGTCGAAGCAGGAGTGGGAGGTGTCGGTTGGTGCGGCGATAAGGTCTGCACTTTCTTATGATCTGCTGCTGCCTGTGGATTGGAGTGGTGATAATGTTCAGGTTTGGACGTCGTTTGTAAGTGCTGATAACAAGATGGCGAGTACGACTGAGTTTGTTGACGCGACGGTGGTTCAATAATTTGTGAGAAAAACTGGTGAACTCCTCCTGGACTGGGACACAGCTTCGCAATGCCCCTATGTCCATCGGAGTCACCAGTTTTTCTCTCACAACAAATTAAGGAACTCACATTCGCGTCAAATGGACTCAGTCGAGTGAGGGAAAGGGAAAGTATGGTGTTAAAAAAAAGAAAAATTATGAAAGAATTGGTTTTAAAGGCATTCCGGGAAAGGGATGTGGAGATATGGAGGGTGGTGGTGTTGTTTGGGATTTTGGTGCTGATGTGGCCGATGGTGCAGCAGCAGTTGTTTAGGTTTGATAGTACTGTGGGTTATGTGGATCCGAGTATTCTGGTGCTGATCGTGATCAGTCTGATCTGCTTTTTGGGTTTGATCGGTTTGTGCTGGTGGTTGCTTCAGCGGTTTTTACTGGTGTTTGAGTTGCCGGGGTTTGGCAGTTTGGTTTTACGGTTTAATGAAATGGAAGTATGGGTTCAGTTAGGGTTTTATTTTGCGTGTTATGCGTTACTGTTGTTAGCTGGTGTGGGGTGTTTTGTGGCGGTGTTGTAGGGGAGATTGCCACGTCGGGAAGAGCTCCTCGCAATGACGATTGTGTTAAAAAAGAGAATGGTTATGAAAGAGTTATTGAAATCGCCCGGAAAGAAATCGGGGTTAGGGAAGAAGGTGGTGAAAATTGTGGCAGGGATGTTAAGGGATATCTTGATTGCGTGGGTATCAAATCGCCTGCGCCGTGGTGCGCGGCGTTTGTGAGCTGGTGTTTTAAGAGGGCGGGTTTTCCATTGCCGGGAACGGCGTGGAGCCCGGCTCTTTTTCCGGAGGGGAGAATGGTGAAGGATGTGAAGCCTGGTTATGTGTTTGGGATTTATTTTCCTTCATTGAGAAGAATAGGGCATTGCGGGATTATTATTGGTTTACAGGGAGATTTGTGTATGACTGTTGAGGGAAATACTTCGATATTTGGAAGCCGGGAAGGAGATGGGGTTTACAGGCGCTTGAGGCACCAAAGGACGATTGCAAAGTTTAGTGATTGGGTTAGATAGGTAGAAGGAAGATGATCGCAGACATACAGCAGGAGGCCTTGAAGATCAGTGAGTGTTGATGGTAAATGCAAATGTTTTTAAATAAAAATGCTTATTTTGATATCAGTAAACAGCTCTTATGAAATCATACTTCTCATTCAACGCCGCAACCAAAATATTATTGACCGGGATATTCTTTATAATCAGCCAATCCTTGGTCCTTGCTCAGGGGATTGCTATGCAGGTCACAGGGACCGTTATAGATGCGCAGAGCAAAAAGCCACTTGCCGGGGCAAGTGTATATCTTGACCATACCACGAGGGCCACGGTGAGCTCCGACAGCGGCAAGTTTGTGCTGCGCGGTATTCCGTCAGGCAATTACAAGCTGGTCATCTCATATGTGGGGTACAATTCTGCCTCAGTTTCTATAAATGAACAATCGGCGCATGGGTTTACTGTGGAGCTGCCTCTGGCTGAAAAATTACTGGATGAAGTGGCTATAAAGATCAACCCGAAATGGGAGGAGTATTTTTCTCTTTTTAAAATGTTCTTTTTAGGGAAAGGTGGTCTGCAATGCATTGTCAAAAACCCGAAGACACTTCATTTTGAGCACAACGATACTTCGTATGTGTTAACTGCAGAAGCGGGCAGGCCTTTAATCATTGAGAACCGGGCTTTGGGATACCGGCTGCATTATGATTTGAGCTCTTTTGTTCATTATGCCGGGCGTACACGATATTCAGGAGATGTCCGTTTTGAGGAACTGGTCCCTCAGAACAACAAGGAACAAAAGAAGTGGAAGGCAAACAGGGAACAAGCGTATTATGGTTCTTCAATCCATTTTATGCGGTCGCTGGTCAATAATACATTAAAAAAAGACGACTTTATCGTGAAGAAACTGGTGAAAGCAAAAGTCCTGCCTGGTAATCCTATGCGTTCGGTTTTGCTGGGATGGCAGGGCGATGAGTTTAAATCAACGGACACGGTCATTTCCATGAGGTGGAACGGAAGGGACTACGCCCCGGAAGATACGACCGTTGGGCCAGGTGCCGGCAGCTCAACGCAATGGGGCAACAAAATGGGGTATAATATCCTTTATCCCGGAGTGGTGCCTTACGAAAACATAGTTACAGCGACCGCTTCTGAAAGCAACTACAGACTTTCCTTTGATGATTCGATATTCGTTACTTATAAAAAGAAAGCAACTTCTATTTTGACGATGCTGGTTCCGGAAACTCTTGTGGATATCCATGGGAACCTGGCAGATCCGCATGCGGTGATCAGCGAAGGGTATTGGGCGACGCTCCGGGTTGCTGACCAATTGCCTTTTGATTATGAGCCGGAAGCGCTGAAATAAGAGGATCTATAAAATAATGGTGACCCGCTATACTTTACAATTCCCAGCTTGTATATTTTTTCACCACTGTTTTGTAGTCATCGCTAAAAGGAATCATCAGGTACACGTCGTTTGGCAGTAAAAGCAATTTGGTAGGGTAGGACTGTACCTTAAAGTTTTTCTCCACCTTATCGTCTGACATCAGCACCTGATAAGAAAATTTCTTTTTATCCATGAATTCGTCTACGAGGTTCTTTTTGTCGTAGCAGGCGATGGTGGTGACGTTGAGTTTGTCGGGCACAGGATTGTTGAGGTGCAGGTCTTCAATCTTATGGATCTCGGCAACACATGCTCCGCACCAGGTGCCCCAGAAATCAATAAAGAGGAATTTTCCTTTATTGGCGGTATTGCTGATCTCGGTGCCGCTTCGATCCTTGAGGCTGAACTTGGGTGATGCAGGAAGTTTTTCCTTTAGTGCTTGCTTAAAAAAGCTCTTAAAATCGCCGTTGGGGTAAGCCTTATTGTATTTCTCCTTGAGAATGGTATACCTGTCCGGCTCCACAATGACCATGTCTACATATTTTTTGAGCATTTCCTCTGGAGAGATGCCGGTTGCACCTGCGGCGTTGAGGTACAGCTCTGTGTAGTTCATTTCCGGCAGGAAAGGGTATTCTGCGGTAACGATGTATTTGTCCTCGATCTGGTCTTCCTGCGTAGGCAGGTAGTCGCTGGCGAGCTGCAGGTATTTTACTTTGTTTTTTGGCTCGATTATGCTTTTGCGGTAATAGGCATCGGCAAGTTGTTTGCGCAGCACAAGTCTTCTGGGCGCAATGTGAAACCTGTGAAAGAACTGTTCTCTTTGATCTCCTGCAAAAGGTTTGCTGTACTCTTCTATGTGATTTCTGAACATTTCAATACTGTAGTCCAGATATGCGGCCCGGATCGAATCGGGTACTTTTAAGCTGGTCATGCGGTCGTAAATCAGCAGACGGTACCGGCCGTAGTTGTCAAACAGGCTGTTGAAGCGATCATTGGCCAGGCCTTCAATTTCTTGGGGTGAGCTGGCCAGGGTAGCGGCTATGAAAGGTGCTGTGCCGTCAAAAAGCGAAGAGAGCTTGGGGATGTTCAGCTTTTGTACGGCTGTCACCATTTCCTGGATCTTGAGCATATCGGCTTTGCTGGTATTGGTACTGCAGATGTCTTTGCAGATGTCGAGATGTATCAGATCGGCGACATGGGAGGTGTTTAAAGGGTAATTCCCGTCGCGGGAAAATTTTGTGAACATGATATTGAGGGCATGCACAAATCCTGCTGTATTGCGGCTCTGGTATTCTTTTTTTACTTTATCTGCTACAGTAAAATCCTGACGCAGGTATTCCACCGGTGTTTTTTCGACGAGCTGCATCTTGGCCTCATAATCAAAGTAAGAGAGGAGGTCAATTGCCGCTGCGTTAAATTCGTGGTCATCTGGTTTTACCAGTTTCGACAGAGAATCCAGTTTCTGCCTTGCAATATCATCAATACCAAGCTTGCCTTTGCTGTTCCCATACCAGGTGTACAGATCCTCGACTGCTCTGACTACTTTTTTTGCCGGTGTATTGTAGTTTTTGAGGTCGGTTTGACGTGAAAATTCTTCAAGCAGGTCAGTGGTAGATTTTAGACCCGCAATGTTGGATGATTTGAGGCTATACCACCATGCATCCTGATCTTCGTGCCTCGAGGTTTTGCCGGGGATGTTGCCTTGCGACAGGGAGTCTTTGTAAATGAAGTTGGTTACTCCGGAGCCTGCATCGACAATGGTTTCCTTTTTTACGGTAATGGAGTCATCGGTTTTTCCGGCCACAAACAAGCGGAAGGTAGTGTCGGATTTGGCCCTGTTGCTGCGGCGAAAAGCGAGATGGATCTGCTTGGTAAAAATGTCTGGCAGGGTTGAGTAGACGATAAAATCTTTATTTGATGTGCCATATTTGTTTTCCGGGATTTTCTCGGCAGCTGCCTGTCGGGTCATTCTTGCGGCCAAACTATCCAGACCGTCGATCTTGATCATCTTGCCTGCGGTATCCATGCTAAAGGTAATGGGTGACTTGGTCAGCACTGCATCGATCACGCTGCTGATGTCTTTGGCGGCAGAGGCGGAGGGATCAAAAGTATCACGGATACGGCCATTGTGTGAGCTATAATTGATACGTCGCGTGAGCTGCATTTTCATGCTGTAGGTATTGTTTTTGGTGTTGACCACCTCAAACTGGTAGGCGGAAAGGCTCAGGCTTTTATGTTGTGCCGAATATAGGGTACTGCGGAGCGTAAGGTATTCGTAGGTAAATTTCTGGCCTTTTCTAAGTTTTAGTTTCTGGGCATAGCAAAGGCTGGTAGTCAGGAAAGCCAGGTAAAACAATAAGTACTTCATGAGCGTTAATTGGTTTATGTAAAGACCGATTCTTAAAGATATGAAAAAGATCTATTTATACCTCATTGATACACTGGCCGATTGGGAGCCGGGATATGCTATTGCAGAGCTAAACAGCGGGCGCTATTTTAAGAAAGACGCCATGAGGTACGCTGTAAAGACAGTAGGATTGACCAAAGCCAGCGTCACCTCATTAGGTGGCATAAAGATGACTCCGGACTACGCAATAAATGAGATTGACGGGGAAAATGCAGGTTTGCTGTTGCTTCCCGGGGCAGATACATGGGCTGATGCCATGCATACTCCTGTGTTTGACCTGGTTAAAAAGTTTTTAAAGGCTGGGATTCCTGTCGGGGCAATCTGCGGGGCAACGGTCGGTCTGGCCAATGCGGGAATTTTGGATGACCGCAAACACACCAGCAATGATCTTGAATTTTTAAAGCAAACCTGTCCTGGATATAAGGGAAGCAGCAATTATGTTCAGGCACCGGCGGTAAGTGACAGGAACCTGATTACCGCTACGGGTCTTGCGCCGCTGGAGTTTGCACGTGAAATATTTGAACACCTGGACGTAATGGAGGATAAAACACTAAATGCCTGGTATCAACTTTATACGACCAGGGAAGCTAAATACTTTTATGAGCTGATGGAATCTGTTTCCTAATTTATATTACTTTAGTGTATGGAAACAAAGGGTCTGCTTTTTATCCCCGATATCAGCGGTTTTACAAGATTTGTAACTGAATCGGAAATTAGTCACAGCCGTCTGATCATACAGGAATTGCTGGAATTGCTGATCAATGCCAATCAAATTGGACTCGAGGTTTCTGAAGTAGAAGGTGATGCCATTCTTTTTTACAAATTTGGTGACCCGCCTGAACTTGCAGAACTGTATAAGCAGGTCGAGAAAATGTTTTGCCTGTTTCATAAGAGCCTGATGGCTTATGATAAAAGCAGGTATTGCCAATGCAAGGCCTGTACGTCTGCATCTGGTCTTTCCTTGAAAGTAATTACGCACTATGGTGAGTTTACCGGGTATAATGTGAAGAATTTTAGTAAGCTGATCGGTAAAGATGTGATCGTTGCCCACCAGCTTTTAAAGAATGACATCGATCAGCATGAATATTGGCTGGTGACCAAAGAGCTGCTGGATGATCATCCTCTGGCTGATTTTACTCAATGGATGAACTGGAATGGTAGTATGAAGCAGACAGAAGCTGGTGAGATCCACTTTCATTATACGCAGCTGAGCGAGCTAAGAAATGGAATATCGGATGATCCTTTGCCCCAGTTAGACCTTTCGGGGAAAAAGAAAGTATACACTGTTTCAAAGGAATACAATACGGACATCATTACATTATTTCATGCTGCAGGTGCGTTTGAATATCGGCACCGATGGTGGGAAGGTGTGAAAAAGGTGGAGGAATCGAATCATTTTTTACCACGGGTTGGTATGCGGAGCACCTGGACGCTGGACAGCGGGAAGGTACTCTATTATTCAAGCAGCTATTCGTATGCTGATGATCAGATCGAATTTAGTGAAACGGATGACAGGGGCGACCAGGTGACTTGCTTTACCCTGAGGAAGATTGCCGGTGATAGCACAAGTCTTACGATTGATGTCTATAAAACTGCAAACTGGATTACAAATTTTCTTTCAAAGTTTTCGGATCAAAAGAAACTCGAGTCAGATCTTCAGCGGTCTTTAGAAAATATCATTCCGCTGTTAAAAGAAATCAATATACATAGGGCATAGTGCATTTCCTGGTAAATTAATGCCAGTCCATCGGTACGATAATGGCAATGGAATAATAAACCGTCTGAGACTGAGGTAGGAAAGGGTGCTGAGGCCAGGGCGATTTTCATAGGGTTTAAATATCAGGTCTTATGTTTTCTGGAGGACAATTTACTAACTTAGTTTTAGTTTCACGATCATAAAATCAGTGGGCAATAGGTATAATTTGATGCAAATACCTACATTTGCATTTTATACCATTGTGCCTGTGCTTTATAGAATTGCCCGGGCATAATTTTAGCTTGTCCAGGCGCAATGGTATAGCAACACCACAAAATTTCAATGATCTCTAACAACAAGCACCGCTTTTTTTTAAGCCTGTTCTTCTTTATATCAGGGTTTAGCTTTGCTACCTGGGCATCGCGTATTCCTACCATCAAGACTGCTTTTGGGTTTAATGAGGCTGAGCTGGGCAGTATTTTGCTGGCCATGCCTGTTGGGTCTTTGATCGGTCTGCCGATATCGGGCTGGCTGGTTTCCAAATACAACAGCCGGGTGCCGCTTACGGTGGGTTATGCGCTCAATGGCCTTTCACTGGCTTTGATCGGGTTTGCACACAATACCTTTAGTCTTTTACTGGCCATCACGCTTTTTGCCTTTACTACCAGGATTTTTAACATCTCTGTGAATACTCAGGCATTGACACTGTCAAAAAGATTTGAAAAGAAAATATTGGGATCGTTTCACGGATTTTGGAGTATAGGGGGAATTGCGGGCATTGCCTTGTCTACGTCTTTATTGGCATTCAATATTTCCATTCAGTATCATTTTGCGGCTGTTGCTGTATTGATGATTGCGATCAGTGCTTATTCTTACCAGTTTTTGCTGAAAGGTGACAGGTCTGAAACGGGAAATAAGATCGTGCTGAGCAAACCTGATCCCTATATTTTCTATCTGGGAATTGTCGTGTTTTTGTGTGCGATCTGCGAAGGGGGGATGTTTGACTGGAGTGGGATCTATTTTCAGGAAGTGCTGGATGTAAAGATATTTACCTACGGATACCTGATCTTTATGACTTTTATGGCTGCTTCAAGATTTCTTTCGGACATCATCATTGGCAGGTTTGGCATGCCTAAGACGTATATCATGAGTGCGGTGTTTGTAGTGTCGGGAATTTGTATGGCTATTGTTTATCCCACTTTCTGGACAGCGATGATCGGGTTTTCTTTGGTGGGATTTGGTACGGCGTCGATCATTCCGATGTCCTATGCATTGGCGGGACAATCAAAAAAATACTCTCCGGGTATGGCAATATCTATCATTGCTACCTATTCTATCACAGGTATGCTGCTCGGGCCGCCTTTAATCGGGTACCTGGCTCATGCATTTAACCTGAGAGTATCTTTTGTAGTATTTGCCATCTGCGGGCTGCTGCTTGTACCCATCACCAGGATGTTCTTTAAGCATCAGGCCACACTGGAATAGTTTATGAATTATTGGAAGCTACGTAGTCAGGGTCTTCGCCTGAAACGGCTCCCTTGTTGAGCTCAGATTCTCTGAATTCTTTGTAGTCCTGTGCTACTGCGTTTGCTTTACTTTTTACTTTGTCCACTACTTCGTCTTTAAAGCCTTTCAGGCTTTCACGGCCGTTGCTCACGGTATCTTTTAGCGAGTGCAGACCATCTTTTACATTATCTGCTAACCCAAGCGCTTTATCGGAAATCCGTTCTCTTGTTCTTTTGCCGCTTTCCGGTGCAAACAAAACACCCAATACAGCGCCAACAGCTAATCCCGCCAATAATCCAATTACTGCCGCAGATTTATCGCTTGAATGACCTGATATGTCAGACAAACCCTTGTTTATTAATTTCTTGTAATTCATAATAGGTATTTTTTATAATAGAGTAACACATACCGTACCAATGTGTTTTATTTAAGTCAATTTTGCTTTTTTTATATGGAGTTAAGCCAGTTTATTGCTTACTTTTGTGGTGTGTACTTTTTACACTAACTATAATGAAAAATTAAGGCTGATGAGCTGATAAAAGCAGCTCCTTAGCCGATAAAAATAAAGCTGATGAAAAAGAGTTTATTGACTTTGACCCTGGGTGGCCTGGGGATCGGCATCACAGAATTTGTGATGATGGGGTTGCTGCCCGATATTGCTAAAGATCTTGATATTTCTATTCCGCAGGCGGGTCACCTGATCTCTGCTTATGCTTTGGGTGTGGTGATCGGTGCGCCTTTGCTGGTCCTTATTGCGGGCAGTTATCCTCCTAAAAAGATCCTGATGGTATTGATGGCAATGTTTACAGTGTTCAACGCGCTATCTGCTTTTGCTCCGGGATACAATACGATGTTCATTGCACGTTTGCTGGCAGGTTTGCCGCATGGTGCTTTCTTTGGGGTGGGTTCGGTAGTAGCCAGTCGTCTTGCTGATAAGGGTAAAGAGGCTCGCGCGGTATCCCTGATGTTTGCCGGACTTACAGTAGCGAACATTCTTGGTGTACCGCTGGGTACTTATATAGGTCACAATTTTTCATGGAGATATACTTTTGTCATCATCGTCATAGTTGGCCTGGTGACTTTGCTGAGCCTTAAATTTTGGATGCCTAATTTGCCTGCTACTAAAAACAGGGATCTGGGCAAGGAGCTGAACTTCTTTAAATTGCCGGAATCCTGGCTGATCATCCTGATGATCGCTATCGGAACCGGTGGTCTGTTCTCCTGGTACAGTTATATCGCGCCATTGCTGACTGAGGTTTCCGGTTTCTCTGCGGGTAGTATTACTTATATATTGATCATTGCAGGCGCAGGAATGATGGTGGGTAATTTTATCGGGGGCAGGCTGGCAGACCGGTTCTCTCCTGCAAGGGCTACGTTTGCTTTGCTGATTGCGATGTCGGTGACATTATTGATCGTGCATTATGTATCGGGCAATCAGGTGATGGCGCTGATTATGACTTTTGTAGCGGGTGCTGTTGCTTTTGCAGCTGCGTCACCGATCCAGATGCTGATGATCAATACGGCTAAAGGTTCTGAAATGCTGGCTGCTTCTGTAAGTCAGGCGAGTTTCAACATTGGCAATGCGCTGGGTGCTTTTCTGGGTGGCTTGCCGCTATTGGCAGGCTTTGATTATACTTCACCGGTGGCGGTGGGCTCTATGATGGCTTTGACCGGTGCGGCTTTTGCCTGGATGCTGATCGCGAGAGCCAAAAGGGTGAGCAGTCTTGCACTTTCTTAGTTTGTTTTTATCAGCTTAATCTTATATTTAGGCCCCTATAAAACCTAAGTATGAAATTTAGCAAAAGACTTTTCCTTGCGGCATTTACAGCAGGATTGTTTATTTATAACCCCGGTGTTAATGCCCAGAAAGCGTTTAAGGATTGGCCTAAGGGTAGTGATCCTAAGGAGGTTGGTTACCTGCTGACTACGCATTTCCTGGAAACTCCGCATACCAATTTTGGCCTGCCTGCGCCTCCGGGCTCCATTACTTATTCTGAAGTGTGCGCCTGGTATGGTGCTTTGAAATATGCGGCGGTGACAAAAAATGCGGTGCTAAGGGATGGGCTGGACAATCGTTTCAGGCCCTTATTATACGAAAAAAAAGCTTTGCAGCCACGACCTGACCATGTAGACCCCAATATCTTCGGGACTTTGCCGCTGGAGCTTTACATGCAGAAGAAGAATGATATTTATCTGGGCATGGGCAAGTGGTTTGCGGATCAGCAATGGACATTGCCTGCAAAGGCGAAACCTGAGCACAAGGAACTGCTGGATAAAGGTTTGAGCTGGGAAACCCGCATGTGGATCGATGATATGTACATGATTACCAATATCCAGGCCCAGGCTTACAGGGCTACCGGCGACCGCAAATATATTGACCGTGCCGCTGCTGAAATGGTGGTTTACCTTGATGCGATTCAACGGCCCAATGGTTTGTTCTATCATGCCGCTGATGTTCCTTTTTTCTGGGGCAGGGGCAATGGCTGGATGGCGGCGGGTATGGCGGAGCTGCTAAGTTCATTGCCGAAGGACAATAAGGACCGGCCAAGGATATTGAAAGCTTATCAGACGATGATGGCTTCGCTCAAAAAATATCAGAATAAGGATGGGATGTGGCTGCAATTGATCGATGACACGGGGTCATGGCCGGAGAGCTCGGGAACGGGAATGTTTACTTTTGCGATGATTAAGGGTGTGAAAAATGGCTGGCTGGAGGAAAAGGAATATGGTGCTGTGGCCAGAAAGGGATGGATTGCCCTGACGAAATATATTGAGCCCAACGGGGATGTCAGAGAGGTTTGCCAGGGAACGAACAAGGAAAACAGCAGGCAGTATTACCTGGACAGGAAGCGGATCACGGGTGACATGCATGGTCAGGCACCGGTATTGTGGTGTGTTTTTGCTTTACTGGAATAGTAAACGAAACGATTAAACATTACTTTAACAAAGGAAACATCTTCGGCACTTCCTTTTCTTTGCTGGTATAATAGATCAGCTTGCGGTTAGTGGAAAATAAATACAATGAGGGGTATTCTTTAGGATGAAAAAGAGGTATAAACATGCGGTCTTTATCTCTCAATACTGTTACATTTTTCAGTGCCACTAATGGTTTGGCAAAATTGCTGATGTAATAGTCTATGGAGACTTTCTCATCCTGGCTGATCAGGTAGATGTTGACGTTGCCCAGTTCTTTGGTTCTTTTGGACAGAACGGTTGCTACACGCTGGCAATGCTCGCAGGTGGCATCAAAAAACATCAGTAATGATTTCTTTCCTTTTGTAATCTGCTCTGTTGAAAACACCTTGCCGTCTGTCTTGTAGAAAACGGTGTTTGGAATTTCAGTTCCGGGTTCAAGGCCCTGGGCATAAGTTAGCGTAGCGAATACGGACAAAAGCAGGGTAAACAGGATTTGTTTCATAACAGTTCTAAAAGTTCTAAAGAAAAGCACAAATATTATAATTTTACAGGGATTTTTACGTAAATTATTAAACTACAAGGTTGTAGTAACAATACTGATATTAAAAAGCATGCTGTTTTATAAGATAACTTTTTAGATTTGCCTTACACAAAAGAAACCATATATATTGCAGCAACCCGCTATGAGACCTTACATTTATGCATCCCTGATACTTGGCGTATTTACATTGTACCAATGCCAGAGTTATAAAAAGGCTGCCACTACTTCCAGTACTTTATCTAAACCGGGCCCGGTCGACCTTACATCTTCCCCGCTCGTTCCTGCAGATCAATCTATCAGCAAGATGCAGGTCGAAGACGGTTTTGAAGTACAGCTGATCGCTTCTGAACCGCTGGTCACTACTCCGGTCGCGATGTCTTTTGACAAAAAGGGCCGCATGTGGGTGGTAGAAATGAATGGATACATGCCTGATACTTTAGGCACGGGAGAGGACAAGCCTACCGGAAATATTGTAATCCTGGAAGATAAAAATAAGGATGGGGTGTTTGACGATCGCAAGGTGGCTATTGATTCACTGGTATTGCCAAGATCGATCTGTCTGATCGAGGGCGGGATATTGGTAGCCGAACCACCCAATCTTTGGTATTATGACCTGAAGGATGATAAACCGGTTAAAAAGACTCTGGTAGACCCTAAATATGCGACGGAAGGTAATGTGGAGCATCAGCCGAATGGCTTGTTAAGAGACCTGGACAACTGGATCTACAATGCCAAATCGAGTAAGCGGTATAGGAAACAAGGTGATAACTGGCTGATTGACGATACACATTTCAGAGGGCAGTGGGGTGTGAGCCAGGACAATTATGGCCGCCTGTATTACAATGACAATTCCTCCAATGTGCAGGGCGATTATTTTAGCCCGGGCTTTGGGGCTACCAATAATAACCAGCGCAGTGTGGCTGGTTATTATGAACGGACGGTGCCTAATAACCGTACCTATCCCATCAGGCCAAATCCGGGTGTAAACAGGGGCTACATGAAGGGCACGCTCGATGACAGCCTGAGGCTTGCCAGTTTTACGGCTGCCTGTTCACCACTGATCTATAGGGGTGAACTGTTTGGCAAGGATTATGATTTTAATGCTTTTGTGGCTGAGCCGTCCGGCAATCTGATCAAAAGAAATATCATCAAAGAGAACGGGTATATTGCTAAGGGAGAGCAGGCCTATAAAGGCAGGGAGTTTCTGGCAAGTACAGATGAGCGCTTCAGGCCGGTAAGCTTGTACAACGGACCGGATGGTGCTATGTACGTATTGGATATGTACCGCGGGATCATCCAACATAAGACGTATGTGACGCCATACCTGGCCAACCAGATCAAGATGCGGAATCTGACTTTGCCATTAAATTGTGGAAGAATCTATAAAATTGTACCTAAAGGCAAAAAAGCTTCTATGGTGTCCATTCCTGACGATCCAGGGCAATTGGTAGCCATGCTGGGCAGTCCCAATGGTTATTTGCGGGATGAGGCACAGCAGACACTGATCGATGGTAAAAATAAAGCGGCCATTCCATTGTTGAAAGAAGTGATCAAACAAACCGGTAAGCCATTGCAGGTCATTCATGCCCTTTGGACTTTGGAGGGGCTGCATGCATTAGAAACCAATGAGGTACTCGCCTTGCTGAAAAGCCAGGAGTGGCCGGTTCGTATGCAGGCATTGACGGTCATCCCATCGGTCATCAGTCTTTCATCTGCACCGTTGTATGTTACTGCACTGCAGCAACTGCTGGACAATAATGATGAACTTGCTGCTCCTTATATCGGATTTCTGGCTGCCGACCTGAAACCTTTTAACGAAAAAGCTGCAAATGGATTCCTGGTTGATCTGGCTAAAAAATATCCGGACAATGCTTATGTTGCTGATGCGGTGATCAGTAACCTGGCGTATCGGGAAGAGGCTTTTAAAAAATCTCTTGCGGCTATAGTTCCCGATTCTGGTTTAAGGATCAATAAACAGCTTCAGAAGGTCATCACTGCATATAAGAACACACAGAAGAACCGCAATCCGGAACTGCTGGCCAGCCAGTTCCCTAAGGGTTCGGCTATATTCAGGTCGACCTGCCAGACTTGCCATGGTGCTGATGGCAACGGAACGCCTTCGCTGGCGCCGCCTTTAAACAAGTCGCAATGGGTAAATGGTGATAAGAACAAACTGATCTCTATTGTGCTTTTTGGCCTGACCGGACCTATAAATGTAAACGGTCATGTGTATGAGGCACCTGAGGTAGCGGGTGATATGCCGGGCATTGGGCACAACGACGAGCTGAGCGACGAAGACGTTGCGCAGCTGCTCAGCTTCATCAGGCAGTCCTGGCAGAATGATGCTGCCAAAGTTGATAAGAAAGACATTCTAAGTATACGCAATAAATATAAAGGCAGGCAAAAGACCTTTACAATGGAAGAACTGGATTCTAATAAGTAAATCATGAAAGTAATTATCGGATCGGACCACGCAGGGTTTAAATACAAAACTATTATTGCCGAGATCCTGCAAAAAGAGGGATATATTGTGATCGATAAGGGCAGTTATACCGGCTTGCCCTCCGATTATCCGGATCACGCTGCAGATGTAGCTCGTGCTTTGCAAAATAAGGAGGGTGACAGGGGCATATTGGTCTGCGGCAGTTCTGTGGGAGTGAGCATTGCAGCCAATAAATTTAAGGGCATCAGAGCGGGGGTTTGTCACGATACTTATTCTGCACACCAGTCTGTAGAGCACGATGATGTGAATATACTATGTATTGGCGAACGGGTGATTGGGATTGAGCTGGCCAAAGACATCGTATCTGCATTTTTGAAGGCAAATTTTACAGGTGAGGAACGTCACGTAAATCGCCTTGCGAAAATCACTGCGATAGAGCAGGGGCAGGGCTAATTCTGTACCAGCTGTATGGCGATCATAATCAGCAGGGCTACTACACAAATAATCAGTGAGTTGACAGAAGGCAGTTTGTTGTAAGATTTGGTTATCATGGTTGTAAAGTTTAGTATAAGGATGTTTCTAATAAAAATGGGATCAGGTCATAAAGACCCAACCCCATCATCTAAATTAACGCTCTCAAACAACTAAACGAGTCTGGATTATTTTTCGCTACAATAAATTTGAAAAAATATCCCTAATACTGTTCATAACTTTGTTAGCAACCTGTTAAGAATTTGTTTATAAGTTGTTTAACTTTTTCTTGCAAAACTTCATTTACCTCCGTATATTAGATCTATCAATTAGCAAGTACTTTGACAGTCTGAAGAAATACCAAAAAGAATACTTAGCCCCAGGGCGGAAGGTTCTGGTAAATCTAAGGATCAGCACAGGTAACCCGATATCAAAGGAAACGGAGAAAACGGGTCGCACCAAAACATCACCGGTAGCTGCGAAGCGAAGGTAGATTAGCTGAATCCGCAAAGGACATTATACACTGAAAGAGGAATTCTACGGGATAAATCGGACAGTATAATTTTACGGGCTTCGAAGTTCTTAGGAACTAAAGAACGCCACGAAAGGTTAAGGATACAGAGCAGTTGATAGTTATCTGAGGCTACGGCAGCAGGTAATTGGAAACGGAGTCACCAAATCGCAAGAAGAGGAACTCCGTTTTCCGTTTTATAGACATTTCGGTTTGATATCTTCAGTTTTACGACTATTCAGTTGTGCTTTAACAGTTTGGGTAATTTTCTTTTTTCGACATTCGTGTTTAATTTACAAACATGTCTATACCTGTTTTTCCATTGTGTTTTAATTATGTTACAAATAATGATAAATTATAATTTGTAATGATAATTTATCTAATTATATTGATGACTTAAACACATAAACACACACAAATGAAAAAACAACTATTAACTGCTCTTGCAGTAGTGGCATCGCTATGCGGATATGCCCAGACAAAAGGAACCAATGCGCTAAGTCTTGGTGTAAGTACCTATACCTCTAAGTCAGAACAAAACATCCCGTCAGGAAATGCGAGACAAAAGCAAAAGCAAAGCAGTTTTTCCCTGGGGTACGGGCACTTCATTAGCGATAATACCAAACTTGGCATTGATCTGTTGTATGGGCGCAGCAGCTCTACCAGCACAAATAATACCCAGAACAATGCAACAGAAATATTTGGAGGAGGCTTGAGCTACCAAAAGTATTATCCGCTAATTGGAAAGTTTTACGCCTATGCTGGTGGTAGCGCCTCTTATAGCCTCACCAAACTTGATTATGATGATCTGCAGAATTTGAATTCCTTTAAAAGCAATTCTTATGGCCTTGGCGCTTATGGAGGTGTCACCTGGTTCATAAACAAAAGATGGGCTCTTGAAACCCGTTTGTTGTCAGCTACAGCTTCATACACAACTACCAATCAGACAGATGGCACCAGTGCATCAGATGTTTATAAAAAGAGAGATACTAATTTTAGTCTGAATACCCAGGGTATTATCAATGACCTTGGCTTCAAGATCTACTTACTTTTTTAAACTGACAATTATTATTCAGGGCAACGGGTCTTTGGTGCGGAATTGTATCCGCATCAAAGACCCGTTGTCTTTTTATACCATTTCACTTCAAACATAAATTTCGCTATTTTTAGCTGTCATGAGTAAATCCGTAAAACAACCTTCGCTAAAGCAAAAGATCTTTGTACTCGATACTTCGGTAATCCTCTATGATCACAATGCATTCAACAATTTCCAGGAGCATGATGTTGCCATTCCCATACAGGTGCTGGAAGAGCTGGATAACATGAAGAACGGCAATGAGACGCGCAATGCGGAGGCCAGAAGTTTTATCCGCCTTATGGACAAGGCTTCGGGTGACAAGATCATGAACAAATGGATTCCATTAAATGGCTTCAGCCCGAAAATAGGTGTCAAAAGAGGGAGCTTTAAAGTGGTAATGGACAAAAAGCCTAAAATTACAGACGCGGAAGAGGTCTTTGGCAAGGGTAAATTTGACCACCGGATCCTCAATGCGGCGCTCAGTCTGAAGGAGGAATTTCCGCAAAAAAAAGTAATACTGGTATCTAAAGACATTTGCCTGAGGCTAAAGGCCAAATCTCTTGATCTCTATGCTGAAGATTATGAAACCGGTAAGGTGAAAAATCTGGACGAACTGTATACCGGAAAAAGCATCATCAGCAAAGTACCCGAAACGCTCCTCAATGAACTCAAGGCAGCAGGCAGCGCTCCTGCAAATCAGCTTGACATTGCAGATCCTGAAGCCAACCATTTTTGCATCCTAAAATCAGGCAGAAAGAGCGCTACGGCCTGGTATTATGCGCAAACGAAATACCTTTATGCGATTAAGCCGCAAACTATATTTAACATTACACCTAGGAATCATGAGCAGGCTTTTGCTGTTCATGCATTGCTGAATCCTGATATTAAACTGGTGACCATCCAGGGTAAGGCCGGAACGGGTAAGACCTTGCTGGCCCTGGCCAGTGCACTCGAGCAGCGTAAAGAATATCGCCAGATTTATGTAACACGTCCTATCATTGCGCTGAGCAACAAGGATATTGGTTTCCTGCCAGGCGATATTAAGTCTAAGATAGATCCTTATATGGCGCCGATCTGGGATAATCTGAGGTTTATCAAAGAACAGTATAATGACGATCCTAAGGTACAGGGCAGAATAGATGAGTTTGTTAACACGGAAAAGATCGTGATCTCGCCGCTGGCGTACATCAGGGGAAGAACGCTGACCAAGATCTTTTTTATCGTAGATGAGGCGCAGAACCTGACCCCGCATGAAATTAAAACCATCATTTCCCGGGCGGGTGAAGATACCAAGATCATATTTACGGGCGACATTTACCAGATTGATACACCCTATCTGGATGCGGAAAGTAATGGCCTTTCCTACCTGATCCAAAATGCGAAAAATCACCCGCTGTATGCCCACATTACGCTGGATAAGGGTGAGCGAAGTCAGCTGGCCAATCTGGCAAATGACCTTTTATAGTTAAAGCCTTTTCCCGAAGCCCAGTCCGAAGAAGGGAACAGTTCCATAACTGTTGATCACTGGAGTAATATTGACCCTCCATATAAAATCTTTGGTGGTGTAACCCCTGATCCCAACGCTGGGAACAAAATTCACCAATTTACTTCTTGGCGGGGTGTATCCTTCCACGTAGTCGCGCAGAACATACATCTTTACGTCAGCGTTGGTCAGTGTGGCGCCCAGACCCAGATCTAAAAACGTATGTTTTTTTATGATCCGGAATAAATAACTTACACCCAGAGGTATGGTAACATAAGTGGGGCCGGCACCATATGCACCGATACCAGCCCTGAAATTCAGCCCCGGCTCTTTGGTAAGCTGCCTGCTATAGTTGACAGAACCCAGAAGCCCGTTTCCGGCAAGCTCTATAAAAACTTCATTCTTTTTGTGGTGATCCTGACTAAAAACTGGAAAGCTGGAGACTAAAACTAAGACGATGAGAAGATAATACTTCATGAGGTTGTTTGGTTGGAGGGCGAATATAGATTAATTCAACTATTATTCAACAGGCATTGATTTTATGTTAAGATAAAGTTATCTTGTAGAATCTTAAAAAACAGGTACTAACCTGCATATACCTGCAAAAACCTGCATTTAAGATTTATTTATAATTGCCTGCTCACCTAAAACCGAACACACCCAATCTGCTAAACCTAAACCAAACCGAAAATTTATGAAGAAAAAGACCAATCGTTATTCTTTACCCCAGATTACACTTTGGGGAATGCATTTTAATGCAGGTATATCTGAACAAGATATATAAATATTGCTAACGCACAACCGGTTGTGCAAGCTCATATTAAACCATTTCTTTAATCATTACAAAAATGTATTAAATCATTATGAGAAAATCTTTACTTATTTTGTGTATGGCCTTGATTTGTATATCAACGCTTGCACAGGCGCAAACCAGGGTAACCGGGGTGGTTACCTCAGCCAAAGACGGGGTACCCATTCCCGGGGTTAGTGTGCTTATCAAAGGTACGACGCGGGGGACATCTACTGCCGCAAGCGGCGCTTATACACTGGACAATGTATCTTCAGGCGCAATCCTGGCTTTTTCTTCTATCGGATTTCAAACCATTGAAGCTTCGGTAAATGGACGTTCAGTAATTAACATTGGTCTTGAGTCCAGCGATAAGTCGCTGGATGAGGTGATCGTGGTGGCCTACGGAACATCAACTAAGGGCACATATACGGGGGCTGCTTCCGTGGTTAAACCCAATAGAGATATTCCTGCTACTTCTTTTGAAGCTGCCCTGATTGGAAGAACGCCAGGTGTGCAGGTCACATCTTCATCGGGACAGGCCGGTTCTACTCCAAGCATTAGGGTAAGGGGTATCGGCTCTATGAACGCTTCCAATGAACCTTTATATGTAATCGACGGAGTTCCGGTTGTTTCGGGCAATGCAGGTCAGTTAAGCGATTATACGTTTTCTACCAATAATGTAATGAATACTATAAATCCTGCCGATATTGAAAGTATCACGATCCTGAAAGATGCTGCTGCATCTTCATTATACGGTTCCAGAGCAGCAAACGGTGTTGTATTGATTACCACAAAAAGAGGGAAGTCTGGAAAGCCAAAGATTGAATTTAGGACCTCAATAGCATTGACACCTGAATGGGCAACAGATAATTATGAACCTGCAAGTGTGCAGGATCAGGTAAATATGTTGTATCGTGTTTTTCATGATCTTAATACCGGGGATGAAAAGACAGACGATGTAGCAAATGCCGACGCTTTGAGAAGACTAAATCAAAGGTTCAATATGCACGGTTACAAGTTTACCACAAATGGTACTGGTCTGGCCGAAAATGTAAATATCCAAGGGATGACAGATGGGATCATCAATAGGGAAGGTACTTATTTTGATTGGGAGGATGCTTTATTCAGAACTGGTAAATACCAGACAAATGACCTTGCGGTTAGTGGCGGGGATGAAAATACCAGGTATTATTCTTCTTTTTCTTACACTAAAGATCAAAACAGGATAAAGGTTAATGAGTTTGACCGCTTTACCGGCCGTATCAACTTAAGCCAAAAAATTGGAAAGTATGTTGAAATTGGATCTAATGTTAACGTAGCAAGATCTGGTCAAAGCGGGTATAATGATACCAGGAATACAGGATCGAATAGTTATTTTCAGACAAGGAACCTGCTTTGGCCGTTGTACTGGCCTACAAATTATAAAACGGGTCAGCCTTTTACCGCCAGGTTTGGTAGTTTAGCTCAGAATAATATCTACTATGACACACAGTGGGATAATGAATCGATAACAAGACGTATCATTGCAAATCAGTATTTACAGGCAAATGTAGTTTCAGGATTGACTTTAAAGACTGTATTCTCGTACGACAATTCTCAGGTGACGGACCACATTTATTATAGTGCACTTCATTACAATGGATCTTCAAATAATGGCAGCGTCAATGAGATGACGACCAACTATAACAAGCTGGTGTCGTCCAGTACTGCCAATTATAACAAGAAGTTTGGTTTGCATACTCTGGATCTGTTGGCCGGTTTTGAAATAGAGAAGAATGTTACTGATTTTCAACGGGCAACCGGTGTTGATTTAGGGAATAGTGAGTTACAAAGCGTTTCTACAGCAGGGACAACCTCATCTTCTGCTTACAACTGGGGAAATTCGCTGGTTTCAGGCCTTTCAAGATTGGAATACAATTATGACCAAAAATATTTTCTTTCGACTTCATTCAGAAGGGACGGCTCTTCAAGATTAGGCCCATCAAACAGATGGGGCACATTTTGGTCTGTAGCGGGATCCTGGAGAATAAATAGTGAAGAGTTCCTAAAAGATGTAACATTTATTGATAATCTAAGATTACGCGCATCTTATGGTACTAATGGAACCCTTCCGACTTCAAATTATGCATGGCGGTTGCTGAATTCTTATTCAGGTAAATACCTGGGGCAGCCGGCAGGATTGTATTCTACTTTGCCTGACCCTAACTTAACCTGGGAAACCAATTATGCCAGTAACATTGCTTTGGAGTTTGGCATCTTTAAAAGATTTACAGGTACAGTAGAATATTTCAATAAAGATACCAAAGATCTGTTGCTGGATGTTCCGGTTTCTGGCACTACAGGTTTTGGAAGTACCTTAAGAAACATAGGAGAAATCAATAATAAAGGCCTCGAGATTGAGTTGAACGCAAACATTATTGATAAAAACGGTTTTAAATGGAATGCTGGTATCAATGGATCTTTTATCAAATCAAAAGTTACAAAGTTATACAGACCACAAGGCAGTAATACCGGCAACAATATCATTTGGAGTGATCCGACAGGAAGTGACGCTCGTGCACAATTCTTATACCAGGAAGGGGAGTCTATGTTGAGTTTCTATGGGTTTGAATGGGCCGGAGTAGACAAAACGAGTGGTAGAAATGTTTGGTATAAAAATGGTGCCGACGCCGGGGATGATGATATAGTATACAATAACAGACCAGCTACATATAATTATGGCGATGCCGCCAGGGTAATAATTGGAGACGGAACGCCAGATGTCTACGGAGGTTTTAATACTGATCTGGAATATAAAGGCTTTACTTTAGGGCTTTTATTTAATTATAAAATTGGCGGTGAGCTGTATGACGGTGCTTACAAAGACGTTGCTGATGATGGATATTATTGGGAAAGAATCAGGGCGCAGAGCTATAATGAAGGTATGTGGACACCCGAAAATACTTCAGGTACATTGCCAGGATTGAGTGGTTTTGACTTAACGGACGCCATGCAATATAGTTCACGTCAGCTGCACGATGCAAGTTTCCTGCGCCTGAAAAATGTTAATCTTGCTTACACTTTGCCAAAACAGCTGGTATCGCGGATCGGGGCCTCAAATGCAAGAATATACTTTAACGGGAGTAATCTGCTTACTTTTTCAAAGTATAAAGAAGCCGATCCGGAAGTAGGAAACTACAGCACCAGAGGGTGGGAAACACCCTTTGGAAAGACATATACTTTTGGTTTAGAATTTGGTTTTTAATGTCTAAGAAATTTGAGATGAAAAAGATAAATATATTTTTGATTGGTATTCTGGTTATCGGTTTATCGTCATGTAAAAAGTTCCTGGATATGTCACCGAGTAATTCGGCAGATTCGGAAAAAGCTATTACAACACCTCGTGATGCGCAGATCTTAATGAACGGCATAATGAGTCAGATGACAAGTTCATCTTATTACGGACGGAATTTTATTCTTTATGGCGATGCCAAGGGAGGTGACCTGGCCGTTTACTCGCAAGGCAGGGGATTGGATGCATTTTATACCTTCCAGCATGATGTAAATTTAAATAACTATTCTTCCTTTTGGTCGCAAATTTACTTTTGTATACTTCAGTCAAATTATTTGCTTGAAGAGATCCAAAAATTGGAGGCGAATGGTATAACAGGTTTTAATACGGCCAAGGGCCAGGCTTTAACAGTCAGGGCGTTGATGTATTTTGATCTGGTACGTTTATACAGCAAGGCATACACTTACGATAAAGCGTCGTACGGAGTACCTTTAATCCTGACCAAGGAGTCTTATGATGCACGACCGCTACGGCCTACCGTTGAAGCCAACTATGCCCAGATATTAAAAGATTTGAGCGATGCCTCTTCTTTGCTGCCTAAGACAAAAACAAATGGATACATCAACTATTATGCAAATAAGGCGTTACTTGCCAGGATCTATCTGTTTATGAATGATAAACCAAATGCGCTTTTAGCCGCCGAGGAAGTGATTAATGCGACTTCATTGTTTACTTTATATCCAAACGACAAGTGGACTGATTCATGGAAAAGCCAATATGGCTCAGAATCTATTTTCGAGCTCGGGATTAATCCTTTGGAAAATGACCTTGGAACAGCATCTTTGGGGGTGTACCAGAGAAATAGAAATGTTGGTACGACTGCAGCACTTGGATTCTTTTACGCAAGTACTGATTTTCTTGCCAGGTTAAATGAAGGGGCTGCTGATGTAAGAAAAGGTGTTATGGCCAGAGATGAAACGTCTGCTTCCCGATTGGGAGCATTGTATAAATATAGTGGAAGTATAGATTTAGCCGGCGACAAAAGCACGGCAAATAATACGGCCGTCAACATTAAAGTGATCCGGTTATCTGAAATGTATTTAATTGCCGCGGAAGCTGCGCTTGCTACAGACGCAGCCAAAGCCGCGACATATTTAAATGCAATCCGTAAAAGATCACCAAATTTATCGGCCGCCACTGCAGGCACAATTACTCTGGACATGATCCTGAATGAGAAAAGTAAGGAACTGTATGGTGAAGGGCATAGGTTTTTTGACTTAATCAGGGTTAATAAATCAATTACGTTTAATGATGAATTTGGTGGTTTATCTATTAGTCACAGACCAAAAACGATTGACAGAACTTTTTATAGAACAATTTTACCGATCCCTCAGGGAGAGATTGATGCCAATCCGGGTTTAAAAGCACAGCAAAATCCCGGATACGAATAGTCAACCAAATTCAGGCAAAAATGAAGTTTTGTCCAATTCAATCATTAAGGGTGTTCAAAAATTTGAACACCCTTTTTTATCCCGGATTTTTCCAGCTTAATTTTATTTAAAACAACTGCAGCGTAACCACTTGTTGCTGCCCTGACGTGGAATCCGGCTTTGCTTTAGCCTTATGCTTTTCTATCCATGATGCATAATCGCTGACAGGAATCCGTTCTTTCAGCAAACCGGCACCCATATGCATCAAAGCAACCCTGTTTTCGACGACCTGCCTGTACTGCTGCAACAAATGCTGCAGCTGCTGCTGCAATTTATTTTTCGGTTTGATCCGGATGTTTTTATTCAGCGGGTTGATCAGCTGCATGGTGAGTTCCTTCACAAAATAAGCCAGTGCCGACTCTATTCGCGCCTGCAATACCTGCTGGTCTTTAAAACCACTTTGTTTATGGATCTGCCTCACCTGTGCCTGAAAGCGTTCAGACAATGTCAGAAGCTCCGAAGCCGATTTACCCAGCTGTACCAATAAAGTCTTGAATTCAGGAATATTTGCTTTAACCACCTCAGCATTAGAAACAATAGGTTCCAGTCCGCCAGCAATCCGGGCAAAAGAAAAATGATCAAGCACCAGCTGAAGGATGAACTCTTCCTGAGCACTGACGAGCAGATCATCAAGGTCATCTTCTTTTACAGGATTCATGTAATTGATCACCTCCGTGTTCGACCTCAGGCTCTCCGTATTGATCCTGGATTTCAAAATCAGCCCGTTCAGCGTCCTTACCCGGCTCAAAGCCACATACACCTGTCCGGCGACAAAAGATTTTCCCGCATCAATAATGGCATGATCAAAAGTCAGGCCCTGGCTTTTGTGAATGGTCACCGCCCAGGCGAGTTTCACCGGGTATTGGGAAAATTCCCCCACCTGCTGCTGCACTATGGCTTCTTCAGGGTCGGTTTTGTATTCAAATGACTGCCAGGAAGATTTTTCAAGCAGCAGGTCTTCTTCCTGCGGAAAGGAGATGTAGATCTCATGGTTCTTTATCGATTTGACTTTGCCGATCTTTCCATTATAAAATTTCCTATTGTCGCCCGTATCGTTTTTGATGAACATGACCTGAGCACCTTCTTTAAGTTTCAAGGTCTGTTCCGCCTGAAGGTTCAGGTCCCTGAACTCTCCGCTTACCGTACCCTCAAAAGTATATTCCGCACCGGGCAGTTCGGCTAGCTTTTCCCTGTTGATGGTATTGGCCTCTGCATTGTGTGAAGTGATGATGATCGGGTTCAGCTCATCCGTTGAACTAAATGAAGGATCATATCTTTTATTGAGCAAAGATAAACTGTCTTCGCTGATCTGGTTGTTCCTGATGTCATTCAATATCCCAATGAATTCCGGTTCAGTTTGCCGGAATACTGTAATGAGCTCGATTTGCAGGAGCGGATTTCTGCGGATCACCAGCGCATCAAAAAAATAGGGGGAGGCATAGGCTCTGCTTAAAAAAGCCCAGTCCTCCCGTTTGGTCACTGGGGGCAGCTGGTACAGGTCACCGATCAGGAGCAGCTGAACACCACCGAAAGGATCATTGTTTCGCCGGACAGCGCGGAGCAGGGCATCAATGACGTCCAGCAAATCACTGCGGACCATCGACACCTCGTCGATCACCAGCAATTCCAGTTCAGTAAACAGATTTAGCTTTTCCCGGTTGTAGCTTAGCTCAGAAACCATAGACTGGATCGATAGAATGCCCGACTGCAGGTTTTCCAGGCTAATGTCACCGGGAAAAAAGGAGCCCGGAGGCAGCTGAAAAAAAGAGTTGATCGTAGTGCCTTTGGCATTCATCGCGGCAACCCCTGTAGGCGCTACAATAGCCATCTTCTTCTTGCCCTGTTCCTTTATCTTTTTAAGCAGGGTAGTTTTACCTGTTCCTGCCTTCCCGGTCAGAAATATATTCTGATTGGTCTGGTCAATAAAAGATAAAACTTTGCTGGAAACTGAATCAGAAGAACTGTCATTACTCATAAGACAAATTTAACTGATTTTTTCCGTTGCCGGGTCTAATGTTGAAATGTTGTCACTCAGATTCCGCCTGTCTGATCTTTGGGGTTTTGATCTCTTTTTTACCGATCTTATAAGACAGGGTAAGCCTGATGTTCTGGTTTTGATACCGGTAAGACTGCAATTGCTCAAAATCCACTGAGCTGACTACCTCGTCAATGTAAGTATGGGGCTTCAAAAATGTTTCCACACGAAAGCTCAGGTTCAGGCGCTCATCTTTTGATTTCTTGCTGATCGTCATGTTGTAAAACTTCCAGCCGGAGCGGTAACCCTGCAACTGCAGGTTTTTTGCACCAAAGAACCCATAGAAGTCAACACTAAAACCCTTTGGAAGCTTGTAGCTGCCGTTTAAGGTCAGCTGTCTCATCAAACCTTTATTACTGATACCAAGCGTACCACTTTCCAGCCACACATATTGCGCGGTCAGTCCGGTACCCAGGGAAAATGCAGAAGAAGGTTTCCAGTTAAACGTAGCTGACATGCCCAGTCGCTGGTTCTTACCCACATTCCTCCAGGTGCTTTCAAAGATGCCGTTACCTAGTGGGCGGCGGATGTTTTCAATGGTATTCCGGTTGTCATTGAAGAACAGTACAAAATCCCTGAACAATTTAGCGCCGTTGACCGAATAGCTCAGTTGGTAACGGTTCGTCAGTTCGGGCTCCAGCTCCGGGTTGCCATACTGCAAAGTCAGTGAATCGCTGGTATTAACAGTAGGGTTCAGGTAGGAGATATATGGACGTACCAGTTTCATCGCATAACTCAGCTTAATACTCGTTTTATCATTTATCATCCTGTTGAGCAGTAGCTGCGGCACCAGGTTATCAAAAGAAGGGATATTGACACTCTGTTTTTTGAAAACTGCACCGAGTTCCGTTTTCTCATACCTCAATCCTCCGCTCAATCCCCATTTACCAATTTTCAGAGTGGTATTGGCATAAGCAGCATAGATTCTGTTCTGGTAGGTAAAATCATTGGAGCGCAGGGCGTCGCGCTGGAAGCTGCCGCTTTCAAAATCATAAATATCAAACAAACTTTCGCTCTTCGCATTTTTAGCCAGAAACTTGGCACCCGCCTCCAGTTTCATCTTATCGGTAAAGGACCGCGTATAGTCTGCCTGGATCACAAAATCATCATAAGTTGTGGTACTAAAAAAGTTCTCCCTGTACAAGCGCTGCCCGTTCTGCTCTAAAGTATAATCACTGATACCTTTAAACGGCGCATACATTCCCAGGATTGAATACTCGTTTTTTTTATCCGCTGACATGCCGTTAAAGCCAATATTATAAGAGTTGCCATTGTTTTTGACCGGACTTTCCATATTGCGCTGAAACAGGTATTCCTGTGTTCCCTGTATTTCCCTGTAGTTGCCGGCTACGCTTGTTGTTGAATTAGGTGACCGCCTGGCACGGTAACCGATATCAAAAGTGTTTAGTGAATCCAGGCTATAAAGCAGGCTTGCCCCGCCAAAGAAGTAATCACCCGACTGTTTGGTCTCGTTGCGCTGTATTAGCGTCAATTGGTCTGCGCGGCGTCTCAGCACAGAGCCGTTCCTGTTCCAGTACTTCTGATAAAAAGCATCCCCATTAATCAGAAAACTGCCTCTTTTGCTGTGTACATCGCCCATAATACTTTCAGACCGGTTGCCTGCTACACCGCTTACATTTCCATTGGTGGCATCATCTCTTATTTTCCGGGTAATGATGTTGATCACCGCATCTGCCCCTTCGGCATCATAACGGGAGGAAGGATTGGTGATCACCTCGACCCTGACTATATTTTCTCCCCTGATGGCCCTTAGCGCGTCAGCTATAGAGGAAGCATAGATATCGGAAGGTTTCCCGTCAATCAGCACTTTAATATTTGAGCTCCCGCGGATGGAAAGCCCGCCATTTGCGTCCACACTAACCATAGGAACTTTTCTGAGCACATCCGATGCATCAGAACCAGCAATAGCAGGCAGACTTTCCACATTGAAAACTATACCGTCCACACGCTGTTCGATCAAAGATTTTTGACCGCGGATGGTGATAGTTTTCAGCTTGATAGGCTTCTTTTTCTTGGCGGTGTCGAGGCTGCCGGAATCTGTTTGGACTGAATCCTCACGAACATGAAGCGCCCGCCTCCTGAGCGAATCAGTTTTAAGGCTGTCAGGACGTTGCGCATGGACAGAACAAAGCCAAAGGCTGGCCAGGATCATAAAGAAACAGGTCTTCTGATACATTGCTTTGTTAATTTATTAAACTTTTCTTCTAATGGGTTTCGTAGCCCGGTTATTTGGCTGCGGGATAATCAGGGATGTTCCTTCCCAGGTAAATGTTACGTTCTCCTTTGTACATATTTCCTACATCAACGATCTTGACGATACCGCTGCCGCCCCGGTTTTCCAGTTTCTTTTTCTTAGCCTCCGTAAGCAATGGATCATCGGAAAAGAGAAATTCATCAATGTAATATTCATTAATACCCGGTTCCTTTACCGTGACATGTATGTGTGCCGGCTCTGTGCCACCCGGATAGGGTGCAGGACGCAGACAACCAAATTTATAAAAGCCATTGGCATCTGTGCGTACCCAGCCGCGCAGGTAGCCATGCCTTTTTGCCCATCCGGTTTCATTTCCCTTTTTCGGGTAATGACCGGTGGCATCAGTGTGATAGAGGTAGAGTACCACATCAGGCGCCGGGGTTTTGCCGTCTGCCTTGTAAACAGTACCATTGATCCCCATTGGCTTCTTACCATCCCAGCTGACATCAGGGAGTGCCGTAAACGATTTGATTTGTTCAAAAGGAACGGGGCTTTCATAAATGGCCTCGCAACCCTCGCAGGGACCGCCCACTTTCTTTTGCTGCGCCATTGAGTCACAAGCAGTGGCGATCATTAAAACGAAACATATAATGAAATAATTTTTCATGGCTTCAGGATTATTAAATCAGAAATTATGAGTCAAAGGTCAGAAATTATGAGTCAAAGGACGGGCAATTAAGCCAATGTCGGGAATTTAGTAGAGGTAAGCCGCATATTTTAGACGAACGACAGCATGATAACCTGCTTTTTTATCAACAGCTCAATTCTTTTTATCTAAATTTATAGTACCCATTCGACGAACTATGAGTTTTTTAGATCAACAGTTTATCCCGCCATTCTCTCGGCGTTCCGTAACCGTTAAACATGCACTGCTGCATACACTTTACTGGGTACTGATTGCCGCCTTCTTTGCCTACGAAAAAAGATACCTCATCCATAAAGCCAACCTGCCTTATTTTTTACTCTGCGTCATCGGACGGGTAGTGATGCTGGTGGCTATTGCTTATCTCAACATTCAATATTTCCTGCCAAAATACTTTTTGCAAAAGCAATACCTGCATTATTTTCTGCTGGTCCTGCTTTCCGTTGCCGGTTATATGGTTGCCCAGAGCCTTTTTGACTATTTCCTGTACGGCTATGTGATCGGGCCTATGCGCAACAGTAACCTGCTGGAAACCATGTCCTACAACTTCTTTAGTACGATATGGTACCTGGCACTGATGGTAGCAGTAAAGCTGAGCATCGACTGGTACGAGCTGCAAAGCAAGCCTGTCCAGACTCCGGAAAACCTGCCCGAATTCGTATTCGTAAAAAGCGGCACCCAAAAGATAAAAATATACTACGATGAAGTAACCCATATAGAAGGATTAAAAGACTATGCCATAGCACATACCACCGCCAATCAGAAAATAGTGATCAAAGGCTCCGTTAAATACATGAGTGAAATATTTCCTGAGGCGCTGTTCATCAGGGTGCACAAATCTTTCATTGTATCCAAAGACAAGATCAGGCAGATTGAAAAGAACAAGATCATCATCAACGAACACCAGATCCCGATAGGGAGAAGTTACAAGGAAGAGCTGGGAAGACATTTATTAAATAGTAACTTCGCCATCACTAAACTTGTTGACTGATGAAATTACTGAAAAAGCTAAGCGTTCTGGCTCCTTTGTTAGTGGCTCCGGCCATCATCTTATTGTCCTGCAATCCATCCCCTAAAGATAAAACGATGTCTGGTGCCATTCCTGTGCTCAATGACCCGCATTCCTTCGCAAAACCGGAACTGGCCGTTGCTGAGCACCTGGACCTGGACATTAAAGTAGATTTTGAGCATCAGCAGGTCAGCGGAAGAGCTTCCTGGAAGATCAGCAATAAAGCAAAAGGAAAGGAAATCATCTTTGACAACAGCGGGCTGAACATCAGCAAGATCACCCTTGGTGGCAGAGGAGAGGGAAGCGGATCTGAAGAGCAGGAGACCACTTTTACCGTGGATAAAGATGTCAAATATCTCGGAACAGGCCTGCATGTGGCCATTGCGCCCGCAACCAAACAGGTAAATATTTATTATTCAAGCGGCAAAGACGCCGGCGCACTGCAATGGCTCAATCCTCAGCAAACCGCAGGAAAGAAACACCCGTATTTATTTACCCAGTCCGAAAGTATCGCGGCACGCAGCTGGATCCCCTGCCAGGACAGCCCCGGAATCAGGTTTACTTATAATGCCAAAGTCAGTGTTCCCAAAGAACTGCTGGCGTTGATGAGTGCAGAGAACCCGCAAAAAAAGAATACTACAGGTGTTTATGAGTTCAAACAGGTGCATCCCATCCCGTCTTATCTTTTGGCTTTGGCCGTTGGCGATATTGCTTTTAAGGCGGTGGATTCCCGGACCGGCGTCTATGCCGAGCCCTCGGCAATGAACAAATCAATCTATGAATTTGCTGATATGGGCAAAATGGTGGATGCGGCAGAAAAACTATATGGCCCCTATAGGTGGGGAAGGTACGATCTGCTCATCCTGCCGCCCAGTTTTCCTTTTGGCGGAATGGAAAACCCCAACCTGAACTTTATCACCCCGACCATCATTGCGGGTGACCGCTCGCTGGTGAGCATCATCTGCCATGAGCTGGCCCACAGCTGGAGCGGCAACCTGGTCACCAATGCCAGTTGGAATGATTTCTGGCTCAATGAAGGCTTTACCAACTATTTTGAGCGCCGGATAGACGAGACGCTTTACGGCAAAGAAGAAGCTGAGATTCAGGAAGAATTTGGTAAGCAGGCGCTGGAAGCCGCAATAAAAGATATGGGTGCAGACAACAAAGACACCCGGCTAAAAGCGGATTTTACCGGCCGCAGTGCCGATGAAGGCACCAATGACATTGCTTATGAAAAAGGATATTTCTTCCTGCGGACTATTGAAGCGATTGTGGGAAGAGCGAAGTTTGATCCCTTCCTGAGGAGCTGGTTTGACAGCCACGCCTTTCAATCGGTCAGTACCGAACAGTTCGTTGCTTTCCTCAACGAAAGTCTTATAAAAGGAGATGCGGCACTGGAAAAGAAGATCGGCATTAAAGACTGGATCTATGGAACAGGAGTGCCTGCTAATGTAGTCTATCCTAAAAACCTCTGGAGCAAAGACGGGAAGTTCACTAAAATTGAAGCCCTTGCAGCTGGGTTTTATAAAAATAAACTGGATACCTCAGCGCTGAAACAAGAAGTGGCCACGAGCAATGAAAAGCGGTTCTTTATCAGCAGGTTAAAATCTCCGCTTTCTCTTGCACAAATGGCTTTTTTAGATAAGGAATTTAAATTTACAGCCTCCAACAATACCGATATCCAGCTGGCCTGGTATACGCTGGCCATTAAATATGGCTATACTACAGCTGATCAAAGGATAAAAGATTACCTGATAGAAAACGGCAGAATGTGGCACATCATCCCGCTGTACAAGGAAATGATGAACACACCTGAAGGATTAAAAAAAGCCAAAGAGATCTACAAAGAGGCCAGGCCAAACTACCATCCCATGACCTATAAAGCTATAGACGAGCTGCTTAAGTAAGTGTTTGTAAATATATTTTGATGCTGCTGTATCAAATCGTGTGTATTCAACGTCTAATAGGTAATAGACTTGTTACACATAACCAGAATCTAAATATTTAATCATGGAATTAACACACCCATATCAGGAAAATATACAGCATCAGGATGCAAACTCACAATTCTTAGTGGTAAAAAGCGATGATGCCCAGCGCATAGAGGCCCTTTCTTTATTGTTTCCCCGTTTGAGCAGTATGATCAGGAATAACAAAGGCAAAAACCTGGTACTCAATTTTCGCGATGAACAGCAGCGCTCACTCATTGTGATGATCGTTTCTGAAACGGAAAATGAAGCGGCACTGATCCAGATGGCCAGCTAACGGTTCATTCTGTATAGCTAAAGGTTCTTTTTGTTTTTAGTAAGTGTAGCGCCCGCGCTGGCGATGACCACCAGCGCTACAGCCATCCATTCATAGAAAGACAAGCGCTCGTGCAGAAAAATCAATCCGCAGATGGCGGCTACCGCGGGTTCCAGACTCATCAGAATACTAAAGGTCTGCGCCGGTATTTTCCGCATGGCATTCATTTCCAGTGTAAACGGAATGGCGCTTGACAGCAGGGCCAGGGCAGTACCGCTCAGGATCATGATGGGCGTAAAATTGCCCAATGCACCGCTGGCGATTCCAAATGGCAGCACGATCATGGTTGCGAAGATCATCCCTATAGTTACCGCCTGGCCGCCATCCATTATTTTTGAGGTCCGTCTGCCCACCACGATGTATCCTGCCCAAAACCCACCTGCCAGCAAAGCCAGCAACGCACCGACAAGATCTATACTTTTCTCATTCCATGGCGCAATAAAAGCGATCCCGGCTGCCGCCAGCAATACCCATAAAAATTCAATAATGCGCCTCGATCCCGCCACAGCAAGAAGCAACGGCCCGATGAATTCCAGTGTCACCGCCAAACCCAATGGTATGCGCTCAAGCGACATGTAAAAGATCACATTCATAGCACCAAGGCAGAGCCCATAGGGGATTACAGCTTTCCATTGGGCTTTGGTCAGCCTTTTTAGATTTGGTCTGTTCACTGCCAAAAGGATGAGTGCAGACAAGCCAATCCTCACAGATGCAGTGCCCGTAGCGCCTAAAACGGGAAATAACCCTTTGGCAATTGCAGCCCCGGCCTGTACGCTAACAATAGCGCCCAATACGGCGGGCAAAGGAGGGATGTTGATCTTGCTTTTCATTGGGGATGCTCAATTTATTGGAGCCGCAAAGCTAAAACTTTGAGTTTGGAAAACCTCGGTACTTTATATTTTATTGCAAAAGGCGTAGGTATTTGCTAAATTTGTTAGTATGAAAAGATCGGGTTCTGCTGATTTACCCTTGCATTATGGCTATGTACCCAAATGGCTGGCCGAGCGCATGGCTAAACTGGGCTTTGCGATCACAGAAGCCATCGTTGCGGAATACGGCACTTCAGAAGTGCTGCGCAGGCTAAGTGATCCCTTTTGGTTTCAAAGCTTAGGTGCAGTGATGGGTATGGACTGGCATTCCTCCGGAATTACCACTTCAGTAATGGGCGCGTTAAAATCAGCCATCAATCCGCACTACCGCGATCTGGGGATTTATATCTGCGGCGGCAAAGGCGCGAAATCCAGAAATACACCTGATGAGTTGCTCAGGTTTGGCGAACGGACCGGATTAAACGGAACTGAACTGGTGCGCTGCAGCAAACTGAGCGCTAAGGTGGACAATACCGCTATCCAGGATGGCTTCAGTTGTATACCCATAGCTTCATTGTGGACACCAGCGGGCTTTGGACAGTAGTACAGCAGGGCATGAGGCAGGGGAGTTCAACAGCACGGAGATACCACTGGCATTCTTCAGCGTTGAAATCATTTGTAGAGGAGCCACATACCGGAATTTGTGGCGTAAACCAGGGAAAGATCCTGAACCTGGTCGCCTCCGGATCTGCACCGGCAAGAGGATCAGTATTGGAAATGACCACAGAACACCCCGACAGGATGATCACTGAAGCACGCCAGCTGGTCATGCCGGCACATCATGATGTTAGGTCAGAAAACGTGGACCTCAAAAGGCTGGGTGCCATGTTGTGGCTTGCTCATGAAAAGAAACCGGCAGATTTTGAAGAATTGTTACTTTTAGAAGGTATGGGGCCAAGAACCCTGCAGTCCTTGGCTTTGGTGAGCGAGGTCATTTACGGTACACCGGCCAGGTTTACAGATCCGGCAAGGTTTTCTTTTGCACAGGGCGGCAAAGACGGCCATCCATTTCCTGTACCCATCAAAGTTTATGATGAAACCATAAGCGTACTCAGCAAAGCAGTCCAAAAGGCAAAAATCGGACAGTCAGACAAACTGCAGGCCATTCAAAAGCTAAGCGAACTGGCCTTTAGTGCAGAAAAGAATTTCATTCCAAATGACAATTTTGACCAGCTGATCCAAAATGAGCGTGAGGAGTCATGGAAATATGGAGGGAAGACCGTGTTTGGGGATGCAAAACCTCCAAAGGGCGACGCGCAGCTGGCTTTATTTTAGTAAATGAGTGATTTTTCTGAAAAATAGGTGCGGTTTTTGTAGCGAAATGGCAATCCCAAACGTTAACAGCATATGAAGAAATTGTTATTCCTATTGATTATCGGCGCGACTGCAGCCGGATGTGGCACAACCAAACAAACACCAGCCCCAAAAACAGATGTCATTGAGCTGAGCGGCAAGCTCGAAAAATTAGGCATATCGACCTTTCAGTACGGCACACACGTACTCAAAGCAGGAGATAAAACTTACGCTTTAAAAAGTGAAAAAGTAAATCTGGATGGCTTTGTAGACAAACAAGTCACGCTAAAAGGTACGAAAGTAGACGGCTATCCCATAGAGGCTGGTCCGGACCTGCTGGAGGTCCAGGAAATTACCTCAAAATAGTTCTATCTTCGCAGCAAAATTTAATAATGCTGGAAATAGTATATCAGGACGATCATTTAATTGCCATCAATAAGCCCCATGGTTTGCTGGTTCACCGTTCATCCATTGCAGGTGATGCAAAAGTGTTTGCTTTGCAGATGCTGCGGGACCAGGTCGGCAGGCATGTGAGCCCTGTGCACCGTCTGGATAGAAAAACAGGGGGCTTATTGCTTTTTGCCTTTGAAAAAGATGTAGAGACAGCTATGCACCAGCAGTTTATGAATGGCGAGGTACAAAAAAAATACCTCGCCGTGCTGAGAGGCTATGCGCCCGATCAGGAAGACATCGATTATCCGCTGGCCAAAGAAAACGGAACCCTGCAAGATGCGTTTACTTCATTTGTCACGCTGAAACGTGCGGAACTGGACGTTGCTTTTGGCAAACACCCTACGTCCCGCTATTCATTGATTGAAGCGACACCCACCACAGGTCGTATGCACCAGCTGCGCCGGCATTTTGCCCACATATTTTACCCTATCATTGGCGACAGGAAGCATGGCTGCAATAAACAGAACAAATTCTTTAAGGAACAGTGGGAGATGACGACCATGCTCCTTCACGCCTCTGAGCTGTTGTTCAGGCATCCGGTAACGGGAGCTGAATTGCATTTAAAGGCTCCTGTACAAGAAGAATTTGAGCGGATTAACCAGCTAATGGGCTGGTAAGGTCCGGCCTCGGGGTAGTCTTTCTGTAGACTTTCTATAATGTTCTATAGCGATTATAGCCAGGCAGGTCAATGGCAGGTTGTCTTATCCTTCTGTACATTTGCCCGATTTCAGCCAAAATGTTCGATATCGGGCATTTTTCTAAAACAGATATTTCATAATTTTCTGTAAATCAATTGTTTGCTGTTGGCATTTGCCTTGCAAACCCTTGTCCAAATAAAACAACCAATGGACAAGTCGATTGAAGCAGAAGTCACTACCAAAAGAAAAAAGAAAAGAACCCTGATCATAGCTGTCGTTGTGCTGATGATCATTGGCGCTGTCCTGGCCATGCGTGCCTATATCAAACCTTCTATATCTAAATCAGAAATTACTTCTGCGATAGCCGAAACAGGCAGTATTGAAAATACCATTAATGCAAACGGCGATGTACTGCCGGAATTTGAGGAGATCCTCACCAGCCCGATCAATGCGGCAGTAAGAAATGTACTGATGGACGCCGGCACTAAAGTAAAAGCCGGGCAGTCGATCCTGACGTTGGATAAATCTGCTGCACAGACCGAATTCGACAAACTGGGCTTTCAGATCGAATCCAAAGAAAACGAGATCAGGAAACTGACGCTGGACCTGGAAAAGAGTTTCTATGACATCAAATCCAGTAACAGCATCAAGCAACTGCGCATCAGTAACTTTAAAGATGCGGTGTCAAGCGCGCAGAGGCTTTTTAAAGCAGGCGGCGGAACCAAGGAAGATATAGAGGAAGCCGAATTGAACCTGAAGGTGGCTGAGCTGGAAAAGCAGCAGCTCGAAAATGAGATCAGGAGCAAACAGCAGACCATGAAGATCGAGATCAGGGAGGCAGAGATTGCCCTGGCCATCCAAAGAAATGACCAGCTGGCATTCAAAAGAAAACTGGACCTGGCCAATGTTGTTGCTACAAGAGACGGCGTGGTGACTTGGGTCAACAAGAATATTGGAGCAAGCATAAAGGAAGGAGAGTCGCTGGCAAGAATTGCCAATCTGAGCAGTTATAAAGTAGCCGGAAGCATTTCTGACAATCAGCTGGACCAGCTGCGCAACGGCATGCCGGCGATTGTGAGGATCAATGAACAGCAACTGCGGGGTGTCGTGGCTAGCATCTCTCCGGCGGTCAGCAATTCTATTGTTTCATTTGAAATACAGCTTGATGAAAAGAACAGCAAACTGCTAAGGCCCAATTTGAAAGCCGATGTTTTCCTGATCACCGATACACGGAGTAAGGTACTGCGTGTACCAAATGGCCCGGCCTTCAAAGGCTCCAATCTGCAGCAGATCTTTGTGCTGAAAAACGGTAAGGCGATCAGGAGAGAAGTGAAAACAGGGCTCAGCAATTTTGATTACATCGAGATCATCAGTGGGGTAAAAGCAGGCGAGCAGGTGATCACCTCCGATCTGAGCAAATACGAGTATGCAAAAGAAATTGTGATAGAAGATTGAGGCCATGAAGATCAGATTAATCATATTGTTTTTAACGGTCATTGCAAGTACTGGACAGGTAGTTAGAGCTGGTACACTCAACACAGTTTGCTCCGCAGCCGTCATCGATACCCTCAGGCTGACCCTTCAGGAGGTGGTGGAAAAGGCAAAAGCCAATTCCATTGCCGCCAAACAGGCCATTACCGTAAGGGAAACCAAATACTGGGAATGGCGGACGTTTAAGTCCAATTATCAGCCACAGCTGGCCTTAAGCGGTATTTTACCGGGCTACAACAAGACCTATGCCCAGGTGCTGCAGCCCAATGGATCGATACTGTTTCAGCCGATCCGCAATGACAATTCATCGCTGACGCTGGATTTTAAGCAGAGTATAGCTGCCACAGGTGGAACTGTTTACGGAACCACGGAGTTGCAGCGCTTCAGTGATTTTGACCGGAATACGGTACTTTACAATGGTACGCCTTACGGCATCGGCTATACGCAGCCTTTGCTGCAGTTCAACAGCCTGAAATGGGACAAGAAAATAGAACCACTGAAGTTCAATGAAAGCAAGCAGACCTACATAGAGTCCCAGGAAAAGATCTCGATCATGGTGACCGGCTATTTCTTTGATTTGCTCCTGGCACAAGTCAACCTGCACCTGGCGGAAAGCAATTTTGCCAATACGGATAAGATCCTGAACATTGCAAATACTAAATTTGAGCTGGGTAAGGTTTCTAAAAATGAGATCCTGCAACTGCAGCTTGAGCGTTTGAATGCCCAAAAGGCAGTGGGTACGGCCAAACGTGACGTGGAAATAGCAGGGTTGACGCTGCGCAGTTATACGGGGATAGAGGGTGATGACCGGATTGTGCTCACTACACCTGCGGCTGTCGGGCAGTTTAGCGTGTCTGCGGATAAGGTTTTGGCGGAGGCTTTTGAAAACCGCTCTGATGCCATTGCTTTTGTGCGACGCATTTCGGAAGCGAAAAGGGATGTGGCTAAGGCTAAGGGCGAGAATGGGCTGGTGGCTACACTGCGGGCTAATCTTGGCTTCTCCAATGCAGGAAACCGGATCTTTGATGTCTACAAATCGCCAAAAAGCCAGCAGTCTGTAGAGATCCAGTTGTCTATCCCGGTGCTGGACTGGGGCAGGTCTAAATCAAGGGCCAAAACGGCAGAGGCCAATCAGCAGTTTACAGTTTACGAGGTCGAGCAGGACAAGCAGACTTTCAAGCAGCAGATCGTGACGCAGGTGACGCTGTTTAACATGATGCAGGAACAAATGGAACTGACAGAGCAGGCTGATCGGATCGCCGCTGAAAAATACCAGATCGCTAGTGAGCGCTATGTGCTGGGCAATCTCAGTATTACTGATCTGAGTATCGCTTTCCAGGAAAATGACAGGGCAAAAAGAGATTTTATAGCAGCGTTGAGGGATTTCTGGGGGGCTTATTACCAGTTGAGATACTTATCGCTATATGATTTTGAACGAAATGAAAAGATAACCTATAAATAAACCACAAATTATTAATCATTATATTATGATACGTTTACAAAATATTGAAAAGGTCTACCGGACTGATACGGTGGAGACACTGGCCATTAATGACATCAGCCTGGACATCGCAAAGGGCGAATTTCTTTCCATTATGGGGCCTTCCGGATGCGGCAAAAGCACACTGCTGAACATCATCGGCCTGCTGGATGAGCCTTCAAAAGGAAGCATCAAGATCGATGACCAGGATACTTCCAGGTTCAATGATCAGCAGATGGCAAAGTTCAGAAACCAGAAACTGGGGTTTATATTTCAAAGTTACCACCTCATCAATGATCTACAGGTACTGGACAATGTGGAGCTGCCTTTGCTGTACCGTACTTCGTCAGCAAAGGAACGCAGGGACCTGGCTACTGAGGCCTTGACAAAGGTAGGGCTGAGCAACCGGCTAAAACACTTTCCTACGCAGCTGAGCGGTGGTCAGCGGCAGCGTGTGGCCATAGCAAGAGCCATAGTCGGCCGTCCGCAGATCATTCTCGCTGATGAGCCTACCGGAAACCTCGACAGTGCCATGGGCAATGAGATCATGGAGATTCTGATCAATCTGAACAAGAACGATGGTACGACCATCATCATGGTCACCCACGATGAAAACATGGCGCACAAAACGCACCGGCTGGTGAGGTTATTTGATGGATCCCAGGTTCAATAGTTTTATTTAACCATTCAAATCATGCTTAAAAATTATTTTAAAATCGCTATAGCAGTGCTGCTCCGCAGGAAGTTCTTCACGTTCATCAGCTTGTTCGGGATCAGTTTTACGCTGACTATCCTGATGACGACAACTGCACTGCTGGACAATGTGCTGAGCCCCTCTTATCCCGATTACAAAAGAGACAGGTCTCTTTATGCGGACCGGGTAACGATAAAAAACTCGGAGAAAGGCTGGATCAACGGCAGTTCAATGTCTCTCAATTTCATCAAACGCTACATCTCTACACTTAAAAAACCTGAAAAGATCGCTTTTTACACTTTTGGCAGAACTGCAAATGCTTATGTCAACAATAAAAAGATCAATGTCGAATTTAAATATACCAATGATGCCTATTGGGACGTCGCTGAGTACGATTTTCTGGAGGGCAAGTCTTATACCAAACAGCAACTAGACAATGCGGAGCGGGTAACAGTCATTTCTGAGCGCACAAAAAAGGCCTATTTCGGGGATCTGGATAAGGTTGCTGGAAAGTTCATTGAGCTGGACAATGTCAATTACAGGGTCGTTGGTGTGGTAAAGGGCGTACCCAGGAGTAACAGGAATTATTACGGGGATGTTTATTTGCCGTACACGGTTTCCAAAAGTAAATACGAAGAGCAGGGCCTGATGGGTAATTTCGGCGTAACACTGCTTGCGAAATCGGAAGCAGACCTGCCTGCGGTCCGTGCAGAATACAAAAAGATGCTCAGCAAAGTGCCTAATGAAAAGGATTTCGACAAATTATATGCGCATGCGGATACCATATTTGAGGACTTTGCGAGACGGCTTTTTGGTACGGATGACAGCTCCGGGTTCGGCAAAATGATCATCATTGTAACTTTGTCTGTGTTGCTTTTCTTGTTGCTGCCTACTATAAACCTGGTCAATATTAATGTGACCAGAATCATCGAAAGGTCATCTGAGATCGGGGTACGCAAGGCTTTTGGGGCTTCCTCGAAAACACTGGTTTACCAGTTTTTGGTAGAGAATATCATCCTTACGCTATTGGGCGGTATCCTGGGGATATTGCTTTCGCTGATCGTGATTTATTTTTTCAACCAGTCCAGTTTAATACCTGACCTCAAATTGTCGCTCAATTTTACTGTATTGAGCGTTGGATTAGGGCTTTGTTTAATTTTCGGCCTGATGTCAGGGGTATATCCCGCATGGCGAATGTCGCGGCTAAATGTGGTTTCGGCACTGAAGGTCCGCTAATCAAAATTTTTATTTACATAACAAGACATGATCATGTTCAGACATTTATTTAGATTGATATGGAACAAAAGGAAACACAATATCCTGTTCCTCTCCGAGATCCTGGTCTCCTTTCTGGTGATTTTTGCGATCTCTTCCATGCTGGTATTTTATTACCTCAATTACATTAAACCCTCGGGCTTTGAGCATGAACGGGTTTGGTCGATATCTTATACCAATCCCTTGAAAACAAAGGACAGAGATACACTGGCTACTTTTTACGGTCAGGTAAAATCTGCATTGGCCTCAGTTCCGCAGATAGAAGAGGTTTCCTTTTCAAGCTATAATTATCCGTATTCGAATAGCAATTCTACTTCGGGCTTTGAATATAATGGTAAAAAGTACAATCGCGTTAATTTTTATCAGGTCGATGAAGGCTATGACAAGACGTTATCTGCCAAAGTGGTGGAGGGCAGGTGGTTTAAAAAAGAGGACCGCATTATGAAAAGTAATCCTACCGTCATCAATACCACATTGAAGGAAGCCATATTTGGCAGCCAGTCTGCTATAGGCAAACTTATTGGTGATGATAAGGCGAAGATCATAGGGGTTGTTGAAGACATCAAAACCGCTGGTGATTACTGGCCTGCAGGCCAGGGTATGTTCAAAATGCTCGACTCCGGATCGTTTGAATGGATCGGTACGATATTGATCAAGGTCTCGGATAAGGCGGACGCAGCCTTTGAAAGCCGCCTTTCCAAACTGCTGGCACGAACCATTCCGGGTTCAAATATCGAGATCAAACACCTGACTGAAATGCGCGAATCAAAAAATGCCGATACGGTTATTCCTGTTATCATCTGCGGCATTGTGGCTGGTTTCCTGATCATCAATGTGGCATTGGGCTTGTTTGGTGTGCTTTGGTACAACATCAGTCAGCGCCGTGGCGAAATTGGGCTACGCAGGGCAATTGGCGCCAGCGGTTCATCTGTAGCTTCACAATTGGTGACCGAATCCTTACTGCTCGCTACATTATCCATCATTGTGGGAAGCTTCTTTGCGATTCAGTTCCCTTTATTAAATGTGTTTGACCTGCCCTCAAGTGTCTATTTTATTGCTTTGCTCTTGTCCATTCTGTTCATTTATATACTGGTCATATTATGCTCATTATATCCCGGCAGGCAGGCCGCAGCCATACATCCTGCAATTGCATTGCATGAAGAATAATAACTATATTAACTTTGTATATGATCCTGATTGTAGATGACGACATCGCCGTAAGAACTTCCCTGGCATTGCTGCTGGAAAGTGCAGGCAATAAGGTGCTTACTGCTGAAAATGCAGAAGATGCTTTGAGTATCGTCAGCCAGCAGATTCCAAAGCTGATCATCCTAGACCTCAACTTTTCTATCGATACTTCAGGTAAGGAAGGGATGGAACTGCTGAAAAACATAAGGGCTATAGATTCGAATGTCCCTGTTGTGCTCATCACCGGATGGGCCAGTATTGACCTCGCTGTACAGGGGATGAAGCTGGGTGCCAATGATTTTATCAATAAGCCCTGGAACAATGACCACGTTCTTCAGTCGGTAAAGACACTGCTGGAGTTACATACCGCAAGGACAAAGAACAGTACGCGCAGGCAGCTGGACCAGCAATACAATTTTAGTCAGATCATTGCTGAGGACCCGGTGATGCTGTCAATTCTCGAGACCATCGGACAGGTTGCCGGTACAGATGCGTCTGTGCTTATTCTCGGAGAGAGCGGAACGGGCAAAGAACTCATCGCCGAGGCAATCCATGAAAACAGTCTGCGCAGGAACAAACCCTTTGTAAAGGTCAATCTTGGCGGGATATCATCATCACTTTTTGAAAGTGAGCTATTCGGCCATGTACGCGGAGCCTTTACTGATGCACGGTTTGACCGTACGGGCCGTTTTGAAATGGCACATAAAGGCACGATATTCCTGGATGAGATTGGTGAGCTGGAAGCCGGAAGCCAGGTGAAATTATTACGGGTACTGCAGGACCGTACCTACGAGGTACTGGGCAGCAGCAGAAGTAAAATGGTGGATGCAAGGGTGGTGTGTGCAACAAATAAAAACCTCCTTGAAATGGTCGGTGCGGGCACTTTCAGGGAAGACCTGTTGTATCGCATCAACCTGATCACCATACATTTGCCGCCCTTACGTGAACGAAAAGGTGATATTCCTTTGCTGGTCAATTTCTTCATTGACAACTTAAAAGAGATTTACAGCAGACCTTATTTATCGGTTTCCGTTGCTGCAATGAAATGGCTGCAGCAGCTGGAACTGCCGGGCAATATCAGGCAGCTCAAGAACCTGGTAGAGCGCTCGATCCTGGTCAGCAAAAGCAACGAACTGGGCATAGACGATTTCAAAACACAGCTCGAGATCTCACCGGCTAAAAAACAGAATATCCGGCTGCCCGGAGTGGGAAGCATTACCCTGGAAGAAATGGAGATTGAAATGGTCAAACGGGCCATGAATTTTCATCACAACAAGATCACCAAAGCCGCTGCATCATTGGGAATAACCCGCAATGCGCTTTACCGGAGGCTGGAAAAGTACCAGATTCCATTTAATGATGATGAGGATTAAACTATGAAGTGGAGAATAAACCGGGTAAAGCTTAAGACTAGATTTATTCTTTTTATCATTGTTATTCACCTGATCTTTTTAGCGCTCTGCTACCTGATATTTGAAAAGGATAAATTGTTTTTTATAGGATCAGAAGCTTTCGTGCTGATCTCCTTGTCTATTTCAATTGGCCTGTACAGGCAGCTTATCGAGCCCATTACGTATATCAAAGACGGCATCAACGCCATCAAAGACCGTGATTTTAATGTGAAGTTTTTGCTGACAGGCAAGACCGAGATCGATGAATTGATCAATGTATACAACCAGATGATGGATGCGCTGCGGGAGGAGCGGACCAGGCAGGAGGCCCAGCATTTCTTTTTGGAGAAACTGATTCATACCTCGCCTACAGGGATCATTATATTGGATTACGACCACCAGATCAGGCAGGTCAATCCAAAAGCTGAGCAGATCCTGGGTGCCGGGGCAGACGAATTTGTGAAGCAGTTGGAACCGCTCAAAACAGGGGACTCAAAAACGGTCAGAATAGGCAACATCAATACCTATAAGGTTCAGAAGTCCAACTTTATAGACCGTGGTTTTCCCAGGGTATTTGTGATGATAGAAGAAGTGACTGCAGAGATCTTTGAAGCCGAGAAGGGCGCTTATGGTAAAGTGATCCGGATGATGGCCCATGAGGTCAACAATACCATCGGCCCCGTGAATTCCATTCTTAATATGGCTCTTGATACGAATGAGTTCTGGCAGGCCGCAGATAAAGCACCATTAAAGAATGCCCTGAATGTAGCTGTGGAAAGAAACCAGAACCTTAATTTGTTCATGAGAAATTTTGCTGACCTGGTCAAACTTTCACCTGTCAGTAAACTTCGCTTTGATATCTTACCATTAATCCGCACCGTGGCTGATTTTATGCAGATAAAGGCACGGCAGCATGTTGTCGGTTTCGAATTTGACCTGCCGGATCAGCCTTTTTACATCTCCGCTGATGCACTGCAAATGGAACAAGTGCTGATCAATATTGTGAAAAATGCGATAGAAGCTATTGATCTTAATGGCCTGGTCAGGTTCTCACTGGATCCTGTCAGTAAGACCCTGATTATAGCTGACAATGGGAAAGGCATTTCAGAAGAACTGAATGAGCAGCTGTTCAGCCCGTTTTTCAGTACCAAGAAAGACGGGCAGGGCATAGGACTGACACTGGTCAGGGAGATCTTATTGAATCACGGTTTTGATTTTTCACTCAAAACGAGTACTCCCGGACAGACAGAATTTTCCATCTCTCTAACCTGATTTTTCATTTTCGTGTCATAACATTTATCTCAGGCTATCATCCTGACTTTTTTACTACAATATTCAAATGTTGAGTATTAACTTTGTCGTACTTATTAATTTAAGTGACACATGAGACTACAACACATCAAAAATATAAGTAGTATAGTGATGCTGCTCACGCTCGCCTTCACTACCAGCTTGTTTGCCCAGCAGACCAGGATCAGCGGAACGGTTACCGATGCCTCCAGCAAAGAAACCATTCCTTATGTCTCCTTTACCCTGATGCCCAGCGGTATGGGCGGTAAGACGGATATAGACGGAAAGTTCAGTATGAACCTAACCGGCAATGATACCCAGATCAAATTCAGTTATGTGGGTTACAAGACACAAGTCAAAAACATTAAGCCCGCTACGGCGCAAACGATCAACGTTCAGCTGCAGGATGAAGCCATGCAGATGAATGAAGTGGTAATCAGGGGAACTAAAAGATTACCGTACAGAAACAGGGAAAACCCGGCTGTTGAGCTGATCCGTAAGGTGATTGCCAACAAATCAAAGAACAGGACTGAAAGCTACGACCAGGTTACTTACCAAAAGTACGAGCGCATGCTGTTTTCCATGAGCAACCTTTCTGATAAGTTCAAAAACAAAAAGATCTTTCGCAATTACCAGTTCCTGTTCCAGGAGCAGGATTCCGCTAAAATAGGCGGAAAGACCATGCTACCTGTGTTTCAGCAGGAAAAACTTTCTGAAAACTACTATACCAAGCACCCGGAGAAAACCAAATCCATCATCATTGCCGATAAAAAGGTCAATTTTGATGAGAAGTTCATCGACAACCAGGGCCTGAGCTCCTATTTTGACAGGATGTACCAGGATATTGACATCTATGAAAACAACATCTCTGTGGTCAGCAATCAATTGCTGAGCCCGATAGCAGATGGTGCACCCGCATTTTATAAGTTCTTTATTACAGACACCATTAAAGACCACAATCCGAAGCTGGTTGAACTGGCTTTGAGGCCAAGAAACAAAACAGATCTGTTGTTTGAAGGCAAGCTGTATGTGACCCTGGATGGCAACTATGCCGTTCAGAACGCCTACCTGACCGTAAATAAAGACATCAACCTCAACTTTGTGCGTGCACTCGAGGCAAAGCTTGATTTTGAACAGAATCCGGACAAACGTTATCACCTGAGCAAGAGTAACCTGATCGTCGATTTCGGACTGAGCAAAAAGGGCGGTACAGGTTTTACCGGTGAGCGTACGGTCAGCTTCAAAGATTACAAGATCAACGAGCCTATCCCTGATTCTGTATATAAAATCCCTGCTAAACTTGCGGTAGCACCCGATGCAACGGCTAAATCAGATGCCTTCTGGTCTGCCAACAGGCCTGAATCCCTGGGAAACCTGAACCTGCAGGTATACCACAACATTGACAGCCTGCAAACCATACCTTCTTTCAAAAGAACAATGGATGTAGTGACCTTACTGTTTGCGGGATATAAAGATTTCGGTCCTTTTGAAATGGGACCAGTCAATACCTTTTACAGCTTTAACAATGTAGAGGGTTTCCGTTTGCGTCTTGGTGGAAGAACGACCACAGCACTGAGCAAAAGGTATTATTTTGAGACCTACGCTGCTTATGGATTTACCGATCAGAAATGGAAATACTTCCTGAGCGGTACCTATTCGCTAAACAATAAATCCATTTATGCGTTTCCGCAAAACTACCTGAGGGCGAGCTTTCAGCGCGATACCAAGATCCCCGGACAAGACCTGCAGTTTGTACAGGAGGACAATTTCCTGCTTTCCTTCAAAAGGGGAGAGAACAACATGATGCTGTACAATGACTTTTACAGGCTCGACTATGTACATGAATTTGAAAACCATTTCTCTTATAGCCTGGGCCTGCGCAAATGGAACCAGTCACCTGCCGGCAACCTGTATTTTAACAATTCCCCGAATAACTTTTTTACCCGGATCAACAACATCAGTACCTCTGAGGTGACCCTGCAGCTCCGATATGCACCAAATGAGAAATTCTACCAGGGTAAAATATACCGGACGCCGCTGGTTGGTCCTAACCCGGTTTTTAACCTCCGGTATACAGCAGGCATCAAAGGCCTTGTAGGCGGGGAATACAACTACCACAATTTCATGGGGAGCATCGACAAGCGTTTTTACCTGTCGCAGCTGGGTTATAGTGATGTGACGCTGGAAGGCGGCTATATCATAGGTAAAGTGCCATTTCCTCTGCTGGATATACATCGTGCTAACCAAACCTATGCCTATCAGCTCAATTCCTATAACCTGATGAACTTCATGGAGTTTGTAAGTGACCATTATGCCAGCATCAACATCGACCATAATTTCAATGGTTTCTTTTTCAATAAGATGCCGTTGATCCGTCACCTGAAATTAAGGGAAGTACTGTCATTTAAAGCTTTGTACGGCGGATTGCGTGATGAAAACAATCCGGCCATAAACACTTCAACCCTTCAGTTTGTACGGAATAAAGAAGGTATACCGCTTACAGGCTCGTTAAACAGTGATCCTTATATAGAAGGTAGCGTAGGTGTAGCCAACATCTTTAAAGTACTCAGAGTCGATGCGGTCAAACGTTTTACCTACCTGGACAATCCAATGGTGTCTGGTTGGGGCATTCGTGCCAGGGTCAAGTTTGATTTTTAGACTATTCTTCCCGATCCAGCTTATCCTCCCTGTTTGCAGAATGCGGATGGTTCTTGGCCATATTGTCCTCCTGTTCCTGTGGTTCGTGAGCTGAGATATCGCGGTTTGGATCGTCAGACTGGTCTCCGCTGCCCGCTTCATTGGAAAAATCTTCAGCCCTCAGGTCAGCGACTTCATCCCCGTGTTTTTCAGATTCCAGGTTCTGGTCCAGTCTTTTGTTCCAGTTGTCTAATCCTTTGTTTTCAGTTTGCTCGGCCATGATGTTTATTTTAGTTACATCAAATAAACAATAAACTGCAGTCAATGTTTAGCCGGTTTGTAACAGTTTTACACCCTCGGGTCACATTTTTGGAAAATTGTACTAAATTCAAAGGATGAAACCAAGCATAAAATATACCAGCTGTCTTTTGCTGTTTGCCCTGAGTCTGGGGGCAACATCCGGTAAGGCACAGATCTTCAATCCGCAGGACCTTAAACTCATCAGCAGTGACTTTGCCTTTACTGAAGGGCCGGCGGTCAATAAGAAGGGGGAGATTTACTTTACCGATCAGCCCAACGACAAGATCTGGAAATACGGTACCGATGGACAACTTTCCTTATACATGGACAAAACCGGACGTTCCAATGGTTTATATTTTGACAAAAAAGGCAATCTGATCGCTTGTGCCGACGAAAAGAACGAACTCTGGTCTATTGATAAAAATAAAAAAGTAACCGTACTGATCACCGACCTGGATGGCAAAAAGCTAAACGGCCCCAATGACCTGTGGATGGACAAACAAGGAGGTATCTATTTCACGGATCCTTATTATCAGCGCGATTACTGGGCCAGAAAGAAACCTGAAATAGAAAAACAAAACGTCTATTATATTCCCGCAGGCAAGAAAAAGAAGATCCAGCTGGCATTGGACGACCTCAAACAACCCAATGGAATTGTCGGCACACCCGATGGAAAATACCTGTATGTATCCGATCTTGGTGCGCAAAAGACATACCGCTACACCATTGCAGAAGGGAAGCTGACAGAAAAAAAGCTGATGTTTGAAAAAGGATCAGATGGAATGACACTGGACAACCAGGGCAATATTTACATTAGCGGCAACGGGGTGACCGTATACAATTCTGAAGGAACCCAGATCGCCCATATTCCACTCAAAGGATGGACGGGTAATGTATGCTTTGGGGGCAAGAACAGGTCAGACCTCTTCATCACTTCCTCTAAATCAGTGTACACGATCCCGACAACAGTGAAAGGGGTGGAGTAACTACCCCAATTTCAATTCTACCTTCTTACCCGTTTTTGCAGCAAGATAAATGGCATCAATGATCTTCAGGTCTTTTACCGCTTCTTCACCATCAACCGGAACTACAGGTGTTTTACCAGCCAGAATGATGTCAGAGAATTCTTCCATCTGTACCGTTTGATGGGTCACATGCGGGTGCGTCAGCTCACCTTTATTGGTGCGTCCTTTTATCGGGCCATAGCCTGTTGAAGGCTGCAGCTCAGCAAATCCTTTCTCGCCGTTCAGGAAAAACCTGTCCAGATTGTTCATGGCATAAGTAGAAAGGCAGGAGGCCACAGCGCCGCCTGGAAAACCAAACTGGAACTGGATGGTCTCGTCCACACCTTCCTTAAACCGCTCCGGCTGTGTTTTTGTTTCCTGCGCAGTTACCCAGACCGGATCTTCGCCCACCATATACCTGGAGCCGTTGATCGCATAAATACCAATGTCCATCAGCGAACCGCCGCCGGCCAGCTGCTTATTTAAGCGCCATTGATTAGGGTCGCCGATATTGAAACCACACAGGCCCTGAAAAAACATGATCTTTCCAAACTCACCCGCTTTTCTCATTCTGATGATTTCCAGGGTCTTAGGCTCAAAATGCATTCTATAGCCCACCAGTAGTTTCACACCTGCCTTTTTACAGGCATCTACCATTTCCTGTCCCTCTTTGGCATTTAATGCCATAGGTTTTTCACAGATCACATGCTTTCCTGCCTTTGCCACGCGGATCGCCTGGTTATGGTGCAGCCCATTTGGAGTAGTGATGTATACTGCATCTATATCCGGGTTGTTTTTGATGGCATCAAAACTCTCATAGTTGTAACAATTCTTCTCGGGGATGCCATATTTGCTCTGCCAGTTTGTAATTTTAGAAGGAGTGCCGCTGATCACGCCGACCAGCTTTGCCTTCTTGCAGTCGCGCATGGCATCAGCAACACGGCCGCCATACCCGCCCAGTCCCATAATAGCTACCCTTAAAACAGGGCCATCATAATTTTCCTCAATGATCTTCACCTCATTTGCCAGTCCGGATAAGGGTGTAAGGGGTAAAGTAATGGCCGATGCAGCCAGTAATTGCAAAAAGTCGCGGCGTGTATTCATACATTAAAAATTGGTTTTCAACAAGATAACAATTTACATCATTTCCTTGTTTAGAAAAATAGTATTAAAAAAATCAGCCTGCGGATTCAATCAGCAGGCGCATGGCTTCATTTTTCAATAAAACAGCCTCATCATATGCTAAAAACACTTCATCAGAGGTGAAAATAAAATCAATCTGGCCTTTAAAACTGGTGGTAAACAGGGTGGAGGGATTTCCAAAAGGAAATATAGTGGCATGAGGATACACAGCATCGACTTCCATATTGCCATACCGCTCCTCAATGTCCACCCGGCCCATATTAGACAAGGTAAAATCATGCACACCTTTTTCGGCCCGCGCATACTTTGTCATTTTGGCCAGGGAAGGCATCAAACTCTCGCTGTACATCAAAACACCACTGACGTCCATTTTATTTATTTTCTCCTGCAGGTCTTCTTTTATAAAGCGGGCCTGAGACCAAAAATCATTGCTTTTGCATTTTTTCAGGCTCAGGTCGATCATCGACGGGTAAGCAAAGATCATATTGGCCGCTACCTGCGGGATGAATTTTCTCATATCCACTGCACAGTACATTTTATCGTGAAATTTTGAAGAACCTGTACTTTTAAAAGCGCTTTCGAATGCCACACTTATTGCCGCATTAACAGAAACCTCTTCTGCTTTGCATTTTGCCAGTATCCGCGCCGACTGTTCAATATCCAGTTTCCAATAGAGCAGGTAGGGGCGGTTCCGTTTTATTTCCTTTTTAAAAGCAACCAGCGACAATGCCAGCTTTGCAATCACAGAGACCAGTGCCGTTTTAAACTGATTGAGCTTACTGTTCCTCATTTTTTCCGGAATAAATTCCTGTACCGAACCAAATGAGGTATAGCTGCCGATATCCAGCAAGGGCTCAGCAAGCAATCGCAGGGTTTCATCAATAATGTTCAGCACCGACCTGCCATCGCATATGCAATGGTGGCACACAAAGATCAGTTCGGAAACGTCATCAGCAGCAAGCCACACCACCCTGATCAGCAGTTCATGCTGCGCATCAAAAGGTTTCAGGCATTCCCTGGCAGCTTCCTTTTGCCAGTCCTTGTCGGTGTACCGGGTCGCTATCCGTACCTCCACTTTCCCCAAAGGCTCCTGTGTGATAAAATGAGGGATATTGGAGTCATCTTCTATGACATTAACACGCAGCAGGGGGTGTCTTGCCTGCACTTTCCCGAGCGCTTCCTGCAAACACTGCAATTCAATATTTCCTTTAATTTTTACTGCTGAGACCACATTAACAGGCGTGCGGCCCCCGGCATACATTGTACCCTCGATCAAGGATAACTTTCTATTCATAGCAGGGATTCTATAGCAACAAGTATAAGTAATTATTTTAAAGAAACCCCGCTATCTGTATAGGACTTTTCGATCAGCCTGTTGTCCTTTAATCAGAATTATTACGCCTGCCCCGAAAAATTAATTAGGAATTTAAAGAAGAAAAGCTATATATTTATTTTAGTGTCATTGAAATATTACACTGTAAGGTTCCAGTGACATTAAAACAGCCTGAATCAAATGCAGGCACAACCAAATAAACCGAAAAACTAAACTGTATGAACCGATCACTCAATCAGGCTTACGCAGCCATATTTAAGTTTCTACATTACTAAATCGTTTTCTCTTATTCTATAATACCTACAATGGCAAAATTCTACTTACCTGTTGCATGTCTTTTTCTATTCGCTTCCTGCAGTCAGTCCGGTAAAAACGGACAAGATACAGTCGCTGAAAACCCACTGTTTAAACTGATGGACTCTTCAAAGACCAGGATTCTTTTTAACAATGTGATCAAGGAGGACTTTGACCGGAATATTCTTAACTATCAGGCGTTCTACAATGGCGGCGGAGTTGCTGTTGGCGACCTCACCAATGACGGGCTTGATGAAGTCTATTTTTCCAGCAATATGGGCGGGAACAAACTTTACCTCAACCAGGGAGATATGCAATTTGCAGACATCACAGACCTGGCAGGAGTAGGGGCCAGAACCGGAGGATGGAAGAATGGAGTAAACATGGCAGATGTCAATGGTGACGGCAGACTCGATATTTATGTTTGCTACTCAGGCAGATTTGAGGACAAATACAGGAAAAACCAGCTTTTCATCAACCAGGGACTGAACAGTGAAGGCTTACCAACTTTTATCGATGAAGCAGAATCATACGGCCTTGCAGATACCTCTTACAGCACACAATCGCACTTTTTTGATTATGACCGGGACGGTGATCTGGACATGTTCCTGGTGAATGAAAACATCAATGTCCTGAGCAACCTGGATGACGTGACCATACAGGAACTGAGAAAACAGGATGATCCGCTTTCCGGCCCTAAACTGTACAGAAATGACAATAACCATTTTACCGATGTGACCAAAAAAGCCGGGCTGAATACTTCGACCTTGTCTTATGGGCTCAGCGCCGGTATAGCAGATATCAATACAGACGGATTACCGGACATCTACCTGTCCAATGACTACGCCGTACCCGATTTTATGTACATCAACAACGGTGATGGGACATTTACAGACCAGATGCGAAACAATCTGGACCACATTACGCTATTTTCAATGGGCAACAGCATCACAGACATCAATAATGACGGCCAGCCCGACATTTATACCCTGGATATGCTGCCCGAAGACAACCGCAGGCAAAAACTGCTGGCCGGTCTGGACAATTATGAATCCTTTAACATCAACCTGCGCAACGGTTTTTATTACCAGTACATGCGCAACATGCTGCACATCAACAACGGCAATGGTACTTTCAGTGAGGTCGGTCAGCTGTCCGGCATCTCCAACACAGACTGGAGCTGGGCCCCTTTATTTGCAGATTATGACAATGACGGCTGGAAAGACCTGTTTGTGACCAATGGGTACATGCGTGATTTCACCAATATGGACGTCATCAAATACAACGCGAACTATTTTCAGAGTGTTGGCGGACAAGTAGAACCCAAACACATCCTGGACATGCTCAATAACATGCCTTCTTCTGATGTCAAGAACTACATCTACAAAAATAACGGCGACCTTACCTTTACCGATAAGGGTAAAGCCTGGGGTATGGACATCCCTTCAAACAGCAATGGAGCGGTATACAGTGATCTGGACAATGACGGAGATCTGGACATTGTTGTCAACAACATCAACAGAGCCGCATTTGTCTACCAAAACCAGGCTGACTCCACCAAACATTATTTAAAATTAAAACTGACTGGTGCCGGCAAAAACACCGGTGGCTACGGTGCAGTAGTTACCCTGTTCAACAAAGGAAAACAGCAGTGCATAGAGCAAATGCCCTCAAAAGGATATTTGTCCAGCGTATCTGCCATGCTGCACTTTGGCCTGGGCAAGGACAAAGACATCGACTCCCTGCAGATCGTATGGCTTAGCGGCAAAAAGCAGGTGCTGAAAAAAGTGTCGGGTAACCGGCTGATGTATTTAAAGGAAGAGGAAGCAACAGAGACCTATCACAAGCCTCAGCCCCCGAAAGCTATATTTACAGAAATCAGCTCAGCAATAGTATCGGCCCAGGTTAAAAACGAGATCAATGACTACAAACGCCAGCCGCTGTTGGTCAATGCGCTTTCTTTTGCTGGCCCCTGCATGACTAAAGGAGACGTGAACGGAGACGGACTTGAGGATGTCTACGTAGGCGGTGATCTACACGAAACGGGTGCCCTGTTCATACAGCAGAAGAATGGGAAGTTCGTCAAAAACCAGCAGCCTTTTATTAGCGATAAAGAAAGCCAGGATGCCGATGCCTTGTTTTTTGATGCCAATGGCGATGGCAAAACAGACCTTTATGTGGTAAGTGGTGGATATGGCGATTACAAAGATGCCGATCCATTGTTTCAGGACCGGCTATACCTCAATGACGGCAAGGGTAACCTTTCGAAATCTGCCAGCTCATTACCGGAAATGCGTGTGAGCAAAAGCTGCGTACGCAGTGCTGATTTCAATGGCGATGGCCGTCCGGATCTTTTTGTAGGAGGCCGGAATACAGGTTCCAGATATCCTGAAGCCCCAAAAAGCTTTATCCTGATCAATGATGGCAAAGGGCACTTTACAGACCAGATTAAAAAGATAGCACCGGATATGGAGCACATGGGCATGGTTACAGATGCCGCATGCCTGGACCTGAACGGAGATAAAAAGCAAGACCTTATTCTGGTAGGAGACTGGATGCCGCTTAGCGCATTTATCAATGATGGCGGTAAACTGAAGAACAGGACCAGCAAATATTTTGATAAAGAATACACCGGCTGGTGGAATACCCTGAAAGCAGAGGACCTCAACGGGGATGGAAAACCTGATCTGGTAGTGGGTAACCTCGGCCTGAACAGCCAGTGTCGTGTGAGCGAGACAGAACCGGCAGAACTTTGTTACAAAGATTTTGATGACAACGGGGCAGTAGACCCTATCCTTTGTTTTTATATCCAGGGCAAGAGCTATCCTTACCTGTCCAGAGATGAAATGCTGGATCAGATGAGCATTATGCGTCCCCGTTTCCCGGATTACAAAAGCTACGCAGACGCCACTCTGAAAGAAGTATTCACACCAGAGGAGATGAAAGATGCAAAGACATTAAAGGCCAATTACCTGAAAACCGCATATTTTGAAAGTACTGCCGATGGCAAGTTCAAAGAAAAGCAATTGCCGGTACAGGCCCAGTTCTCGCCGGTATACACCATCACACCAATAGATTACGATGGCGATGGCAACAAAGACCTGCTGCTTTGCGGAAACATCTACCAGTCCCGCATCCGTTTTGGCCGGTACGACGCCAACCACGGCGTATTGCTGAAAGGCAATGGCAAGGGTGGATTTACCTATGTGCCTGACCTGCAAAGCGGATTGAAGCTAAAAGGCGATGTAAGAAGTGTCATTGCTTTAAACAATACCCTGTATGTAGGGATCAATCAGCAAAAAATGCGGGCTTTCCAGTTCAATAAGAAATAAACCGATCATCTTAACCATGAAAACGATACTAATGAAACAACTGATAATTTGCTGTGCGTTGCTGCTCTGCTTAATGAGCTGTATGAAAAAAGAGAAAGATCCGGAATTGACCAATAAAGATATTGCCAAGGTTTTGGAACAGATGACGCAGTTCATGATCCACGATGTAACCAATCCACCACTGGCCGGCCGGTTTTATTCTTATGCCTGCATCTCAGGATATACCGTACTGGCTTTGAATGATTCCAGTGTGGTGCCCTTAAAAGGTGTTTTAAACGAATTTCCAGACATCACCACTCCTTTAGATTCAGGAGCATATTCCCCTCAGCTGAGCGCCATCCTGGCCATGACAGGCACGGCAAAGAAAATGCAGCCTTCCGGCAAGCAGTTTGGTGCCTTTGAAAAGCAATTTCTCGATTCCTGCCGTAAGATCGGTTTCTCTGACGAAATCATCGCGCACTCGCAGTCCTATGCCAATCAGGTCATCAAACAGATCATGCCGTACGCCAAAAAGGACCGCTACAACAAGATCAGCAATTACCCGCGCTATACGCCGCTCAACACAGAAGGCAGCTGGTATCCGACTCCACCTGCATTTTTTGCACCTGTAGAGCCTTATTTTAACACCGTACGTCCATTTTTTATTGATTCCGCACAAGCGTTCAAATCAGTTCCGCCCATTCCTTATTCAAAAGATAAAAATTCTCCCTTTTTCAAACTCCTGATGGCAAATTATATAGAAGGAGGCTCCGGATTGACGACCGAGCACAGGGAAATAGCCGCATTCTGGGACTGCAATCCCTTTGCCCTTAAAAATGAAGGACATTTACTGGTAGGGTTGAAAAAGATCTCCCCCGGGGCACACTGGATCGGCATCACCGGTATAGCCTGTCAGAAAGCCAAAGTTAACTTCTCAAAAACACTGGAAATCTATACAGTGGTCACCCTGGGTCTTACAGACAGCTTCATCAGCTGCTGGGATGAGAAATACCGGAGCAACAGGATCCGTCCTGAAACCGCTGTCAGAAGACTAATAGATCCTAAATGGAAACCTATGCTGCAAACTCCTCCCTTTCCGGAGTACATGAGCGGCCATTCACACATCTCCTCAACCACAGCAACCATTCTTACCTATTACTTTGGTGATGATTTCAGTTATACAGACGATGTAGAGGAAAAATACGGATTGAAATCAAGGAAGTTCATTTCGTTTAACCACGCCGCAAAAGAAGCCGCAATGAGCAGATTCTGGGGGGGTATCCATTTTATGGATGGAATTGAAAACGGGGTAAACGTAGGTAATAAAATTGGTGAACACATTGTAAACAAGCTCAAAGCAAATCAGATCAAATCATTAAAATAAATTCAAACAAGCTATAAATCCTAATTCTTAAAACATGAAGAAAATTCTACTTACGCTCTCCACACTCGCCACATTAACTTTATTTGCCTCAAAGACCCAGGCCCAGGGCTGTGTCGCCATCCGCAGTACAGGTGGCATCTGTTCCATGACCGAGCATCCTGAAGGAGAGCTTGGCACCGCAGGCGGCTGGGTGCTCAATGTCAATGAACGTTATTTCATGTCCAACAAGCACTTCAAAGGAGATGTTTATCAGAAAGAGCGGCTTGAACTCGGTAACGAGGTGATCAACCACCAGTTTGCCACCGATATTTCCCTGATCCGCATATTCGACAGCCGCTGGTCGGCAATGATCGATGTTCCGGTGATTTCCAATATGAGGTCTTCCAAATATGAGCACGGCGGAAATGCCAAAGCGCGTGGCAAGATGCGTTCTTTCGGTTTAGGAGACATCCGGGTCGCCGCATACCGCTGGTTGTTTGATCCAGTGAAGAATCCAAAAGCCAACCTTCAGGTAGGACTGGGCATCAAGTTCGCTACCGGTGATTATGACTATATGGACTACTGGACCCAACAGGGAGCCGGGAACACCCGTGAACTTCGTACCGTAGATCAGTCGATACAACTGGGCGACGGCGGTACCGGTCTGACTTTAGAACTGAACGGTTTTACCAACGTAGGTAAAAACCTTGGCCTGTACGCCAACGCTTTCTACCTGGCAAATCCACGTCAGAACAACGGCGTAAGGACTTACCGTGAAGTTGTCAGCGCAACCATAGCCAACGAGGCGATCAGCAGTGTGCCAGATCAATTTATGGCCAGAGTAGGCGCTAATTATGCAATCAGCAAATGGGTATTGTCCGGAGGTGCACGTGTAGAAGGTATTCCTATCCATGACGTCATCGGCGGCAGCGGCGATTTCCGCAGACCAGGCTATGTGATCTCAGTGGAGCCAAGCATTACCTACCAGCTGAGCAAGATCAATTTCTATGCTTCGGTACCAGTTGCAGTGTACAGAAAAAGAACCCAAAGCGTTACGGACCGCGCAAGACAAACCGGGGCTACCTTTGTAAACGGCGATGCAGCATTTGCAGATTACTCAGTTAACCTGGGTATTTCCTTCAGACTCTAATCTAAAAATACGTTTCTAATGCAGAGGCTGCCCGATTTTTTTGGACAGCCTCTTTTTTTACGGATATAGCCCTTCTTTTATCTCAGCGGTCTTCTCATTTCAGCCGCTTATTTTGTATCTTATGCTTCCGGAAAATTATGGGGGGAATGCTTCAGGCGCTAAATCACATTTCAGGGATACTTAAATTAAGAACGCTGACCATGTTCCTGATATTAGCTTGTATTGCCGAAAAAGGTAAGGCGCAAGCCGATCCGGAACCTCATTTCAGAATAACGAATTATACCAATCACACCATCAATGGTTTTGCCCCTGCGGGAGCGATCATTAAGCTTTACTATGCCGATCGGGGTTCCTTTACCCCCAGGACCAGTGTGCCATTTCAAACTATAGTAACCGATGGGCCGCCATATTTTGTTTGGGCATACGCCCGGGGGTCTGATGACCTGGGAGATTTTGACGGCCCGGTGGTTGTGTCCATGACCAGGCCGGGGAGTACCGAGGAGATATTTGAATCATCCGTTTTAGGAGCAGATGAAGTCAGGATTCTCGATCCGCGGCCCTGTGCAGAAACACAAACGATAATCATGCATCCCACAGCAAATGATGCATTTACCTGGAGAGATGAAAGGGGAAATATAAAAGGCAATGACAAATTGCTGCCAGACGTGCCCCCCGGCACATATACGCTCGAGTATACCAATTTTATCGCAGTGTACCGGTCGTGGTTGACGGCCCTCCCCATACCGTTTCCCGTGATTTCACCATGCCATGCGGAGAATCGTTCATAGATTATACAGGTCAATATTCCGGTACGGCCGCAAGTTTCCTTTGGGAAAACCAGGCAGACGGCACAACAATGACTACTCAAAGGGTCAGGCTATCTGCCGGAATGTATAACTTCTATGCAACAAGCCCGGGCGGATGCCGTTCAGCTCCGGCCACAATAACCGTTCAGGGGGCTCCGGTCCTTGCCCGAATAGACACCAGCAGCAAACATGTTGAAAAGACGGAGTGCAACCGAAGCACCGGCTCAATTACCGGCATCAGGGTCTTTCCAGAAAACAACCAGACACCCAGATATAAATGGACGGACACTGCGGGCAATGAATACCACACCCTGGACATCTACGGCCTGCCGGCAGGTAAATATGCCCTGCAGGCCTATACCGATGACAATTCCTGTCCAACCCTTCTTATTGAGGAAGAAATCCGGGAGAAGAACGCCGTTATGCTCGATGAAAGCTTGTACGTGCCTTCTCAAACCAGTTGCGGACTAAATAATGGATCGATTACCGGCCTTTCTACCAATGCTACCATTTTTAAATGGTATAAAGGCCTTGACAGGACTACGGTAATATCTACCAATCTTGACCTGACCGATCTTGCCCCTGATTTTTATACCATAGTACTCGAGAACGAGTATGGCTGTACTGATGAGAAAACATTCCATATCTTTGACGGCAGTCCGGCTGTTGAACTGCGTACCCCGCCGGTCGTAAAAAATGATACCTGCAGTCTTGGAAAGGGCAGTTTAACAGGCCCGCGTTTCAATACCTCAGTAACCTATTTCTGGCGGAACGAGGCCGGAGATGAGCTGGCCAGGAACAGTGACCTGATCAATGTGCCTGCAGGCAATTATACCCTGTTTGCAAACAATGACAAATGTGAAAACTCTTTTCCCTTTGCCATAGGCAATACACAGGCGAGCATCACACCGCCGGTGATGGAGGATATCCTGGTATGCGCGCCTTCAAACGTAAACCTCAGTTTCAAAGAGACTGCTGAAATTTACCGCATCTACAATGCCGGCGGGACACTCCTTGCCCAGAGCAGCAGTAAAGATTTCAGGGTTCGTGTAGACCAGCCTGGTACCTATTACGCAGCACTGGCCAGGGGCAGCTGCGAAAGTGTCCGAACTCCGTTCAGCATCAGCTTTGGCTCCTCAGGCCTGCAAATTCCTACAGCATTCAGCCCCAATGGTGACGGTGTCAACGACAATTGGATGATCAAAGGCATAGATGTATACACCACACCCGAAGTCAAACTCTTTAACCGGCAGGGCATGATGGTCTTCCATAGTTTCGGCCGTTCCCAGCCTTTTGACGGCAAGAGCAAGGGCTCAGATCTTCCGGTAGGGGTCTATTATTACATGGTCAGGCCAAGTATAGAATGCCCTCCTCAAAACGGCAGCCTGACCCTGATCAGGTGAGCTCCGAACGGTTCAAATCATTCCGAACTGTTCACATCATAAAGAACCGTCTGCATAAAAAATAATAAACCGTTTAGCTTGTTGCTTTTTAAAGTCTTAACAATTAAATTGTACCATCTAAATTAAATTGTACGCTTTAAATATACCGCTCATGAACAAACGTTTACTCATCAGATGCCTTTGCGCATCGCTTACTGTAGCCCTGCTTTTTTCCACTCCTGTTTTCAGCCAGACAGATGACCCAAACAAGGCCAGGCTGGTCGAGGCCGTCAACCTGATGGACAAAGGTCAAGTCGATGCCAGCATCACCATCCTGAAAGACCTGATAAAGCTCGACCCTGACAAATTCACTTACAGTTATGAGCTGGGCTATGCACTTTACCTAAAAAAGGATTATCCTGCCACAATTGAGGTACTGGAAAAAGCGAAGACCAATAAAGATGCAAGTGATATCGCCTACCAGTTACTAGGCAACATCTATGACATGACCGGCAATACTGAAAAGGCCGTGCAAACCTATGCCGCTGGTCTGTTGATTTTCCCCAATTCCGGCAAGCTCTATCTGGAATCCGGGGTAATGGAGCTCAAGAAAAATGACCTCAAAGCCGCAACAATTACTTTTCAGAAAGGTGTAGCAGCCGATCCAAAATTCCCTTCAAACTACTACTGGTTATCAAAATTATGGATGTCCACACCTGAAAAACTATGGGGCTTAATGTATGGAGAAATCTTTATGAATCTGGAGAGCAACAGCAAACGCACCGCCGAAATTAGTAAACTGCTGTTTGACACCTATAAAAGCGAGATTAAAGTGACCAGTCCGGGCCACTTCTCAGTGAGCTTCAGCCAAAATAACGTGGTAAATGCCAATGAGAAAAACCCTGACAAATTATTGCCTTACGGAGTGAGTGTATATGAAAGAGTGCTGATGGTCTCCGCTTTGGGAATAAAAGAAGTGAACGTCAACACACTGGACAGCATACGCACCAACTTTATCGGCGAATATTTTAAAGGAAAGACTGCGGTGACCTATCCCAATGTTTTATTCAGCCATCAAAAGAAAATAGCCGAGGCGGGTCACATGGACAGCTACAACCACTGGGTCCTCCAGAAGGGTGATGAAGAACAGTTCAAAACCTGGGTGGCGGCCAATGCAGATAAATGGCAGGCCTTTCTGAAGTGGTATGCCGCCAACAGACTGGTACTCGATGCAGATAACCGCTTCTCGATTTCCGACTATTTGTAAGCAGTTATAGTTTGTAACCAGTTATAATTTATAGCCAGCAGAGCAGGGCAACTATAATGTCTTACCCGATGCGGCCGGTATAAATACTGGTCGCAACAGCGGTCCTTTCATCATTGATGAATGAAATATAGGTTTCTACAGGTTCGCTGAGCATATCGTCAATAATGTACAGCGTTTCAAAGCCCTCAGACCTTTCCGCGCCATACCTGATCATTCTGATCTTTCCGGAACCCGGGGCGTAAGCCAGAAGCACCACCTGATCATTATTTCTATGGCTGTCGTTACTATGCGCCTGGTCCCAGCTAAATTTTAAACCTTCAGGCACTACCTCAACCACAGGATTTATGGCCGGAAGTAAATCGCCCCGACTGATCATTACGTTAGGATAATCCATTTCGATATCCGGATATTCGCCTTTTAATGCATATTTTTTATTGTAGGAGACAGCCAGGTTGTAGTAGTTTTTTGTGGTTCCCCTGGCGGCGATGCTAAAGCCGACTTTAATCAGCGGGCTCATGTAATGGAGGAATTCGTTGACAACGGTCATTTTCTGGCTGTTTGCCTTTTGCCGCTCACTCCGGTTAGGATTGACATGTGGCAGTGCTCTGACGATGTTTTGACCGTTAAGCACATACCCTATATTGGCGCCGACTTTTCCGGTAAATCCCCCGGATATTCCGCTAAGTAACTTTCCCATAATAGTTCAGTTAGTTTACAAATTTATAATTAGTTAAGTAAAGGTAATTAATCCTAAGGTAATGAGTTATATGTGCTATACATTTTTTTTAAATTTTGTTTCAGGATGTATTAAACTTTAATAGAACGATCATTGGTCTATAGATCTACAAAGGTTCTATAAATGATTTATAAAGGATTAACAAAGGATCTAGAAACATGTATTTAAGGAGGGATTCAGTAACCGGGGAAGGCGGGATGAAAGCCTTGCGCAAACAGCCATTAAACAATGGAAAATTAAAGTTGGGCAATCGATTTCACAATTCTTTCTTTGCTTGTTTTATTTTTTGTAATTTCAATCAACAAACACCAGATGTACACCGGAGAATACCGGAAAGGAGAGGGTTAGGGGCATGTAGATATGTCCGGACAATTCTTCCGGGATCTCAATAAGATAATTATGAAATTAACCAGATTTAATGCTAAACCGGTTTTGTTATGCGGATTATTGCTGGCAGGACTGGGCTGTAACGTTTCCAAAAAGAACCCGGGTAAAGCCGGCCTGAGCAGCCTGCCACCAGTGCCGTACCCCGGACCGGAGAAATTCGCCGATCACATCCGTACTACGGAGTTTCAAACGCCACAGCAGGAACAGGCCGGTTTTAAGCTGCCGCCTGGTTTTGAAATCACATTGTATGCTTCGGAGCCTGACATTGGCAAGCCGATCAATATGGATTTTGATGAGCAGGGCAGGCTTTGGGTCACCCAGTCTTCGGAGTATCCGATGGCGGCGGCCTCGCTCAAAGGACACGACAAGATCACAATCCTGGAAGATACGGATGGTGACGGCAAGGCCGATAAGTTTACGCCTTTTGCGACCGAACTGAACATTCCGATAGGGATCATTCCGATGCAGAACGGGGCGATCGCTTTTAGCATTCCCAATATTTATAAGTTTACAGATAATAATGGCGATGGAATTGCCGAAGATAAGAAAGTGCTGTTTGGAGAGTTTGGCCACCAGGATACACATGGCATGGTCAATAACTTTGCGAGGGGCTTTGACGGCTGGATCTATGCTTGTCACGGTTTTACCAATACTTCAACCATTGCGGGTACCGATAAGGATTCGATCACGATGGTTTCGGGAAATACTTTTAGGTTTAAAGAGGACGGCAGCAGGGTAGAGCAAACCAGCTATGGCAGAGTAAATCCTTTTGGATATACGTTTGATGAGCTGGGTTATCTGTATTCTGTGGATTGTCATTCTAAACCGATTTATCAATTGATCAAGGGTGGGGAGTACCCGCATTTTGGCAAGAAAGCACCTGCTATGGGCTATGCGCCGGAAATGATGAGTTTTGAACTGGGTTCTACGGCTTTGTCGGGCCTGGATTATTATTTAGGAGAGCAGTTTCCGGAAAAATACAGAAATAGTTTTTACAATGGGGATGTGGTGACTTGCCGCATCAACAGGAATACGATGTCGCTGAGCGGTTCATCGCCGGAGGCCAAAAGAGAGGAAGATTTTCTGATCAGTGCTGATCCGTGGTTTAGGCCGGTGGCGATAAAAGAAGGACCGGACGGGGCGCTGTATGTGGCAGATTTTTACAACAGGATCATCGGGCATTATGAGGTGCCGCTGGACCATCCGCTGAGGGACAGACAAAGCGGCCGGATCTGGAAGATCAGGTATGTGGGTACGGAAAAGCATACGGACCATAAGGTGCAGGACTGGAGCAGGGCGAGTTTGAATGATTTGATCAAAAACCTGGATTATCCGCAGTTGAATTTGAGGATGGCGATTGCCAATCAGCTGGTGCAAAGATTTGGTGCTGCTGCTGTGCAGCCTTTGCTGAAGGTAGCGGGTTCTGATAAGACAAGCGCTAAAGCGGGTGTGCAGGCGCTTTGGGCGTTGTTCAGGCTGGATGCATTGCCGGATGCGGTATTGGATAAGGCGCTGCTGACTGGATCTGGCAATGCCGCGCAGAATGTTGCGGGTAGTTATTTGCAGAATGCGGCGGGTCAATCTGCTGATCCTTTGGTGAAAGTACATGCGCTGAGGATCTTGACGGAACAAAAGACGGTTTCTCCGGCGCACAGGGCTATGGCATTGAAGGCTTTGGAAGATGCGAATGGGCATGTGCAGCGGACTGCGGCCGAGGTTTTGGGCAAGGCAGTTGATGCTGGTAATGTGGCGCCTTTGCTAGCTTTGTATGATCAAGCGGGCGAAAAGGACAGTCATTTGAGATATACCATCATGCTTGCTTTGCGCAACAACATGAGGAATGCGGCTGTGATGCAAAATGCGGTGGCTCAAAACTGGACGGATGCGCAAATGGAGGTGCTGATGAAGGTGGTGAAGGATGTGGATTCAAAAGAAGGGGCATTGTTTGCGATGAAGTTTTTGGAGGGGCATGATCTGCCGAAGGCGGAGTTGCTGGGGAGTTTGGAATACATCGGTCGTTTTCTGGAGCCTTCGCAATTGAACCGCCCGGTGGCTTATATTCAAAAGCGGTTTGCCAATGATGTGAATGCGCAGTATGTGTTGTTTACGACGATGCAGCAGGGCTTGCAGCAAAGTGGCGGAGCGATTGTTCCGGCAATGAGGGATTGGGGGATCAGTTTGGCCGAAAAGACGCTTGCCGGGGTTTCAGGAGGTGGCGGTGCAGGTGTACGTGGTTTTTCAGCTGATGGGTCAGGCAAAGCTGGCGTTATTGGTTCTTCAGCGGAATGGAGCAACAGGCCATTGCTGGAAACGGGCGACCCGGAAAACCCATGGTCTATGATCGACCGCCCGATAGTGGGCGAGCTGCCAAGGGTGAAGCTGATGTGGAGCGAGTTCAACTGGTATCCGCCGACTGGTATGCTGGTTTCTCCGCTGTTTAAATTGCCAGCTTCGCTGACGATCAGTGTGTTTGACAACGATGTGCACAATACGGAGATCAAAACAGGGGTGTCCAGGAATTCTGTACGGATTTTGCTGGCGAAATCGCATCAGGTGATTGGCAGCTACAGGGCTTCTTTTGCTACGCCGATGACGAACAGGGATTTGATGAAGGAGGTGCCTTTTGAGCTGTCAAAATATGCGGGCCAGCTGGGTTATATTGAGGTGGTTGATAGTACCAAGACGGGTTCTGTGGGCATTGGCGGTTTTAAACCTGCGGTACTTGTGATTCCGGATAAGGGTCTGGCGGAAACTGCGGAACGCTATACGAGGGCGGCGGAGATTGCAGGCACTTATAAAGTGGTTTCTTTGGTGCCTGCTTTGAAGGATTTGCTGGTTGATAAGCGTGCTGATTATAAATCCCGCGCAGCGGCTGCGAATGCGCTGATGGTGATTGATCCGGCGGGTAATGGTAAATTGGTGGAGGGGGTATTGCTGGATCTGGCTGAAAGTCAGCTGATCAAGGAAAAAATGGCGCAGGTGCTGGGGCAAAGTGCTTCTCCTTCGCGGTTTGCGGCATTGCAAAAGGCCATGGCGGGTAGTCAGCGTACTTTGCAGCTGACTATTGCGTCTATTTTGGTCAATGATCCAGCTGGGATCGATAAGCTGTTGCAATCGGTCAAGCAGGGCGATGTGCAGTTTGACCTGCTTTCGGAAGTGGCTGTGAAAGAGAGGCTGGCTGCTAATATGAGTGCTGCGCAGCAGGATGTGCTGAAGAAATTGTCTATTGGCCAGGCTTCTGAAAGTGAGGCGCGCAAGGCTTTGATCGCTGCGCGTCTGAGTTCGTTTGACCCTGCAATGGTTACAGTAGAGCATGGAAAGGCTATGTTTATCCAGAATTGCAGCATGTGCCACCAGATCAAGGGTACGGGTGGGATGATCGGTCCGCAGTTGGATGGTATTGGCAACTGGGGGCAGAAGGCATTGACAGAGAAGGTATTGGATCCGAACCGGAACATCTCGCAGGCATTTAGGACGTATAATGTTACATTGAAGAATGGTAAGGTTTTGTCGGGTTTGTACCGTCGTGAGGAGGGTGCAGTATTGGTTTTTGCGAATCCGGGCGGTCAGGAGTTTTCTGTGGCGAAAGCGGATATTAAGGACAGGGTGGCGTCGAAGTATACGCTGATGCCTGATCAGTTTAGAAATACGATCGCACCAAAGGATTTTGATGCGCTGCTGAAATTTTTGTTAGCGACGAAAGAGTGAGGTATTCGCTTGGAGCAAGGAAAAGAGAACCGCTTGGAATAGGGGAATGGAACCGCTTAGAGCAGGAAAAATAACCGTTCTCTTCGAAGACTGGACCTAGCGCGCTGAAGAAGCGCACAGAGTCCTATGTCTTCTCTGAGAAGGTGATTTTTCTGCTCCGCGCTAGTGCGGAGGCAAGGTGGAATAGCGAGTGCTGAGGGAGCTGTTCAGAATCTGGACGTTTGCGTGAGATAACTGGGGATAGAGGGAACCGCGCGGGGCAGGAAAAATAACCGTTCTCTTCGAAGACTGGACCTAGCGCGCTGAAGAAGCGCACAGAGTCCTATGTCTTCTCTGAGAAGGTGATTTTTCTGCTCCGCGCTGATGCAGAGGAAAAGTGGAATAGCGGGTGCGGGATGATAGGCCGACAGGAGGATGTTTTCGTCATCTCGAAGAATGAGAGATCTCTTGCTTAGATATAGTCAAGAGATCTCTCATTCTTCGAGATGACGGGCGATTAATAGAAATGACGGGTGATTAATAAAAGAATAAACGTAAATTGAACTTGTAAAGACAAGCGTAGGGAATTACAGTCAAAAAGATAAATACAATTGGAAAGATAATACACAAGTAAAAATTAACACAACCAATGAACATGAACAGGATAAATTATAAAGTTATTGCCGCAGGCTTACTGGCCTTGTCTGGTCTTTGCGGCAGCGATGCCATTGCGCAGAAAAAAATGAAAGAACTCAAGTTTAAAAAGACAGTCATCAGTACCGATTTCTTTTCGGAAGGTGCCGGAGTTGGCGATCTGAACAAGGATGGTAAGATGGACATCGTGGCGGGAGCATTTTGGTATGAGGCACCCAATTGGACTAAGCATGAAGTCTATAAGCCGGGTAAATTTGATTTCAATACGGGTTATAGTGATTCGTTTTTAAACCATGTGATGGACGTAGACCAGGATGGATGGCTGGATTACATCAGGGTGGATTTTCCCGGTGAAGCAGCGGTATGGTACCAGAATCCTAAGAATTCAGGCGAGCACTGGAAGGCATTTCCGCTTTATCCTTCGGTAGGAAACGAATCCCCGCTTTTTGTGGATGTGGATGGTGATGGCCGGGTTGATTTGCTGTGCAATGATTCTAAGGGCAATAAGATGGTCTGGCTGGAATCGCCGAAAACAAAGGGCGCTACCGACTGGACGGTGCATGTGATCAGTGATGTGAAAGACAGGGGTACGCACCAGTTTACGCATGGTCTGGGCTTTGGCGATGTAAATAAGGATGGTCGTAAGGATGTGGTGATCAGGCATGGCTGGTGGGAAGCTCCTGCTGATCCGAAGCAGAGCAACTGGGCATGGCATGCGGCTGATCTGGGTGAGGATGCTTCGCAGATGTATGTGATGGATCTGGATAAGGATGGTGATATGGATGTAATCAGTTCATCTGCACATGCTTATGGCATCTGGTGGCATGAGCAGGTGGTGGATGCTTCTGGTGGGGTAACCTGGAAGCACCATGAGATCCTGAAAACATTTTCTCAGACCCATGGTTTGGGTTTGGTGGATATGAATAAGGATGGCAATCCTGATCTGGTAACTGGTAAACGTTTCTGGGCGCATCAGGGCCATGATCCGGGCGAGCGTGAGCCGGCGGTATTGTACTGGTTTGAGTATAAGCCAGGTAAGGTGCCTTCATGGACTCCGCATCTGATTGATTCTGATTCTGGTAATGGCTTGCAGACCAATGCGATGGATATGAACAAGGATAAGCTGATCGATATTGTGGTGGTGAATAAGAAGGGTGTGTTTTATTTTGAGCAGCTGAAGAAATAAGTCCTGAGAACTGAAGAAATAAAAATCAAAAAGCGATCTAAATGGTCGCTTTTTTTTATTGTTGAAATCATACAGGCGAAGAGAATACTGCTTTTTATCATTAATCTAACCCGGCTTCCTTTAACCATCCTTTTAAGGTCTGAAGGTCTTTTTGCATACGGCCGATTACTTCTTCCTTTGGGATGCTCAGTTTACTGCCTCCGGATTCTGCCCCGCCCATCGGGTATTCAAAATGTTGTGAGATTGGTTTTTTGAAGCCGTATTGTTTGAGCAGCTTGAAGTATTTCTTGTAATCGATCATGCCTTCACCAAGTGCTACGTTTTGCATTGCCCATTTACCGTTTTTTTTCTCCCAGTGAAAGTCTTTGATGGTAATGGAACCCAGGTATTTATGGATCAGCTCGAGGTTTTTTGGCCAGGCTTCTGCGCCGTCTACCGTGGCGTGCCTGATGTCGAACTGGACGCCAATCCATTTTGGGTCAAGGTCTTTCAGAGATAGCCATAAATCCCATATCGGGCCGCCAAATCTTTCGGTATGGTTCTCGTAGTCGCCGTGGATCTGGTAGCGTTCATTGATTGCAGCAAGACCTTTGAGATTGCTTTTAAAGGCTTCTAAATCTGACTGAATGTCCT